>ERZ1066118.1167-NODE-1167-length-18118-cov-6.831036_pt1 | contig 18118 bp, 18 predicted proteins | sample MGYA00382765_ERZ1066118 | MGnify/ENA primary metagenome ERZ1066118 (study PRJEB33369, sample SAMEA5778348) | biofilm metagenome | biome: Industrial cooling water; feature: Water cooling tower basin; material: Biofilm | place: United Arab Emirates | collected...
TGAGGCTTCGATCGCGAAGCTGTACGCCTCCGAGCTCGCTATGCGAGTTACGACGAAGGCCGTTCAGATTCATGGTGGATACGGGTACACGCGGGAATACGCCGTCGAGCGCATGATGCGAGACGCCAAGATTTGTGAGATCGGCGAAGGCACCAGCGAAATTCAAAGACTGGTCATCGCACGCGATCTACTGAGAACTTTTGAAGAATGAATAGGTGGCGGACGTGGCAGAACAGGTTGCTGGTACTAACCAGCTAAGTAGTTCCACCGGCAGTGGAGGTCGGGCAGGGGCGGGGGTGGGGCAGTGAAGCGCGAGATTCTGATGAACACCACGGCGAATGAGACACGGGTCGCTATCCTTGAGGATGGTGATCTGGTCGAGCTGATGGTGGAGCGCCCCGACTCGAATCGCCTTGTCGGCGACATCTACATAGGTAAGGTCGAAGCTGTGTTGCCTGGCATCCAGGCGGCCTTCGTCGACATAGGCACGGAGAAGGCGGCCTTCCTGCACGTCTCTGACGTTGCGAGCGAGGACGACGAGACCGAGGCCGAAGAGGAGGTCGACGACGACGATTCCGAGGGCGGTGGAAGCCGCCGGAAGATCCGCCGCTACCCACCGATCCAGGACCTCGTCCAGAAGGGTGAAACGCTGCTGGTGCAGGTGTCCAAAGAGCCTATCGGCACCAAGGGCCCCCGCGTAACGGCGCACATCTCCCTCCCTGGGCGCTTCCTCGTTTACATGCCCCAGTCGGACCATGTCGGCGTCTCCCGCAAAATCGAGGAGAGGGAGGAGCGGACACGTCTCCGCGCACTCGCCAAGGAGATCCTCCCGGCGAACTCCGGCGGCCTCATCGTTCGCACGGTCGGCGAAGAGCTGACCCGGGAAACGTTCGAGCGGGAGCTGAAGTCGCTTCTTGGAACCTGGAAACAGATTCAGAAGCGCTCGGGCCGCGCACGCGCGCCCGCTCCAATTCACCGCGAGGCGAAGCTCACGAAGGGGATCATCCGGGACCTTTTCTCGGGTAAGGTCGACTCGCTGATCATCGACAGCCAGCCGGTCTTCGACGAGGTACGCCAGTATCTCGAGCAGGTTGACCCGTCGCTGATCGAGCGTGTGAAGCTGTTTGACGAGCCGGTCTCCCTTTTCGACAAGTACGAGATCGAGGCTGCGATCGTCGAGGCTTTCCAGCGGAAGGTCTCGCTGCCTTCTGGCGGCTATATCATCATCGAGCCGACCGAAGCACTCGTTTCGATCGATGTGAACACCGGCCGCTATACCGGTAAGAGGGATCCGGAGAAGACGATTCTCAAGACGAACCTCGATGCGGCGAAGGAGATTGCCCGTCAGCTGCGCTTGAGGGATATCGGGGGGATTATCGTCTGCGACTTCATCGACATGGAGGCGAAGGCGAACAGGGAAAAGGTTCTGCAGGAGCTCCGCAGCTACCTTTCCAGAGATCGCGCTCGTACCAAGGCGTTCCAGGTCTCTGATCTGGGGCTGATCGAGATGACGCGCCAGCGGGTGAGACCGTCCCTGTATCAGTCTCAAACACGTATCTGCCCCTGCTGCTCGGGAACCGGCCGCATCTTCACTCCGGAAACAGTCGTTCGCCGCATTCAGCGTGCGATTCGCCGCGCCGCCTCCGACACACGGGACAAGACGATGGAGATCAGGGTCCATCCCGAGATCGCGCTGTTCATCATCGAGGATGAGCCCGGTTTCGTGAAGAGCCTTGAAAAGGCGAGCCGGCTGCAGCTGAACCTTCGTGACGACCCACTGATGCTGCAGGATGATTTCCGGCTCTTGTCCGGTAGCGGAAGGCTCGACGTAACGCAGCGATTCGCCCTCGGATAAGCTACGCTCTCCGACTTGACAGGGGCTGAAAAGAGGGTCATTATTCCGGCTTGTGTACGCGCAGAACAGGACTTATCCGAGAGGGTTTGTAGATATGTACGCGATCTTCCGCACCGGCGGGAAGCAGTTCCGGGCCGAGCCCGGCCTCACCCTTCGGATCCCGAGCGTTGTGGCTGAGCCGGGCGACTCGATCACCTTCGACGAGGTGCTCCTGGGCGCCAACGACGGTGATTTCAAGCTTGGTGCTCCGCTTGTCAGCGGCGCCGGGATCACGGCTGAAGTGGTGAAGCACGGCAAGGGCGAGAAGATCATCATCTTCAAGCACAAGCGTCGTAAGAATTATCGCAGGAAGCTCGGACATCGGCAGAAGTACACCGAGGTTCGTATCAGCGAGATCAACCTGGGCTGAAGGAACTTCCAAATGGCACATAAGAAAGGCGGCGGCTCGACTCGTAACGGGCGCGATTCGAACTCACAGCGCCTGGGCGTGAAGAAGTTCGGTGGCGAGCGGGTTCTTCCCGGCAACATCATCGTCCGTCAGCGTGGCTTCACGATCCATCCGGGTGCGAACGTCGGCGTAGGCAGTGACGACACGCTCTTCGCTCTGATTGACGGGACCGTCCAGTACCAGCGGAAGGACAAGGACCGAAAGAAGGTCGCTGTGATCCCTGCTGCGACCGAAGCCGCGTAGAAACCTTGCGGTCGATAAGAAAAGCCTCGGCGTCTGCCGGGGCTTTTTTGTTTTGAGGGTGATCGGAGGAGCGTCACTCCGCCGCCGGATCACCTCCCGCAGGCGCCAAATGACAGGTCGCGGATGGGGTCACCATCGCCTAATCACTCGACAGCCATTCCTCCGGAGATGCATTCCGGCCATAGGCACCTTCCTGGATCAGCTTCCCAGCCAGAGCCCGAGGCCAAGCCCTGCCGCCGTCGCCACCAGCAGGGTGATCAGCAACGTGAAAAGCCAGCGAAGATCGAGTCCGGATAGCGGGTTCCGCATCATACCTCAGTTGAAGGTGCTGCTTGGGTGAGTCGAGTCGGCTACCAATGTCGCCGGGGCACTCCGCTGACGTCTAAAAAGATCGCGCGCCGCGGAACGCCCCATCTCCCTGACCCGAAACCGCAGCTTCGGTGGCTCCCAGATACCCGTTGATGAAGATGCTGGTCATTTGCTCGACCAGTGTTATGGGGTCAACATCATTTTCGGGCCGGTACCAGTTATAGAGCCAGTTCATCATCCCGAACAAGGCGAAGGTCGCGACACGCTCATCCAGCTGCGAGTCCGGTCTGAGATCCCGCAGAATAGAGGTGCCGATTTCGGTTACTCGCTTCTTCCTGGAGTTGACCTGATTTAGATAATCTCCCCCGAGCGAGCGCGCCTCGTGGGAGAGCACCTTCATCTCCGCCATGTTGGCGATGAAGTAGTTGAGCTGATTCTCAACGAGCACGTAGAGCCGTTCAGCCGGGTCCGTAACATCTGCCAGCTTCTCCTCGAGTTGCGTGAGAAGGGTCTCGAAGGCGCGGTCCTGGATGAGGAAGAGAGCCTCTTCCTTGCTGTCGAAGTAGTAGTATAGCCCAGACAGGCTCACGCCCGAGGCGCGCGCGATGTCGCGGATGCTCGCGTTGTGATACCCCTTTTCCGCGAACACGCAGGCAGCGGCACTCAGAATGGCGCTGAGCTTGTCGTCGTACTGTCGGCGGTTTGGCTTCATCTTTCGCGGGGCATGTTGATGTGACGAACCGGCTATCCGCTTATATCGGCGCCTTGTTACGAAGACATTCGAACGAACGTTCATTTAAGCTATTCCAGCTTCGTAAAAAGTGTCAAGCGAGCGAGTAACCGCGAGCTCCGCCGTTGGGTCGCCTTGAGAATCGGGAGTGCTGCCGGTATCTTCTGAGCTCGAACCGCGCAAGAGACGGGTCATGCCGGGATGACGGAATGGTAGACGTACTCGACTCAAAATCGAGCGCCGCAAGGCATGGGGGTTCGAGTCCCCCTCCCGGTACTATGCAAGAGCCCCAACGGTTTACGCCGAAGGGGCTCTATCCGTTGATAGCTGCGAGTACCTGATACAAGAGAAGGATCGTGTCAGCGTCTAGGGTCGAGCAGGAACACGATCGCTGCACAATTGGCGACTGGTAAGGGCCTATGACTCTAAGCGGGGGAGTTGGGGCGGCCGACCGGATGGATGGGTTTCGGAACGCCTATGACTTACATGCTGGGCGGCCGTCAGTATATCGCAGTCACTGTCCAGCGTGAGGATGTGCCGGCGCTGATCAGCCTGGCCTTGGAGCAGCTGCTCATCCGGCATGGAGCTTGAACGCCCGCCCACTTCATTCCACGGGGCGTTCCGGGGGGTACGCGCCGAGCTGGTTCAAGTGCTGAAACGGGTGCGCAGATGCTGACTGAGGCGGATCGTAAACGCGTCGAAGCTAGACTTCTCGAGGATAGAAAACGCGCCGTAGAGGCGCTTGCGAGTTTCGATAGGGAGCGCGTCAGCTCTCTCCTCGACGACACTGGCGAGCTTACTCTCTATCGCCTTCACCCTGCTGATATAGGGACCGAATCGATGGAGCTCGAGGTCCAGTTCCTTCTCGGCAGCCAGGAGGGGCGACGCCTATATGAGATCGACGATGCACTTCGGCGCTTGTACAAGACTCCGGAGACATTTGGTGTTTGCGAGCGCTGCGGCAAAGACGTCGAAGTGGAGCGCCTGGATGTCGTCCCCCATGCGACCCTCTGTGCGGCCTGTCAGCGCCTAACTGAAGAGCAGGGCTGACTCTACACCGATGTTGCAGAGGTGAGGTTTCGTCACTTGCATCGCCTCCCTCCGCTGGCTTATACTGACCAACTTCGTTGGAAGCACGTGGAGAAACCCGACGGGAGGTATGGCCGAGCGGGTTTGTGCTCCATTTAGGGAACTCTGTAAGCGGCACGGAACCGCCCGCGCCGCCGGGTCGAATCTAAGATTTTCAGGAAGCTGACGATGACAGCGAATACAGGTCTTGAAGGAGTCGTGATCGGCCAGACGAATCTGAGCGCGATCAATGGCGAAAAGGGTGAGCTCATTTACGTCGGTTACGACATCGATGACCTTGCAAGGAATACGACCTTCGAGGAGGTCGCGTTCCTTCTCTGGAACCTTCGGCTTCCCAACCGCACCGAGCTCGAGCAGATCACTCGGGAGCTAGAGGCGGAGCAGGAGCTGAACGATTACGTCCTCAACATCATCAAGGCGTTCCCGAGGGACGCCGACTCGATGGCTGCTTTGAGGACTGCCGTTTCAGCCCTCGCACTTACCGATCCGGAGGCGAACGACAACTCCGACGCCGCCAACCGCCGCAAGGCAATCAGGCTCACGGCAAAGATTCCGACGATGATTGCGGCGTTCGACCGCTCACGTAAGGGCAAGAACATCGTCGCTCCGAAGAAGGGTCTTTCGACTGCGGCGAACTTTCTCTACATGCTCAATGGGGAAGAGGCGGACGAGCTTCGGGTCCGTACTCTGGATGCAGCCCTCGTTCTCCACGCTGAACACGGAATGAACGCCTCGACGTTCGCCGCCCGTGTGACCGCAGCGACTCTCTCCGACATGTATTCCGCAGTTGTTTCAGCCATCGGAACGCTCAAGGGTGCTTCCCATGGCGGTGCGAACATGCGCGTGATGGAGACGCTGAACCAGATCAGGGAGAGTGGCCAGGAGCCCGGCGAGTGGGTCCGCCAGTCGCTCGAGCGCAAGGAGCGCATCATGGGCTTCGGTCACCGCGTCTACAAGGCAACCGATCCGCGCGCGACGGTTCTCCGTGAGCTCGCCGACAAGATCATGCAGGGTGGGGAAGAGACGAGCTGGCTCGATCTCTCCGACCGCGTGCGCGAGACGATGTCAGAGGAGATGGAGAAGAAGGGGAAGAAGATCTATCCGAACGTCGACTTCTTCTCGGCTTCCGTCTACACCACGCTCGGAATCGACATGGATCTGTTCACTCCGATCTTTGCGATGTCGCGAATCACCGGGTGGACGGCGCACCTGTTCGAGCAGTACACAAACAATCGTCTGATTCGGCCGAAAGCCGACTATCAGGGGCCCCGCGGGCTCACGGTCGAGCCGATCGAGAAGCGCTAAACGGGTTCCACAAAGCGTCAGCGGGGCGCGGCGGATCGCCCGCCGCGCTCCGCTTTTTTCTATCCAGAAACAGTCACCTGCGAGATAATAATGGCCAACGCCTGGCAGCCTACCGCCCCTACACAGGGCGAGCGCATCAGCATCCAAAACGAACAGCTCACCGTCCCGAGTAAGCCGGTCATTCCCTTCATCGAGGGCGATGGCACCGGCGTAGACATCTGGGCAGCGTCACAGCCCGTGCTCGACGCCGCTGTCGAGAAGGCTTACGGCGGCGAGCGTCAGATACAGTGGATGGAGGTGCTTGCGGGCGAGAAGGCGTTCAATCAGACGGGCGACTGGCTTCCGGAGGCTACTCTAGAGGCGTTCCGCACGTATCTCGTGGGGATCAAGGGCCCGCTGACTACACCGGTCGGCGGCGGTATCCGCTCGCTCAACGTCGCGCTTCGCCAGCAGCTCGATCTTTACGCCTGCCTTCGGCCTGTAATGTGGTTCGCCGGCGTGCCTTCACCCGTCAAGTCGCCGGGTGACGTGGACATGGTGATCTTCCGCGAGAACACGGAGGACATCTACGCGGGCATCGAGTTCCTCGAGGGCACGGACGACGCGAAGCGCTTCACCAGCCTGCTCCAGAAGGAGTTCCCGGCCCTTTACAAGAAGATCCGCTTCCCGGAGACATCCGGCATCGGCATCAAACCGGTCTCCCGAGAGGGCACCGAGCGGCTGGTCCGTGCTGCACTGCGTCACGCGCTGCGGGAAAAGCGCCGCTCCCTGACGATCGTGCACAAGGGCAACATCATGAAGTTCACCGAGGGCGCCTTCAAGACGTGGGCGTACGAGCTGGCGGAGCGTGAGTTCGGTGACAAGGTGTTCACCTGGGCCGAGTACGACCGGATCAAGGACGCTCAGGGTGAGGATGCCGCCAACAACGCCCAGAAGCAGGCGGAAAGCGCCGGGCGCTTGGTAGTGAAGGATTCCATTGCAGACGCTTTCCTCCAGCAGATCCTTACCCGCCCGAAGGAGTACGATGTCATCGCCACGCTGAACCTGAACGGCGACTACATCTCCGATGCGCTCGCGGCGCAGGTGGGGGGCATCGGAATCGCCCCCGGCGCGAACATCAATTACGTAACTGGCCACGCGATCTTCGAGGCTACACACGGTACCGCGCCCAAGTATGCCGGCAAGGACATGGTCAATCCCGGATCCGTGATCCTCTCGGGCGAGATGATGCTCCGGTACATGGGATGGTCCGAGGCCGCCGACCTGATCATCAAGGGGCTGCAGGGCGCGATCGACCAGAAGACGGTGACGTATGACTTCCATCGTCTGATGGAGGGGGCGACCAAGGTCTCCACCTCGGCTTTCGGCCGAGCGATCATCGACAACATGTAATCGGATGGCGGGGTGCAGATCGCGCCTCGCCATTTTTCTAGCGTTCAGCTGCGTTTCATGAATATCGCTGTTGTAACCGCGGGAGTGGCTGACCACGCGACGCCGCTGCTCATCCTCTTCGTGGCCGAGGGTGAAACGGAGAACACCGCCGAGTTTGGAGAGGTGAATCAGGCCATATCTGGCCAGATCAGCGCGGTTCTTCAGAAGGGAGATTTTCGAGGCCGGGAGGGTCAGAGCGTCTTGCTCTATCCGGGAGAAGATGCCTTGGCGGCCGAAAGGCTACTTCTGGTTGGCGTGGGCAAGCGTGAGAGCCTGGATGCGGAGAAGGTACGCCGCGCGGCCGGAACCGCCGTCAAGCAGGCACTTCGCGTGGGGGTCGAACGGGCGACGATGATCCTCTCGGGCCTTCGTAGCGAGTCGCTAGGCGCCGCCCCTGTCTCGCGCGCGACGGCAGAGGGAGTCACCCTGGGCTCGTATGTATTCGATGAGCTGAAGACGAAGCAGGAGAACAACGGCACGCGGAAGCTCGGTGTGATCGAGATACTGCAAACCGACGGCGAAGACACCGACTTGCTCGAGGAAGCGGTTAGGCTCGGCCGGGTCGTCGCCGAAGCTGAAAACTTCGCGCGCACCCTCGGCAATCTGCCCGGAAACGTCGCGACACCTGCGTATTTGGGGCAGAAAGCGGAAGAAATCGCTTCGCAGTTCGGGATGAGAGCGACGATCCTTGGGCCGGCGGAGCTCCGAGAAGAGTCCATGGGCGCTCTCCTCGCCGTATCGCAAGGCTCCGATGAAGAGCCTCGCCTGATCATCCTCGAGCATCAGAAGGGTCCGGCCGGCTCTCGCCCGCTGCTTCTGGTAGGGAAGGGCCTGACGTTCGATTCTGGCGGAATCTCAATCAAGCCTGCCCAGAGCATGGAGGAGATGAAATTTGACATGTGCGGCGGCGCCGCCGTGCTGGGGGCGATGCGAGCCATCGGGGAGCTCGATATCCCCATCAATGTAATCGGAGTTGTGCCTTCCTCCGAAAACCTGATCAACGGCCGCGCGATGAAGCCGGGTGACGTCATCAAGACCCATCATGGGAAGACGGTTGAGGTGGTCAACACCGACGCCGAAGGCCGACTCATTCTCGCTGATGCGCTGTCGTACATCCGTCGGTTCAATCCAGCTGCGATTGTCGACGCTGCCACCCTCACCGGTGCTTGCGTGATCGCCCTGGGGGCGCATGCTTCGGCCGCTCTGGGCAATGACGAAAGCCTGGTCGAGGAGATCAGGCAGGCGGGGGCAAGAGCAGGCCAGAGGGTCTGGCCCCTGCCGATGTTCGAAGAGTATAGGGATCAGATCAAATCGGAGTACGCTGACATCAAGAACTCGGGTGGGCGTCCGGCGGGTACGATCACGGCAGCTTGGTTCCTCCGCGAGTTCGTCGAGGAGACACCCTGGGTACATCTCGACATCGCAGGAACGGCGTATGGCGACGGCAAGCTGCCGTATTTGACCAAAGGCTCGACCGGAGCTCCTACGCGACTTTTCGTGGAGTGGGTGCTCGCACGTGCCGGCTGAAGAGTTGACGAGTTCTGTTGTGCGAGCCAGATCCGGCTACAGGATCTGGCTCGCCGCCTTTCTGCTGACCATTTCCGGATTTCGGCCTGGGCTAATGGCTCAGCAGCCAGTCACACCCGCCGACAGTGCTGAACCGGCCGTCACCATCCCCATCCCAGATGAAGAGCTGTCGCCGGACACGATCCCGGAGCAGGTGCAGGGAACGGCGGAGGTAGAAGTCGTTGCGACCACGTTGCCCATCTTCCCGATGATAGGGAGGCCTGGGTGGGATGCTGCCCGTTGGGAATGGTCGCGCGAGGATCTGGACCGCTTCCCGGGCATCACCATAGGTGAGTTCATCCAGCGAATCCCGGGAGTTCTGCGTTTCCGTGCTGGAGGCTTTGGCCGACCGGAGGGAGTGACAGTTTTTGGTGCGGGCGGCGGGCGCACAAGGGTATTCCTTAATGGTGTGGAACTCGATCCGCTGGGGCATGGCACCTTCCCGCTCGAGACGTTAGCCGTCCTCGACGTCTCGCGAATCAGGGTTGATCGGAGTCTCTCCGAGCTCCGGGTCGATATCCAGACCTTTCTGCCGGCGGGGGTTGACCCTCACTCCGTTGTTGAGCTGGGTACGGGCGTCTACGAAACCAGAATGCTTCGCGCGCTGTTCAGCCGCGGTTTCGGGACACGCATCACCGGAACTGCCGGGTTGGACATCGCGAACACCGGCGGTCTCGGCATCGTTGAGGATTACGGCAGCTCGAACGCCTACTTCCGAGGCACATACGCGCTGAACGCCCGGAGTGGGCTCGGGTGGGAGATGAGACGGACGGGGGTGGATCGAGCGGGCGCCGTTTTTCCCGAGGAGTCTTCCCGAAGCGAAGTAGCGCTCCGCTATCGAAATCAGCCCTCCGACGCCTCCGTTTTCGAAGCGGTCGTCAGCCGGTCAACATTCGGGGAAGCGGGACACCAGGTTGTCTCCTCGGCTGCGGAGCCGGTCGAGCATGGTGTCACACAGGGCCTCCTACGAGCGGCTTACGGAACCGAGCGTATAGGCGGTGAGGCAACGATACGTGGCCGTATGCTGGAGGAGTCGGGGCCCGCACTCCCTTTCGGCGAGCTCGAAGGCAGGCTGTCGGGGAGACCCTGGGGAATGCTGAACCTCGACGCCGAAGGCAGGTTCTCTGCTGCGGAAGGGGCGAGTGCCATCGGCGGCAGCCTCACCGGTACACTGACGCCGTCGCGCGCTCTATCGTTTTTCGGTTCACTGGCTCTCGGCACCCGGTTGACGCCGCTCCGGGAGACAGCGAACGCGGTGGCCGCCGTTCCCTCTCTCTTCCCCGGCAAGCTGCTGAAAGTTGATGTGAACGGATGGCGGGCCGGTGCTCAGCTGGCTGGTCGGGAGGACGTCTTTGGCTTTGCGATCTTCGAGCAGGGGGAGTCGACGCTCGCCCCCTTCGGTTTGGGCTTTGACCTGAATCTCCCCTCTTATTCGGGAGGCGCAGTTCGCGGCCTCGAGGGGTCCCTGCATTCAGTCATCCCGCGAACCGCTGGTACATTGGCGCTCCAGGGCTCATTCGTGTACCTGCTGGATGGGGGGGGCCGGCCATACCTGCCGACAGAGTACGGCCGGGCAGGCCTTTTCTTCACAGACACGTATTTCGCCGGGCAGCTCGAACCATCGCTACGGATCGAGGGAATTCACCGCGGAGAGGCGACCGTTCCAAGTCAGGCACGGACCGCCTTCACGGCTGTGGCTCCGGCCTATCAGACTCTGAACCTATCGCTACATATCCGTATCATCGACGTTCGCCTCTTCCTGGATTGGGAAAACCTGATCAGTAACCAGGCGGCTCGTGATTTCCCCTACACTCCAGCGGCGTTCCCGCGGATCGTGTACGGAGCGAACTGGCACTTCTCGAACTGAGAAGAGTGCCAACCCTGAACGCGCTCAGACGAGCGGTTTGAATAGCCGTTGATATGATTCGAAGCATGACCGGGTTTGGAGAGGCTTCGGGGATGACAGCATCCGGAACGCTCCGTGTGGAGCTGCGGACTGTGAACCATCGGTACCTCAACCTCAATTGCAGGCTTCCATCGTCGTTGTCGAAGTACGAAGCGGATATTCGGGAGTGGCTTCGTAGCTCGTTTGCTCGCGGTCACGTGAATTGCACCGCGCGATGGGAGGTCGACGGAACGACAGGCGCCGGGCAGACGTACCGCCTGGACGATGAAAAAGTAGCCAACTACCTCGCGCTCTTCAGCGATCTCTCGAAGCGATTCGGCGTTGCTGGAACTCCTGACCTGGCCCTGCTCGCGCGCTACAACGACATCATTGTTCGGAACGAGGACGATGAAGGATTGCCTGAGGTGCACGCCGATGAGCTACGTGTGATTGTCCAAGCCGCCGGCGCCCAGGTGGTGCGGATGAGGGAGGAGGAGGGGAAGCGTCTGGACGTCGATCTGCGCGAGAGAATCTCCGCAATCAAGGCGGCGCTGGGAGAGGTCGGCAGCAAAGCTCCGTCCCGTCTGGAAGCGGAGCGTGCGAGGCTAACGGAGGCGGTCCAGCAGCTACTCGGTTCAGCCAGGTTGGATGAGGAGCGCGTCGCGCAGGAGATCGCCCTCCTGGCTGAGCGCTGGGATGTCAATGAGGAGCTCGTTCGGTTCCGCTCGCACAACGAGCTTTTTCTGAACTTCCTCGACGCCGATTCTGCGGAGCCGGTAGGGAAGCGGCTCTCCTTTCTGGTTCAGGAGATGCACCGCGAGGCGAACACCATCGGTTCCAAGGCGAACGATGCGGCGATCGCGCACCTTGTGGTGGCGATCAAGGATGAGCTCGAGCGACTGCGAGAGCAGGTGGAGAATATCGAGTGAGGGATGCTCCGGGAGTCCTGCACCCGCGGACGTTTCCAGTTATATTTGCGGCGCCCTCGGGGGCCGGAAAGACGACGATCGCGCGGGAGCTGATCGCCCGCCGGAGCGACGTGAACTTCTCCATATCGGCGACCACGCGAGCTCCGCGGCAGGGCGAGCGGGACGGTGTCGATTACTTCTTCAGGAGCGAAGAGCAGTTTCGGCAGATGATAACTGCCGGTGAGCTTCTCGAGTGGGCGCAGGTGCATGGGCAACTGTACGGCACCCCCACAATGAACCTGGAATTGGCTCGGTCGCGGCAGCATTTCCTGCTGCTGGATATCGATGTTCAGGGGTCGAGGCAGGTGAAGAAAGTCGCCCCTGAGGCTGTGTCGATTTTCGTGCTCCCGCCGAGCGGGACCGAGCTGTCAAAACGCCTGATTGGGCGGGGGAGCGAAGACGCATCGGTTCGCCGCCGGCGTCTGCTGGGGGCAAGGGAAGAGATCGCGGCGGCTCTCGAATTCGACTACGTTGTAGTCAATGATGATCTCGCGTCCGCTGTAAGGGCTGTCGAGACCATCCTCGAGGCGGAATGTCGCCGCACGAGCAGATATGAAACGTTGGACAAGCATGTTGCCGATCTGATTGGTAGCGTGGACCGCATTCTGGCAGAGTGAAGCACTTTTTCCGAGGCTGAAAAATGCACGTAGTTACCCCTGGCTCGCTGGCAAAGCACACCGACAGCAAATATCTGGGAGTCCTGGTCGCGGCGAAGTACGCGCGCAACCTGAATGAGTTCACCCGGGACGAAGGCGAAGAGCCCGTGGCCGGTGACTTCCGTGAGAAGCTGACAACGACCGCGCTGGAGTCCGTCGCCCGCGGCGATGTCGAGTACCATCTCACGGCGCGCCGGCGGCCGAGCGAAGGCTGACGTAAACGAATGGGCAGCTCGGCGCGGGTCGCGAGACCTCCGTTCGCCGGCCGCCGCATCCTTGTTGGCGTCACTGGCGGCATAGCGGCATTCAAGTCGATCTCCCTCGCTCGCGAGCTTGCTCTCGCGGGCGCGGAGGTGGATGTTGTTCTGACCCGGGGGGCCCTTCAGTTTGTCCAGCCGCTCTCCTTCGAGGCCCTCACTGGTCGTCCGGTCTACTCGGAGCTGTATACGCCGGGCGACCCGCTTCTGCACATCCGCCTCGCACGAGAATCCGATCTCATCCTCGTCGCTCCGGCAACTGCCAATTTCATAGCCAGAGCGGCGGCTGGAATGGCCGACGATCTGCTCGCCGCGGTCCTTCTCGCTACAGGCACACCGGTTTTGTTTGCCCCGGCCATGAACGACCGCATGTACTCGCATCCGCAGACGCGTGAGAACGTCCGGCGGCTGGAGGAGATCGGGTATTCTCGCGTGGGGCCGGAAGAGGGACTTCTCGCGTGGGGTGAAGGTGAGGGGGAGGGCAGAATGCTCGAGCCGGAGGCCATCCTCGAGCATGTAGCGCGTGCGCTGACACCGCGCGGGGAACTCGAGGGTAAGGCCGTGGTGGTGACAGCCGGCCCCACGCGCGAGGCGATCGATCCGGTTCGCTTTATCGGCAATCGCTCCTCGGGGAGGATGGGATTCGCCATTGCGGCAGCCGCGTGGCGAGCAGGAGCGCGAGTCACCCTCATCAGCGGCCCCTCCCACCTTCCGACTCCCGCTGGAGTGACCCGGCTCGACATCCAGAGCGCCGAGGAAATGCAGGATGCGGTGGAGGCCGCTCTCCCGGAAGCGGATGTCCTCGTCATGGCCGCTGCGGTCGCAGACTTCCGCCCATCCAGCTCTGTTGCCGATAAGATCAAGAAGGGGGCAGGTAAGCCTGAGCCGCTTGCTCTGGCGCCTACCGCCGACGTTCTGCGAAGCACTGTTCATCTCCGTAAGCCCGGGGCCGTGATCGTCGGATTCGCGCTCGAGACGAATGACCACAAGGCGAATGCTGAAAGGAAGCTGAAGGAGAAATCCCTCGATTTCCTGGTTCTGAACAGCGCCAGCGAGCCCGGCTCGGGGTTCGAGGTCCCTACCAATCAGGTGACGATCCTCACCCCCGAAGGTCCCGCGGAAGAGCTCCCACTGATGTCGAAGGACGCCGTCGCGGATAAGATCATCGGGCGGATCTCTTCCGCGTTGGGAGGCCGTCGTTGAACGCATCTGAGCTGCTCGGGCGCTATCTCCGTCAGAGGCGGGAGCTCGGTGAGGCTGAGCTGATCTTCGAGGGAGTGCCCCTCGACGGCTGGGCGCCCTCCGAATATGCGGTTCCGTCTGTGCGGACGGTGGAGAGGGAGCGTCCGGCGGCTCCTGCGCGAGCAGCCAGCCCACTGCCGCCCTCTGCTTCACCTCCACCGCGGCTGCTCCAGCAGGCGCCAATCCCATCGGAAAGCGTTGCGCCTGCTTTGCCGGCCCCCCTTTCAGGCGCCCTGGGCGAGCTGAAGGTTCTCGCCGATGCATGCGCCGCATGTGGGTTGTCGCAGAGCCGCAAGAAGGTGGTTTTCGGCGAAGGCAAGACGGAGGCGGACCTGATCGTCGTCGGGGAAGCTCCAGGAGCGGATGAGGATGCGAGTGGTCGCCCGTTCGTTGGCGCTGCCGGAAAGCTCCTGGACCTTCTGCTGGCGTCCGTTGGCTTCCCCCGGGAGACCGTTTACATCTGTAACGTCCTCAAGTGCAGACCCCCGGCGAACCGGAATCCCACCCCCGTTGAGGTCGATGCCTGCTCGCATCTTCTGCGCGGGCAGATATCCAGCATTCGTCCGAAGGCTATCCTCGCGTGCGGTACTTTCGCCGCGCAGACGCTACTTGGATCCGCGGACCCTCTCCGCACATTGAGATCGATGCAGCACATGTATCAGGGCGTTCCCCTGATTGCGACATATCACCCGGCTGCGCTCCTCCGAAACCCTTCATGGGTTCGTTCGGTCTGGATGGACCTCCAGCGTCTCCGCCAGATTCTGGACGCCTGAAGGCGCGTCAGCTCCACCCGTAGATGTAGGACCGATGTCTTCCCTGACTACCGCACCAGTCGTCGCACCGCGTGTCTCGCCGATTCCCCCAGATCGGCGGCCGCCGTATTCCCTGGAAGCGGAGATGTCCGTCCTGGGCGGCATGTTCATCGATCCGGACGCTGTCGTGAAAGCGATCGAGGTCGTTGATGACTCGATGTTTTTCCGGGAAGGCCATCGTCGCCTCTACAGGGCGATGATCCGGCTCTGGGAGCAGGGGGAGGTCATCGACTCCGTAACCCTCTCCGAGCAGCTCAAGAATAGCGGGGACTACGATGCAATCGGTGGGGCCGCATATCTCGCGCAGCTACTCGATGCGGTGCCTACAGCGGCCAACATCGAGTACCACGCGCGGATCGTACGCGAGAAGGCTCTCCTCCGTCGGCTGATCGAGGCTGCAACTTCGATTATCCAGGCAACCTACGATTCAGGAGGCGAAGTGGAGTCGCTCCTGGATGAGGCCGAACAGAAGATCTTTCAGATCGCGCAGACGAACGACCGGAAAGGTTTTGTCTGGATCAAGGAGTTGCTGTGGCCGGCGATGGAGCAGATCGAGCTCCTCTCCCAGAACAGCTCGGCCATCACCGGAGTCCCCACTGGATTCGTTGATCTCGACGAGAAGACTGCGGGGTTTCAGAAGGGCGATCTGATCATTGTGGCGGCTCGTCCCTCGATGGGAAAAACCGCGTTCACCTTGAACATCGCCCAGCACGCGGCGATCGGGGCTCACCGCGCGGTCGCTTTCTTCTCGCTTGAAATGAGTAAGGAGTCGCTCGTACAGCGCATGCTCACCTCCGAGGCGCGGGTCGATGCAGGCCGTGTGCGGACCGGACGCCTGCGCGACGATGACTACCCCCGTCTTGCTCAGGCTGCGGGACTTCTCAATACAGCGCCGATCTATGTCGATGACACCGCAGGTATATCGATTCTCGAAATGCGAGCCAAGGCGAGACGCCTCAAAGCCGATCGCCCTGACCTGGCGCTGATCGTGGTCGACTATCTCCAGCTGATGCAGGGGAATGGCAAGAGCGAGAGTCGGCAGCAGGAAGTATCCGAGGTCTCCCGGGGGCTCAAAGCCTTGGCCAAAGAGCTCGATCTTCCAGTGGTAGCCCTCTCTCAGCTTTCACGCGCGGTAGAGTCCCGGCCCGACAAGCGGCCGATGATGTCTGACCTGCGCGAATCTGGAGCACTTGAGCAGGACGCCGATCTTATCATGTTCCTGTACCGCCCCGAGTATTACCTGGGACCGACCGATAAGGACGGAAACAGTCTCGAGGGGCGTGCAGAGCTAATTATTGGCAAGCAGAGAAACGGCGCGACGGGTACTGTTCAGCTTATGTTCCACAAAGAGTACACCCGGTTCGAGAGCTACACCTCACGTGACGGCGGCCCGTCCTGATGCCTCCTGCTGATCCTCAGCTGACACTCCCCAGTACCCACGGCCTCGGATGACCCGGACAAGGGTCACCTTCATCTGCACTGACTGCGGGAACGACACCCCTCGCTGGCAGGGTCAGTGTCCCGCCTGTCAGGGGTGGAACACCCTCGTGGAGGACAAGGTCAGCAGGCAGCCGCGTTCGAGCGCGAAATCGCTCGCCAGCCCCCGGCCACGTGTTGAGGTCGTCCGGATTGCGGATGTGGAAGGTGCCGCCTCCGCGCGCTGGCGTTCAGGAATTGACGAATTCGACTTCGTTCTGGGCGGTGGGGTTGTTCCCGGGTCTGTCGTTTTGGTGGGTGGCGAGCCGGGTATCGGGAAGTCGACGCTTCTCCTTCAGATTGCGGCGCGAATCGTCGGCAGCGGTAAGTCGACTTTGTACGTGTCAGGTGAGGAGTCGGCAATGCAGGTCCGTCTCCGGGCAGATCGGCTCGAGGAGTCCTCCACCGCTGACGTGCAGATCCTTCCCGAAACCGACCTCAGCTCGATCCTTGAGCGCGTGGCAGCACTCCAGCCCGATCTGCTGCTCATCGACTCAATCCAGACGGTGTATGCCTCCGACCTGGAGGGCGTTCCAGGGAGTGTGAGTCAGGTCCGGGAGTGTGCGGCGCGGCTTCAGCGGTGGGCGAAGGAAGAAGGTACCACCGTCTTCCTCGTTGGTCATGTCACCAAGGCGGGCGGAATAGCTGGACCGAAGACGCTGGAGCACATCGTCGATACGGTGCTGTACTTCGAGGGCGCAGGGGATGTTGATCACCGGGTGCTCCGTGCTACCAAGAATCGGTTCGGTGGTGTCGATGAAATTGGCGTGTTCCGTATGACTGCTGCAGGTCTGCTCCCGGTCTCAAACCCTTCTGAGCTGTTTCTGGGTGATCGGGTAAGTCACGGGTCCGGGTGCGCCGTGACGTCCATCGTCGAGGGTAGTCGGCCCCTCCTGGTGGAGATTCAGGCGCTCGCGGCGCGTGCCTCATACGGCGCCGCCCAGAGGGTTTCGTCGGGCTTCGACCAGAAGCGGCTCGCGCTCCTCCTCGCGGTCCTCGAAAAGCGGGCAAGCCTTCCACTTGGTCAGCTGGATGTCTTCCTCAACGTCGTTGGCGGCCTACGCATCATCGAAACGGCCGTAGATGCGGCCGTCGCTGCTGCCTTGATTTCCACTGTACGCGATACGCCCATCTCTTCCGACACCATAGTTCTGGGTGAGATCGGTTTGGGTGGGGAGCTTCGCCCGGTTGGTCAGTTGGAGCGGAGACTCGCAGAGGCTGCGCGAATGGGGTTCACCCGCGCGCTGGTCCCGCGGCGCAATGCAGGCGCCGGGGAGAAGCCGCCCCTCCGCGTAACCGAGATACCGAACGTAGCCGCTCTCCTGGAACAGCTCTTTGTCTGATCAGAAGAAGGACGTGGCGGCGATAATTGTCGCGGCTGGCTCAGGCAAACGGTTCGGAGAGGTCGCGGGACTTCGCAAGCAGTACCGCGAGCTTGGCGGCGTTCCTCTCGTAGTCTGGTCGGTGAAGGCTTTCCTGTCGCATCCAAAGGTAGCCGAGTGCATCCTTGTCGTCCCGCACGAAGACGTCACAGCTCCGCCACCTTTCCTCGAGCGTCTGCCCGTGCGGCTCGTCGCGGGGGGAGCGGAACGGCACCAATCCGTCAGGCTCGGCCTCGAGGCCATACAAACCGCTTCCCGAACGGTTCTCATCCACGACGGCGCGCGTCCGCTCGTAAGCCGGTCGTTGATCGACAGGGTGATAGCGGCGGCTGATCAAGGTGCCGCGATTCCAGGGACCCCAGTAACGGATACGCTCAAGGAAGTAGCTCCCGACGGACGGGTGCTCGCCACACCGGATCGGAACCGCCTCCGGCAGGTGCAGACACCACAGGGCTTTCCTACCG
>ERZ1066118.1169-NODE-1169-length-18113-cov-6.462011_pt1 | contig 18113 bp, 16 predicted proteins | sample MGYA00382765_ERZ1066118 | MGnify/ENA primary metagenome ERZ1066118 (study PRJEB33369, sample SAMEA5778348) | biofilm metagenome | biome: Industrial cooling water; feature: Water cooling tower basin; material: Biofilm | place: United Arab Emirates | collected...
CGCTTTCTGGAGATGATCGACGAGAGCCGCTGGGCCGAAAGCTATGCCGCCACCGGGGCCGAGTTCCGGCGGCTCAACACCTTGAAGGCATGGACCGACGTTTCCGCCCGCCTGCGCCCGCCGCTCGGCAAGCTGCTGACCCGCGACATCGTGCGCAACGAATACGTCCCCGCCCCGCCCGAGGGATACCGGCTGGTGAAGTTCGCCAGCAGCTACGAGAACGGCACCAACCAGGTCGAAAGCGTCTCGCTGACCTGGGAGGACGGCGCGTGGAAGGTGGCGGGGATCGCCATCGGCTGACGCACGGTCAGGCGGCCATGCGCCAGCGGCGGACGAGCCAGGCGCCCAGCGCCAGCTCGCTCGCCGCCAAGGCGATCGTCACCGGCAGGGCCACGTTCTCGGGCGCGGTCAGACCCGCTGCACCGCCCGCGATGAACACCGCACCGAGGCCGAGGAACAGCGCGCCGCCATACATCGCCGGGAAGGTGAGGTAGCGCAGGCCCACCCCGATCGCGACCATCGGGATCGCGGCGTAGGGCGCCTCGTCCATGCCGCGCCACCCGAACCAGAACCCTGCCAACAGCACCGGCACGGTCGCAATCGCGATCCATTCAAGCCGCTTGCCGGGGCCTGCCGGAGGGGCCTTGAGCACGAACTTGGTCGCAAGCTGCGCGACCGGAGCGATCGCGAGGCCGCTGAGGAACAGGGTGATGAAGGCGGGTTCGGGCCCGGCGACAAGGAAGGTCGCTGCCGTCGCCGCCCAGCCAAGGCCTGAGACGAAGACGCCTGCACCGCCGTTGGCGTGCGCGCGGCGCAGGTCGGATTGCGCTTCGATCAATGCCATGGTGGTGCCCCCCTTGTCTGGCAGAAGAGTAGCGCTGAGGGGGGCAGCGGCAAGGGGCATCTGGGGGTTGAGGAGGCCTGCGGCAAAGCCGCAGGCTGACGTCAGACGGGTTCGGCTGGCGCCGACCCGCTGGCCGAGCGGCCGGGTGCCGCCTTGCGGCACCGGCGCGCAGCGGTGCTGCGCACCTACCGGCCTCAATACATGTGCTGCCCGCCGTTGATGCTCATGGTCGAGCCGGTCACGAAGCCGCCATTGTCGGAGGTGAGGAACGCCACGCCGCGGGCGATTTCCTCTGCCATGCCCAGACGGCCGACCGGAATCTTGGCGACGATCTTTTCGAGCACCGGGGCGGGGACGGCGGCGACCATGTCGGTGTCGATATAGCCCGGCGCGATGGCGTTCACTGTCACGCCGAACTTCGCGCCTTCCTGCGCCAGCGCCTTGGTGAAGCCGTGGATGCCGCTCTTGGCGGCGGCATAATTGACCTGGCCGTATTGACCCGCCTGCCCGTTGATCGAGCCGATGTTGACGATCCGCCCCCAGCCCCTTTCGCGCATTCCGGGGAAGGTCGCCTTGGCCATGTTGAAGCACCCGCCGAGGTTGATGCGCATGACATCGTTCCAGTCGTCGAAGCTCATCTTGTGGAGCGTTCCGTCCCGCGTGATCCCGGCGTTGTTGACGACGATGTCGATGGGGCCGTGTTCCTCGGCCACCTGGGCGCATCCGGTCATCGTCGCATGATGATCGCCCACGTCCCACTTGTAGGCAGGGATGCCGGTTGCCGCCGTGAAGATGCGGGCTTTTTCCTCATTCCCGGCGTAATTCGCGATGACCGTGTGGCCCTGCCGCTGGAGCCGCTTGCAGATCGCCTCCCCGATCCCGCGCGTTCCCCCGGTGACGATGGCTACCCGGCCCATGACAATTCTCCCCGATATGCGATGCTTGGGCCGCCAGCCTAGCGATGCCGTAGCGGTAGGGAAAGCTGCGAATAGCTATGCCGGGGGCTGGGCGGGGCAGCGGCGGGGCTGGCGGGGTCTGCGGGGGGGCTGGCGGGGTCTGACAGGGGTCTGCGGAGGCCGCGTCCGCGCGGAAAAGCGCCCGAGCGACGCCGCCCAAGCACTCAACCCAGCAATTTCAGGGCTTTAAGCGATCAGAACTTGATCTGCGTTCCAACATAGACCGCTTGGCTGTCCTTGACCGAATTGGTCAGCGGATCGAGCCGTTCACGCTCCTGCGAATAGCGCACCCCGGCCATCACGTTGAGGTTGGGCGACAGGCGATAGCTGCCGCCGACGCCCACGGTCTGCTGCGCGACGGAATCGAGCGTGTTCGGCGAACGGCCCGCGATCTCGCGATCCTCAAGCTCGATCCGCGGCTGGAGCCGGCTCGGCTTGTCGGCCGATTCGGGGGCCGAGGGCTTGAACTGCGCCAGATCGGGCATCGGCAGCGAACGCACGCTCGCCGACAGATCGATCGTGCGCGCGAAGCTCTGGTAGCCGCGTGCCGAACCGAGCTGGAACTTGCTGGCATCGAGCCCGGCAAGGCCGAGGCTGCGGCCCGGAGCGGCTTCCACCGCCTTGCGCACCGTGATCGCGCGGGCGGTGTCGTCATCGACCCGCACCGCGACCGTCACCGTGCGCTTGCCCGAGATCGGCGGCGCGCTGGCGGGGGTGAAGGTGATGCCGCGGGCACGCGCCTTGTCGGCGACGCGGGCGGCGAGTTCGGGATCGACCGAAGCGGGGGTGAACATGCCGAGGCCCAGTGCATCGAGCGACGCGCGGGTGCGTGCAGGCGCGATATCGCCCGCCAGCGCCAGCCCGGCGCTCGGCACAGCAAGGCCGAGCGCGGCGCACAGGGCAAACAGCGGCAGCGCGCGCTGCCCCCTTGCCATTCTGTCCGCCTTGCGTGCCATGCCGTTCCTGTATCCCCTGAATGCTTCAATCGTGAGTGCCGCAGCGTGAGTGCCGCAGCTTTCCCGAAGCACTGTGCACCTTAACCCGCGATGAGTCGCGAGTCCTTTAGCGCCTTGGTGTTTAGGCCGGACCCGCCCGCTTGCAATGACCTTGCCGCACAATAGCGGGATTCGTCCCTAACCTGTGGCACCATGCACACAGAATCCCTGGCATCGTGCGCAATTCAGCCCCGGTAAAGCCCGCAGGCGCTTGGGCAGGGTCTCGCCCGGCAGGCGCCGCCCTTCACGCGGTTGACGCTTGCCGCAAGGGGCCTTGCGGCTATAGAGCGGGCCCTGCACACATGATGAGGATGATCCGGCAGTGACACGCGCCCATACCGCCCCAATCCGCCGCACGCTCGGCACCGCACTTCTCGGCGCGTCGCTGATCGGCCTTGCCGCGTGCGGTGGCAGCGATCGTCCGCGCACCGAGCTGGCCGCAGCGCAGCTCAACACCATCGGCGTCAACGCCTATCTGTGGCGCGCGTCGCTCGACACGGTGAGCTTTGCGCCGCTGCTTCAGGCCGACAGCAATGGCGGGGTGATCGTGACCGACTGGTACACCAACCCCGCCAACCCCGGCGAGCGGGTGAAGCTGACCATCACGATCCTCGATCAGGATCTGCGCGCCGATGCGCTGCGGGTCGCGGCGAGCCGTCAGGTCAACGAAAGCGGCAATTGGGTCGAAGCCCCGGTGCAGGCGGCGACCGTGCAGAAGCTGGAGGACATCATCCTCACCAAGGCCCGCGATCTGCGCCGCCAGTCGCTGGAATCCTGAGTTTCCGCTTACCACTGAAAGCCGTTCATGACTGATACCCGTTTCGACCCTGCGGGCGCCCCCGCGGATCGCTTCGATCCGCAAAACGCAGACGCACGCTGGCAGCGTGCTTGGGAACAGGCGGGCACCTTCACCGCCGACAGCAACAGCCCCAAGCCCAAGAGCTACATCCTCGAGATGTTCCCCTACCCTTCCGGGCGCATCCACATGGGCCATGTGCGCAACTACACCATGGGCGACGTGCTGGCGCGTTACCAGAAGATGCGCGGGTTCGAGGTGCTGCACCCGATGGGCTGGGACGCCTTCGGGATGCCGGCCGAGAACGCCGCGATGGAAAAAGGCGTGCATCCCGGCGGCTGGACGAGGGCGAACATCGCGCAGATGAAGGCGCAGTTGCAGCGCATCGGCTTCGCATTGGACTGGACTCGCGAATTCGCCACCTGCGATCCCGAATATTACGGCCACGAGCAGGCGCTGTTCCTCGACCTGTATGAAGCGGGGCTGGTCTACCGCAAGGAATCGACCGTCAACTGGGACCCGGTCGACATGACGGTTCTGGCGAATGAGCAGGTGATCGACGGCAAGGGCTGGCGGTCCGGCGCGGAGGTCGAGAAGCGCAAGCTCAACCAGTGGTTCCTCAAGATCACCGACTTCGCAGACGATCTGCTGGAGGGCCTGGGGAGCCTCGAAGACTGGCCCGAGAAGGTTCGCCTGATGCAGGAGAACTGGATCGGCAAGTCGCAGGGGCTCACCTTCAAGTTCGAGCCGCTGGTGCCTCTCACGGAGTCGATCGAGGTCTATTCGACCCGTCCCGACACGATCTTTGGCGCAAGCTTCGTCGCTGTCGCGCCGGACCATCCGATTGCGCTTGAAGTTGCTTCGCGGGACCCCCAAGCCGCCGCCTTCATCGAAGAATGCAAGCGCGGTGGCACGACTGCTGCCGAGATGGAGAAGCAGGAAAAGCTGGGTTACGACACCGGCTACGAAGTACTGCACCCGTTCGACGACGGCTGGACGCTCCCCGTCTACATCGCCAACTTCGTGCTGATGGAATACGGCACCGGCGCGGTGATGGGCGTGCCGGGGCACGACCAGCGCGACTTCGAATTCGCCACCAAGTACGAATTGCCGATCCTGCGCGTCGTCGCCAGCGATCCGGCCAAGGCGGACGAACCCTTCAAGGGCGAGGCCGAGGCGGGCGACGGTGTGATCGTCAACTCCGACTTCCTCGATGGCATGAGCGTCGAGGATGCCAAGCAGGCGGTCATCGCCCGCGCCGAAAGCGAAGGCTGGGGCGAAGGGCGCACCGTCTGGCGCCTGCGCGACTGGGGCGTCAGCCGCCAGCGCTATTGGGGCACGCCTATCCCCTTCATCCACTGCGATGCCTGCGGCGTGGTGCCGGTGCCCAAGGACCAGCTTCCGGTGGTGCTGCCCGAGGATGTCAGCTTCGACATTCCCGGCAACCCGCTGGAACGCCATCCGACGTGGAAGCACGTGGACTGCCCCAAATGCGGCGCAGCGGCGCGGCGCGAGACCGACACGCTCGACACCTTTGTCGACAGCTCGTGGTATTTTCTGCGCTTCGCCAGCCAGCCCGCCGACCGTCCCTTCGACCCGGAAGAGGTCGCCAGGTGGATGCCGGTGCAGCACTATATCGGCGGGATCGAGCACGCGATCCTGCACCTGCTCTACGCCCGCTTCTGGACCCGCGCACTCGCCCACACCGGCAAGATCAATGTTCAGGAGCCGTTTGCCGCGCTGTTCACGCAAGGGATGGTGACGCACGAAACCTACAGCCGCATCGACGAGGCGCGCGGCGTTCCGGTGTTCTTTGGCCCCGAGGAAGTCGACCGCACCTCCGAGGGCGCAACGCTGCTGGCCGATGGCGCGCCGGTCGAAGTAGGCCGCGTCATCAAGATGTCGAAGTCGAAGAAGAACGTCGTCGACCCCGATGCGATCATCGCTCGCCATGGCGCGGATGCGGTGCGCTGGTTCATGCTGTCCGATTCGCCGCCGGAGCGCGACCTGCCGTGGTCGGACGCCGGGATCGAGGGCTGCGCGCGATTCGTGCAGCGGCTGTGGCGGCTGTTCTCGGCCTACGACGCGGGCGCGACTGGCGAAGACAAGGCTCTGGATCGCAAGACCCACCAGACCATCGCCGCCGTCGCCGCCGATATCGAATCGCTAGGCTTCAATAAGGCGGTCGCGCGCATTTACGAGCTGACCGGCGCGGTCGAGAAAGCCGCGCCCTCGGCGAGCCGCTCCGCCGCGATCCGCGCGCTGGTCCATCTCGCCGCGCCGATGATGCCGCACCTCGCCGAAGAGGCATGGACCGCGATGGGCGAAGGCCTGATCGCCGATTCGCCCTGGCCCGCAGTCGACCCGGCGTTGCTGGTCGACGACGAGGTCACCATCGCGATCCAGCACATGGGCAAGCTGCGCGACACCGTGACCGCGCCCAAGGGTGCCTCGAAAGAGGCGCTCGAGGCGCTGGCGCTCGCGTCTGCGAACCTGCAACGCTCGCTCGATGGCGCTGCGGTGCGCAAGGTCATTGTCGTGCCCGACCGTTTGGTGAATATCGTCACCTGATGCCGCACATGTCGCGCCTTCTTCCCGCCCTTGCAGCCCTGCTGGCTCTGACCGGCTGCGGTCTCACGCCGATGTATGCCGGCGGTGCGCAGTCGGCTACGGCGCAGGGGGTCGCGGCGGTCGCTGTTCCCGCGATCGAGGGGCGCGGTGGCTGGCTGCTCAAGAACGCGCTCGAAGCGCGGCTCGGGGTGGCCAATAGCAGAGGGGGTCAGACCGCCCCGCAATACCGGCTCGACGTGCGCCTCGACGATTCGCTCGAAGCGCTGGGCGTGCTCAACGACGACACCATTACTCGCGAACGCCGCATCCTGCGCGCGCGTTACCAGCTCGTCGACATCGCGAGCGGCGCGGTGCTGCTGGATGCCACCGCGGGTTCCGACGCGGGGATCGACGTCGTCTCCAGCGAATATGCCACCATCGCTGCCGAACAGAAGGCGCTGGAAAACCTCGCGCTGGAAGTTGCCGACCGGATGGCGACGCAGATTGCCCTGACGCTCAAGGCGCAGGCCAACACGCAACCGTGAAGGCAACCCAGAAGGACTTTCTGCGGGGGCCGCCATCGGGTGCGCTCAGCGCGCGGATCTTCTTCTTCTGCGGCCCGGACGAGGCCGGGGCGAGTGCCGCCGCCCAGCGCATCGCCGCCGCCTTGCCCGATGCAGGCGAGCGGATCGAGCTGGCGGGTGCGGACCTGCGGCGCGATCCCGCGCTGCTGGGTGACGAGGCGCGCTCGACCTCGCTGTTCGGCGGCAGCCGCCACATCTGGGTGCGCGCATCGGGCGATGATGCCCATGATGCCTTGCAGATCCTGATCGAAACCTCCGAGGCCGGGGCAGGCGAGGCGGCGCCGGTGATCGTCGTCGCCACCAGCGCGACCGACAAGTCGCGCACCGCCAAGCTGCTCGAAAAGCGCAAGGATGCGCTGGTGGCGATGTTCCATCCGCCAGAGCTGAAGGACGCAAGCCAAGCCGTGCGCGGCATGGCGGACGCGGCGGGCCTCAGGCTTGGCGGCGATCTTGCCGAACGGATCGCGCGCGCCGCCGGGCTCGACGTGCGCCTCGCGCAATCCGAAGTCGACAAGCTGGCACTTTACGTGGGGGCCGATCCGCAGGCGCCGCGCCCGGCCACGCCGGAAGATCACGCCGCGATCGGTGCCGCCACCGAGGAAGACGGCTTTGCCCCGCTGGTCAACGCCGTGCTCGGCGGGGAGACGGCCAAGATTGCGGGGGAGGTGAAGCGCATGCGCGAGCTGGGGCTCAATCCCGTCGGCGTCGCGCTGGCGCTGGAACGCCGTGCCGCGCAGCTTGCGCAGATTGCCGCCTATCTCGGCCCGCGCGGACAGTTCGAAAATATCGACAAGGGTGCAGAAATGCGGCTCGGCATCTTCTTCCGCGAAAAGCGCGACATCGCCCAGCAATACAAGCGCTGGAGCCAGTCGGCGGCGCGCGGCACGCGCGAAACCCGGCTCGATCGGCTGATCCCGCGGCTTACTGCGCTGCACGGCAACCTGATCGCCAACAGCCAGGCGGCCGAGCTTCTACTGGCGCAGGAATTGGCGGAGATCGGACGATTTGCCGCGAAGCGGTAGCAAAATGTGACAAAGCGCGTTTCGCACTCGCAAAATTTATACTTTCCTCTGTATTAACGCTTAGGGCTTATAACGAGGGTCGCACCTTAGGAAACTGTCCTTCATGAACCGCGCAACGCCGAAATTGCTGAATGCGATAAGGCATGAATCCGTTGAAAGCAGACTCGTTCCCTCTCTTGAGCGGCGACGTCTTCGGGCCTATGCGATCATGCTGCTGGCCGACGGAGCAATATTCCAGTTCAGCTTCGCGCTTGCCGCGCTGATCCGGGAGGGCGTCTGGGCCGAGAGCCGGGCGATGATCACCGCGCAGGTTATGCTGCCGCTCTATTTCACCATCGCGCTCTACAATGGCGCATACGGGGTGAGGGCGCTCGATAGCTGGACCTTCGCATCACGTAAGGCGTTGATCGCGCTCGCCATTTCGGCAGCGCTCCTCAACTTCGTGGGTTTCTACACCAAGTCGAACGATGATTTCTCGCGCGTGGTCGTAACGCTCGGGCTGACGCTGACCGCGCTGCTGCTGGTGTCGCTGCGGCGCGTCTTTGCCATGGTCATTGCCGCGCGGTGGGGCGGGCGGGTGACCAACCGGCTGGTGATCGACGATGGCGGCCCGGGCTTCCCCTTCGACGGCGCTGAGCGCATTTCGGCGACCTATTACAGCCTCGATCCAAGCAGCCACGATCCCTTTATGCTCGACCGGCTGGGCAAGCTGCTGCGCAATCAGGACCAGGTGGTGGTAAGCTGCCCGCGCGAGCGCCGGGATGACTGGGCCTTTCTGCTGAAGTCCGCGGGCGTCTATGGCGAGATCGTGAGCGAGCCGGCGCACAGCCTGGGCGCAGTCGGCGTTCACCGCTATGACGATCTGGATCGCACCACGCTGGTGGTTTCCACCGGCCCGCTAGCCCTGCGGGCGCGCATCCTCAAGCGCCTGTTCGACGTGACGCTGGCTGGCGGAGCGCTGATCGCGCTGTCGCCGCTGTTGCTGATCGTCGCGCTGCTGATCAAGCTGGAGGACGGCGGCCCGGTGCTGTTCGTCCAGCGGCGGCTGGGGCGCGGCAACCAGTTCTTCGACATGTTCAAGTTCCGCTCGATGCGCGTGGACAAACTCGACCATGACGGCAACCGTTCCGCCGCGCGCGAGGATGACCGCGTGACCCGCATCGGTGCCTTCATCCGCCGCACCAGCATCGACGAGCTGCCGCAGATCATCAACGTGCTGAAGGGCGACATGTCGATCGTCGGCCCGCGCCCGCATGCGCTCGGCAGCCGAGCCAACAACAAGTATTTCTGGGACATCGACCGCCAGTACTGGCAGCGCCATTGCCTCAAGCCCGGCCTCACCGGACTTGCCCAGGTGCGCGGTCACCGCGGCGCGACCGAGGTTGAGAAGGATCTGACCGACCGCCTGCAATCGGACCTTGAATATATCGCTGGCTGGTCGCTTCAGCGCGACATCGCGATCGTGCTGCGCACCGCGCGGGTGCTGACGCACAGCAACGCGTTCTAGCGACTGTTCTGCCCGCCTGCCCCGTGCGCCATTGAACGGGCGCGGCCGGGCAAGCTCAGTTCTGCTTTTGCGGAACCGCGAAAGTCCCCGTCACCCGGCCCCTGCCCGAAGGCTGGCCCGGAGCGGCGCTCGAACCGCCAGAGGCATTGCCGTCCACGGTCGAAAGCCCGCTGTCGAGGTCGATCACCAGCCGTCCGCCATTGAGCGTATCGCTCCCCCGGCGCAGCGCGACGTTGCCCGCCATGGTGATGATCCGGCGGTTGAAGTCATAGACCGCAGAGTTCCCGCTTGCGCGCTCGTTGCCGCGGGTGACGATCACGCCGCCGGTGGCAGTGATGCGCTGGATTTCGAGGCTCCCGCCGGCATCGGTGAAGTTCACCAGCATGCGATCGGACTCGACCCGCAGGCCCGCCTGCGTGATGATCACACCGCCGCTCCCGATACCCTGATTGGTCTTGTCGTTCAGCACGAACTTGCCCGCGTCATAGGTGACCGGCGCGTTGGAATCGTGGCGCGCAATGCCTTGCGCGTTGAGGCTCATCCCGCCCACCAGCGCGGCGGTCAGGGCGAAGCCGCCAAGGCCCCAGACAAGAGCGAGGCGGCCGAGCGGGGTGCGGGAAGTTCTGGTCTGGTCTGGCATCACGGCATCCTCAGCTGGCCGGGAATCATGGTGAAGCGGGCATTGCCCTCAAGCGTGATCGTGCGCGCGCCAAGATCGGCGCTGAGCTTGTTGGCCGAGAACGTCCCGGCCGGAATGGCGCCCTCGACCCCGGCATCGCCGCTGAGCGTGCGCGACTTCAGGTCGACCGAAACGCCGCTTGCGGTCATGCGGTAGCCGTCCGAGGCGGTGAGGCGCAGCGGCCCGTTCACCGCGACGACTTCCTTGTCGATATTGTAGACCCCGCCCTCTGCAGAAAGGCGCGCAGGCCCCTCATTGAGAAGCAGCTGGGCGACAAGATCCTGCATCCGCACCAGCCCCTCCGCGCTCGAACGCTGCACTGCGTCTCCCGCCAGCACCGAAAAGGGGCGCCCCAGATTGTCGCGTCCGCGATACATCGCGTTGTCGACCGACAGCCGCTCGTCGATCACCGCGACCTTGTTGCGATCGAGCAGGAAACTGACCTCACCGCGTGGGGAAAGCGGCGTGATGACCATCAGCGCGGCGATCACTCCCACGCCCATAGGCAGCACCCGGGCAAGCACGCGCACCATTCGGTCGTGCGAGCCGCCGGGCGCGGCGAGCGTCTGCCGCCGGCTGCGCAGCGCGCGCGCTTCGCTGGTCTCCAAGGCGTGTTCCGGTGCCATGATCGTAGGCTCTGCCTGAGGTGTCCTTACATGTGGCTGAAGATGTCGCTCTCCGCCCATCCGGCGATGTCGAGCAGCGCGCGGGTGGGGAGGAAGTCGAAGCAGGCCTGCGCGATCGCGGTGCGGCCCTCACGCTCAAGCCGGGTGGCGAGTTCTGCACGAAGGCGGTGCAAGTAGCGCACGTCCGAAGCGGCATAATCGCGCTGCGGATCGGTGATCACCGGCCCGCCCCAGTCGCTGGACTGCTGCTGCTTGGAGATGCTTTCGCCCAGCAGCTCCTCGACAAGGTTCTTGAGGCCATGACGATCGGTATAGGTGCGGGTCAGCTTGCTCGCGATCTTGGTGCAAAACACCGGCCCGGCCATCACGCCGAGGTAGTAATGGATCGCCGCCAGATCGAAGCGGCCGAAGTGATAGATCTTCTCGCGCGAAGGATCGCCCAGGATCGCCTTCAGGTTCGGCGCGTCATAGGCGCTGCCCGGGTTGAACCGGACCAGATGCTCGTCCCCCGTGCCGTCGGAAATCTGCACCACGCACAGCCGGTCGCGGTGGGTGATGAGGCCCATCGTCTCGGTATCGACGGCGAGCGCGGAAGTGCCGGTCAGCACGCCTGCGGGAAGGTCTTCTTCGTGAAAGTGCACAGCCATAGCCCCTCGCCCTACGCGCATTGGGGAAAGAGGGGAAGGGGCCAGTGGCGCGCGCCTGCGCGGTGGCCTAGCCTTGCCGCCATGGCTGAAACCATCCCCGAAAGCTGGCGCGCGGTGCTCGAACCGGTGCTCGAAACCCCGGAGGCGCGCAAGCTCGGCGGGTGGCTCAAGGCCGAGGAGGCGGCGGGCAAGCAGATCTATCCGCCACGGGGGACAAGGCTGGCGGCGCTGGCGCTGACCCCGCTGGAAGAGGTGCGCTGCGTGATCCTGGGGCAGGACCCCTATCACGGCCCGGGGCAGGCGCATGGCCTAGCCTTCTCGGTGCAGGCGGGGGTCAAGCCGCCGCCAAGCCTCGTCAACATATTCAAGGAGCTGGAGGCCGACCTCGGCCTGCCCCGCCCGCAGACCGGCGATCTCACCCCTTGGGCGCGGCAGGGCGTGCTTCTGCTCAACAACACGCTGACGGTCGAGGCGGGGCAGGCGGGGAGCCATGCCGGGCGCGGGTGGGACGCGATCACCGATGCCTGCGTGGCGGCGGTGGCGGCGCGCAGCGAGCCGACCGTGTTCATCCTGTGGGGCAGCCACGCCAAGAAGAAGGCAAGCCGCGTGCCTGCTCTCGCCCGCAATTCCCATCATCTGATAGTCGCCTCGGCCCACCCCAGTCCGCTATCGGCGCACAACGGCTTCTTCGGCTCGCGCCCCTTCAGCCAGACCAATGATTTTTTGGAACGGCACGGGCGGGGAGCCATCGACTGGAGGATTGAGTGAGCGACGATGTGATCCTGCTCGAAGTGGACGGCGCGGTGGCGACCGTTACCTTGAACCGCCCGCAGGCGATGAACGCGCTGAACCGCGTCTTGCGCAAACGTCTCGCCGAGGTGATGCGCGTGGTCGACGCTGACGAGAACGTGCGCGCGGTGATCCTCACCGGCGCGGGTGAGCGGGCTTTCACCGCCGGGCTCGACTTGAAGGAACTGGGCAGCGAGGAAGGGGCATTGGGCAGCGCCAATGCCACCGACCCTGCCGACAATCCGGTCAAGGCCATCGAACTCTGCCGCAAGCCCGTGATCGGCGCGATCAACGGGGTCGCCATCACGGGCGGCTTCGAGGTCGCGCTCGCCTGCGACGTGCTGGTCGCCAGCACCAACGCCCGCTTCGCCGACACCCACGCGCGGGTCGGGATCGTTCCGGGCTGGGGGCTGTCGCAGAAGCTCTCTCGGATGATCGGCATCAGCCGCGCCAAGGAACTCGCCTTCACCGGCAATTTCCTCGATGCCGCGACGGCCCACGCCTGGGGTCTCGTCAACCACGTGACCGCGCCCGAAGACCTCCTGCCGCTGGCCCGCAAACTGGCCGCCGACATGGCGGGCATCGATCCCGCCTTCCTCGCGAACTACAAGCGCCTGATCGACGATGGCTACGCCGCCAGCTTCGGCGAGGGCCTGGCGCTGGAGGCGACGCGCTCCTCCGCCGCCAACAGCGCGGTCGCCCCCGAAGAGGTCGAAGCCCGCCGCATGGCGGTGCAGGAGCGCGGGCGCCAGAATGCGGGAGGCCAAGGGTAAGCTCTGCTTCCGCGATAGCCGAATGACTGCTTGCGGATTGTCCGCTTGCGCACAATGACTTATGCGGGTGGGGGCGATCGGGGGCACCGCAATGTCAGGGGCTGAAACGGATAACGCGCGCAACTGGCGGAGCCGCCTGCTCCCCAGCCGTGCGCGCGCCATCGAGCTCGGCTTCATCGTGCTCGGCGTGTTCATCGCGCTGGTGCTCGAAAATATCGTGCAGGAACTGCGCTACCTCGACGATTCCGCCGAGCTCGAGGAAGCTCTTGCCGATGATTTCTATTCCACCGTCCTGATCGCCAAGGAACGGCAGGCCATCAGCCCGTGCCTCAAGCAGCGGCTTGCGGAGATCGAGCGGCGCCTGTCTGCCCCCGATGGCCCTCGGCAGATTGAAGAGGAGCCGACATCGCGCCAGCTCGGTTTCGTCACCCGGCAGGCCTATCGCGCCCCGACCCGCGTCTGGATCACGTCGAGCTTCGACCGCGCCATCGGCAGCGACGCTTTCAAGCGCATACCCGATGCTCGCGCGAACAGCTACGCATCGGCCTTTGCGCTGATCGGCAATCTCGGCACTCTCAACGACGCCGAATTCCAGGCGATTTCGGAGGTGGCACCACTCGCCTATGAACAAGCGGGCTGGACGCCCGAACTGCGTTACGAAGCGCTGCAGAAGCTGGCTGTGCTGGATCGGTATCAAGCCCTGCTGAAGGTCAACACGGCCCAGATCATCGCACTTATCTATGGCATACCCGGCATGAAAGACGCCGTGCGCGAGAGGTTTGCACAGGCCGAGAAGACGGAGCCCGGCGGTCTGGCGGCCTTCGGCGCGAAGTTGAAAAGCGAATACGGCGACTGTGTGGATCTGAGGGTTTTCGACGATGTTTCGGGCAAACCGCCAGCGTCCTGACGCAGGGCCGTTGTTCGCGCGCTGGCGTCGGCGGCCTTACTGAACGCCCTCATTCACCTCGCCTTTGGCGTCGTTGCGAAGGAAACCCGGCGCAAGCATACAATGGATCGCCGTTCCAACGGGGTAGCAAGGCGCGGCAACAGGGGGTCGCAACATGCAGGAAAAGCCGTTCAATCCGTTCATCGCCGCAATCTGGCGCAGGCTCGCCGAGACGATGCTGGTCGAGCCATCCCAGATGGCAATCACGCCGCAGCAGGTGGTCGACAACCTTCAGGCGATGTTCGGCAATATCCGTGGGAGAACCCCGGCCAGCACCGGACTTTCGGTGTTCGCCGCCTGGGTGGTGCTGGGCGGGCCGGTGTGGCACGCGGCGCCGCGTTCGTTCCGGGTGTGGCGGGTCAAGCGGCGGCTAACGAACAGCCGCGTCAACCTGTTTCAGGACATGGCCCGCATCCGCGGCATCGTTTACGCAGGCTATTACGGCCACTGGCTCCCGGCGCCCGGCCCTAACCCCGATCAGCAGGCCGAGGAGGAGGCCAACCGCGACAACCCGGTGCTCGGCGCGATCGGCTATACCTTGCCGTGCCACCGCACCCGTGCAGGCACGCCCGACGATCCGGCGATCGCCGAATTCACCGGCAACGATCTGCCCGCATCCGCCTTCGTCGATCCCGAAGCCATCCCCGACGAGGTCGAGGTGGTGGTGATCGGCTCGGGCGCGGGCGGGGCGGTCGCGGCGGCGAATCTTGCGGCCGAGGGCTACGAGGTGCTGGTGGTCGAGGCCGGGCCCTATCTCCCGAGCTCGCAGATCACCACGCACGAGAAGTGGATGTCATCGAGCCTGTTCAAGGACGGCGCGATCCAAACCACGCGGGATCGGGACATCATCGTCTTTCAGGGGCGCACCGTGGGCGGCTCCACCGTCATCAACAACGGCATCTGCCTGCGCCTCGCAGCCGACGGCGAGACGCATCCCGACGCCAATGATGTGCTCGAAACATGGAAAGGTCTGGGGGCGGATATCAGCAGGACCGACCTCGAGCACGCCTATCGCAATGTCGAAGCGGTGCTCGGCGTCCACGAGATCGACAAGCGGCTGGGCCGCAACAACGGCACGCGGCTGCTTTCGGCATGGAACGCCTACAAGGCCGGGTCGACCGAACCGCTCGACCAGCGCGCCATCGCCGGGTGGTTCCGCAAGAACTGGGGGTCGAAGACCGAACCCAATGCCTGCGTCTCCTGCGGCTATTGCAACACCGGCTGCCCCTATGGCCGCAAGCGCGCCATGCCCGAAAGCTTCCTGCGCCGCGCCGTGACAGACACCCGCGCCCCGGCCCGCATCCTTGCCGATGCCGAAGTTGCCGAGATCGGCTGGGGCCCGCGCGATGCCCAAGGGCGGCGGGTGGCTAGCTCGGTCAAGGTTGTGCTGCCCGATTATCGCGGCAAGACGATCCGCGTGACAAAGGGCGTGGTGGTCGCCGCAGGCACGATCGCTTCGAGCAACATCCTCGCCGCGAGCGGCATTGCTAGGACGGGCAGGAACATCTCGCTCAACATCGCCTGCCCCGTGCCCGCGCTGATGCCGGACGAGGTGCGCGCCTGGGACGAGGACCAGATGGCGACCTTCATCGACCGCGGCGATTTCCTGATCGAGAGCCACTTCCAGCCGCCGATGAGCATGTCCTCGCTGGTGCCGGGCTGGTTCGACGAGCATTTCCGGCGGATGCACCGCTACAACCGCCTCGCCTCGGCCGGGGCGCTGTTTCCGGCGGACCGGCGCGGGCATATCAAGGGCGGCAAGCTCAGCTTCAAGCTCCAGCAGGCCGATCTTGCCGTCCTGCGCCGCGCGCTGGCGCTGCTCACCAAGGTCCATTTTGCGGGCGGGGCGCTGGAGGTTTACCCTGCGCTGCTCAAGGGCGAGACGCTGCATGCGGACATGACCCATGCCGAGATCGACGCCTATTTCGAACGCGCGATCCGCGAGCCCGACGATGTCGTGCTGTCATCGAGCCACCCGCACGGCGGCAACGCGATCAACGCCGATCCGGCCAAGGGCGTGGTCGATCTCGACCAGCGCGTCCACGGCACCGCCAACGTGCTGGTGTGCGATGCGAGCGTGATGCCGAGCTGCATCCGGGTCAACGCGCAGCTGACGACGATGGCGATGGCCGACCGCGTGACGTTCAAAAAGCGGGTGTTCGGCTAGTCGGCCTTGCGCGGGGCGCGCTGCTGCATCCCGCCCTGGTCGAGGGTCACCGCGCTCGCCTTGCCCTCGGTGACCTCGAAGATCAGCCGCGCCTCGACGCCATCGGCTTTGAATGTGCCCTCGCCGGTCGGGATCAGCGGGATTGGCGGCTGACCGCTCAGCTGGCCGGTGAGCCCGGTGCCGTCGGCGGTGAAGGCAATGGTGAGCGTCACCGGGCCCAGCGCATAGTTTCCGGCATAGCGTTCCAGCACCGCGCGCGGCACGGTGATCGCCGCGGCCTCGAGCGGGATCGGGCCGCTGCGGGCACTGGTCTGCATGGGTGTCTCGCCATTGGGGGCGAAGTCCATCACCGGCGTGCCGTCGGCATCCCGGCGCAGGGCGAACCAGCTGAGCGTTGCCGGGCCGTAGAAGAACCGGTTGTCGCCGCCGGCGAACACCTCGAGCGTGCGGCTGCCCGAACGCTGGGTGTAGAGCTTTGCGTCCTTGGCATAGAACCGCCGCTCGCCCCCGCCTGCAATCGGATAGACCCCGAAGAACGGCTCAAGCGCGGCCATATCGGTCGCCGTGCGGGTGAAGGCGGGATAGGGATCGCCGATCGCGGCGGCAGCGATGCGGCGCATCACCACGCCGGTTCCGGTTTGCGGCGCATCGCTGTTGAGGAAGACCGCGATGAACAGGTCGGCCTCGGGGATGTAGATGCTGTCTGTGTTGAACCCGAAAATCCCGCCGTTATGCCCGATCGCCGGATGGCCGCGCAGGGGGTCGAGCCCCAGCCCGAAGCCATAAGGGCGGGTGCTGCCGTCGGGCAGCGTCGTCGGCGTGATCATCAGCTTGTAGTGCGCCGCATCGACCACCTGGCCGTGATGCAGCGCCTGCGCCCACTTCGCCAGATCGCCGACCGTCCCGATCAGCGAGCCTGCCGCGCCCGGCGCGCTCATATGGATATATTGCGACTTCGCCGCCGCGGCGCTCGCCTCGCCGGTGTAGCCCTGCGCCATGGCCGGACTGGCGGCCTCGCCCGCCACGCCGTCCCGGATCGAGGTGAGGCCGAGCGGACGAGTGATGCGCTCCTCCAGCGCCTCGTGCCACGCCTTGCCCGTCACCTTCTCGATGATCGCGCCAAGCAGCACGTAGCCCGAATTGTTGTAGGCCCACACCTCGCCGGGCTTGCTCACCGCCGGCGCATCGCGGAACAGTGCGACCAGCGTTTCGGTGGTGCGCGGGATCGCGGTGCTGACCGGGTTCATCACTCCGGGCATCTCGGTGTAGTCCTGAATGCCGCTGGTGTGCTGGAGCAGCTGGCGCACCGTGGCCGAGGCGCCCGGCTGGGGGTAATCGGGCAGGAACTTCGAGAGCGGATCGTCGAGCGAGAGCTTGCCCTCCTGCGCCAGTTGCACGATCACCGCTGCCGCGAACTGCTTGGTGATCGAGCCGAGGCGGAAGACTGTGTCGGGCGTGATCGGCTTGCCGCCCGCGATATCGGCCATCCCGCGCGCGCCGGTGTAGACGATCTTTCCGCCCTGCATGACGACGACCGCCGCGCCCGGGCCATTTGCCTCATAGCTCTCGGCGAGCACCGCATCGGCAAGCTTGCGCAGGTCTTCTTTCGCGGGGGCCGCCGCGGCGGCCGCGGGCGCTGCGCTCTCGGCCATGGCGGGCACGGCCGCCGCCAGCAGAGCCACCGCCGCCACGGCATGGCCCGTCATCGTCATGATCCTGCGCATGGAAAGCCCTCTCCCGGTTGCGGTCGAGAGTGTATTATCGATGTATGGCACCGGTCAAGGCTGACGCGCGGTGGGACAGGCCGCGCACCCGCCTTCTAGCCCGCGTGCGCGGCGATCCACTCCTCAACCACCGGAGCGACCTTGGTGCGCCACTTGCTGCCGTTGAAGATGCCGTAGTGCCCCGCGCCCTCAGCCATGTAGTAGCGCTTCTTCTCGTCGGCGAGGTTGGGCGTCAGCTTCAGCGCCGCGCGGGTCTGGCCGAGGCCCGAGATGTCGTCGCGCTCGCCCTCGATCGCGAGCAGGGCGATGTCGGTGATCCGGGTGATGTCGACCAGCTCGCCCTTGTGGCGGAACTCGCCCTTGGGGATCGAGTGCTTCTGGAACACTTCCTCGACCGTCTGGAGGTAGAATTCCGCGGTCATGTCGCAGACCGAACGGTATTCGTCGTAGAAATCCTTGGTCGCCTGCGCGCTCGCCTCGTCGCCGATGGTGAGGTGCTTGAACATCT
>ERZ1066118.1173-NODE-1173-length-18095-cov-5.474058_pt1 | contig 18095 bp, 17 predicted proteins | sample MGYA00382765_ERZ1066118 | MGnify/ENA primary metagenome ERZ1066118 (study PRJEB33369, sample SAMEA5778348) | biofilm metagenome | biome: Industrial cooling water; feature: Water cooling tower basin; material: Biofilm | place: United Arab Emirates | collected...
GTCCACCAGTGTCGGGCGCGGCCGCACCTGACCAAGTTCGCGCGCAAAGACCGCATCCATCCGGCTCCAGCCGAGGCCGATCCCGGGATCGAGCAGCGCCTTCAGCCGCGACAGCATGGCGCCGAGGCCGGTGTGATGCTTGCGCCGTTGCAGCCAGTTCATTCCCGCTACGCGCGGCTGGTCCGGGTCGATCTCCCACGGATGAAGGTAGAACACCCCGCGCCGGCCCAGCGCGTTCACGCGCCTCAGCGCGGCAAGGAACAGGCGCTGCGGCGTCACCCGGAACGGTCCACCGCCCGAAACCGGCAGCGAGCGCTGACCGAGGCGCAGGACCGTCATGGGGATTTCCACCACTGAACCGCCGAGCGGTCGCCATGGTGTGAGCTCCGCATCCTCGACGCCTGCATGGCGGCCGGGGAAGATCGAGGAGCTGTAGGCATACCCGGCTTTCGCCAGCACGTCGTAAGCCCACGGCGTACGCGATGAACCCATCGAGAAAGTGGGCGCGCGATAGCCCCACACGGCGGCGCCGCCAACATCCTCCAACAGCGCCTTTGCGCGCAGCACATCCTGCTGGAATCGTTCCTGCCCGATCGCGAAGACCTGTTCGTGACCGTAGCCGTGGCTGGCGAGTTCATGCCCTTCCGCCACGATTCGGCGTACCAGCCCCGGGTGGCGCTCCGCCACCCAGCCCAGCACGAAGAAGGTCGCGCGCGTGTCCGACGTGGAAAAAAGGTCAAGCAGCCGTTCGGTGTTGCCCTCCACCCGTCGCTCACGCGCTTCCCAGGTGTCGCGGCCGATCGCGCCAGCGTAGTTTTGTACTTGGAACCAGTCCTCGACATCCACGGTGATGGCGTTGCGCGGAACCGTCATCGCCCACCACCGCCGAACAGGTCCATCAGCCGCTGGAACACCCGCTCACGCCGCGCGAAGTCCCGTTCCAGCAAATCGACGCGCCCGGAAAGGCGATCAAACTGCGCGTCCATGTCCTGGCGGAAGCCAGCGTGGCGCCATCCCTCACGCCCGGTCGCCGCGTCAGCGCCGACACCGAGATCCTCCTCCAACTCCAACGCGGTGGCTTCCACCAGAGATGGGCTGAGGTGATCCAGCTCCTCCAGGCTGCCGCTCAGCAGCACACGCGAACACAGCCGGTTGATGCGGCGCGGGATGCCGCCGGTGTAGCGGTGCACCACGTCGAAGGCGCCATTGTCCCAGGCCGGCGTGCCCTCCCAGCCCACTGCCCGCATCCGGTGTTCGACGTAGGACTGCGTCTCCTCCCGCGACAGTCCGGGCAAGTGATAGGAGGCGAGGATGCGCTGGCGGAGCTGGTCAAGGTCCGGGCTGGCGATCACCTGGCGCAGTTGCGGCTGGCCGAGCAGCACCGTCTGCAGCAGCGCACGGTTGCCATCGGTCACATTCGACAGCATCCGCAGCTCCTCCAGTGCCGCGTGCGGCAGCGCCTGCGCTTCATCCACGATCAACAGATGCCGGCGTTCCGAAGACCGCAGCGCGGCGATGACGCCGCGCAACACCGCGGCCTTGTCGCCTTCCGGACTGGCGCCGAAGCTGTCTGCGACCAGCCGAAGCAAGTCGTCGCCCGAGACGAGGGTGGTGGAGACCCGCGCGATCGCGAAGCCGGCCGGGTCCAACTCGGCACAAAGCCGTTCCACCAGCGTGGTCTTGCCGGCACCGACTTCGCCGGTGACGACGATGAAGCCCTCCTTCTGCGCCAAGCCGTACATCAGGTGCGCGAAGGCGCGGGAATGGACAGTGCTGGGGTAGAACAGCCGCGCATCCGGCGTCATCTGGAACGGCGGTTCACGGAAGCCGTAGCGGTCAATGTGCATGATGGCGCCTTCCGTCTCAGAACGTCTGCCGCAGACCGACCAGGACGGTGTTCTGCACCGCCTGGCCGGTGCCGAGACCGCCTTCGCTGACGCGGAGTTGGTACTGCCCAGTGACGAACAGCCCGCGCGCGAGTTCCTGCGACAGACCGACCCGCGCCGCATAGAAATTGCCGGTGCCGGTGATGCCGGACCGCGCCCGGCCGTACTGCGCCGTGGCGATACCGCTGAGGTCCGGCCGCAGCGCCCGTGTCCAGCTCACGGCACCGAAATAGCCGCTCTGTTCGAAGGCGGTCGTCCCAGGCGCGGAAGTCAGCGGCGTGCGCTGGTCGTGGAACAAGCTGAAAGCCACCACGTCACGCAGCCCCGTCCGCGTCAGCGTGACGGAGGCACGCCGCGTGCGAAACAGACTATCCTGTGTGGCGAGGACGGGACTCCCGAAAGGCGCGATCACTGGTGCGCCTGTCGCGGTGTTCACCAGCTCTCCCGTCTGGCTCACGCTGGAGGTGGACAGCAAGTCGAGACCCTGCTGCAGCGGCGTCGTGATGCGCTCGGCGTAGCTGGCCGATAAGCGAGTGCGCTGGCCCAGATCGACGCCCGAGTCGAGTGTGAAGGACTGGAAGCCGTCACGCCGCCCATAACGGATCGACGCGAAGCTGTCCGGTGAGGGTATCCAACGCAGGCCGACGCTCCAGACCGGGCCCTGGATGCGGAAGGGCCGTGTCCCGCCAAACCGCAAATCTTCGTAGCCGACATCGCCCAGCACCACGACCTGCCGCGTCAACGCGTAGCCAGCCTGCAGTACAGTGAGGAAGCGCCGCGAGCCGGACAGGACGCTGTCGCCTTCAAACCTGGTTGCAATCGTCCGCTGTTCCAGCGTGAGCGGGCCAAAGTCCTCACCGCTACGCAGCGTGGCAAAGAGCTGATGCGCGATCAGGCGCTGATCGGTGAGGAATGGCTGCGCGGCACCTGGCAGAAAGGCAGTGCGGCCCTCCGTCCGAGCGTCCTGGTAGCTGTAGCCGAGCTGTGCCGTACCGAGGCCACCGAAGCGCCGCACCAGGTAGGGCGACACCTGATAGCCGAAGGTCTGCACTTGGTTGTTGCGGTCTGGTACAATCGTGCCACTGTCGTTGCCGAAACCGGTTGCGACAGATTGCAGGCCACCAAATCCTCGCACATCGAGGTACAACGCGTCCTCGACCAAGGTTGCCAGCGCTTGGCCGCTGAACAGGTGATCAATCCCGTTGCGGTTACGCTGTTCCACAAAGTATCGGGCAGTCGGGCGGTAGAACAGGCGGCCAGTCAAGCGCGCAAGCTCGGCCTGCACCGCAATCGCGGGCGAAACACTGACGATCAGCTCGGATTGGCGGTTGCGCGCGGTGTTGGCGATGTTGTCGGTAGCAAGCAATTCCGCACCGATACTGGGTGTGATCGTCCAGGCCCGGGCCGGCCCGGCTGGCGCTTCGACGAACCCTCCGAAGGGGTTGAAGCGGCTCGCGCCGAAGAAGGTGGGCCCGATCGTCCCGCCGCTGGTTGACGCTGTTGTGCCGCCCGAACCCACCAGCGCGCTGCCAGTAGTGGGTATCGGCGGCGCGGCTGGTTGCGCGAGCACAGCCGGCGTCGCCAGCAGCCCGGCGCCAATCAGCGCGGTGCGTAAGCGTACCTGGATCACACCACGCATGTGCTCAGCCGCCACCGCCACCATATGGGCCGCCGTAATCATAGGCACCGAAGGCGTCGTTGCTCGTATTCCGCATCTTATTCAGCACCAGTTGCAGTACGGGACAGGCATCCACCAAGTCCAGCGCCGCTTCCACCTCGGCGCGTCGCGTGCGCTCCGCCTGGACCACCATCAGCACTTGGCCCGCCACCGCGGCCAGCCCGGTGGGGTCGCTCGTCGCCAAGCAAGGCGGGCTGTCGAGGATGATCAGGTGGTCGGGCAGGCTCCGTGACAGGCGGAGTATCGCCGCTGCGCCGGAGGATGTTGCTGGCGCAGCTTCCTGCGACAAGCCTTGCGGCAGAATGCTCAGCCGCGGCAGCTCCGTTGCAATCGCGAGGGAGGCCGGCGATGGCGTGGGCGCACCGGCCGCGAGTTGCCGCAGCCCTGGCGACTCGGCCAGTCCGAGCAACTCGGTCAGTGATCCGCGCTTGCCATCCGCGTCAACCAACAGCACCGGCGCGCCACCCCCCGCAGCGATGCTGCCTGCCAGGTTGAGTGACACGAACGTCTTGCCCTCGCCTGGCCGGGCGCTGGTGACAAGGATGATGCGGCCGCTGCGCCCTTCAGCCTGCGCCGCGCCCGCTGCCGTGCGCATCACCTGGTGTCGGACGAGGCTGATCTCCTCCGATATGCGGCTGCGTGTCGCGCCGTTTGCGCCGACGAGAAGCCCCGCGCTGCGCAACGTTGCCATCGCCACGGCGGGTTTGGCGGCAACGGGTGCGACGACTGGCGCCGGAGCTGTGGCTGCCGGCGGAGCTGCGGCCGCTGGAGCACGCGATGCCGGCGGCGGTTGCGGTGATGCGCCCGTTCCTCCCGGCGCGAGGCCGAGCGCCTCGACCGCGCGTTCGACAAGATGAGGCCGGGGGTTGGACACGTACGTCACGCCTGCCCCCATGGGATGAGACTTGGCAGTCTTGCGATAAGCTCCGGCCCGACCGCCACCATCGTTGCATAGGCACCGAGCAGCAGCACCACACCTACCGCGAAGGCAGCCACCGCTGGCGCCCGCCGCGGAGCCGGGCCGTCCAGCGTAATGCTGCCGAGCACCGGCAGACCAAGGCCACGAAGGTCGCGCGTCGCGTAGAAGCTGCTGTCGAGTTGCGCGAGCAGCAATGCGAGCGCCCCGCCAGCGCCGAGGCTGGCGAGCAGCACGCCCGACGCGAAGAGCAAGCGATTTGGCCCTGAGGGAATGGTCGGCAGCGTCGGCGGATCGACCACCTCCAGCCGTACGCGTTCAGCGTTGACCCGTGCGGCACCTGCGATCTGCACCGCCTCGCGCCGACCCAGCAGTTCCTCGTAGTTGCGGCGCAGCACATTGTAGTCGCGGTCGATGTTCATGAACTCCGCCTGCACCTGCGGCATGCTGCGGGCCACGGTCTCCATACGCTGCACCTCCGCCTCCGCCTCGCGGATCTGGCGTTCGTGAGATGCGATCTCCGCATTCACATCCACCAGCCGCAGACGAAGTTGTTCATGCAGCGGATTGGTGCGGTTCACCGGCCCAGCAGAGCGAGCGCCACCGCCACCATTCCCACCGCCAGCGCCGCCACTCGCGCGCGCTTCCGCAAGCGCACTGCGGGCGGCGACCACATCCGGGTGCTGATCTGTGAAGCGCAGGCGAAGCTCCCGAAGCCTGCTCTCCGCCTCCGCCACTCGACTGGTGCCGCCAACGCCGCCACCGCCTTCACCGGGCGCAAGTTGCTGCGGTGTCGCCTCAAGCTGCTGGCGGATCAATCCGGTCCGCTGCTGCATATCCGTCAACTCACCGCGCAACTGGCGCAGACGGCTGCGCGCCTGTTCCAGCCCAGTGGTGCCGCCCGGACCATCCGGCAGAAGTTCCAAATAGCGGGCGCGGAAGTCCGCCCGGCGCTGCTCGGACTCGCGCAACTGTGCCTCATAAGTGGCGATCTGCTGATTCAGGAAGGTCCGCGCTCCCTCCATCTGCTGGCGGTCATTGTTGCTCGCCTGTTCGATAAACAGGTTCAGCACCGTCTGGACGACATCGCGGGCGAGCCGCGGATGGTGGTCGGTGTAAGCGATAGTGAACAGGTTGCGGCTCTGCGCCGTAAAGCGGATGCGGTCCGTCAGACGCCGCAACGCCGCTTCGCGGTCCCCCTCGCTCTCAATGGCGAGGTCAAGGTCGGTGCGCGCGATCACGCGTTCCAGATTTGGTCGGCTCAGCAGCGTCCGCTGCAGCAACTCCACTTGACCGCCTGGCGCGCTGTCGATGGTGATGCCGCGCAGGAGCTGGCTGAGCACCGCATCGGCATCCGCGTAAACCCGCGCGCTCGCCTCGTAGCGAGGGGGCAGCATGGCAACGGCGGTCCAGCCGGCGAGGCAGAGCACCCAGGCGAGTGCCAGCGCTTTCCAGCGATGCCGCCACGCACGGGAGGCTTGCTGCCGTGCGACGTCAATGATCTGCATGGCCTAGAACCAGCTCTGCGGAATGATAAGCGTGTCGCCCGGCTGCATCTGCACATCCTGCGAGATGTCGCCATCGCGAAGCAGGTCAGAGAGGCGGACGCGGATGGTTTGCGAAGTGCGTCCATCCGGGCCACGACGCGCGATCTCCGCGCGATTGCCGGCGGCGAAGCGGGTCAGCCCGCCAGCCTCGATCATCACGTCCAGCACCGTCATGCCTTCGCGATAGGGCAACGCTTTCGGCTGCGCGGCCTCGCCAATGACCCGTATCTGGCGTGAGGCGGGGCCGACGAAGCTCCGCATCATCACGGTCACTATCGGGTCGCGCACATACTCACGCAGCCGGTCCCGGATTTCACCTGCGAGCTGCGTCGGCGTTTTGCCGGAAGCCTCGATGTCCGCAACGAGGGGGAGGGAAATACGCCCGTCTGGTCGCACCGGCAGGTCGGCACTGAGTTCCGGTGCGCGGTAGACAAAGACACTCAGACCATCACCAGGGCCGATTACGTAATCAGGCGCCACGGTGCTCGTCACTGGCGGCGGCGCGGGAATTGGCGAGCCGCAGCCCGCAGCGCAAGCCCCGCAGAGCACGACGGCGAGGAAGCCCTGCATGGAACGCGACGTCATCGACCTCGCCTCAACCGAACACGCGCCATACCGCTGGCAGTTGTAGCGGAAGCGCACCCATCAACCGCGTCTATAAACGCATAGGGGGAGTATAACCCACCGCATCGTCTAATATTCAGTTACTAGGTAAAAAATATGGCGAACCCAGGTGCGTCAGCTGGGCCTTCGAGGAAAGGGGAGCAGTTTCAGCAGAGTAGGCATAGCCCATGCTCCCCATCCGCCATATCGCGCAGCTTTCCTCGCGAATTGGTGAACACCATGCGCTACATTCTGTAAAGTCTCTTGACACGTTAAGCTGGCCCTATCAGGCGTGCCAAGTGCGTCAGCAATGCCTGGATATCCAGCGGGGAGAAGGAGTGCGCGCCGTTTTCACGATCCATCAGGGCATCATTGTGGCGCGGCTCTGGTGGTGAATACCGATTGATCGCTGCAATGAATATTCAGCTTGCCACACGCGCTCACGCTATGTAGTCGCGAGATGTTGATAGCGCGATCGATGCAACCAGATGAGTTCCGAAACACCTGGGATGAATTGGTGCTGACGGTTTCACGGCGAAGCTAGGATGTCTCGATGGACAGCCCTGAGGTAAGGATACAGAAGCGGGTGCAGGTCGCATCGAAGCCTGATCGCCTTCCGGATCGTTTGCCATGGCCAGCAGCGGCAGCAATAGTGAGCTTCATAGCTCTCTTACTCTGGATCCTGTTGATCCTCGCTTTTCGTGCACTGTAACAGCATACGCCGTCTGGAGGGCTGTTAGAGGCTGAGCCAATCAGCGATTGTAAAGAGGCGGAGGACGCTGAGAGGGAACGCGGCAGTCTTCTCCTTACAGGTAGCGACGGGCACCTGATCGCACTGGGAAAAACACCTCTATCGCCGCTCCTGCTCCTTTCTGGTGGGCGTGGATGGGGGTGCCGCGAGGAAGCTCATGCCGGGCTCGACACAGCGAACCTGTCAGCGACAGCATCCGCTCCCACACGCAGAAACGGGATCAGCGGCGGCTCAACGCCTCAGTGTTCTGCCTTTGCCTTGGCCGCGCTCATCGCGCTCGGCCGCCAGCGGCAGCTCAACCTCGCCGTGCCGGGCGTCGGCACTACCGGGCATCTCTCGGCGGAGCGCCTTTCACGCGTGCTGGGCGGGGTGGATGTGCTGCTGGTGGCTTTCCTGGGCGCGGCGCCGGTCGTCACCGCCGTGCTGAGCCGTCAGGTGGATGTCGGCACCATCGCGATGAACACCGGGGTGGAACAGGTGCGCGGCGGGTCGGTGCGCGGCGGCGTCGTCACCGGCGCGCGGCGCTCCCCAGCCCTGCCGGACGTGCCGACGGCGGCCGAACTCGGATTCACGGATGCGGTGGATTACACCTGGGTGGCCGCGTTGTTCCCGGCCGCCACGCCGCAATCGATCCTCGCGCGCATGAACGCCGAGGTGAACGTCGCGCTCGCCGAGCCGGAGGTCAGCGCGCGGCTGCTGGCCACCGGCCTCGATCCCGTCGGCGATCCGCAGGAGGAGGCGGCGCGCTACGTGCTGGAGGAGTTCCGGCGCTGGACCGAGGTAGGCCGCGCGACCGGCATCCAGGTGGATTGAGCGCACAAATCCAGCCCGCGTGGGGGACGCATGATCGTCGAGAAGGACGTGCCGATCCTGATGGCGGACGGCGTCGTGCTGCGCGCCAACGTGTTCCGCCCGGAAGGCATCGGCCCTTTCCCGGTCATCATGTCGCTCGGCATCTACAGCAAGGACATCCACTTCGCCGACGGCTACGCGCCCCAATGGGGGGTGCTGACGCGCCTCACCCGGGCCTGGCGACGCAGGGCAGCAGCGGCCGCTGGCTGCGCTGGGAAGTGCCAGACCCCGAGCGTTTCGTGCCGGATGGCTTCGCGCTGGTGAACGTGGACGCGCGCGGCAGCGGCCGTTCGCCCGGCTTCCTCGATGCCTTCTCCGCGCGCGAGACGCAGGACTATGCCGAGGCGATCGAATGGGCGGCGACCGCAGATCGTGGCTACTCATGCCGCTCATTCCGCCAAATGGATGAGACGCTTGGGCCATCGCAACCCGCTATTCGACTGAGCCTGGAAGCTCGACTCACTCATTCCGCTGAGCGGGTCGCGGTACGGCGGCGCTTCGCTCCGTTCTCGGTGCGGGCAGGACGCGCGCGGTAGGCGGCGAGCAGCTTTTGCCCGGCTTGGCGGAAGTAAGCCTCGGCGAGCGCGCCGGCCAATTCTTCCTCACCGTCCGAAAGCGCAGACACCAAGTCCGTGAAGTAGCGTGCGATGGCGGCCCAGGTGGCGGGATCGGCGCGCAGATAGGTCACCTGCATCACCACCGGGAAGGTCGTGCGGTGGAAGGCGCGGGCGAGCCAGACATTGCCGCAACCATCCAGCATCGCCGCGTGGAACTCCGCGATCAGGGCGAAGGCCGCGGCGGGGTCGAAGCCCGGATCGCCGCCACGCGCGAGGGCCGTGCCGATGGCGGCGGCGCGTGGACGGAGCGACTCCGCCAACGATGGACCGGCGCGTCGCGCCGCGAGGCGCGCTGCAAAACCCGCGAGGTGAGCGCGCAGCTCCGCCAGTTGCAGGATCGAGGTCTCCGACATGTCGGAGACGGTGGCGCCGGCGTTGGGTCGGAGCTGCACGAAGCCGTCGGCTTCCAGTTGGCGTAACGCCTCCCGCACCGGGGTTCGGCTGATGCCGAGTTCGGCGGCGAGATCGCGTTCGCGCAGGCGGTCGCCGGGACGGAGACGGCTGGTCAGGATGGCCTGCTGGATGGCCTCGTAGGCGTTGACAGCGGAGTGCGACACCGGGGCAGCCTGACAGCGGATGGCATACCAAACTAGCCTGAACACGCATTCGTTACCACACACAAGCAGTGTTGGTATGCCAGCCTGTCGGCAATGGGGCGACCTGCCCTGAGGAGGAAAGGCCGTCCTTGTTGCCCGAATCTCGCACCACCGGCATCGTGCGGCTGCGCACGATGCGCCTCATCCGCGCCTTTGAGACCGCCGCCGCGGCGGCCTGGCACGCGGGCAAGGTGCGCGGCTCCGTCCACGAATCCACAGGGCAGGAAGCGGTGGCGACCGGCATCGGCGCGGCGCTGCGGCGGGATGACTGGCTCGCCTCCAACCACCGCGGCCACGGCCACGCCATCGCCAAGGGCGCCGATCCGCGCGCGATGATGCTGGAACTCTTCGGCAAGGCCGGCGGCACCTGCGGCGGCAAGGGCGGCTCCATGCACATCGCCGATTTCTCGGCCGGCATGTTGGGCGCCAACGGCGTGGTCGGCGATGGCGTTACCCTCGCCCTCGGCGCGGCGCACGCGATTGGGCTGCGTGGGGAGGACCGCATCGCCTGCGCGATGTTCGGCGACGGCGCGATGAACCGCGGCCCGTTGCTGGAGGCGATGAACTGGGCCGCCGCCACCCGCGTGCCGCTGCTCTTTGTGTGTGAGGACAACGCCTGGTCCGCCACCACCCGCACCCGCGACGTGACCGCTGGCCCCGGCGCGGTGGCGCGGGCGGAGGCGTTCGGGCTGCGGGCGGTGAGCGTGGACGGCAACGACCTCGCCACCGTCGAGACCGCCGCGCGCGAGTTGGTGGAGGCGGTGCGGTCCTCCGGCGAACCCGCCTTCCTCCACTGCCGCACCTGGCGCTGGCGCGGCCATTACGCGCCGGACAAAGCGCTGTACCGGGATGAGGCGGAGCAAGCCGCCCGCGTGACGGAAGACCCCATCGCCCGCTGGGAAGCGCATTTGCGCGCGGCCGGCATCACCGAGGCCGAACTCGCCGCTATCGCGGCGCAGGCCGAAGCCGATATCGCGCGCTGGGTCGCCGAGGCGGAGGCCGCGCCTTACCCCGCCCTCCGCGCCGCCTTCACCGACGTGCAGGACCTCGGTCCACCCGAGGAACTGGCGAGGCACGCGGCATGACGACGCTGACCTACGCCGAGGCTTCGCGCCTCGCCCTGCAACAGGAAATGGCGCGCGACCCGCTGGTCTGGGCGCTCGGCGAGGACCTGGGCCCGGAGGGCGGCGTGGCGGGCCAGTACCGCGGCCTGCAACAGATGTTCGGCAGCCGCCGCGTGGTGGACACGCCGATCAGCGAGAACGCGATCATGGGCGCTGCCGTCGGCGCTGCCGTCTGCGGCACGCGCCCGGTGGCGGAGCTGCGCTTCGCAGATTTCGGCCTCTGCGCGGCGGATGAGTTGGTGAACCAGGCGGCGAAGATCCGCTACATGTTCAACGGCCAGGCGCGAGTGCCGCTGGTGGCGCGGCAGGCCATCGGCTTCCGCCAGGGCATCGCCGCACAGCACAGCCAATCCACCGAGGCGTTCTGGGTGCATATCCCCGGCCTCGTCGTGGTCGCGCCCGCCACGCCGGCCGACAATCACGCGCTGCTCAAGGCCGCGATCCGCTGCGACGATCCGGTGGTCTATCTCGAACACAAGGAACTCTGGCAGTTGACAGGGGAGGTGGATGCGGAGGCACCACCCGCCGAACTTGGCGTGGCGGAGCGCCTGCGCACCGGCCGCGACCTCACCCTCGTCACCTGGTCGCGGATGCGCCACGTCTGCGCCGACGCCGCCGAGACCTTGGCGGCGGAGGGAATCGGCGCCGACCTGTTCGACCTCCGGACGCTGTGGCCCTGGGACCGCGGCGCGATCTTCGCCTCCGTCCGCCGTACCGGCCGCCTGCTCGTCGCGCATGAGGCGGTGCGCATCGCCGGTCTCGGCGCGGAGATCGTGGCGAGCGTGACCGAATCGCTGTTTGGCGAACTGAAGGCGCCGCCTGCGCGGCTCGGCGGCCCCCGAGCGCCGACGCCCTTCTCCAAGCCGCTGGAGGACCTGCACCGGATCTCGGCCGCGGATGTCGCCGAAGCCGCGCGGCGGCTGGTGCGCGGATGAGGCTGGATGGCCGCCATGCCGTGGTGACGGGCGGCGGCGGCGCCATCGGCCGCGCCATCGCCGCGCGCCTATCCGCTGCCGGTGCCGCCGTGCTGGTGGCGGATCGTGATGGCGAGGCCGCGGAGCGCGCCGCCGCGGCGATCCCCGGCGCCGCTTCCCTCGCGCTGGACGTGACGGATGAGGAAGCCTGCATCGCCCTGCCGGCCGAGGCCGCGCGCCGCATCGGCGGCTTCGACGCGCTAGTCCACGCCGCCGGCATCGGGATCGAGCGCGCCTTCCTGGAGACGACACGCGCGGAGTGGGAGCGGATGCTCGCCACCAACCTCACCGGCGGTTTCCTGGTCTGCCGCGAAGCCGCTCGGGCGATGACTTCGGGCGGCGCCATCGTCACGGTCGCCTCCACCGCCGGCGAACGCGGCAGCGCGCGGCGGGCAGCCTATGCGGCCGCGAAGGCGGGCCTCATCAGCCTGACGCAGACGATGGCGATCGAACTCGCCCCGCGTGGCATCCGCGCCAACGCCGTCAGCCCCGGCCCCATCGACACCGAGCTGACGCGGCGCATGCACACGCCGGAAACCCGCGTCGGCTTCGCCCGCCGCACGCCGCTGGCGCGCTACGGACGCCCGGAGGAGGTGGGGGGCGCGGTGCTGTACCTGCTGTCGGATGAGGCGAGCTACGTCACCGGCCATGTGCTGCACGTGGATGGCGGCTTCCTCGGCGCTGGCGTGATGTCATGATCATCGACGCGCATCATCACATCTGGCGTCAGCAGGACCTGCTCTGGCTGCAAGGCGAGATGCAGCCCCGCATCTTCGGCGAATATCGCGCCATCATGCGCGACTATCCCATCGAGGAATACCGCGCCGACGCCACCCCGCACGGCGTCTCGCAATCCGTGTATGTCCAGGCCAACTGGCCCACCGGGCGCGAGGTGGACGAAGCCGAATGGGTTGCCGCCGAGGCCGCCCGCGCCGGCACCGTCGGCGCGGTTGTCGGCTACGCCGATTTCAGTAAGCCCGACGTGGCACAAACTCTCGCCCGGCTGCGCGCCGTGCCTGGCCTGCGCGGCATCCGCCAGCAGCTCCACTGGCACGCCAACCCCCAATACAGCTTCGCGAAGCGCCCCGACCTCTCCGACGATCCGGACTGGCGCCGCGGCTTCGCGCATCTCGCCGGGACCGGCCTCATCTTTGAACTCCAGGTCTTCGCCGAACAGGCTGACCCCGCCGAGCGACTTGTGCGCGACTTCCCGGCGCAGACCTTCGTGCTGGAACACGCCGGCATGTTGCAAGATCGCAGCGCATCCGGCCTGCGTGCCTGGCGCGACCTGCTGCGCCGCCTGAGCGCGCATCCCAACTGCCTCACTAAGCTCTCCGGCTTCGGCACCTTCACCCGCTCCGCCCGCGTGGAGGACTGGCGTCCGGTCGTTCAGGAAGCGCTGGCGCAGTTCGGCCCGCACCGCTGCATGTTCGGCAGCAATTTTCCCATCGAGAAGCTGTGGACGAGCTACGCCGACCTGATCGGCGTGTTCCACGCCTGCATCGCCGACCTCCCCGAACCCGACCAGCGCGCCGTGCTGCACGACACCGCCCAGCGGGTATACTTCGCATGACCGCGCGCCTCGCCGGCAAGGTCGCGTTGGTCGTTGGCGCCGGCACCGAGGGTGGGGGCTTGGGTAACGGCAAGGCCGCTGCCATCCTCTTCGCGCGTGAGGGTGCCGCCCTGCATCTTCTGGATCGCGACCCCGCCGCCCTCGCCGAAACCGAAGCCGCCGTGCGCGCCGAAGGCGCCGCCTGCACGGCGTCGGTCGCCGACGCCACCGACGAATCCGCCCTGCGCGCCGCAGTCAAGGCCTGCCTGGCCGCTCATGGCCGCCTCGATGTGCTGCACAACAACGTCGGCGCCGCCATCCCCGGTGGGCCGGAGGACGTGTCGCTGGATGCCTTTGAGGCCGGCTTCCGCTTGAACGTCGGCACCGCGCTGCTCGCGGCGCGCGCGGCCGCGCCTGCGATGACCGGCGGCGGCGCCATCGTCAATGTCAGCTCCATCAGCGGCATGCGCGTGCTGGAAGGGCTGGCCTACGTCGCCTACCCCGTCGCCAAGGCCGCGCTCTCCGGCCTCACCCGCGTCCTCGCCGCCACCTGGGCGCCGCGCGGCATCCGCTGCAACGCCGTGCTGCCCGGCTTCATCCTCTCGCCGATGGTGGAACGCGCCGTGCTGCGCGCCGCCGGCGGATTGAGCCTCGACGAGTATCTGGCGAAGCGCGCCGCCGCCATCCCGCTCGGCCGCTGGGGCGATCCGTGGGACGTGGCGCAGGCCGCGCTGTACCTCGCCTCCGACGAATCCCGCTACGTCACCGGCGCGGAACTCGTGGTGGATGGCGGCGCGACGTTGCTGGCAGGCTGAAACAAGGGAGGACAAGCAGCATGACGATCCATCGCAGGACACTCCTCGCGGCCACCACCGCCGCGACGCTCACGTCGCCGCTGGTCGCGCGGTCGCAGCCCGCGGGCGCGCCGATCCGCATCGGCTTCTCCATCGCGCAGACCGGCACGCTGGCCGCCGGCGGCCGCCCCTCGTTGCTCGCGCGGCAGATGTGGGCACAGGACGTGAACGCGCGCGGCGGGCTGCTCGGCCGCCCCGTCGAACTGGTGTTCTACGACGACCAGACCAGCGCCGCGCAATCGCCCGGCATCTACGCCAAGCTGCTGGACGTGGACCGCGTGGACCTGATCTACGGCCCCTACGGCACGCCGGTGCAGGCGCCGATCCTGCCGCTGGCGCGGCAGCGCGGGAAGCTGCTGTTCGGCAACTTCTCCTTCCGCGCGAATGAGGAACTGCGCTACGAGCGCTACTTCCACGTCGCGCCCTTCGGCGCCACGCCGGATGCCTGGCCCGGCGCCTTCGTGAAGCTGGCGCATCGCAACAACTTCCGCCGCCTCGCCATCGTCACCGCCGATGCCGCAGGGACGGTCGCGTTGGGCGCCGTCGCGCGGGAGACCGCGCGCGGCCTCGGCATGGAGATCGTGTACGACCAGCGCTACCCCTTCAACACGGTTGATTTCTCCGCCGTGCTGCGCGCCATTCGCAGTGCGCGGCCGGACGCCGTCTATGTCGGCTCCTTCCCGAACGAGACCGCCGGCATTGTCCGCGGCGTCGGCGAGATCGGCGTCGGCAACACGGTGCAGCTGTTCGGCGGCGGCATGGTCGGTCTGCAATTCGCGCCCCTGCTGGAACAGCTCGGCGAGGCGGTGAACGGTATCACCAACTTCCAGACCTACGTGCCGGAACCGACGATGGACTTCCCCGGCATCCGCGAGTTCCTCGCGCGCTACGCCACCGCGGCCCGCGCCGCCAATGTGGACGTGCTCGGCTTCTACCTCGCCCCCTTCAACTACGCGATGGGCCAGGTGATCGAGCAGGCGGTGCGCGCCACCGGCCGCATCGATGACGAGAGCCTGTCCCGCCACATGCGCGAGGCGACGTTCGACACGGTCGTCGGCCGCTTCGCCTTCGGGCCGACCGGCGAGTGGCGGGAGCCGCGGATGGTGCAGGTGCAGTTCCAGGGCGTGCGCGGCACCGACGTGGAGCAGTTCCGCCAGGCCGGCCGCCAGGTGATTGTGGAGCCGGAGGGCCTCGCATCCGGCCAGCTCCGCACCCCCTTCGAGCGGTCGCGCCGCTGATGGACCTCGAACTGCTGCTCGACGCCACGGTGGCGGGCCTGCTGCTCGGCGGCTTCTACGCTGCGCTGAGCATCGGCCTCGCCATCGCCTTCGGGCTGCTGGACGTGCCGCACATCGCCCACCCCGCCTTCGCGCTGGTGGGCGCCTATGGCGCGATCACGCTGCAGGGGATGTTCGGCCTCGATCCGGTCCTCGCCGGCGTTATCCTAGCCGCGCCCTTCTACCTGCTCGGCGTCGCCACCTACCGCTTCTACCACGCCACCTTCGAGAGCCGCGGCAGCGACGCGGGGCTGCGCGGCCTGGCCTTCTTCTTCGGCGTCGCCTTCATCCTGGAGGTCGGGCTGATCCTGGTGTTCGGCATCGACCAAGTGGGCGTGCGCGCGCCCTACATCGGCCAGGCGCTGTGGCTCGGCGAGATGCGGCTGCCGATGCGCCTGCTCGTCGCCGGTGGCTGCGCGCTGCTGATGGCGGCGCTCCTGATCCTCTGGCTCAAGCGGTCCTTCACCGGCCGCGCGGCGCAGGCGGTGGCGCAGGACGAGACGGCGCTGGCCCTGGTCGGCGCCGATCCCGTGAAGGTGAAGCAGGTGGCGTTCGGCGTCGCCACCGCGACCGTCGCCGTCTCCGGCGCGCTGCTGGTGATCGTCGGCCCGGTGGAGCCGAACATGGCGCGCATCTACATCGGCAAGGTCTTCGCCATCGTGGTCCTCGCCGGCCTCGGCAGCGTGCCCGGCACGGTGTTCGCGGCGATGATCCTCGGCGTGTCGGAGAGCATCATGCTCTCCGGCCCCGCCGCATCCTGGACGCCGGCGGTGGCCTTCGGCCTGCTGCTCGCGGTGCTGGCCTTCCGGCCGCAAGGGCTGTTCGGGCGATGAGCGACCTCGCGCTGCGCCCCGCCGCCGTCGGCGGCCTGTCGTCGGGCTGGAGCCGCTTCTGGATCGGCGCCGCCGCTGTGGTCGCGCTGGCCTGGGCCTCCACCGCGTTTGTCGCGAATGAATACGCCTTCTTCGCCACCTTCGTGATCCTGCAATTCGTGGTGCTCGCCACCGCCTGGAATATTCTCGGCGGCCATTGCGGCTACGTGAATTTCGGCACCGGCGCCTTTCTCGCGCTCGGTGCCTACGTCGCGGTGGCGCTGCACAAGGCGTTCGACTTGCCAGTGATCGCGCTGGTCTTCGCCGGCGCCGCCGCCTCCGCCCTGCTCGGCGCCTTCGTCGGTTTGCTGACGCTGCGCCTGCGCGGCATCTACTTCGCCATCGCCACCCTCGCCATCACCGTGGTGGTGGAGACGGCGGTGCTGAACTGGGATTATGTCGGCGGCGCCCGCGGCATCACCGTGATCCGCCCGCATGAGGACGCGGTGTTCGGCACCTACAACCGCATGCTGGTGGTGCTGATGGCCGCGATGGCGGTCGCCGCCGTCGCCGCCGCGCGCTGGGTCGAACGCTCCGCCTTCGGCCGCGGCCTCGCCGCCATCCGCGATGGAGAGGATGCGGCGGAGGCCTGCGGCGTGCCCACCCTGCGCTTGAAGGTCGCCGCCGCCACCCTCTCCGGCGCGCTGATGGGGGCGGCGGGCGCGCCGCTGCCGCTCTATATGAACTTCATCGACCCGCACTCCGCCTTCGGCATGAACTACGCCGTTTCCGCGCTGGCGATGCCGATGATTGGCGGCACCAGCCACTGGATCGGCCCGGTGATCGGCGCCGTGCTGCTGGGCGGCGCGCAGCAGGCGGTAACGGTGACCATCTCCTCCGAGATCAACGTCCTCGTCACCGGGCTGCTGCTGGTCGGCTTCGTCGTCGCCGCGCCCAAGGGCATCCTGGGATTGCTCAAGCGATGACCGCGCTGCTTGAAGCGACGAACATCGTGAAACGCTTCGGCGGCTTCACCGCGCTGTCCGGCGTCTCCATCGCGGTGAACCCCGGCGAGCGCCTCGGCATCATCGGTCCCAACGGCTCCGGCAAGACCACGCTGATGAACACCGTCGCCGGCCGGATGCGGCATGACGAGGGCAACATCTGCTGGAGTGGCATGGATGTCGGCGCGCTGCCCGCCTGGCGCCGCGCCCGCCTCGGCATCGCCCGCACCTTCCAGATTCCCATGCCCTTCGCCGGCATGACGGTGGAGGAGAACCTGCGCGTGCCGCTGGAACAGCACGGCCTCGCTCGCGGCGCCGCCGCCGCGTCCCGCGCCGCCGAGCTGCTGGATGAATTCGGCCTCGCCACCCGCGCGCGCGACCGCGCCGGTGCGCTGTCCCAGGTGGAGCTCCGCCGCCTGGAACTCGCCCGCGCCGCCGCTGCCTCCCCCCGCTTGCTGATTAGCGACGAGGCAATGGCGGGCCTTGCCGGCGGCGAGATCGATGAGGTGCTGGCGATGCTGGACCGCCTGAGTGCCCGCGGCATCGCGGTGATCATGATCGAGCACCTGATGCGCGCCATCATGCGGTTCTCCGCCCGCGTGGTCTGCCTCGACGCCGGCAAGATCATCGCGGAGGGCACGCCGGCCGAGGTGGTGGCGCACCCCGAGGTGCGGAGGGCCTATCTCGGTGCCTGACCTCCGCATCCAGGACCTGCACGCCGGCTACGGCGCGGTGCGCGTCCTGCACGGCGTGGACGTGGAGGTGCGCACGGGCGAGACCGTCGTGCTGCTCGGCGCCAACGGCAACGGTAAATCGACGCTGATGAAATGCGTCGCCGGCCTGCTGCGGCCGACCGGCGGCAAGATGACGCTGGACGGCGGCACCGAGATCGCCGGCCTCTCGCCGGCCGACCTCGTCGCCCGCGGCGTGTCCCTTGTGCCGGAAGGCCGCCGCCTCTTCCCGCGCCTCACGGTGGAGGAAAACCTTGTCCTCGGCGCCTACCGCCGTGAAGCCCGCGCGACGATGGCGGAAGGCATCGAGGGTGCCTACAC
>ERZ1066118.1175-NODE-1175-length-18088-cov-11.055676_pt1 | contig 18088 bp, 17 predicted proteins | sample MGYA00382765_ERZ1066118 | MGnify/ENA primary metagenome ERZ1066118 (study PRJEB33369, sample SAMEA5778348) | biofilm metagenome | biome: Industrial cooling water; feature: Water cooling tower basin; material: Biofilm | place: United Arab Emirates | collected...
CGGCGGATGGGCCGCGGCGGCGGGCGCCGCGGCGGCGGGTGTGGCGCGTGGCGTGGCGGCCGGGGTGGATGGGCTCTGGCGCGCGCGGCGGCGGGGTCCATATTTGGTTCCTCGTGCGACCGCGCACCGTGCGCAGGGAGGGCGAGGAGGCCGACCTGGTGCGGGCGCGCGGACGACCATGCTCCGGAGTGCCGGGATGACGAGTCGGACCTCGCGCGTCGGTCGCTCCTCGACTCCCTGGCCCGTCGCCCGGCTGCCGGCGACGCCACGCGACGGAGCCGGCGAGGGGGGCGACGGGTCACGCGACGGGTGGGTCGTCGCGCTCACGCCCTGCGACGCGCTGCGCGCCGACCTGGACGCCGCCGGCCTGCCCGAGCCGCTCCCGGCCGACGAGAGCGCCCGGTGGGAGGCGTGGCTGCAGGTCGCCACGGTGTTCGACCGGCTGCGCCGGCTGCCGCGCCGCCACCGGGCGGCCCATGCGGCGCGCACCGGCCCGGTGTGGGCGCTGGCCCGGGAGGTCAGCGGCGAGGCGCGGTTCGAGGCGGTCGCCGAGGTGATGGCGGCGTGGCCGGCGCGCGGCGAGGCGCCGGCCCTTCCGGCGTTTCGCGAGTTGCTGTGGGGGATGGAGCAGGTCGAGGCGGCGGGAGCGACGCGGCTCGCCCTCAGCGGGCTCGCGGCGCTCGCGGCGCTGGTACCGGTGGGTGACCTGCGTGCCGGCTATGCGATCGCGCAGCGCGGGCGCGCGCTCCGAACTATCGGTGCCGTGACAGAGGCAGCGCGGGCATTTCAGGACGCGCGTCAGGTGGGCGATCGGTGTGCGGACGAATGGCTCGTCTGCCGCTGCCTTCTCGGACAGGGTGCCATCGCCCACGTTCGCGGAAACTACCCCGCGGCGCGCGAGGCATTTTCCGAAGTTCTCAAGCGGTCGCCCGCTGCGCCGGAACTCGTGTTGGGTGCACATCACGGCTTGTTGAGCGCTGCCGTGACCGCCCGCAACTTCGACCAGGGCCTGGGTCACGGGATAGAGGCGATCCGCCTTACCACGGCGCACCCTGAGTCACGCCGTGAGACCCTGTGTGCCATCGGCACGCTATGCGAGGAGATGGGTGACGCTCGGGCTGCACGTGGTGCGTACGAGCTGGCGCTCCGGATGGCGCCACGTCCGCACCAGCGACCGTTCCTGCTTCGCACGTGCCTGCAGCTGTCGATGCTGCTCGACGAGGCCAGCACGGCATCCGAATACGCTGCGCTTCTTCAGACGCAGCTCCTGCACACGCACAATCCCTACGATCGCGCAGCCAGCCTGCAAGTCCTCGGCTCCTGGTACTCTTGGGGTGGCAACGCCGCCAGCTGCCGCGAGGCAGCCGCAGCGGCGCTCGCCATTGCTGAGGAGCGCGGGTATTTCGAGATCGCCTACAAGGCGGCCGATCTGCTTCACCAGCGTACGCCGGCGGTGCATGGCGAGGGTGCGCGAGGTAGGCCCACATCCGAACTATCCAGCGACCTGAGTGCAAGCTCGCTAGTTCTGCTCACCCACCTGACGGACTCCTCGCCACACCTGGCCTGTGCTGCCCCGAGCGACTGATCAAAGGCGGGCTCTGCATCAGTGCAGTTCAGGGTGCGGATCCCACCACGGATTTACCAGAAGACTGTGTACCCGCCGCGCGACCGTCGATCCGCACTCGCGTCCGCGTTCTGAGACGTGGGAGCATCGGTGGCAGCGCTGTCGGATGGGCTGGAAGGGGTGACCTGTAGGCGCGTTGCACTCGGCGGCTCTGAACGCAGGGCGCGCGGGTCTGGGCCGGTCACTCCCTCCCCGGCACAGGCGACGACGGACACGGCGACCGACACGACGACCGCCAGCAGACGGCAGTAGCGACCAACGAGGTTAGGCATGGCAGGGCTCCGGTTGGGGTTCCCGCCATCGGTACGACGACGCGCGCGCCCCCACGCACACGCCGCGGGCAATCGCGTCACGTCAGGAGACCGGGCCGCGCGCGGCGTCGCGCGCGGCCGGACGGCGCGATCGCTGCCCCCGCGAGGCCTACCGGCCATGACGCTCGTCGCTCTCGTCCTCGATGCCGGTGCCCGGGCGCGCATCGGTGCCGCGGTGCGCGGCCGCGGCGGGATGGGGGAGACGCGCTTCTGCGCCCGGCTCGCCGAGGTGCGCCAGGCGCTCGGCGCCGGCGGCGTGCACGCCCTCCTCGTCGAGCCCGACGACGCCGACGGGCGCCCCACCAGCGCCCTCGTCCGCGAGGTGCGCGAGCGCTTCCCGCGCGTCACCGTCGTCGCCTACTGCGCCCCGCGCCCGGCGCGCTCCGGCGCCATCGTCGACCTCGTGCGCGCCGGCGCGCACCAGCTCCTGCTGCGCGGCGTCGACGACGAGGGCCACTCCCTGCGCCTCGTCATCGACGAGGCCGAGCAGCGGGCAGCCGGCGAGCTGGTGCGCGCCCAGGTGCGGGCCCGCGTGGCAGAGGCGGCGTGGCCGCTCGCCGAGCTCTACCTCACCCGCCTCGCCCAGCCGCCGAGCATCGCCGAGGCGGCCGCGGCGCTCGGCGTGCACCGCCGCACCCTGCTCAACCGCCTGCAGCTCGCCGGCTGCCCGCCGCCGGCCGAGCTGCGCACCTGGTGTCGGCTCTTCGTCGCCGCCCGGCTGCTCGAGGAGCCCGGGCGCACGGTCGAGAGCGTCGCCCACCAGCTCGAGTTCCCCTCCGCCGGCGCCTTCCGCAACGCCCTCAAGCGCTCCACCGGGCTCGCCCCGCACGAGGTGCGCGCCGGCGGCGGGCTGCTCGGCGTGCTCGCCTGCTTCGACACCCTCTGCCAGCGGCGCCGCGGCCCCGTGCTCCTCCCGCCTCCCCGGCACCCGGCGCGCGTCGCCGAACCGATGGCCGAGCCGATGGTCGCCGCCGCGCCCGTCGCACCCTGAGCGCCGACGGCCGCACCCGCGGGCCGACCGGGGGTAGCACCGGGATGCCCCGTCGCTCGCACTCTGCGCCCCCCGTCCGCTCCGCCCCGCCCGCCCCCTCCCTGCCCGCGCCCCGGAGTCCCGCGCGCCCGCCCGGAACGTCCCCCCGTCCCGTTTCGCGCGCCGCCGCCGTACTCGCCCCCCTGCTGCTCGCCTGGGGGGCGGCGTGCGGCGGGGGCGACGGGCGGGGGGCCACCGGGCCCGCCTCGCCGGGGGACTCCGTCTCCGGTGGCGTGCTCCCCGCCGTCGACGTCCCCCCGCCGCCGCCCCCCGACCTCCCGGGGCGCGGCGAGCTCGTGGCGTTCACCCCCGGGCCGCGCGTCTCGCGCCTCGAGGTCGGCGCCGTGCTCCTGGCCAGCGGCGCCGGGCGCGTCTTCTCCGCCCGTCACGACGCGCAGGCGTACGTGGTGCGCTACCGCACCCCCGGCGTGCGCGGCGGGCTCGTCACCGCCAGCGGCGCGGTGTGGCTCCCCGTCGGGGCGGGCGGGGCGCGGCCGATGGTCGCCTACCTGCACGGCACCCTCACCGACCCCGCCGACGCGCCCTCGGATCCGGCGGCCGCCGAGGGGCGGCTCTACGGCGCGCTGTGGGCGAGCGACGGCGCCGTGGCCGTGCTCCCCGACTACCTCGGGCTCGGCGTCGCCCGCGAGGGGACGTACCATCCGTACCTGCACCGGCAGTCGACCGCCACCGCGGGGGTGGACCTGCTGCGCGCGGCGCGCGAGCTTGCCCGGCGGCTGAACGTGGCCGTCGACCGGCGCGACCTGTTCGTCACCGGCTACTCGCAGGGGGGGCACGCGGCGGTGGCGCTCGTCCAGGAGCTCGAGCGGCACCACGCCGGCGAGTTCCCGGTGCTCGGCGCCGCGGCCGGCGGCGGGCCGTACGACCTGGCCGGCACCGGGCGCCTGCTCCTCGAGCGCAACGCCGACTACCGCGCCGCGTCGGTCTACACCGCCTTCCTCATGGCCACGCTCGACACCGTCTACCGGCTGCCGCCGCCGCTCGGCGCCCTGCTCGCCCCGCCGCACGACCGCACCGCGCGCGCCCTCCTCGCCGGCGTCGCCACCGGGGCGGAGCGCGCCACCCTGCCGGCGCGCCCGCGCGCGGTGCTGCAGCCCGAGGTGGCCGCGGCGATGCTCGCCGACACGGCGCACCCGGTGTGGCGGGCGATGCGCGACAACGACGTGCACGACTGGCGGCCGCGCACCCCGCTGCGCCTCTACTACGGCGGCGCCGACCGCGACGTCCCCCCCGAGAACGCCCGCGTCGCCGAGGCCCGGATGCGCGCCCGCGGCGCCCCCGACGTGGCCGCCGTGAACGTCGGCGCGCGGCTCGACCACGCGCTCGCGGTCCTCCCGGCGACCGTGGCCGGGCGCGCCTTCCTCGACACGCTGCGCCGCCGCCTCCCGGCGCCCGCGGGCGTCGCGGCAGGGCTCTCCGCGGCCGCCGGGGCGCGATGAGCGGCGGGCTCCTGCTCCTCCTGGCGCACCCGGACGACGAGAGCTTCATGATCGCCGGCACCGCCGCCCGCCTGACCGACGCCGGGCGGCGCGTGGCGCTCGTCTGCGCCACCCGGGGGCAGGCCGGCTCCGCCGGCCAGCCGCCGCGGTGCACGCGCGACGAGCTGCCGGCGGTGCGCGAGCGGGAGCTGCGCGCCGCCTGCGCGATCCTCGGCATCGCCCTGCATGCGGTGCTCGACTACGAGGACCGCCGCCTGGCGGACGCCGACGACGCCGCCATGCGCCAGACGCTCGTGGCCGCCATCCGCGCCGAGCGGCCGCAGGTGGTCGCCACCTTCGACCCCACCGGCGTCACCGGGCACCGCGATCACCAGGCGATCTGCCGCTTCGCCCTCGACGCCGTGACCGCCGCCGCCGATCCGCGCTGGTACTCCGCGCTCGGCCCGGCGCACGCGGTGCGGCGCGTCGTCTGGGGGACCCCGGTGCCCCCCTGGGAGGAGTGGCGCCCCGAGGCGCTCGCCGGCTGCCCGGGGGTGGACTACGTGGTCGACGTGCGCGGCTGGGCGGATCGCAAGCGCGCCGCCCTGCGCGCCCACGCCACGCAGCACCAGAGCGTCGAGCGCTACTGGTTCGGCGAGCGCGCCGAGTCGACCGAGGGCGGGGTGTTCGCCTACGAGACGTTCCGCCACGGGTGGGGCGTGCGCCCCGAGCCGCTCGACGCCGGACGTCCCGCCGACGACCTGTTCGCCGGGCTGGAGCCGGCCGGGTCGGCCGGCGACGGGTCGGCGCGCGACGGGTCGGCCGGCGACGGGTCGGCGCGCGACGGGTCGGCGCGCGACGGGTCGGCGCGCGACGGGTCGGCCCGCCAGGCGGCGGGGCGCCATGGCTGACGCTCCGCGCCGCGTCGACCCGCTGCACGGCGTCACGCTGCAGGCGATGATCGAGCACCTCGTCGAGCGCTACGGCTGGGCCGGGCTCGGCGCCCGCATCGACATCCGCTGCTTCACCCACGAGCCGAGCGTCGGCTCGTCGCTCCGCTTCCTGCGGAAGACCCCGTGGGCGCGGGCCAAGGTCGAGTCGCTCTACGTCCACTCGGTGACGCACCCGCGCAAGACGCCGCCCCCCGCCCCGCCCGCCGGCTGAGCGGCCCGCCCGGGGCGCCACCCTACGCCGGGTCGCGCGGCACGGTGCGCCCGACGAGGATCGTCACGTTGTCGCTGCCGCCGCCGTCGAGCGCGTCCTGCAGCAGCTGCTCGCACGCCTGGCGCGCGCTCGTCATCGTCCCGAGCACCTCGGCGATCCGCGCGTCGCTCACGTGCTTCGTCAGCCCGTCGGAGCAGAGCAGGTGGACGTTCCCCCAGTCGGCCGCCAGTCGGGTGACCACCGGCACCGTGCTGTCGGCGCCGATGGCGCTCGAGAGCACGTGGGCCAGCGCCGTGCGCGCCGCCGCGTCGCGCGAGAGCACCCCGCCGTCGACCAGCTCCTGGGCGATCGTCTGGTCGCGCGTGACCTGCGTCAGCGTCCCCCGGCTCCACAGGTAGTAGCGCGAGTCCCCCACCTGCAGCAGGTAGTACGTCGGCCACACGCCGATGAAGAGCGTCAGCGTCGTCGCCATCGTCCCGCGCACCCCCTGCTCCTCGCGTCGCGCCCGCACCGCCTCGTGCGCCCGCAGGGCGGCGGCCTGCAGCAGCTCGGTGATCGCGCTCTCCCCGGCGCGCGAGCCCGCGTAGACGGTGGCGCTCTCGTCCACGTAGCGCAGCGCCGTCTCGAGCGCCGTCTCGCTCGCCTCCGCTCCCCCGGCACCCCCGCCGACGCCGTCGGCCACCATCGCCAGATACGCCACCCGCTGCTCCTCGGGGGGCAGCCGGTCGGCCGTGTCCTCGAGGTTCGTCGCGACGATCTGCGTGCGCCGGTGGATCGTCGCCACCAGGTAGCGGTCCTGGTTCTCGGTGCGCACGAGCCCCGGATGCGAGACCGCGTGCACGTCCATCTCGTCGTCGCGCGGCTTGCGGGTCGGCGGGGGGGCGACGGGCGTCATGCGCGGCGGCGGGCTCGCGCGCGGTCCGCCGGGCGCGGGCGGCGGCGCGACTGGGTGGAACGGACGGGCGGCATGTCGGGACGGCGAGACCTCGAGAGGACGACGACGACGCGGCGGACGAGCGCCAAGCTATCCCGCGCCCGACACGTCGCAAACGGTCCCGCACCTCCGGCCGCACCTCCGGCCGCACCTCCGGCCGCACCTCTGGCCGCGGCCGCGCCCGCGTGGCATCGTGCGGCGTCGACGCCGCGCCGCGCCGCCGCGACGCGTCCGGCACCCCTCGTCGCACACCCGTGCACACCCCGATGCGCTTCCGTCCGTTCCCTGCGCCCCCCGCGCCGCACCCCCTCGTCCGCGCCGCCGCCACCCTGACGCTCGCCGCCACCCTCGGCGGGGGGCTCGCCGCCGCGCCGGCGACGCTCCACGCCCAGGGCGCCCCGCCCGCCGCCCAGCACGCCACCCCCGACTACTCGGGCACGTGGCTGCTCGACCCGGCCCGCAGCAAATTCGGCCAGATGCCCGCCCCGGCGAAGATGACGCTCGCCGTGCGGCACGCGGGCACCGCGCTCGGGGTGGTCACGAGCGCCGAGTCGCCGATGGGGGCGCAGCGCGATTCGGTCGACTACACGATCGGCGGGGCGCCTACCGTGCACGAGGTCGCCAACGTCGGCCCGTCGACCACGACCGTCGTCGTCGAGGGGGGGCAGATCGTCACGAAGGCCATGCTCGAGACGCAGGGGATGCAGATCCCGGTCACCAGCCGCTGGTCGCTCGCCCCCGACGGCCGGACGCTGACGATCGACCGCGCGATCACCACCCCGATGGGGGAGATGACGATGCAGCTGGTCTTCGCCCGGCAGTAGCGCCGCGATCCCCCGCGCCTCCAGACCCGGTCGGACGTCCGGGTCTGGAGGCGCCCGGCTCGGGCTCCCCGCGGGGAGCCCACGGGCTCACCGCCGCGGCGGGCTCTCGCGCACCACGCGCGCCTCGCGCACCCAGTCCAGCCGCGGGAAGTCGCGCGCCAGATACGCGTTCCCCTCGGCGGCGATCCGGTCCTGGTCGGGCCCGCTACCGCGCGGCGCCCCCTCGCCGTAGCCGGCGTACAGCGAGTCCACCACCGTGGCCATCCCCTCGACCACGCGCCCCACCGGCGCGAACCCCAACCGGTCGAGCCGGGCGTTGCCGGCCAGGTTCACGAACAGCTGCGTCGTCCGCGTGTTCGGCCCCGACGTCGCGAAGCTCACCGTGCCGCGGCGGTTGATCTGCGCCACCGGGTCGTCGGCCAGGTAGCGCCGCTCCCACACCCGCGCCACCGCCGGGTCCCCCGGAGCCCCGAACTGCGCCACGAACCCGGGCAGCACGCGAAAGAAGCGCGTCCCGTCGTAGAAGCCGCTCCGCACGAGGTAGTAGACGCGATCCGCCCCGCGCGGCGCCCACTCGCGCACGAACTGCACGTCGAACGGCCCGCGCGTGGTCGTGAAGCGCACCACGAAGCTGTCCGGCGCCACCACGCGCTCGGCCTTCGCATCCGGAGACAGCAGCGGATCCCGCCGCCGGCACGCGGCGGCGGCAGCGAGCGCGAGCGCGCCGACGAGCGCAGCGCGGACGAGACGGATCGAGGTCATCCGGCAAAGCTAGCGCGCGCCCTCGGCTCCAGAAGCGGGCACGACGACGAAAGCCGACGGAGCGCGTCCGAGCCGCCAGCACCGCGCCGTCACGCCGCCACTACAGCATCAGCAGTCCGCGCCGCGCCGCCGTCACCACCGCCTCGGCGCGCGTCCCCACCCCCAGCTTCTCGAAGATCGCCGCCACGTGCGCCTTCACGGTGTGCTCGCTGATCCCCAGCCGCGGCGCGATCACCTTGTTCGGCAGCCCCTCCGCCAGCAGCGCCAGCACCTGCCGCTCCCGCCCCGAGAGCGGCGACCCCGCGCCGATCGCGTCCGCCGCCCCCGCGCTCCGCGCCGCCCCCACCACCGGCTCCGGGACCCGACGCCGCCCGAGGCGCCGCAGCACCGCGCCCGCCACCTCGCGCGGCAGCACGACGAGCCCCGAGCCCGCCGCCAGCACCGCCGCGGCGATCTCCTCCCCGGTCGCGTCCGCCGGCAGCACCCCGGCCGCCCCAGCCAGCAACGCCTCCTCTTCCCACCCTCGCTCGGCGCTCGCGTCCGCCAGCAGCACCACCGCCGCTCCCCCCACCCCCCCTCGCTCGGCGCCCCCGAGCGACCGCGCGTACACCGGTTCACCCGGCCGCACCCCGTCGCCCGGAGCCGACCCCTCCCCCTCCCCCTCCCCCGCCCCCTCCCCCTGCTCCTCGCCGCCGACGAGCGCCGCGACCTCCCGCACCGCCCGCGCCCGCCCCGGCGCGTCGAGCGCCCAGAGCACCACGTCGGGCTCGAGCGCCGTCGCCCGCGCCAGCCCGCCCCCCGCCTCGCCGTCCCACTCGTCCTCCCGCTCCCCCCAGCGCACCCCCCGCCCGCCGGAGCCCCCGACCACCACCACGCCGGCCCGCTCGCCCAGCAACGCCTCGAGCCCCGCCCGCACCACGGCGGACGGGGCCAGCACCACCACGCGCACCGGCGCGCTCACCCACCCCTCCGGGCCGGCCCGCGCTGCGCGTTCGTCGCGCACCTGCCACGCCACGAGAGGTGGAGCGCGCAAGCCATTCGAGTCGCGATTCCTGCGGGCATCGTCTCAGGCCGCGCGGGAGGTCGGCGCGCTCACGATCGCCGCCACCGACAGCGTGCTCCGCCGCCCGGCGCGCCCGATCTCCAGCAGCAGCGGCGCCCCGCCCCGCACGCCGCGCAGCGCCTCCAGCAGCTCCTCCCCCCGCTCGACCCGACGGCCGTCCACCGCGAACAGCAGATCCCCGGCGAGCACCCCCGCCCCGTCGGCCGGCGACCCGACCTCGACCTCGAGCACCAGCAGCGCCCCGCGCTCCGCCGCTGCCTCGCGCGCGGCCCGGGGCGGCGTCCGCACCCGCACGTGCCGCACGAGCACCCCGAGCCGCGCCCGCGGCGCGAGCTCCGCCACGAAGCGACGCACCCGCTCCGACGCGATCGCCACCCCCAGCCCGCCGGCCACGAGCGCATTCACCCCCACCACCCGCCCGCGCACGTCGGCCAGCGCCCCGCCCGAGTTCCCCGGCGCCAGCCGCACGTCCGCTCGGACGACCTGCGGCACGGTGGTGTCGCCGATCTGTCGCCGTGCTGTGCTAGCTGCCGCCTGCACCACCCCGACCGCGAGCGCGTGCGGCACCCCCAGCGGGTGCCCGAGCGCGAGCACCAGCTCCCCGACGCGCAGCCCGCCCGAGTCGGCGACCGCGGCCGGCGTGAGCGGCAGCGCCCCGTCCACGTCGAGCGCCGCCAGGTCGTGGCGGGGGTCGCGGGCGACCACGCGCGCCACCGCTCGGCGCCCATCCGGGCTCTCCACCTCCACCCGATCGCGCCGCGCCACGTGCGCGTTCGTGACGATCACCCCCCCGCTCTCCCACGCCACGCCGGCGCCGAGCGCCTGTCGAGCCCTGCCGCGCCAGGCCACGTCGCGCAGCGTGACTGTGCTCTGGCGCAACCGTGTCGCGATCGTGTGGAGCTCCGCATCCAGCGCGCGGCTCGTCGTCAGCGACATCGTCAGCTCCCCGGGTGCTCGCCCACGGTGATCGGGAGCGTCCGCCGCTCTCCCGCCCGCAGCAGGTCGGCCCGCATCACCTGCCCCGGCGTGTCGGGCCCGAGCAGCGCCAGCACCGCCTGCGGGTCCTCCGTCGCCGTGCCGTCGAGCGCCAGCAGCACGTCGCCCAGCAGCAGCCCGCCGCGTTCCGCCGGGGCCCCCGGCTCGAGCGCCACGATCATCAGCCCCACCTGCTGCGTGCGCCCCTCGGCGGCCAGCGCCGCTCGCACTGGCTCGGGGAGCCGCACCGGTTGGCTTCCCAGCCCCAGGTAGCCGCGGCGGGCCGACCCGCCGGCGAGCAGCCGGTCCACCACCCGCTCGACCGTCGGAACGGGGATCGCGAGCGCCGCGGCGCGGGCGAGCGCCGAGGTATCGATCCCGGCCACCCGCCCCGCCGCGTCGACGAGCGGCCCTCCGGAGAAGCCGTCGTACACCGCCACGTCGAGCCGGACGAACTGATCCACGTGCCCCCCCTGCCACGTGCGCCACGCCGGCCCGACCGCCGAGACGGCGCCGTGGGCCGCGGTGACCCCCTCCCCCGGGCGCCCCACCGCGAGCACCAGCTGCCCGACGCGCAGCGGGTCGCGCGCCAGCTCCGCGGGCGTCGCCTCGCCCGGGGGGCCGCCGTCCTCCAGCCGCAGCGCCACCAGGTCGGTGCCCGGGTCGCGCCCGATCACCGTCGCCCGGCGCTGTGCGCCCCCGGCGAGCGTCACCGGCACGTCGATGTCCTTGTGCACGGTGTGGTGCGTCGCCACGACGATCCCCGGGCGCCACAGCACCCCGCTCGCCGGGATGCGGCGCCGGGCGTGAATGGCGACGGTGGAGCGGGCGGCGCGATCGACGGCGCCGACCAGGTCCGCCGAGAGCTGTTCGAGGAGCGAGGGCATCGGACGTCCGGTGCGAGGTGAGGCGGCGGCGGGCGTCTCCCGCCCCGCTGTCGTCACGATCGGCCGGCGCGCCCCGGGCGACCATCGGCCGAACGGCCGACCCCCCGCTCCGCCGTTCGGGGAGCCCCCGCCCCCGCCCACCCGGCGCTCGCGGTCGCTGCCGCCACCCGAGCCCGGGGCTGGCTCCTCCCCCGTTCGGCCGGGGCGCGGTCCGCGTCTCGCCGCTGTACGTTGTCGGAGCGTGGTCGGAGCGTGGTCGGACGAACTCGCAGTGCCGCACCGCCCGCTCTCGGGCCGGGCGCGCCATCAGGAGCAGGGAGGGGACGTGATCGGACGCACGGCGGTGGGACGGATGGGGAACCGCGCGGAGCGCAGCGGGCGCAGCAACCGCCCCCCGCGCGAGAGCGCCATCGGTGGGGCGGGCCCGGGCGCCGGGGGCGTGAAGAAGCCGGTCGACACCGCGGCCGCCTGGCGCGAGGCGCGCGCCCTCATGTGGCAGCACCGCCGGGCCCTCGGCATCGGCCTCTCGCTCATGCTCGTCAGCCGAGTCAGCGGGCTCGTCCTTCCGGCCAGCTCCAAGTGGCTCGTCGACGAGATCATCGGCAAGGGGCGCCACGACCTGCTCTGGCCGATCGCCCTCGCCGCCCTCGGCGCCACCGCCGTCCAGGCCGTCACCGGCTTCGCCCTGTCGCAGGTCATCTCGGTGGCCGCCCAGCGCGCCATCAGCGACATGCGCCGCCGCGTCCAGGCGCGCATCACCCGGCTCCCCGTCCGCTACTTCGACGAGCACCAGACCGGGGTGCTCATCTCGCGCATCATGAACGACGCCGAGGGGATCCGGAACCTCGTCGGCACCGGGATCGTCCAGCTCGTCGGCGGCGTCGTCACCGCCGTGCTCGCCCTCGGTGTCCTGCTCTGGCTCAACTGGCAGATGACCGTGGCGATCGTCGTCCTCCTCGCCCTCTTCGGCTGGGGGATGGCGCGCGCCTTCAACAAGCTGCGTCCGATCTTCCGCGAGCGCGGCAAGATCCAGGCGGAGGTCACCGGGCGCCTCAACGAGACCCTCGGCGGCATCCGCGTGGTGAAGGCCTACGGCACCGAGCGGCGCGAGCAGCTCGTCTTCACCCGCGGCGTCCACCGGCTCTTCCGCAACATCGCCAGCTCGATCACCGGCGTCTCGGCGACGACCTCGGCCAGCACCATCGTCATCGGCATCGTCGGCCTGCTGATCATCGGCGTCGGCGGCCCGGCCGTCATCCGGGGCGCGATGACCGTCGGCGACCTGCTGATGTACCTCCTCTTCGTCGGGCTGCTCGCCGCGCCGGTGGTCTCGATCGCCTCGATCGGCACGCAGATCTCCGAGGCGATCGCCGGGCTCGACCGCATCCGCGAGATCCTCGAGATGCCCACCGAGATCGACGAGGACGCCCGCCGCGCCCCGCTCGACGAGCTCGATGGCGATCTGGCGTTCGACGACGTCTGGTTCGAGTACCGCGAGGGCGTCCCCGTGCTCCGGGGGGTCACCTTCGAGGCCCCGGCCGGGACCACCACCGCCCTCGTCGGCTCGAGCGGCAGCGGCAAGAGCACCCTCGTCTCGCTCGTCATGGCGTTCAACCGCCCGACGCGCGGGCGCGTCCTCGTCGACGGGCGCGACCTCGACGGGATCCGCCTCACCGACTACCGCGCCCGGCTGGGCGTGGTGCTGCAGGACAACTTCCTCTTCGACGGCACGGTCGCCGAGAACATCAGCTTCTCGCGCCCGGGCGCCACGCGCGAGGAGATCGAGGCGGTCGCCCGCGCCGCCAACTGCGACGAGTTCGTCCGCGGCTTCCCCGAGGGCTACGACACCGTCGTCGGCGAGCGCGGGGTGAAGCTCTCCGGCGGCCAGCGCCAGCGCATCGCCATCGCCCGCGCCCTGCTCGCCGATCCGCGCATCCTCATCCTCGACGAGGCCACCTCGTCGCTCGACTCCGAGAGCGAGGCGCTCATCCAGGAGGCGCTCGCCCGGCTGCGCGGCGGGCGCACCGCCTTCGTCATCGCCCACCGCCTCTCGACCATCCGCTCGGCCGACCAGATCCTCGTCCTCGAGCACGGCGAGATCGTCGAGCGGGGGACGCATGCGGAGCTCATGGCGCTCGGCGGGCGCTACCGCACGCTGCACGACCGGCAGTACGCCTGGGAGCACAACCGCTTCACCAACCCGGGCGAGGACTTCACGACGCCGGCCCCGGCGGCCAAGGCGCAGAAGGTGGCGTCGGCCGGGCGCTGAGCGCGACCGAGTTGACTCGGCGCGAGCGTCGGGCGTATGCTCGGCCCATGGCCTCTCGCCCCGCCCCCGGCACCCGCCCGATGACGGTCGAGGAGTTCCTGCGCTTCGACGCGCGCCAGCGCTGGCGCCACGAGTTCGTCGACGGGTACCCGTACGCGCTCGCCGGCGCGTCGGGCGGGCACAATCGGATCGCCGGCAACATCTTCGCGACCCTCTGGCAGCGCGCCGGGGACGGACCGTGCCGGGTGTACCAGGAGGCGATGAAGCTCCGGGTGCGCAGCGACGTCTACTATCCGGACGTGATGGTCGTCTGCGATCCCGGCGGCGACGACGAGCGCATGGCCCACGCTCCCTGCCTGCTGGCCGAGGTGCTCTCCCCGGCCACCGAGCGCACCGACCGCTCGCAGAAGCTGAGCGTGTACCGGGGAATCGCGTCGCTCCAGGCGTACCTGATCGTCAGCCGCGAGGCCCGTCACGTCCGGCGGCACTGGCGCGACGCGGCCGGCGAGTGGCAGCGCGAGGAGCTGTTCGACGTCGGCGAGATCCCGCTCCCCTGCCCGGCGCCGGGCGGCGTGCTGACGCTCGACGCCATCTACCGCGGCATCGCCTTCCCCGCGCCCGGGCGCGTCCGCCGCGTTCGGGAGGGGGAGCCCGCCGGCGCGGGGTGAGCGGGCGGCGCCGCGGGGCGGCGCCCGTTCACTCCTCGCGCAGCACCACCATCGGCTCCGTGTGCATGGCGCGCCGCGCCGGCAGGAGCCCGGCGACGACGGCGACCGCGCCGAGCGTCAGCGCCAGCGCCAGGAAGGTCCCCGGCGCGAACGCCGGCGTCCCCCAGAGGATGGCGCGCAGCCCCTGGGCGAGCCCCACCGCGCCGACGAGCCCGAGCGCCACGCCGACCCCGGCGATCCGCGCCGCGTCGCCGGCGAGCAGGTGGAGCATCCGCTCCGGCGTGGCGCCGAGGGCGGCGCGGATCCCGAGCTCGCGCGTGCGCTCCGCGACCGCGTGCGCCATGACGCCGTAGGTCCCCACCGCGGCGAGGAGGAGCGCTGCCGCGGCGAGGAGGGCGAACAGCCGCGCCGTGTAGCGCTGCGGCGCGGCCGACGTCGCCGCGACCTGCTGCATGCCGAAGACGTCGCCGACCGCCGCGCTCCGGTCCAGCGCCGCGACGGTGCGCGCCACCGCCGGGGCGAGCGCCTCGGGCGGGTCCGCCTCGGTGCGCACGACGAGCGCCATCCCCCGCAGCGGCGCCTGCGCCAGCGGGACGTAGACGGCCACCGTCGGCTCGCGCGAGGCGAGGACGTTGTGGCGCACGTCGGCGACGACGCCCACGACCTCGACCGCGCGCCCCGAGTCGCCGACGGCGAGGCGCCGCCCCACCGGGTCGGCCGCGCCCCAGAACCGCCGCGCCGCCGCCGCGCTGACGACGGCGACCGCCGGGGCGTCGGCGTCGTCGCCCGCCTCGAAGCCGCGCCCGCGCCGCACGGCGATGCCGAGCGCGTCGAAGTAGCCGGTCGTCACCCGCCGCCACGCCACCCGCGGCCGCACCGCCGCGGGCGTCGTCGCCGCGCGCTCGGCGACGACCACCGGCGTCCGCATCTCGTCGAAGCCGAGCGGGAGCACCGACACCGCGCCCGCCCCGCGCACCCCGGGCAGCGCCGCGGCCTCGGCGGCGAGCCGCTCGTAGAAGCGCGCCGTCCGGTCGCGCTCGACGCGTGCCGCGCTGTCCGCCGCGCCCGGGGCGCCGGCCGCGCCGACCGCCGGGAGCGAGACGCGCAGCGTCAGCAGCCGGGCCGTCTCGAACCCCGGGTCGCGCTCGGCCAGGGCGGCGACCGTGCGCGCCGTCAGCGTCGCGCCGACCAGGAGGACGAGGGCGAGCGCCACCTGCGCGGCGACGAGGGCGCGGCGCATCCGCCGCCCGCCGCGCGCGCCGCCGCGACCGCCGCTTCCCGCGCTCCCGGCCCGCAGCGTGTCGTGCACGGCCAGGCGCGCCGCGCCGAGTGCGGGGGCCAGCCCGAAGACGAGCGCCGTCAGCATCGAGAGCCCGAGCGTGACGGCGAGGACGTGCGCGTCGAGGCGCAGCCCGGCGTAGCCGGCCATCAGGGCGCGCACCTCGGCGGGGATGTTGGCGCGCGTCGCCTGGATCCCCCACGCGGCGAGCCCCGTGCCCGCCCCCCCGCCGACGAGCGCCAGCAGCAGCGACTCGACGAGGAGCTGGCGCACGATCCGCCCCCGCCCGGCGCCGAGCGCGGCGCGCAGCGCGATCTCGCGCCGGCGCGCGGTGGCGCGGGCGAGGAGGAGGTTGGCGACGTTCGCGCAGGCGATCAGCAGGACGAACCCGACGGCGGCGAGCGAGGCCAGCAGGAAGGGGCGCGGACCGCGCGCGAAGAAGCGCTCCGCCGTCTCGCCCACGAGGAGCCAGTCGCCGCTCGTCGCCGGGTGGGCGCGGGCGAGCCGCTCGCCGTGCGCCGCGAGGGCGCGCGTCGCCTCCGCCGCCGACACCCCCGGGGCCAGGCGCGCGAGGGCGACCAGGCGGCGCACCTCGCGGTTGGTGGCGGCCGCCGGGTCGAGCGTCAGCGGGAGCCAGAGCTGCGCGCCGGACGGAAAGCGGAAGTCGGCGGGCATGACGCCGAGCACCGTGTGCGGCTCGCCGTCGACGAGGATCGACCGCCCGACGATCCCCGGGTCGGCGCCGAAGCGCCGCGTCCACACGCCGTGCCCGAGCACCGCGACCGGCGCCCCGCCGCGCGCCTCGGCGGCATCGAAGCCGCGCCCGAGCGCCGGGGCGACGCCGGTCGTGCGCCAGAACTCGGCGCTCGCGCGCACCCCGGCCACCCGCTCGGCGACGGCGGCGTCCCCCCCGTCCCGCCCGGTGCCGGCGCCGGCGCCGGCGACGCTGGCGGTGAGCGGCGCGGTCGCGGCGACGTCGGCGAAGACGGGGCGGCCGCCAGCCCGCAGCGTGCCGAGCTCGGCGGCGACCGGGGCGGAGACCCGCGTGTAGCCGTCGTCGTCGACGAGCCCGCGCGGCGCCTCGCGCACGAGCAGCAGGCGCGCCGCGTCGTGCAGCTCGGGGAGCGGCTGGAAGGCCAGGGCGCGCGCCGAGGCGTAGACGGTGGCCGTCGCGCCGATGCCGAGCATCAGGCAGAGCGCCGCGGCGAGGGTGAGCCCGGGGTGGCGCCAGAGGGCGCGCACGGCGAGGCGGACGTCGTTCAGGAGGCCGGACATTGACGGACGGCGGGCGGCGGGAGGCGGCGCTGAGGTGTGGCCCTCTCCCCGTCCGGGCAAGCCGGGTGCCCTTCGGTCGCGCGACGCAACTCGTTGATCGTCAGTGACTTGCGCCGTCCCGCGGGCGGTCCGTGCGGGCGCGGGCGTCCGGACGTGGGACGGAGGTGTCCGGAGCCGGACGGTCGCCATGCCGACGCGCGCCACGCACCACGCCGGACCGGGGCGGCCCGAGCGGGGCGTCGCGGTCGCCGAGTTGCCCGCCGCGCCCGCCGAGCGTATGCTCGGCCCATGAGCCACCCCCGCCCTGCCCGAGCGCCCCGGCGCATGACGCTCGAGGAGTACCTGCGCTGGGAGGAGCGCCGCCCCTGGCGCTACGAGTTCGTCGGCGGCTACGCCTACGCCCTCGCCGGGGCGACGGGCGGCCACAACCTCGTCGCCGGCAACGTCCACTACGAGCTGCGCACCGCCGCCCGCAGCCACCCCTGCCGCATCTACCAGGAGGGGATGAAGCTCCGGGTCGGCGACGACGTCTACTACCCGGACGTGATGGTCGTCTGCGACCCCGGCGGCGACGACGAGCAGATGGCTCACGCCCCCTGCCTGCTCGTCGAGGTGCTCTCGCCGAGCACCACACGCACCGACCGGACGCAGAAGCTCGCCGCCTACCGGAGCATCGCGTCGCTGCGCGCCTACCTGATCGTCAGCCGCGAGCACCGCCACGTGGAGCGCCACTGGCGCGACGGGACGGGCGCATGGCACGTCGAGGATCTGCTCGACCGGGGGGAGATCCCGCTCCCCTGCCCGGGGGCCGGCGCGGTGCTGACGCTCGACGCCATCTACCGCGACATCGCCTTCCCGGCGCCGCGGCGCATCCGGCGCGTGAAGGAGGGGGCGGCGGCCGGCACGGGGTGAGCGCCCGCCGCGCCGAGCGCGCGCCGTGGCCGCGCCGTGGCCGCCACCTGACTGCTACGTGCCGGCGCGCAGCCGCAGCACGCGCGCCGCCCCGCTCCCTGGCGCGAGGATCACGACGAACACGTCGCCGTAGTCGCGCTCCGTGAGCGCCGGCGCCGGCCGCCCCGAGAGCGCCGCGACGATCTCGGGCACCGTGTTCGAATGCCCGACGACCGCCACCGTCCGCCCGCCGTGCCGCTCGCGGATCTCGCGCGCCAGCGCCGCCCCGTACCCCGCGGCGTTCGCCGCCGACACCGGGCGCTCGATCACCGGCACCCCCGCCGTTCCGGCGATCGGCGCGCCGGCGGTCGCCATGCCGGCGATCGGCGCGCCGGTGTCGCGCGTGCGCCGGTACTGGGTGACGTAGACGGCGCTCACCTCGCCCTCGCGCAGCGCCTCGGCGAACGCCCGGGCGCGCGCCACCCCCGCCGCGCTCAGCCCCGGATCGGCGGCCATCATCGCGTTCCCGGCGCCCGCCCCGGCGTCGGCGCGCTCGGCGTGGCGCATGACCAGGACCACGGTCGCCGCGGCCGCCGGACCCGGTGCGGGCGTCGCCGAGCGCTGCCCCGTCCCGGGCTGGGCACGCGCCGCCGCCGGCGGGAGCGAGGCGGCGGCGGCGAGCAGGGCGGCGAG
>ERZ1066118.1180-NODE-1180-length-17994-cov-20.613747_pt1 | contig 17994 bp, 12 predicted proteins | sample MGYA00382765_ERZ1066118 | MGnify/ENA primary metagenome ERZ1066118 (study PRJEB33369, sample SAMEA5778348) | biofilm metagenome | biome: Industrial cooling water; feature: Water cooling tower basin; material: Biofilm | place: United Arab Emirates | collected...
CCCAGGGGGCGACTCGGCCGTGCCGGCCGCCGGGGCGCCAGCCGCGGGCGCGGTGGTGTGGCTGGAGGGGGTGACGGCGGGCAAGCCGCTGCCGCTCGCGCGCCGCTACGAACTCACCCTCGACGGGTGCTCGGTGGCGCCACGGGTGCTGGCGGGGGTGGCCGGCGGCACGCTCAACGTCCACGGCGTCGCGCCGGCGGTGTCGCGGCTGGCGTTCGTGCGGGGCGCGGGGGCGGACGCGGGGCGCGTGCTGCTCCGCACGGCGATGAGCGCGGAGGGCCAGCTCGTCCCCGACGCGCGCGTGCTGGCGGCGCCCGGCGTGGTGGAGGTGCGCGGCGAGCAGCCGGCGTGGCTGCGGGCGTGGGTGGTGGCGTTCGACCAGCCCTACTTCGCGACCGCCGACGAGGCCGGGCGGTTCACCCTCGCCGACGTGCCGCCGGGGCGGTACACGCTGGTGGCCTGGCACCCGCAGGCCGGGCGCGCGGCGCAGGCGGTCGAGGTGGCCGCCGGCGGGTCGGCGGCGGCGGCGCTGCGGCTGGGGCGTTAGGCAGGGGGGGGCCGGGTTAAGGGCAAGAGTTTTGACGGGATTCACGGGATTTACGGGATTATTAGCCTAACGGTTGGGCGGGGCCGTCTCGCCCCCGCACGGGTCCGATCATGCCGTCAATCCCGTGAATCCCGTCAGAGTTGTTGCACCTGGGGCACCCGCCCCGCCTCGGGCGCCGGCGCGTCGTCCTCCCGGAACTGCCCGCGGTAGAGCCGCGCGTACAGCCCGCCGCGCGCCAGCAGCTCGGCGTGGGTGCCCTCCTCCGCCACCCGCCCGGCGTCGAGCACCACCACGCGGTCGGCGCGGCGCACGGTGCTCAGGCGGTGGGCGATGATGAGCGTGGTGCGGCCGCGGAGCAGCCGGCCTAACGCCTCCTCCACCAGCCCCTCGCTCTCGGCGTCGAGCGCGCTCGTCGCCTCGTCGAGCACCACCACGGCGGGGTCCATGAGGAAGACGCGGGCGAGCGCCACGCGCTGGCGCTGGCCGCCGGAGAGCTTCACGCCGCGCTCGCCCACCGGCGTGTCGTAGCCCTGCGGCAGCCGGGCGATGAACTCGTGCGCGTGCGCCGCCCGCGCCGCCGCCTCCACGGCCGCCGGCGTCGCGCCGGGGCGGGCGTAGGCGACGTTCTCGCCCACCGTGCCGCTGAAGAGCGCCGGCTCCTGCGGCACGCTGCCGATGGCGCCGCGCAGGTCGGCCAGCGCGAGGTCGCGCACGTCCACCCCGTCGAGCGTGACGCGGCCGCCGGTCACGTCCCAGAAGCGCGGGAGGAGCGCGGCCAGCGTCGTCTTCCCGGCGCCCGAGCGCCCCACCAGCGCCACCGTCTCCCCCGGCGCGAGGCGGAGGGTGACGTCGTGCAGCACCTTGGGGAGCGCGTCGGCGTAGCGGAAGCGCACCCCCTCGAACGCCACCGCGCCGCGTACCGGGGTGCCTAACGCCACGGGCCGCGCCGGCTCGGCCACCGTGGGCCGCTCGTCGAGCAGCTCGAACACCCGCTCGGCCGCGCCGATGGCCTCCTGGAAGTTGCCGAACAGCGTGCCTAACGACCCCACCGCCGCGGCGATGAAGAAGGCGTAGAACAGGAACGAGACGAGCGCGCCGGCCGTGAGGTCGCCGTCGAGCACGCGGCGGCCGCCCTCCCACAGCACCGCCGCCACCCCGGCGAACGCCACGAACCCCACGAGCCCGAAGAACGCCGCCCGCACGCGCACCCGCGCCAGCGCCTGCCGCACCACGCCGCCGAGCAGCGCGTCGTAGCGCGCCGCCTCGTACGCCTCGCGGCCGAAGCCCTGCACGGTGCGGATCTGCGAGAACGCCTCGTCGGCCAGCGCGCCCGCCTCGGCCACGCGGTCCTGCACGCCGGCGCTCGCCCGCCGGAGCGCGCGCCCGCACACGAGCGCCACCGCCACCACCACGGGTGCGACGGCCAGCGTGACGAGCGTGAGGTGCGGGTCGGTGCGCGTGAGCAGCAGCGCGCCGCCGGCGAGGAAGATCACCTGCCGCGCCAGCTCCGACACCCACGTGTTCATGAGCTGCTGCAGGAGCGTGAGGTCGGCCGAGAGGCGGCTCGTGAGCTCGCCCGTGCGCCGCTCGGTGAAGAACGCCGGCGAGAGCCGCACGAGCCGCGCGAACAGTTGGCTCCGGAGCGCCGCCAGCACCCGCTCGGCCGTGCCGCTCAGCAGCTCCACCTGCACGAAGGTGCACACGCCCTGCACCGCGAACACCGCCACGAGGCCTAACGCCAGTCGGTCGAGCTGCCCGCGGTCGCGGGCGACGAACGCGGCGTCGAGCAGCGAGCGGACGACGGCCGGGAAGGCGAGCCCCGCCCCGGCCGCGACCACGAGGCAGACCAGGGCGACGACCAGCCGCCCCGCGTAGGGCCGGGCGAGCGGGGCGAGGTGGGCGAGCGGGCGCGGGGAGCGCGGGCGGCGGCGCGTGCTCGGCGCCGCCGGGACTACGGCCGGCGCGACGGCCGGGGCGACCGCCTCAGCCACGCCCGGCCAGCCACTCGCGCACGGCGTAGACGTCCGTGCTCACGCGGCGCCCGTCGCCCACCGCGCGCTCGACGCGGGCGAGCACGTCCTCGGCCCGCGCGTCGTAAGCGAGCGGCGCGCCCGGGGCGGGGAACTCCCGCACCGCCACGCGGCCGGCGCTGGGGCGGTCGAGCACGAGCACGGTGTCGGGCTCCACGGCGCCGAACGCGCCGGGCGCCGAGTTGCGGCCGCCGGCGATCTGCACGGTCAGCGTCGCGCGCGTGCCGTCGGGGGCGACGTCGGCGCCAACCGGGGTGGGGTCGTAGGGCATGGGTCCGTCGAAGGGCTTACGATCGTGAACGGGGATGACACAGGATGAACACAGGATGAACACAGGATGAACACAGGATGAACACAGGATGGAAACAGGATGCACTGCTTCTTTTTGGGGTCGCTGGGCGGGCGCATCTCGCCGAGCGACCCCAAAGAATCAGTCGCCCTTCTCCTGTGTCATCCTGTGTTCATCCTGTGTCATCCCCGTCCACGTTCTTCCCGCGCCCGCCCCGCCGCGGAGGCCGGGCCCGGCGCGCCGGGGGATCAGATCGCCCGGTCCACCACCATCGCCACGAACAGCAGCGCCAGGTAGAGCAGCGAGTACTTGTACGTCCACCACGCCGTCGGCCCCCACAGCGCGCCGCGGCGGGCCTGCAGGCGCATGCGCACGACGCCGCGGAGCAGCAGCCCGCCCAACACCAGCGCCGAGGCGAGGTAGACGAGCCCGAACGCCCCGAAGCACGCCGGCAGGACGGTGAGCGCGATGAGCACCACCGTGTACCAGAGCATCTGGTTCATCGTCTCGCGCTCGCCCCACACGAGCGGCGCCATGGGCACGCCGGCGCGCCCGTAGTCCTTCTGCTTGAGGAGCGCCAGCGCCCAGAAGTGCGGCGGCGTCCAGTAGAAGACGATGAGGAAGAGGTAGAGCGCGGCGAGGTCGAGGCGCCCCGTCACCGCCGCCCACCCCACGAGCGGCGGGAAGGCGCCGGCGGCGCCGCCGATCACGATGTTGTGCGGGCTCGTGCGCTTGAGCCAGCGCGTGTAGATGAAGACGTAGAAGTAGAAGCCCGCGAGCGCGAGCGTGGCCGTGAGCACGTTGGTCGTTACGGCCAGCAGCCACGTCGCCGCCGCGGCGCACGCGACGCCGAACGCCAGCACCGCCTGCGGCGTCATGCGGCCGCTCGGGATGGGGCGGAGCCGCGTGCGCGCCATCACGTCGTCGATGTCGCGGTCCAGGTACATGTTGACCGCGTTGGCGCCGCCGGCCATCAGGTAGCCGCCCACGGTCACCGCGAGCACCGTCCACCAGCTCGGGCTCCCGGCCACGAACATCGGGGCCACGGTGGTGACGAGCAGCAGCGAGATGATGCGCGGCTTGGTGAGCGCGACGAGGTCGCGGGCGAGCGTGGGCGACGCCGCGCGCTCGGCGGGGACGGCGATCCCGGTCACGCGTCCCCCCGGGCCAGCGTGGCCGCGGCGAACCGCGGGGCGGCCGGCGCCGGCGCGTTAGGCGCGGGCAGCGGGGCGGGCGACGCGAAGGCGGGCGCCGAGCGGCCGGCGGCCACGCGCGCGAGGTAGGCCATGGTGAACGTGGTGAGCCAGAGCAGGATGCCGGTGGCCTGGTGCACGGAGCGCACGGGGCCCGTGTAGTGGCCGGTGACCATGAGCGCGCCGAGCACGATCTGCACCGCCACCACCGCGGCCGCGGCGCGCGCGGCGGCGACCACGGGGCCCGCCTCACGCCGCCGCGCGAACAGCACGGCCAGCCCCACCACGTGCAGGGCCAGCAGGTACGCGATCCCGCGGTGTGTGAGCTGGATGTGCGCCGCCGCGCCGTCGAAGGCGCGCGTGCAGGCCGGGAAGCCCTGGCAGGCCGCCACCGCGCCCTCGACCTTGGCGGTCAGGGCGCCGAACAGCACGGCCGTGAGCGCGAGCCCGGCGGCCACCGTCGCCCCGCGCATCGCCTTGGCGCTCCCGCCGGCGCCGAGGGCCCGGCGGGCGCCGAGCGCGCCGGCGCGCACCGCGGTGGCCGCGAGCGTGGCGAGCAGCGTCACGGCGATGACCTTGTGCGAGGCCGTCGCCCAGGGCGTGTTGGCCTCCTTGACCGTGACCGCGCCGAACACCGCGGCCACCACCGAGATGCCGAGCGCCGTGGCCGCGCCGCGCAGCACGCCGCCGCGCCCGCCCACGCCGGGCACGCCGCGCTGCCGGAAGGCCGCGACCGTGAGCCCGGCGATGAGGCTGATGAGCAGCGCCGCGAACAGCCGGTGCAGCCACTCGATGACGAGGTCCGGCCGCGTCATCGGCGGGAACCAGTAGACGAGCCCCGTGCTCGGGTCGGCGCAGCGGGGCCAGCTCGTGAGGCAGCCCATCCCCGAGCCGCTGATCCGCACCACCGCGCCGAAGACGATGTGCCCGAACGCGACGACCAGCGCGGCGACCGCCGCCAAGCGGAGCGCCCGCGGCACGGGCGAGGACGCGGCGTTCATGCGCGCGCTCATGCGCGCACCGCCTGCCAGGTGAGCGCGAGCACCAGCGCGAGAGCGAGCGCGGGCACCACGGCCCACGCCACCTCGCCGGCGCGGCGCACGGGGGCGACGCGGACGGGCGCCTCGCCGGGCGCGGGGGCGTCGGCGCGGGCGACGAGCACAGAGCGCACGATCGCCGCCTGGGCGGCGGCGCAGGCGACCGCCGCGACCCAGAAGGTCGCCTCGGTCCAAGGGAGGGAAGGCACGGCTAGGAAACGGGCGCGCAGGGCGCGGCTGAAGGTCCGAAGCTGAGCCCCGAAAGCTGGCCCGGCCGGGGGGCGACTTCAAGCGGCGGGCCACGGGTAACTGCTTGTGCTGGCCCGGCTTGCGCCCCCCGTCTACCCTTGGGCCATGCACACACCCGAACGCGACGCCGCGGGGCGGGGCCCCGGCCTTCAACGCCAGCTCGGCCTCTGGAGTGCCGTAGCCGTGCTCGTCGGCTCTACCATCGGCTCCGGGATCTTCCGCTCCCCGGCCGGCATCGCCGACAAGCTCCCCGGGCCGGGGCCGATGCTCGCCGTCTGGGTCACCGGCGGGCTGTTCGCCCTCTGCGGCGCGCTCACGCTGGCCGAGGTGGCCGGGGCGCTGCCGCAGACCGGCGGGCTGTACGTGTACATCCGCGAGGGGTGGGGGCGGCTGCCGGCGTTCCTGTTCGGGTGGGCGGAACTCGTGGTGATCCGCGCGGCCAGCATGGGCGCGGTCTCGCTCACCTTCGCCGACTACTTCCTCCGGGTGCTCGGCGTGACCGGGGCCCAGGCGGAACGGTGGAGCCACTGGGTGGCGGCCGTGGCCATCGTCGGGACGAGCACCGTCAACTACCGCGGCGCGCGCGCCGGCGCCCTGGTGCAGAACGCGACCACGGTGGCCAAGTACGGCGGGCTCGTGTTCATCGTCCTGCTGGCGCTGGCCGTGGGGCTGCCGCAGACGGGCGGGCACTTCACCCCCGCGGCGCCGCCGGGGAGCTTCGCGGTGGGGGCGTTCGGGCTGGCGCTGGTGAGCGCGCTCTGGGCGTTCGACGGGTGGGCGGACCTGAGCTTCGTGGCCGGCGAGGTGAAGGACCCGCGGCGCACGCTGCCGCGCGCCCTGGTGCTCGGCACGCTGGCCGTGATCGCCGTCTACCTGCTGGCCAACGTCGCGTACCTGGCCGTGATGTCGGTCGACGAGATCCGCCGGAGCAAGCTGGTGGCGGCCGACGTGGCCCAACGGCTGATCGGCGCGCCGGGCGTGGCGTTCGTGGCCGTGACGGTAATGCTCTCCACCTTCGGCACGCTCAACGGGACGCTGCTCACGGCGCCGCGCATCTTCTACGCAATGGCCGACGACGGGCTGTTCTTCCGCCCCGTGGCCCGCGTGCACCCGCGCCACGGCAGCCCCTACGTGGCGATCGTGCTCACGGCCGCGCTCGGCGTGATCTTCGTCCTGCTCCGCAGCTTCGAGGCGCTGGCCGACGCCTTCGTGACCGCCATCCTGCCGTTCTACGCGCTGGGCGTGGCGAGCGTGTTCCGGCTGCGGCGGCGCCCGGCCGAGGGGCCCAACGGGTACGCGCCGTCGTTCCGCGTGCCGGGCTACCCGGTGGTGCCGCTCCTGTTCGTGGGGGCGACGACGTACCTGCTGGTGAACGGGCTGCTGGACCCCGCCGGCCGCTGGGCGACGGCGGGGACGCTGGGCGTGGTGCTGGCCGGCATCCCGGTCTACTACCTGACGGTGGGGCGGCGGGCGGCTACCGACTCGCGGGCGAGCGCGCCGGACGTGTGACGCAGGGCCCGGCTCGCCGGGTCTGCGGACGCGACGGGGTTGGCCGCGGGCGCGCGCCCGGCGGGCGACACGTGACGGGGTGGTTACCGCGCTGCTGGCCCGGCGCGTTGACCCTCCCGACGCAGCGCCGGTAGGTTCCGCCGCGGTTCCTTCGTTACACAAGCTGGTACCATCCCGCGCCCTCACCTGACGGGTGGGCGGCGTCTTCTGCGGCATCCCGACCCCGGCACGCGGACCTGGCGTGCGCGGGCCGCGCGGGCGCCGCGCGGCGGCCGGACCGGCCGCGGCACTCCCCGCCACTTCCGCAGGCTTCTCATGATTGGAACTCGTCGACTCACCGCGCTCGCGGCCGCCGTGGCGGCCGTCGGGGGCGGCGCGTCCCGCCTCCACGCCCAGGCCACCACCGGCAGCATCGGCGGGCGCGTGACCGGCCCCGGGGGGCAGCCCCTGGACGGCGTGCAGGTGCAGGTGACCAACACGGCCACCGGCCGCTCGTCGGGCGCGATCACGCGCGGCGACGGGCGCTTCGTGGTGCTCGGGCTGGAGCCCGGGAGCGGCTACCGCGTGACCGCGCGCCGCATCGGCTTCGCGCCCCGCGTGGTGCCCAACTTGACGGTGACGCTCGGCGGCACCACGCCGGTGCAGCTCGCGCTGGAGTCGCAGGCGGTGCAGCTCCAGGAGGTGGCCGTCACGGCCGCGGCGACCGGCAACGGGCTCATCGCCCCCACGCGCACCGGCACCGCGACGACGATCACCGACACGCTGATCCGCAAGCTGCCCACGCTCAACCGCAACTTCACGGACTTCGTGCAGCTCACGCCGCAGGTGAGCAGCAGCGGCCCGGGGCTCTCGGGCGGCGGCGTGAACAACCGCTACAACAACGTCCAGATCGACGGCGCCAACGCCCGCGACATCTTCGGCCTGGGCTCCACCGGGCAGCCGGGCGGGCAGGCCAACGGGAAGAGCATCGGCATCGAGTCGGTGAAGGAGTACCAGGTGCAGCTCGCGCCGTTCGACGTGCGCATCGGCAACTTCGCCGGCGTCTCGATCAACGCGATCACCCGCAGCGGCACCAACACGTTCACCGGCTCGGCGTACGCGTTCACCCGCGACCAGCGCCTGCAGCGCGACCAGCCCTACCTGGCCGACTTCCGGCAGACGCAGTACGGCTTCTCGCTCGGCGGGCCGATCCTGCGCAACCGGGCGTTCTTCTTCGTGAACCCGGAGTTCCAGGCGCGGCGCACGCCGTCGGGCGGCTTCTTCCTCGGCGCGGCCGGCTCGCGCGTCACGCAGCCGCAGCTCGACCGGTTCACCCAGCTCCTCACCGCCGCCGGCCTCCGCGACCTCGGCTCGGCCGGGCTGGTGCAGAACCAGAACCCGCTCGACAACGTGTTCGCGCGCCTCGACGTGGCGCTGCCGTACAACACGACGCTGGTCCTGCGCAACAACATCATCAACGCCGACCAGGACATCTTCTCGCGCGGCACCGTGGGCGCCACGCCCGGGTTCGGGCTCAGCAGCAACGCCTACCGGTTCATCTCGCGCACGCAGCAGCCGGTCGCGCAGCTCCGCACCAACTTCGGCAACGGCGCCTTCAACGAGCTGATCGTCGCCTACCAGCGGACGCGCGACAAGCGCGCCACGCCCGGCGTACTGCAGCCCCAGGTCCAGGCGACCGTGCCGCAGGTGGCCAACCTCGTGGCCGGCACCGACGCGCCGTCGCAGGCCAACCAGCTCGACCAGGATGTGTTCGAGCTGACCGAGAACTTCACCTTCCCCGTCGGCTCCGCGCACCGCGTCACGGTCGGCACGCAGAACCAGTTCTACCGCTTCCGCAACCTGTTCGGCAACGCCGCGGTCGGGAACTGGCAGTTCGCCAACCTCGACTCGCTGGCCAACGGCAGCCCACAGCAGTACACCATCGGCGTGCCGATCGTCGGCGACGGCGCCGTGCGCATCCGCGCGGCCAGCTACAGCGGCTACCTGCAGGACGAGTGGACGGCCACCGACCGGCTGACCATCACCGCCGGCGTGCGCTTCGACGTGCCGCGCTTCAGCAGCCGCCCGCCGCAGAACCCGGCGACCGACCTCGTCACCGGCCTCGGCATCAACACGAGCGAGTTCCCGAGCGGGAACGTGCAGTGGGCGCCCCGCCTCGGGTTCAACTGGAACGTCACCGGGGACCGCAAGAATCAGCTCCGCGGCGGCGCCGGGCTCTTCACCGGCCAGCCGGCGTTCGTGTGGCTGGCCAACTCGTTCCAGAACTCGGGCGGCGTGTCGGGCTTCGGCACGCTCACCTGCCTGACGAGCAACGCCCCGCGCTTTACCGCCGCCAACGTGGCCACCCCGCCCCAGGCCTGCAACGACGGCACGACGGCGCGCGGCGGCTCGGAGGTGAACTTCGTGGACGGCGACGCGCGCTTCCCGCAGACCGCGCGCTTCAACCTCGGCTACGACCGCGACCTCGGCGGCGGCGTGGTGCTCACGGTCGAGGGGTTGTTCACGCGCACGCTCGACAACCTGTTCTACGCCAACTACGCGCTGAGCGACTCGCTGTTCAACGCCGGCGCGCGCGGGCTCGACGGGCGCGTGGTCTACGGCCTCCAGCCGCTGGCCCCGCGCCTGCGGGTGAGCACGCGGAACCTGGTGCTCGGCGCCACCAACCAGAGCCGCGACTACTCGTACAACCTCACCGGCCGGCTGGAGAAGCGCTTCACGCGCGACTTCGGCGGATCGGTCGCCTACACGTTCTCGCAGGCGCGCGACGTCGTGTCGCTCACGTCCAGCACGGCCGGGTCGCAGTGGCGCTTCGGCCGCGTGTACGCGGGCAGCCAGTTCGACCAGGCGCTCACGCGCTCGGTGTTCGAGACGCCGCACCGCGTGGTCGCCAACGGCAGCTACACGGTACCGCGCACGCGCACCTCGCTCTCGGCCATCTACGTCGGGCAGAGCGGCTTCCGCTACACCTTCGTCTCCTCCGGCGACCTGAACGGCGACGGCGTCGGCGCGGGCACCACGCAGAACGACCCGATCTACGTCCCGACCGGGCTCAACGACACGCGGGCCCCCGTGTTCGTGCCGTTCACGCTCAACGGCGTGCAGTACTCGGCGGGCGAGCAGGCGGCCGGCTTCGACCGCCTGATCCAGAGCACGCCCTGCCTGCGCAACAGCCGCGGCCGCATCCTGGAGCGCAACACCTGCCAGGCGCCGTGGACCAACCAGCTCGACCTGTCGGTCGAGCAGCCGGTCGCGCGGGTGCGCGGGCAGTCGCTCACGGTCCGCCTGGACGCGATCAACTTCGGCAACTTCATCAACCGCGACTTCGGCCGGCAGGCGTCGGGGATCACGCAGCAGATCACCTACACGCAGATCGGCATCGGCGCGCCGGGCACCGGGGCGACCGGCGCCGGCCAGACGCTGCTCAACTCGGTGCCGCGGGCGAACTTCGACCCGAACTTCACGAAGTTCAACTACGACAACGTGGTGTCGAACTACACCTTCCAGCTCGGCGTGCGGTACGCCTTCTAGCGCCCCGCGCCGCGGCCCCGCGGCAGTCGTGACACGCCGGTTACCGAGGCCGCCCCGGACCCTTGGGCGGCCTGGGTAACTTTTCTCCGGCTCGCACGTTGAGCCCGCCAGGCGCGACGCCCCCGACCCCTGGGGACGCCGCGCCGTCCTGTACGCCCCCTCCCCCCGCCGCGACCCCTGCCGGCCCTCCGGCCGGCGTTCCCGCCGGCCCCGTCCCCGGGGCCCCCGCCACACCCCGCACACCAGAGCTCCGCCACATGAGCTTCGCGATCCCGTCGCTCCGACGCACGGCCTACACCGCCGTCGGCCTCGCCGCCGCCTCGGCCGCCGCCGCCGTCGGCGCGGCCGCCCAGGTGACCACCGCCTCGCTCGGCGGGCGCGTCACCCTCGCCTCCGGCCAGCCGGCGACCACGGCCACCGTGGTCGCCGTGCACACCCCCTCGGGCACCACCTACCGCGGCCGCCCGCGCGCCGACGGGCGGTTCACCATCCCCGGCATGCGCGTCGGCGGCCCGTACACCATCACGGTCCGCGCGCTCGGCTTCACCCCCGGCACGCGCACCGGCATCACCCTCTCGCTCGGCAACCAGACCGAGGTCGAGTTCACCCTCACCGCCGCCGCCGTCCAGCTCCAGGAGGCGCAGGTGACCGCCACGGCGGGCCAGGTGAGCTCGGAGCGCACCGGCGCCGCAACGCGCGTGAGCACGGAGGTGATCAACAACCTCCCGACCATCAGCCGCACCATCCAGGACTTCACCCGCCTCACCCCGCAGGCGGCCAACAACGGCAACAACTTCGCGGGCTTCAGCAGCAACGCGAACAACATCACCGTCGACGGCGCGGCGTTCAACAACGCCTTCGGCCTCGCCGGCGCGCCGGGCGGGCGCACGGGCACCGCGCCCATCCCGCTCGACGCGGTGGACCAGGTGCAGGTCAACATCGCCCCGTTCGACGTGCGGCAGGGCAGCTTCGTGGGCGCGGGCGTCAACGCGGTCACCAAGAGCGGCACCAACAACTTCGAGGGGTCGGTCTACTACATCACCCGCGACGAGAGCTTCAACGGCGTCCGGGCGGGCGCGGTGGAGCTGACGCGGCAGCCGTTCACCTTCGGCCAGATCGGCGTCCGGCTCGGCGGCCCGATCCTGCGCGACAAGCTGTTCTTCTTCGTCAACTTCGAGGACGACCGGCTCCGCCAGCCGGGCACCACGTTCCTCCCCCGCGACAACGCGGGCGTGGCCGCGGCCGGCAACGTGACCCGCGTGCTCCGCGGCGACGCCGAGGGGCTGTCGCGCTTCCTCGCCGACTCGCTCGGCTACGAGACCGGCGCGCTCGCGTTCACCAACGCCACGCCGTCGCAGCGCTACATCGCCAAGCTCGACTTCAACGCGAACGCGCAGAACAAGTTCGCCGTGCGCTTCTCGCAGTCGCGCGCCACGGCCGACATCCCGGTGTCCAACTCCACCGCGCTCGGCTTCGGCAACCGCCGCGACAACCTGCAGTCGCTGTCGTTCGCCAACTCGCGCTACGGGCAGAACGAGAACATCGGCTCGATCGCGGGCGAGTGGAACGCCACCTACGGGCGCACGGCCAACAACCTGATCGCCACGTACACCGCGTTCAACGAGAACCGCCGCCCCATCGGCGCGTTCTTCCCGACGGTGGACATCCTGCAGGAGGGGCAGACGTACCTGAACTTCGGGTTCGAGCCGTTCACGCCGGCCAACCAGCTGACGTACAACACGCTCAACATCCAGAACAACTTCCAGGTCTTCCTCACCAAGCACGAGCTGACCTTCGGCGGCTTCTTCGAGCGGTTCAACAGCCGCAACGTGTTCTTCCCGGGGTCGCAGAGCGTGTACTCGTACAACTCGCTCGACGACTTCTACGCCGACGCGCGCGGCTTCCTGGCCAACCCGACGCGCACGGCCTCGCCGGTGACGCTGCGGCGCTTCCAGGTGCGCTTCAACAACATCCCCGGGCAGACCGAGCCGGTGCAGCCGCTCGAGGTGAGCTACGGCGGCCTGTTCGCGCAGGACCAGTGGCGGCCGACCAACAAGCTCACGCTCACCCTGGGCGTGCGGGCCGAGCTGCCGGTGTTCGCCAACACGGCCTTCACCAACGACGCGGCCAACGCGCTGTCGTTCGTGGACGAGGACGACCGGCCGGCGCGGTTCCAGACGCAGCGGCTCCCGAAGAACAACATCATCTGGTCGCCGCGCGTCGGGTTCAACTGGGACGTGACCGGCGACCGGCGCACCACGCTGCGCGGCGGCACGGGCGTGTTCGCGGGCCGGCCGCCGTTCGTGTGGATCTCGAACCAGATCGGGCAGAACGGCATCCTGACCGGGTTCATCGAGGAGAACAACATCACCAACCGGCCGTTCAACCCGAACCCGGCGGCCTACATCCCGGGCACGGTCACCGGCGCGCCGGCGGCGAGCTACGAGCTCAACTTCTCGGACCCCAACTTCCGCTTCCCGCAGCAGTGGCGGTCCAACTTCGCGGTGGACCAGCGGCTGCCGGGCGGGGTGATCGGGACGGCCGAGTTCCTGTACGGGCGGGACGTGCAGGGCACGGCCTACTACGACGCCAACCTGCGCCCCACCACCGCCAGGCTGGCGGGGCCCGACACGCGCCCCACGTGGCTGGCGCCCGGGCAGACGGCGGCGCAGCTCCTGGCCGCGCAGCGCATCAACGCCAACATCACGCGCGCGCTGGTGCTGGCCAACCAGAACGTCGGCTACAACTACAACATCGCCGTCTCGGCCGAGAAGTCGTTCGCCAGCGGGCTGTTCGCCAAGGCGGCCTACAGCTACGGCGACGCGTTCAACGTGATCGACCCGGGCTCGACGGCCAACGGCACGTTCACCGGCGTGCAGGTGCCGGGGAGCCCCAACCGGGCGCCGCTGTCGCGCTCCAACTTCGCGGCCGGGCACCGCTCGTTCCTCGCCGTGTCGTACCGCCGCGAGTACCTCAGGCTCGGCGCCACGACGCTGTCGCTGTTCGCCAACCGCGGCACGATCAACTACGTGAGCTACACGTCGTCGGGCGACCTGAACGGCGACGGCGTGGTGAACAACGACCTACTCTACGTGCCGCGCGACCGGGGCGAGATGAACTTCGTGCCGCTCACGGTCACGCAGGCCGGCGGGTCGAGCGTGACGTACACCGCGGCGCAGCAGGCCGAGGCGTTCGAGGCGTACATCCAGCAGGACCCCTACCTGCGCACGCGCCGCGGCCAGTACGCCGAGCGCAACGGGTTCCAGCTCCCGCAGCTCCTGCGCACCGACTTCAGCATCGCGCAGGAGGTGTTCCGGCCGGTGGCCGGCAAGCGCAACGCGCTCCAGGTGCGCCTCGACGTGTTCAACGTCGGCAACCTGCTCAACCGCAACTGGGGCGTGAGCCAGTCGGTGCAGAACACGCAGCCGCTGGCCTTCGCCGGCCTCGGCACCGACGGGCGCCCGACCTACCGCTTCCGCAACATCGGGACGAACCTGCTGCAGACCACCTACGTGCGCACGGCGAACCCGCTGTTCGACACGTACCGGATGCAGCTCGGCGTCCGCTACACCTTCCAGTGAGCCGCCCCGTGACGCCGTTCCGCCCCCGCGCCGCCCGCCTGGCGGCGCCCGCCCCCGCCGCGCTGGCGGCCCTCGCCGCGCTGGCCGCCTGCAACAACGAGGTGGCCGCGCCCGGCCCGCCGCCGGCCTTCGTGAAGGTGGTGCACGCCATCGCCAACGCCGGCCCCGTGAACGTGGTGGCCGACACGGCCGGCACGCTCGCCGCCAACGTCCCGTTCGGCACCGTCGGGCCGAGCCCCAACTTCCAGTACTTCAGCCTGCCGAGCGGCTCGCGCCAGGTGCAGGTGCTGCCCGCGGCCGGCGGCGCGGCGGCCATCTCCGCCACGCTGCCGGTGGCGTCCAACACGTTCTCCACCCTCATCGCGGCCGGCACGGTGGGCGGCGCGGGCGCGCTGGCCCCGGCGTTCATCGTGCTGACGGACAGCGTGTCGACCGCAGCCTCCGAGGCCCCGGCCGCCGGGCGCATCCGGCTGCGCGTCGTCCACGCGGCCAGCACGCTGGGCCCGGTAGACGTGCACGCCCAGTTCGTCGGGCCCGCGGCCGGCACCACCCCCGCGGCGCCGCGCAACTTCTCGGCGAGCACCGTGCTCTTCGGCGGCGTCCCCTTCCGCGGCGCGGCGTCGGCGCAGGTGCCGGCCCCGATCACCGCCGTGACCACGGGCGCCAACCCGGTGCCGGCGCGCAACTACGACGTGTGCGTCCTCCCGGCCGGCGTCACGCCGACCGCGAACGGGAGCAACTGCGCCATCCTCACGGCCCTCCCGGCGGCGTCGGCGGCCAACGGCCTCACCGACGCGGCGTCGGGCGGGCTGCGGCGGGGCCGCTCGGTGGTGACGGCCATCGCGGTGGACCCCTCGCCGCCGGGCGTGACCCCGGCGACGCCGCTGCGGCTGGTCTTCACCACCGACAAGCCGGTCCAGCCGTAGGCGGGACCCGTAGGCGCGACCTGTAGGTGCGTAGGTCGAGGGGCCCGGGGCGACGTGTCGCCCCGGGCCCCTCGGCGTTCCGGCCCCGCGCGCCCGCGCGCGGCGGGGCTCAGAAGATCCGGACGATCCCCCGCGTGTACCGCCCCGGGTTCCGCTGGAAGTCCAGCGTCAGCGTGTCGATCCGCCCCACCAGCCGCCGCACGTCGGCGTAGAGCAGGGTGTCGCGGAGGAGCTTGCCGGCGGTGCCCTCGCCGCGCTGGATGGTGCCGAGCGTGGCGTTGAGCTGCGCGACGGTGGTGCGGAGCGAGTCGGTGAGGCCGGCGACGTTGGCGCTCGCGGCCTGGGCGTTGGCCAGCGTGCGCCGCAGGTCGGCCGAGTCGACCGCCTGGAGCGTGCGCTGCACCTGGCGCTCGGTGGCCAGGAGCTGCCGGTTCTGTTGGGCGGCGATGCCCGCGAACTGGCCGGCGAGCGCGCTCAGCTTGCCCACCAGCGCGTTGGTCTGCGCCAGCGTCTGCCGGACGTCGCGCAGGCCGCCGCTGTCCACCAGTTGGGCGCGGAGCGCGGTGGAGAGCACCACCGCCTGCGAGGCCACCGTGTCGCCCTTGGCCGTGAGCTGGGCGATGCCGGCCGCGGTCTGGCCCACGGGGACCGTGTCGCCGGCGGCGTAGCTGCGCGCCTCGGGGGTGGCCTGGAGGGCGATCTGCGCGTCGCCGAAGATGCCCACCGCCTCGACCACCGCGCGCGCGTTGCGCGGCACCCGGCGGCCGTTGTCGATCTGCATGTCGACCACCAGCGTGCCGTTGTCGCGGAGCTGCACGTCGCCCACGTAGCCCACCTGCACGCCGGCCAGGCGCACCGGCTGCCCCACCTTGAGGTTCTCGCCCCAGCGGAAGGTGGCGTAGAGCGAGTAGCCGCGGCGGAAGCCGCCGCGCACCAGCCAGATCGTCCCGCCGATGCCGATCAGCAGGGCCACCGTGAGCAGGAGGCCCACGAGGACCTCGTCGCGTCGCTTCATCGCTGTCAGAAGGGAATAGAGATCAACCCGCCACGAACCGCGCGAGCGCCGCCGCCACGAGCGCGTCGAGCACGAGGATGCTCACCGACGCGAACACCACCGCCCGCGCCGTCGACCGCCCCACCCCCTCGGCGCCGGCCTCGGTCACGTAGCCCTCGTACGAGCACACGAACGCGATCGCCCCGCCGAAGCAGAACGCCTTGATCAGCCCGTACACCACCTGGAACGGCGTGAAGCCGAGCTGGAGGCCGGTGACGTAGTCCGTCGTCGTGACCGGCGTGGCGGCCAGGAGGATGGCCCACGCGCTCACCGTGGCCGTGAAGTTGGCGATGAGCACGAGCGTGGGGACCATCACGAGCGCGGCGAGGAAGCGCGGCACCGCGAGGTAGGCCACCGGGTCGTAGGCCAGCGTCTCCAGCGCGTCGATCTGCTCGGTGACGCGCATCGTGCCGATCTCGGCGGTCATGCGCGCGCCCACGCGCCCGGCGAGCACGATGGCCGTGATGAGCGGCCCGAGCTCCAGCAGCAGCGAGCCGCGCACCAGCAGGCCGAGCACCGAGAGCTGCACGCCGGCGAAGAGCTGGTAGTAGGCTTGGAAGCCCGTGACCGCGCCGAGGAAGCCGGCCACGATCACCACCAGCGGCAGCGAGTCCACGCCGATGCCGCGCATCTGCCGGACGGTCTCGGCCCCCCACGTCCCCGGCTCGCCGAGAGCGCGCACCATGTCGCGGAAGTAGTAGCCGCGCTTGCCGATGCCGCCGAACAGGCCGCGGGTGGCGCGCGTGAGCCGGCTGAAGGGGTTGATCCTCGCGGCCCACGCGGGCAGGGCGCCCGGGCGGGAGGCGGGGGTTACGGTGGTGGCCATGGCGGGGAAAGCTACTGGGCGAGGATCGTGCCCCCGCGGGGCCCCTCGCCGCGGCCCTACGTCCGCGTCCGCGCCAGCAGGATCCCGCCCACCACGCCGAACACCGCGCTCGGCAGCCACGCGGCCAGTTCGGGCTGGATGATCCCCTTGCCGCCGATGGCGCGCGTGAGCTGGATGAGCACCAGGAACAGCACCGTCGTGCCGAGCGAGAGGCCGACGCCGAACGCGGCGCCGCCGCGCTGCGTGCTCGTGGCCAGCGGGGCGCCGAAGAGCAGGATGATCACGCACGTGGCCGGAATGCTGATCTTGAGCATCCGCGCCACGCGCAGCCCGTTCACCTCGGCGCCCGAACGCTCCATCGCGCGGATGAAGCGGCCCAGCTCGCGGTAGTCCATGTCGTCGGGCGCCTTGGGCGTGACCATCAGGTCGCGCGGGCGCTCGGTCATGCCGCGGTCCACGAGCGAGTCGAACTGGAACGCCAGGTCCACCGTGTCGCTCGGCAGGAGGTGGAGCGTGCCATGGGCGAGCGTCCACGCGGCCGGCCGGCCGGCGCGCGCGGGGCGGTAGCGCGCGGAATCGGCGGCGACGAGGAGGCCGGGGTAGTCGGCGCCGTTGCCCTTGCGCTGGACCTCCACGCGCGAGAGCCGCCCCGAGTCTACCACGAGCTGCTGCGCCTTGTACACGCGCCCGCCCTCGGCCGCGTAGGCGAAGTTCTGGCGCGTGTTGCCGCTCGCGTCCTTGGTCTCCTTGATGACCGCCAGCCGGCGGGCGTTGGCGCGCGGGGCGATCTCGCCTAACGCGAGCCCCAGCCCCATGGCCACCGTCGCCCCGGCGACGATGGGGAGGATGAAGCGGTAGAAGCTGATCCCGCTCGCCTTGGCCGCGGTGATCTCCGAGTGGCGCGTCACCGCGCTCACCGTGAACACCGTGGCGAACAGCACGGCCGCGGGGAGCACGTTGAACATCGTCTCCGGCGTCCAGTAGACGTAGTTCAGCAGCATGTCCCACGCGGTGAGCTTGGCCCGCAGGTACTTGGGCAGCTCGTCCACGAGGTTGATGACGAACACGAGCACCGGGAAGCCGAGCGCCGTGACCGCGAAGATCTTGAAGAACTCGCCGAGCACGTAGCGGTCGAGCGCGCTGCCGAAGCGCACCCGGCGGCGCGCCGGGACGACGGACGCGGGGGTACGCGCGGGGGTGGGCGCGGCGAGCGTCGCCATCAGGC
>ERZ1066118.1182-NODE-1182-length-17901-cov-20.843550_pt1 | contig 17901 bp, 19 predicted proteins | sample MGYA00382765_ERZ1066118 | MGnify/ENA primary metagenome ERZ1066118 (study PRJEB33369, sample SAMEA5778348) | biofilm metagenome | biome: Industrial cooling water; feature: Water cooling tower basin; material: Biofilm | place: United Arab Emirates | collected...
TGCCGCGGGGCGCAGGTGATCAACGTGGCGCGCGGCGGCTCGCTCTGGCAGGACATCCCGTCGCAGTGGCGGAACCCGTCGGGCGGCGAGACGCTCATGCACGACTGCTACCCGACCAAGGGCTTCGCGCGCACGCACCACGCGCACGAGGTCGCGCTCACGCCGGCCACGCGCCTGCACGCGGCCATGCCGCGGCCGAGCGTGCCGGTAAACAGCATGCACCACCAGAGCGTGAAGCGAGTGGGCGATGGGCTGGTGGTGTCGGCCGTGGCGCCGGACGGCGTGGTCGAGGCCGTGGAGGCCGCGGGGCGCGACGAGCGGTTCGTGGTGGGGGTGCAGTGGCACCCCGAGGTGTTCGAGGTGCACGACCCCTACACGCGGCACCTCTTCCGCGACTTCATGGGCGCGGCGGCGGGGTTCGCGCAGGCGGCGTGACGGGGGCGTCCCGGTCGGGGGCGGGTCGGGGACCCGCCCCGACGGCGTTACCGCGCCCGTGGGGCCGGCGCGGACGACCCCGGCCGCGTCTGGAGGCGCTGGGCCTCCTGCAGGTGCGCCTGCACGCCGGCGGTGAGCTGCCGCACGTAGCCCGCGAGCGGGCCCGCGGTCACGCCCTGGCCTAACGCGCGCAGGTCGCTCAGCGCCTTCTCGTGCGCGGCCACCTGGGCCGAGATCCACTGGGTGTCGAAGTTGGGCGCGCCGCCCTGGAGCCGGGTGAGCGTGCGCTCCTGCTCGCCGATGGCGGCCCCCACGGCCTGGCGCTGCGCCGGCGTGAGGGCCGGCCCCGGGATCTGCTCCAGCCGGTTCACCTGCGCCTCGTGCTCGGCGCGGATGCGGGCGGCGAAGGCCTTGAGCGCCGGCGTGGAGAGGCGCTGCTGGCCGAGCTTGGCGGCGTCGACCTGCGTGGCGTTGATGAGGATGAGGACCGCGCGCGCGTTGGCCGGCGTGGGCGCGATCGTGGCGTTGGGCACGGCCGGGTTCACCGGGCCGCCGGGGCTGGACGGGCGCGCCGAGTCGGCCACGCTCGGCGCGACCGGGGCGACGGCGGTGCCGCGCTGGAGCTTGGCCGCGACCTCGGGCGACGCGCCGCCCCAGGCCACGGTGCGGTCGACGGCGCCCTGCGGGTTGAGCGCGCTCTGGGCGCCGGTGCGGGTCCCGGGCCCCATCGCGAGCGGCGACCCGTTGCGCGCTGCCGCGCCCGGCGCGTCGGCCGCGTTGGGCTGGTAGGCGGCCACCGAGCCGGTGGCGATCACGTCGCCGCCGGTGCGCACGGCGGGCACGGTCATGCGCCCGCGCACCTCGGCGTCGCTCAGCTCGCGCCCGGAGGCGTCGGTGTAGTGCGCGCGCCCGGCGGCGTCGATCCAGGCGCTGGCGGCGGCGTACGGGCCGCCACGAAAGCGGTCGCCGCCGGCGTCGCGCTGGGTGACCGTCGGCCCGGCGCCCACCTGCGAGATGGGGACGGTGGCCGGGAGCTGCATCCCGGTGTCGCCGCCGGTCACCCGCGGGTCGCTCTCGCCGGTGGCGCGCGCGGCGGCCTGGCGCTCCACGGAGTCGGCGGCGGTGGCGTCGTACGGGGCGCCGGTGGTGTCGCGGCGGAGCGAGGCGCCGGGGTTGAGCGACGTGGGGTTGACGGGCTGGCCGGGCACGACCGCGCCGGTGGCCGGCGCGCCCGCGGTCCCCGCGGCCGGGGGGTTCATCGCCGCGACCTCGGCGGCCGACGGGCGGGGGCCGCCGTCGTTGCGGCAGGCGGCGGCCAGGGAGGCGGCGGTGAGGGCGGCGACCGTGAGTGGGCCGCGCACGTCGGCGCGGCGCCGGGCCGGGGGCCGAGTGGGCTGCTGGGCGGACATGCGGGGCTCCTTGGGTTGGGGTAGCGGTCGCAGGTTCACGGGGCGTGCCAGCGCGCCGAGCGCGGCCGTCCCGGAAGCACCGTGACGCCGTACCGGGCGCCGTGCGCGTCTACGCCGCGACCCCTTCGTCTGGCCACAGCTCCGCCTGCGGCAGCTCCGGCTCCAGCCGCCGCCGGACCCTGGCCGCCACCCGGTCGATGGCCCGCGGGTCGTCCAGCAGGTCGTACTCGCGCACGTCGAGGCTCAGCACCGGCGCGCGGCGGAAGGCGAAGAACCAGCGCTCGTAGCGGCGGTGGAGCGCGGCCCAGTAGTCGGGGGCGGTGTCGCGCTCGGCCGGGCGCCCGCGCCGCGCGATCCGCGCCAGGATCACGTCCAGCGGGCCGTGGAGGTAGATCAGCAGCCGCGGCGGGCGGGCGGCGGGGGAGTGCAGCAGCTCGCCGTAGAGCTGCTGGTAGAGCGTCCACTCGGCCCCGCTGAGCACCCCGTCCTCCCACAGCCCGCGCGCGAACACCTCGGCGTCCTCGTACCAGGTGCGGTCGAGCACCCAGCCGCCGCCCTGCCCCCGGATGCGGCGCATGCTCTCGAAGCGCGTGGCGAGGAAGTGGAGCTGGAGCCGGAGCGCGTACGCCCGGCGCGACTCCGCGCCGCCGGCGTAGTAGGGCTCGAGCCACGGGTTGTCGGCCACGCTCTCGGGGGCGAGCTGGAGGCCGAAGCGGGCGGCGAGGGCGCGCGTGAGCGTGCTCTTGCCGGCGCCCACCATGCCGGCGACGCCGATCAACATGCGGACGGGTGGAGACGGGGACGGGCGGGACGGGGCGGGACGGCGCGCGTAGGCTCGCACGCCGGGGCGGGCGCGGCAAGCCGTTGACAACCGCCGCCGGGCGTCAGGCCGCCAGCCGCGTCGCCGCGTTGGGTTCGGGCTCCGGCGCCGCGCGCGCGCCGGCCCACGCCTCCAGCGCGTCCACCGCGGTCGCGCACAGCCGGCCGCCGCGGTCGCGGCCGATGATCTCCATCGCCGCACGGTGCGACATCCCGGCGCGGTACGGCCGGTCGGCCGTGAGCGCTTCGTAGACGTCGGCCACGGCCAGCACGCGCGCGCCGAGGTCCAGCCTGTCGGCCGGGAGGCGCCAGGGGTAGCCGGTGCCGTCGAGCTTCTCGTGGTGGGTGCTCGCCGTCCACGCGAAGTCGCTGAACGCGCCCACCTGCCGCAGGATCCGCCAGGTGTAGAGCGGGTGCTGCTCCACCGCCGCCCGCTCGGCGTCGCCCAGCCGCGCGGGCGAGTCGAGGATCCGGTTGCTCACGCCGAGCTTGCCCACGTCGTGCAGCAGCCCCGCGCGCCGCAGCCGCCGCCGCTCGGCGGCGTCCAGCCCGCACGCGCCCGCCACCCCGGCCGCGATCTCGGCCACGCCGGCGGAGTGGCGGAAGGTGTAGGGGCTCTTCGCGTCGATGATCTCGGCGAACGCGCGCGCGACCGCGTCCAGCCCCGCGTCGTCCACCCGGCGGAGCGCCTCGCCCGGCTCCAGCTCGGCCACGTCGTCGGCCGACGCGGCCCGGCCTAACGCGTCCCACCACGCCGCGTCGCCGCGCCAGCCGAGTACGCGGTCGGCGAGCGCGGGGGCGAACCACGTCCCGCGCCGCGCGCGCACCACCGCGAGCGCCGCCGCGGCGCCGCCGGCCGCGTGGTGCACCTCGACCGTCTGCGCGAGGTTGGCGATCTGCGCCAGCAGAGGGATCGCGTCGCCGCGGAGCCCGTCCGGGAAGCCGCCGCCGTCCCAGTGCTCGTCGAGCGCGCGGATGGCGTCGGCCGCGGCGTCGGGGAAGCCGATGGAGCGGGCGATCTCGGCGCCGCGGTCGCAGCGCACGGCGATGAGGCCGCGCGTCACGTCGGGGGTGCGGGCGATGCCGAGGAAGTGGTGGACCTTGGCGCGGAGCCCGCGGCCCCGGCCGGCGGTGGCCGCCGTGCGCACGGCCAGGCGCAGGCGGTCGTGCCAGTCGACGGCCTTCATCCGCGCCTTGGCCGGCCCGTCGTCGGTGCCGAACAGGTGGGCGAAGCGCGCGGCGTTGCTGGAGCAGCCGGCGTCCTTGAGCAGCACGGCGTAGTGCAGCGCCGAGCGCTCCTCGGCCCCGAGCCCCAGCTCGCGGGCGAGCCGGGCGGCGACCACGCACGAACGCAGCGCGTGGCCGGCGGGCTGGCCCTCGGTGAGGTCGAGGGCCTGGGAGAGGGCGGCGAGCACGTCGCTGAGGGCGACGACGGTGCCGGGCTGGGCGGGGGGCATAGGCGGGGGGGGCGGGGCGGGGGCGCGGGCTCACGGGGAGTGTCGGCACGCTGGCGCCCGCCTGCACCGGGGTCGACATTGCGCGCGCCCCGTCGCCCGCCGCCCCCTCTCGCCGCCGCGCCCGCCGATGCGTCCCGCCCCGCCCCTCGCCGCCGCCGCCGCCCTCGTCGCCGGCTTCGTCGCCGGCCCGTTAGGCGCCTTCGCCCAACCCGCCCCGGCCGCCGCCGGCCCCGCCTCCGGCCCCAGCGCCACCGACACCCGCCTCCTCGCGCAGCCGGCGGTGAGTGCGGAGCGCGTGGCCTTCCTCTACGCCGGCGACCTGTGGAGCGCGCGGCTGGACGGCGCCGACGTGCGCCGCCTCACGACCACCGGCGCCGACGTCGCCAACCCGGCGTTCCTGCCGGGCGGGCGGCAGGTGGCGTTCACGGCCACGTACGACGGCAACCCCGACGTCTACGTGGTGGACGCGTTAGGCGGCGAGCCGCGCCGGCTCACCTGGCACCCCGGCCCCGACCTCGTGCAGGACGCCACGCCCGACGGCCGCGGCGTGCTCTTCACCTCGGGGCGCGACAGCTACACCACCCGCTTCACCCAGCTCTGGCGCGTGGCGCCGGGCGGCGCGCCCGAGGAGCGGCTGGCGCTGCCGAGCGCGAGCAAGGCGGTGGCGTCCCCCGACGGGCGGCGGGTGGCGTACAACCCGTTAGGCACGGCCTTCGACCAGTGGAAGGGGTACCGCGGCGGGCGGGTGTCCCAGGCGTGGCTCTACGACCTCGCCACGCGGCAGGTGGAGAAGGTGCCGCAGCCCGCCGGGCGCGCCAACGACGTGCCCGTGGCGTGGATCGGCGACGACGTGTGGCTCCGCTCCGACCGCGACGGCGAGTTCAACCTCTGGCGCTACAACACGCGCACCCGGGCCCTCACCCAGGTCACGCGGCACCGCGACTTCCCGGTGGCCAACGCCAGCGGCGGCGCTGGCCGGATCGTCTACGAGCAGGCCGGCTGGCTCTGGCTGCTCGACCCGGCGACGGGCGCCGCGCGCCGGCTGGCGATCGGCGTGCCCGCGGACCTGCGCGAGCTACGGCCGCGGTGGGTGCGCGCGGCCGACTACGTGCGCAGCGTCGCCCCGGGGCCCGCGGGGGCGCGCGTGGCGGTAGAGGCGCGCGGCGAGATCGTGAGCGTGCCGGCCGAGAAGGGCGACCCGCGCTTGCTGACCAACACGCCGGGCGCGCACGAGCGCTCGCCGGCGTGGAGCCCGGACGGGCGCACGCTCGCCTACGTGAGCGACGCGAGCGGCGAGTACGAGATCCACCTCCGCCCCGTCGCCGCCCAGCCCGCCGCCGCCGGCGCGACCTCGGCGCCTAACGGCGGTGTGCGCGCCGTCAAGCCCGGCGGCCACGGCTTCTACTACAACCTCAAGTGGAGCCCCGACGGGCGCCGCCTCGCCTACGCCGACAACGCGCAGGAGGTGCGCGTGCTCGACGTGGCCACGGGGCGGAGCGTGCGCGTGGACGGCAACCAGACGTACGAGCCCTACCCGTCGGCCACGCTCGCCTACGACTGGAGCCCCGACGGACGCTGGCTCGCCTACACGGTCAACACGCGCCCGCTGGTGAGCCGGCTGTCGCTGTGGGACGCGGAGTCGGGGCGGAGCACGCCGGTGACCGACGGGCTGAGCGAGGTGTCGCAGCCGCAGTTCGACCGGTCGGGGCGGTACCTGTACGTGTTCGCGAGCACGGACGCCGGGCCGGCGCGCGACTGGTTCGCGCAGAGCACGCAGGACAGCCGGCGGACGCGCAGCGTGTACGCCGTGGTGTTGCGCCGCGACCTGCCCAACCCCGTCGCCAGGGAGAGCGACGAGGAGCGCGCCGCCGTGGCCGCCCCGGCGCCGGACTCAGTGGTGCGCGGCGACGCCGACGCGTTAGGCGCCCGCGCGCGGCGTTCCGTCCCGCGCGGGGGCGCCGCGGCTGACTCGGCCGCGCGCCCCGCCGCGCCCGCCGCGTTAGGCGCCACCCGCATCGACCTCGCCGGCATCGAGACGCGCGTGGTGGCGCTCCCCGTGCCCGCCGGCGCGCTCGACGACCTCACGGCGGGCGACGCCGGGCAGCTTCTGTACACGCGCGAGGCCGACGGCAAGCCGTCGCTCCACCGCTTCGACCTCGGCAAGCGCAAGGACGACGTGCTGCTGGCCGAGGCGTACGACCCGGCGCTCACGCGCGACGGCAAGAAGCTGCTCTACCGGGTGGGGCCCAACTGGTTCCTCACCGGCGCCGCCGCGCCCAAGCCCGGCGAGGGGCGGCTGGCGCTCGACCGGGTGGAGGTGCGGATCGAGCCGCAGGCCGAGTGGCGGCAGATGTTCGACGAGGCGTGGCGCGAGCAGCGCGACTGGTTCTACGACCCCGGGATGCACGGCCTCGACTGGCCCGCGGTGCGCGCCAAGTACGCGCAGTTCCTCCCCGCGCTGGCCACGCGCGCCGACCTCACGCGCGTGCTCCGCTGGACGGCGAGCGAGCTCGGCGTCGGCCACTCGAACACCGGCGGCGGCGACCGCCTGCAGGCGCCGCGCGCGGTGCCCGGCGGGCTGTTAGGCGCCGACTACGAGGTGGCCGAGGGCCGCTACCGCGTGCGCCGCGTCTACGGCGGCCTCAACTGGACGCCCGGGCTCCGCGCGCCGCTCACCGAGCCGGGCGTCAACGTGCGCGCCGGCGAGTACCTGCTGGCGGTGAACGGGCGCGAGCTGCGCGCCCCCGACAACCTGTTCGCCGCCTTCGAGAACACGGCCGACCGGCTGACCGACATCACCGTCGGCCCCCGCGCCGACGGCATTGGCGCGCGCACGGTCACCGTGGTGCCGCTCGCGAGCGAGGCCGCGCTCCGCAACCGCGCGTGGGTGGAGGGGAACGTGCGGCTCGTCGACAGCCTGTCCGGCGGGCGGGTGGCGTACGTCTACGTGCCCAACACGGCGCAGGAGGGCTTCGAGTACTTCAAGCGCTACTTCTACCCGCAGGCGCACAAGGACGCGATCCTGGTCGACGAGCGGCACAACGGCGGCGGGCAGGTGGCGGACTACTACATCGACCTGCTGCGCCGCCCGTACTCGGCCCACTGGGCGCTCCGGTACGGGGCCGACCTGCGCACGCCGGCCGCCGCGATCCCGGGCCCCAAGGCGGTGCTGATCGACGAGACCGCGGGCTCGGGCGGCGACCTGTTCCCGTGGATGTTCCGCAAGTACGGGCTCGGCCCGCTCATCGGCCAGCGCACGTGGGGCGGGCTGGTGGGCATCCTCGGCTACCCGGTGCTCATGGACGGCGGCATGATCACCGCGCCCAACCTCGCCATCTACACGCCCGAGACGGGCTACACGGTGGAGAACGAGGGGGTGGCGCCGGACATCGCGGTGGAGCAGACGCCGGCGGAGGTGGCGGCGGGGCGCGACCCGCAGCTCCTGGCGGGTGTGGCGTACCTGATGGAGCAACTGCGGAAGGCGCCGCCGGCGCAGGCCGTGCGGCCCGCGGCGCCGGACCGGGCGCGGGAGCGGGGGGCGTTGGGGGTGCCGGGAGGGGGCGGGCGGTAGGGCAACAACGGGTGAGGGCCACGCCCCAGCGAAGCGGCGCCGCCACGCCGCACGCCCCGCGCCCCCGCGCTAGCTTCGCGCGGGCGCGGTTCCCGTGGCCTCCCCGCTCGGCGCGGGAGCCCTGGACCGGGTACCCCATGCCCCGCTCGCCCGCACACCGGATCGCCGTTGGGCTCGCGACGCTCGCCGTCGTGGGCGCCGTGGCCTACCGCACCGCCGCCGAGCAGGTACGGTCGGCGGCGCGCGTGGCCGACACGGGGATCGGCATCGCGCCCGACCAGCTCGAGCGCGTGTTCGCGCCGTTCGTGCAGGTGGACGCGCGGCTCACGCGCATGCGCGAGGGCGTGGGGCTGGGCCTCGCGATCAGCCGCGACCTGGCGCGCGGCATGAGCGGCGACCTCACGGCCGAGAGCACGCCGGGGGCGGGCAGCATGTTCACGCTCACGCTTCCCGTGGCGTGACGCGAGCGGCGGCGCGATCCGTGATGCGGGGGCCGCGCCGTGGTGGTGCGGTCGCCGGCTCGGTCGGCTAGGTGCCGGACCGGACGACATGGGCCCGGGGCCCGGCGCGGGGGTGGTGGTCGACCGTGCTCGCCGCGAGCGGGGTGGCGCTCGTCGTCTACGTCGCGGCGCCCTGCGGGTCGTGGTGGGCGGTGGCGCGTAACCCTGCGGCTCGGGCGCGGGCGGCCGCCCGCGCGGCGTTCGCCGCCCAGCTCTCGGCCCGGTGCGACCGCCTCGGCACGCGGGCCGCGCTGCCCGCCCTCACCTGCTCGGCCGGTACCGAGGCCGAGGCCCTGCCGCTGGTGCCGCGCGCGTGCCTCGGGCGCGCGCACCACACCCTGCGCCTGCACGTGGCAGGCGGCCCGGCCCCGCCGCCCGACGGGCGGCCGAACGCCGCCGCCGCGCGCGCGACCTTCGGGCACATCGCGGCCGCGCTCACGGCGGCCTTCCCAGAGGACGCCGGGCTAGTCCCGGTCGCCCCGGCCGCCGCCCCCGCACGGGGCGGCACCGCCCCCACCGACCCCGACTTCGAGGGGCTGCGGGCGCTCGGGTTCCGGGACGTGGAGGTCCTGCACGACGACCGGCTGCTCGGCCGCTTCGTTCTCGGGCGTGCCCCGGGCGACCGGATGACAGGCCGTCAGGTGATCGGCGGTGGGGGCCGGTGACCTACCGGTGACCGGCCGGTCGGCCCGACGGCGCCCCGCCGCCGGTCGAACCGGGTCTCAGCGGGGCCCGGGCAGGTACCCGGCTTGGGGGCTTCCCGGCACCGGGGTTGAGGCCAGTTCCACGTCGGACGGGTCGAACGATGCGCCGTCCGCGGGCGCCGGGGCCGGCGCGGTGTCGCCTCGGTCCATCCACGGCATCGGGCGGCGCGCCAGCCGGTCCTCGTAATAGGCCACGACGCGCGGTCGTACCGACGCCTCGGTGTCGCCCACCGCCGCGCGGAACGGCGCGTAGCGCGCCGGGTCGCCGGCCACCGCGAACCACCACCACGCCTCGGCCCGGCCGCGGTGCGGCGCCTCGACGCGGCACGCGTACGCCCGGCCGCCGTCCACGAAGTCGAACGCCCCATCCATGCTGACCATCGGCACTGCTCCCGGAAACGGGTGAACCGCAACCTACCACCGGGGACCGGATTTTGCTTAGGGTTTTAAGCATTTGGACCGCGGGGACTTCATCGGCGCTGCCGGCGACGCCGTTCCCGAGGAGCGCGTCATGCCACCACGACGCCCCGTCCCGAGCCCCCCGCCCATGCCTGACGCCCGCCCGCACGCCATCTACGAGCAGTACGAACACACGCCGCTTTGGCGCGCGCTCGAAGGCGCGCTGGCCGACCTGGAGGCCAGCCGCGAGGTCACGGTCGGGACCGCCCCGCGCTACGTCCTGGGCTACCTGTGTCAGGAGCTCGCCGCCAAGTGGGTCGTCACCGGCGCCGCCCTGACCCGTGATCGGTGACATAGTTCGCGTGCGCCGGGGCGGCCCCGGGCGGTGCCCACCCCTGGCAGGGACACCGCGGGCGTGGCGGTGCGGACGCGGGCCCGTTCAGTGAGCCTGGTCGGGGCGGGCCGCGGGGCGTCTGCCCGCCGCTCGTGGTCGACGGCACCGGGCGCTCCGACAGGCGCGTGGGCCGGTCGGCCGCGGCCCCGGCGACCAGCATCGCGTGCGGCGACCGCCCGCCCCCGCCGCCGTGACTGACGTGGGGCCGGAAGCCTAGCGCCGCCAGGCCTCGCGGACGTTCTGGCCCTACGCGCTTGCCATCCGGGGGTCGATCTCGCGCGAGGTGGCGCCCGGGGTGCTCGGCTTCGGCGCGTTCGCGGTACGTACCGTGGTGGCCGTCGGCTCGGCGCGGACGCGGCGGGGCGGCTGCACCGGTTCGCCTTCGCCCAGCTCGACCACGAGCGCGCGCGGCTCGTCGACCACGGGGGCGGCTGCGAGCGCATCCTCACGACGCCGCTGCCGCGGGTGTACGCCATCACCGTGCGGCGCTTCCTCGCACCCTTCCTCGCCACGCTGCCGCTGGCGCTCCTGGGCCAGCTCGACCACGGGTGGCTGGTGCCGCTGGTGATGATGGCCGTGGCCTACCCGCTGCTCGCGCTCGACCGCATCGGCGAGGCGCTGCAGAACCCGTTCGCGACCGGCAAGGTGAACCACCTGCTGCTCGACGCGCTCGCGGCCACCATCGAGCGGAACCTGCGCGCGCTGCTCGACCCCGCCTCCGCGGGCGGCGTGCCGCCGCGCATCTGCGCAGCCCCCGACCGGGCGGGCGTGTAGAAGGTGCCGAGCATCGCGACGAGGGACGCGGCCCCCAGTCACTCCCCCGTCACCCTCCACCCCGACGCGGATCATGCCACCCGGTCGGTTGGCCAGACACACTCCCACCGCAACCAAGGCCGAGTCGCCGAGCGCCGCGCGCCCTTGACCTCGAGCTCGTACGGCTCGCCGCCGGCGATGAGGACGCGCACGTCGGCGTCGGTGGGCATGCGGCCGGCGCGGGTTCGGGGATTGTTCGGACTGGACCGCTAAACGTAGAGCCACACCCATCGCGGTCAACTCGGTCGGCCGGCGCCCGCCTCCCGCCCCCGGCTCCCCCACTCCCACAGCCCGAACCCCGCCGCCTTGGGCAGCGGGTGCCCCACCTGCCGCGCCAGCAGCGCGATCTGCCCCCGGTGGTGCGCGTCGTGGGCGACGAGGTAGCCGAGGAAGCTCACGGCGTCGGGCTTGAACCCCTTCACCTGCCCGGTGCCCGCCAGCGCCGCGGTGAGCAGGGCGGCCAGCGCCCGGTGGCTCGCGCCTAACGCCTGGCCCGCTTCGGCGCGCGTCACGGTCTCCTTGTCCACCGCCGCCGGCACGGGCGCGCCGGTGGCCTTGAGCCACATCCCGCGCACCGCGTGCATGTGCGCGGCGATGGCGGCGATCGTGCGGCCCTTCCCGCCCGGCGGCGCGGCCCGCCAGGCCTCGTCGCTCAGGTGTTCGAGCAGGTACTGGTTGACGCGGTCGTTCGTCGCCCAGGCCTGGAGCAGCGCGGCGGCGGGGTCGAAGGGGGGCGGGGCGGGGGGCACGCGCGGGGCCGGGGGGCCTACAGTGTGGATCCGCCGCCCGGTAGCCGGACGCGCAGGAAGTGGGTGCGCTGCTCCATCGGCAGCGCGAGGAGCCGCCGGATCTGTTCCCGGAGCGCGCGGTCCGACTCCAGTCGCAGCGCCGACCACTCGCCAGGTGCCGCCGCTTGCGGCGCCGCCGTCGAATCTGACGTGGATTCCGACGCGAGCGGACCGGCCACACGGCCGGGTTCCGTCCTCCGCTTACCGCCGCTCACGCCGCGTCGCCCCGAGGTCGTCGGCGAGCGCGCGAAGCTTCTGCAGATTGCGCGGCGTCTTCCGAAACATGAAGTCGAAGTCCAGCGTCGTGACCGGCGCCCCCTGGAGCGCGGCGGCGGCGTTGCCGATCAGCACGACGTCGAGACGCTGGCGGGCGAGCGCCCGCGCGACCGCGGCCAGGACGGGCTCGGCGTTCATGGCCGTAGCTTAACCCGCCGCCCCCAGCCCAGCCCCCCGTGCTCCTCGCCCTGCTCGCCCTCGTTCTCGTCGGCTGCGTCGCCCTCGTCCCGCTCGGCCTGCCGGGGACGTGGCTCATGCTCGCCGCCGCGCTCGGCTACAACGCGCTCCCCGGGCCCGCTCACATCGGGTGGGCCGCGCTCGGCGGCGCAGCCGCCGTCGCCCTGGTGGGCGAGGTGCTGGAGTTCACGGTCAGCAAGCGCTACACGGAGCGCTACGGCGGCAGCCCGCGGGCGGGGTGGGGCGCGATCGCCGGCGGGCTGGTGGGCGCGGTGGTCGGCGTGCCGGTGCCCATCATCGGCTCGGTGATCGGGGCGTTCGTGGGGGCGTTCGCGGGCGCGTACCTGGCCGAGCGCTCGCGGCTCACCGCCGAGGGGCGCGTGGCGCACGCGCCGGCCACGCGCGTGGCCACCGGGGCGCTCGTGGGGCGCGCGGTGGCGGCGGCACTCAAGACGGCGTGCGCGGTGGTGATCGCGGTCTGGCTGCTGCTCGCGGCGTGACGACGTCCGGGTCTGGCGGCGCCGCCGGCCGCGCGCTCCTCGCCCTGACGGCGGTCGCCGCGTGGGCGGGGCTCGGCGTGCAGTGGGCGGCGACGCAGGCGCGCACGGGGCGCGTGGCGGAGACGGCGTGGGTGCTCGCCGCCTTCTTCACGGTGCTCACCAACCTCCTCGTGGCGGTCGTGGCCACCGCCGCCGCCCTCGGCGGCCCCGGGCGCGTGTCGCCGCGGGTCGCGGGCGGGGCGACGCTGGCGATCGTGCTCGTCGGCGTCGTCTACCACCTCCTGCTGCGCGGGCTCCTGGAGCTGAGCGGCGGCGACCTCGTGGCCGACTGGCTGCTGCACACGGCCGTGCCGGTGCTCATGCCGCTGGCGTGGCTCGCGGGCGTGCCGCGCGGGGCGCTCACGCGGCGCGACCCGCCGGTGTGGGCGCTCTACCCGCTCGCCTACCTGGGCTACGCGCTCGCGCGCGGCGGGGCGACGGGGCGCTACGCCTACCCGTTCATCAACGTGCCCGCCGCGGGCGCCGCGCGCGTGGCCGTGACGTGCGCGGTCATCGCCTTCGCGTTCGTGGGGGCGGGGTACGGGCTCGTCTGGCTGGACGGGCGTCTTGCTGCGCGGAGTGCGAACGGGCGGGCCGCGCGCGACGTTAGCATGCCGTAGCGCGGGCCGGCGTCGGCGGCCCGCCTCCCGGCCGCCTTCGTCCCGCCCGCATGCGCCACGCCCTCGCCGCACTCCTCCTCGCTGCCGCCGGCGCCGCCGCGGCGGCCGCGCCGCTCGCCGCGCAGACGCCGCTCGCGTCGCCCAGCGCCCCGCAACCGGGCGGCACGACGCAGCCGGGCGGCGCGCCGGCCGCGCAGCCCGCGCCGGCCGACGCGCCGCCCCAGCCGTCGGTCGACGCCTACCCGCTCCCGCCGCGCCGGACCAACAAGCCGCCGCTCCACGGCCGCCACTGGATGGCCGTCACCGGCAAGCCGCTGGCGGCGAGCGCGGGCGCGCAGATCTTCGCCCGCGGGGGCAACGCGGTGGACGCCGCGTGCGCGATGTTGGGCGCCGCCACCACGATGTGGGACGTGCTCTCGTGGGGCGGCGAGACGCAGGCGCTGATCTACAACCCGCGCACGCGGCAGGTGGTGGGCGTCAACGCGTTAGGCGTGGCGCCGAGCGGGGCGACGCCCGAGTTCTACCGCGCCAAGGGGATGCGCTACCCGCCCGAGTTCGGCCCGCTGGCCGCCGTCACGCCGGGGACGCCGGGCGGGCTGATGACGATGCTGGCCGAGTACGGCACGATGACGCTGGAGCAGGTGCTGGCGCCCGCCATCAGCATGGCCGACGGCTACCCGATCGAGGCCGAGACGGCCAACAGCATCGAGCGCAACAAGGCAAAGATCAAGGAGTTCCGCTACTCGCCGGCCGTCTACCTGCCGCACCGCGGGTCTCCGTTAGGCGGCGGCCGTGAGGCCCCGGAGGCCGGCGAGGTGTTCCGCCAGCCCGATCTGGCCGCGACGCTGCGCAAGCTGGTGGCGGCCGAGCGCGCGGCGCGGCGCGCGGGCAAGGACCGCAAGGCGGCCATCTACGCCGCCTACGACCGCTTCTACCGCGGCGACATCGCGCGCGAGCTGGTGCGCGGGGTGCAGGAGGAGGGCGGGCTCATCACCCTGGCCGACCTCGACCGGTGGCGCGTGAAGATCGAGCAGCCGGTGAGCGTCGACTACAAGGGCGTCACCGTCTACAAGCTCCCCATCTGGCAGCAGGGGCCGGCCATGCTCCAGGCGCTCAACCTGCTGGAGCAGAGCGACCTCAAGGCGATGGGCTACAACAGCCCGCGCTACCTCCACGCGGTCTACCAGGCGATGAGCCTGAGCTTCGCCGACCGCGACTTCTACTACGGCGACCCAAGCTTCAGCCCGGCGCCGCCTACGGAGGGCCTGCTGAGCAAGGCGTACGCGCGCCAGCGCTGGGCGGCGGTCAATTGGGCGCAGAACGACCCGAACATCCGTCCCGGCGACCCGTACCCGTTCCAGGGCGGCACCAACCCGTTCCGCGACCTGCTCGCCCGCTGGACGGTGCAGCCGGCGCCGGACTCCATGGCGCGGAGCGGGCAGCAGGACCGCGTCTCCACCACCACCAGCGCCCTCCCCGATTCGGCGTTCCTCGCGCAGTTCCGCGCCGGCACCACGAGCATCGAGGCGGCCGATTCGGCGGGGTGGGTGGTGAGCATCACGCCGAGCGGCGGGTGGGTGCCGGCGGTGATCGCGGGGCGCACGGGCGTGGGGCTCAGCCAGCGCGCCCAGAGCTTCGTGACGCGCGCGGAGGACGGGCCGTTCAACGTGATCGCGCCGGGCAAGCGGCCGCGCGTGACGCTCACCCCCACGCTCGCGCTCAAGGACGGGCGCCCGTTCCTGAGCTTCGCCGTGCAGGGCGGCGACTCGCAGGACCAGAACCTGTTGCAGTACTTCCTGAACGTGGTGGAGTGGGGGATGACGCCGCAGCAGGCGGCCGAGGCGCCCAACATGAATTCGTACCAGATGCGCTCGAGCTTCGGGGCGCACGAGTCGCGGCCGGGGCGGATGCTGGTCAACGCGAGCACGCCCGACCCCGTGCGCGCGGCGCTCCGGCGGATGGGCTACACGCTCGAGTTCGAGGCGCGGACCAACGGGCCGATCAACGCCATCTGGTTCGACGCCCGGCACCGGACGTTCTGGGGGGCGTCGGCGCACCACGGGGAGGACTACGGGATCGGGTGGTGACGGGGGCGGGCTGGCGGGGCGGGGCCGGCGCGCACGAGTGTTGCCAGCGCCCGGCGTGTCATCCTGAGCGCAGCGAAGAATCTCCTTCCCGGGGTGTGGCGGCCGGGTCGGGCGCGGCGTCGGCCTGACCCCTCGCCGGCGCACGCGAGATCCTTCGCTGCGCTCAGGATGACACCATGACCCCTTTAGCGCCCTCTCCCATGCCCCCCGCCGTCCACGTCCAGCACCGCCCCGACCTCCGCCGCTTCACCGCCGACGTCGGCCACGACGAGGACGCGGTGCTCGCCTACCGGGAGCGCCCCGACGGCGCGCTCGACCTGCAGCACACCGTCGTCCCGGAGGCCGCGCGCGGGGCGGGCGTGGCAGACGCGCTGGTGCGGGCGGCGGTGACGCACGCGCGCCAGCACGACGTTCGGCTCGTCCCCACCTGCCCGTACGTGGCCGCGTGGGTCCAGCGCCACCCGGGCGAGGCGGCCGTGTTCACCACCTGACCCGCGCTACCGCGGAGGCTCGGGCGCGGTCGGCGTCGCGTCGGGGTTCGCGTCGACCGGGGGCAGGCCGGCGAAGAACGCGGAGACGGGGGTCGAGAACCCGGGGAGCAGCTCGCCCCCGTCGAGCACTTCATCGCCTTCCAGGTAGCGAGGGAGTGCGCCCGCGACGTGGGCGACGACGGTCCGGGTGTCCGGGTCCACGATCCACACCTGCCGCGCGCCGGCGCGCAGAAACTCGGCGACCTTGCGCTGCATCTCCAGCGCCGTGTTGGACGGCGACAGCACCTCGACCGCGAGGTCCGGGGCGCCCTCCAGCACGCTGCGGTTCAGCATCCCGGGCACCCGCGCCGCGACGACGAACCCGTAATCGGGGCACCGGGTGAGGTCGGGCAGGCGCCGCAGTCGGAACGCGGTCTCGGCGCAGAACGACTCGCCGAGCCCGTTTGCCATGACATGACCGCCGACCAACAGCATGACCCGCCCCGTGACGGATCCGTGGTAGCCCCCCGGCGCGCTCATCTCGACGAACACTCCGTCCACGATCTCCCCGTGCACGTTCTCCGGGAGGGTGAGGAGCCCCTCTCCCGTCGTGGGCGGCACGAAGCCGGCGCGCGGTGCCATTCCCGTCACCCCGCCGGGAACCCCGGCGCCTCCGTCACCCGGCGCGCCTGCGCCAGGTGCCGCCGCTCGTGCGCGGCGAGGGCGGCGAACGCGGTGAGCAGCGAGAAGCGCAGCACGCCCCACGCCGGCGACCGGACGAGCACGCCGTCCAGGTCGAGGCCCTCGGCAGACCGGATCCGCTGGAGCATCTCCCCCTGCGACGCGCGGAAGTCGGCGAGCGCGGCGGCGAGCGTCACGTCGCTCGGCGGGGTGGCGGCGGGCGGGGCGGGGAGCTTGCGGCCGAGCCCCTTGCCGGTGACCGGCCCCATCGCCCGGGTGAACGTGCGCCCGAACCAGCTCAGCCGCTGCGGCCCGCGGGCGCGCCGCCCGTCGATGCGGGCCTGCGCGATGGGCGCCTCGAACGCCCGCGCGTACGGCCGGTTGAGCGTCGCCAGGTGCGACAGGCACTCGGCCACGCTCCACGCCCCGGGGCGCGGGCGCCAGCGCCCCTGCGCCTCGCTCAGCCCCCCCGCGAGCCGCTCGGCGTCGGCGAGTGCCGCCTCGTACTCGGCGGCGAGCGTGGGGGCGTCGAGCGGGGCGCGGAGCGGGTCGGCGGCGGCCATGGCGGGCGGGGCGAGGGGGCGGGGGCGGCGGGAGCGGGCGGGGCGCAACTTGCCCGGTGGACCGCCGTACGGGAACCGCATCCCACCCCAGCCTCCCCTTCCCATGACCGCGCCCGGCTCCTACACCGAAGAGATCAAGGTCACCGGCGGCAAGCTGCTCGAGACCGTCAAGAACGTGGTGCGCGCCGGCAACGTGCGGCGCGTCGTCATCCGCAACCCGTCGGGGCGCACGGTGCTGGACGTGCCGCTCAGCGCCGGCGCCGTGGGCGTGGTGCTGATGCCGTTCTTCGCCGCGGTGGGCGGGCTCGCGCTCCTGGCCACGCACTACACGGTCGTGGTGGAGCGCGACGGCGGCACCGGGCTCGCGCCGCGCGACGGGTAGGGCCCCGTTAGGCGTCGCCCACCGAGTCGTAGATCCGCACGGCGGTCCAGCACCCGGCGCACGTGTCGCGGAAGCGGTCGTGGACGGGGTGGACCTGGTAGGCGGCCTCCGCGGCCGCGTCGGGGAAGACGAGGACCAGCGCCCGCGAGTAGCCGCGCTCGATCACCGGCCGGTCGGTGGGCGCGGGCGAGCCGACGTAGCCCGCGGCCACCCCCTCGATCCCGCAGAGGTCGCGCAGGCCCGCCTCGAAGCGGGCGCGCTCGTCGGGGGTGAGGTCGGGGCGGAGCCAGAAGTAGACGGCGTGGACGAACATGGCGGAGGGGTCGGGGTCGGTGCGGCGTCGGGCGAGGTGACGCGGCGTTAGGCGGGCGGCGCGTCGGCCACGTACTCGCGGAAGAGGCGGCCGAGCACCTCGGCCGGCTCGGCGCAGACGCCGCCGTGGACGGGGGCGCACTGCAGGACGTCGGAGCGCGGCGCCGTCACCCAGTGGAAGCGCTCGGACGGCGGGGCGAGGGCCACGGCGTGGCCGGCGCGGGCGGCATCCGCGCTTCCGCGGCACACCAGGCGGCACGCCTCCAGGTAGCGTGCGAGCAGCGCCGCGTCGGCCGACGGGACGCGCGCGGCGAGCCAGGCGGCGTCGGTGACCACGGCCAGGTCGAGGAACTCGCGGGCGCGCGCCTGGACCACCACGCCCACCGGGACGCACGCCGCGGCCGCCCCGCGCGCCGGGTGCGGCACGACGCGCAGCACGGCGTAGTCGTACGCGACGGGGGGGGCGGCGGGCTCGCTCACCGGCGCGCCCGCAGCGGTTCGGGCG
>ERZ1066118.1183-NODE-1183-length-17896-cov-8.401099_pt1 | contig 17896 bp, 16 predicted proteins | sample MGYA00382765_ERZ1066118 | MGnify/ENA primary metagenome ERZ1066118 (study PRJEB33369, sample SAMEA5778348) | biofilm metagenome | biome: Industrial cooling water; feature: Water cooling tower basin; material: Biofilm | place: United Arab Emirates | collected...
GGGAGCAGCAGTTCGAGCTATTGCAATGCCTTCCCCACTTACCACCAAACACCAAGCTGGTATTCACTGCCGCCTCGTTAGATAAACGGCTGAAAATTGCTAAATTTCTCCTCAAACACGGGCAGTTGAAAGAATATCCTTTACTTCCGCCTTGGCGCACTGACCTAATCACTCAATCGATTGCAGCGCGATCTAAAGCCATGAAGCTGCCGCTGTCTAAGCCAGTTGTCACCTACTTAGCGGAGGCGATCGGTAACGATTCCGCTAGGGTAGCATCAGAGCTAAACAAGCTAACGATCTACGCTCAAGGCAAATCTTTGAGTCAATCGGAAGTAGAAGCTTTAGTCCCCTGCCATACTCAAACCAGTTTCCAGTTGGCTGAAGCAGTCAGATGTGGCGACTCCACCAGGGTCGTCCAATTGACTCATGACCTATTGTCTCGTGCTGAAATGCCACTGGCGATCGTTGCTACGCTCCAGACCCAATTTCGGACTTGGTTATGGGTGAAAAGTGTCCTCAAAGACCGAGCGCAACTCAAAGATGCAGAAATTGCTCAACTATGCGGGATTGGCAATCCCAATCGGCTCTACTACCTCAAAAAGGATGTTGCAGCCGCTTCTATCAAAGCCTTGGCTACTGCTGCGATCTGGTTGTTTGAGTTGGAGGTTGAATTAAAACAGGGTGCAAGCACAAAAGTCATGCTGCCAGCTTTTCTAAAGGTAGCTCGATTGTTTAATTGACAGTAATTTACTTGTCAACAGCTAAAGCCAGCGGCGGCAGATAACCTTGGCAACCTCACGAGATCTCGCGCCCGTCCGCAAAGAGCGTGTTGTTGTGTTGCTGCCGCCTAACGATTCGATTATGACTTCACTGCTCTTAGCTTTTCTGGATTAACCACCGCAAAGATCGATCGAATTCTATCGCCTGCAAACTCAAAACTAAAGGTACTATGGAGCTTCTGATCCACAACATTGATAATTCCAGGCTGATTATTGATTTTGACAACTTGCGAAACCAACGTAGGTGTTAATCGGCTGCGTCGAATCGCTACCAAAAAACGAGCTACTTTTAAGCAGCCATACAGCGGCTTCTGTGCTGCTACAACTTTACCTCCGCCATCTGACCAGAATGTTACATCTTCTGCCATGAGTGCAATGAGTTCCTGTAAGTCGCCGTGATTCCAACAGTCGAGAAATTGCTCAACCAGGATGTCTCGATCGTGGGAATTTTGAACGATCGCCGGTCTGCGTAATACAAGATGCTGATGGGCGCGACGAACAATCTGACGACAATTTGGAATACTTTTGTTCACAGTCTTGGCGATCGCTTCGTAGTCATAATCAAACACTTCGCGTAACAGGAAAACGGCTCTTGCCGTTGGGGATAAGCATTCAAGCAACATGAGAAATGCGAATGAAAGGGATTCTGCTACTTCAGCACAGTCCTTGACATCAGTGGGTTCGGTCATCAGTGGCTCTGGCAACCATGTACCTGTGTACTGTTCTCGCTTCACGCGGGCAGAGCGCAGATGGTCGATACACAGACGAGTCACGGTACTGGATAAAAATGCTTTGGGAGACTGTGCGATACTCTCAGTGCTGTCCCAACGAATCCAAGCTTCCTGCACTATATCTTCGGCATCGCTCACGCTGCCCAGCATTCGATAGGCGATCGCAAACAGGAGCGATCGATACTGATTGAACAGATCTAATCGGTTCATACGTTACCAAGCTGTTGCTATCGTCATCAGCTTTGCTCGTGCCTGTTCAATTACCTGCTGCCGAGTTTCATCAGGCATAAACTGATTTGGGACAGCAACGATTGTGATGTCTTCAATACCAATAAAGCCCAAAATCGATCGCAGATAAGTTTCACAAAAATTCATCTTTCCCATTGGCGTATCGGGTGCAAAGTTTCCGGCGCTCGGAGTAATCACTAATGCTTTTTTGTCGATCGCCAGTCCTTCAAAAGTAAAACTAGCTGGATCGAAAGCAAAGGTGCGATTGACTCGAATAATATTATCTATATACACCTTAAAGGTTGATGGAACGCTGAAGTTATACATGGGCACACCGAGTAATAACCGATCTGCCCATAACAATTCCTCAATCAGTTGCTCGGAGTCAGCGAGCGCAGTTTCCATCTCTGATGTCCGACTGTCTGGAGGAACATAGTTTGCAGTTGTCCACAGTTCCGTAGGATGAGCGGGAGGATTCATCCCAACATCCCGTTGTTTGTGTAGTGCATCAGGATAGAAATTCTGCCACGCTTGGATAAATTCGTGACTGAGTGCGCGAGAAATTGATTTTTCCAGCCGAACGCTAGATTGGATTTCAAGTAGTTTCATGAGAATTATGGTATTAGTTTTTGATGGGATTTGTAATCTATTCGACGATCTAGCTTTTTTGCTGCTGGTAGAATCGATCGAACTGCGCTGGATTGAGTTCACAATCGATCGCATCCGTCAAATTCTTTTGAATGGCTGAAATTGGTTGAATCCCTTGCTGACAAACTGCGGTCAGAAATGCGATTAGATCGCTCAATCGGCTAAATTGAGGCTGTGTTGATAAAAATGATTCGGTCACTCTCATCGGTGGTAGTTTTGTACCGTTGGCGCAATAGACGATAGGTTGCTCTGGATCTAAGCGCATCATGCAGTAGATCGTATTTTTGCTATCAGTCAAGATAGAAAAAGGCAGTAAGTCAATCGAGCATCTGCCCAGTTTCAGATGGCGATGTCCTGCTAAGGCATAGTCCAGCGGTAAAAATTTAGCAACAATGAAGCGATTTCCTAGTTGTAGATGCACTTCGTTCTCTCGACCAGTTAATTCGCCATGCCATTTGCCTTTCACTCTGAGTAGTTTTTCCGCCAAATTTAACTTTCCTGGTTTGCTAGATAGCCCATTGTGCCATTGGTAGAGATCGTAAGCATCCTGGGGTAATTCCCATGAAAATGAAGCAATTTGTGCTTCAATTTCAGCGGTCGTTAATCCGGGCTGTAGGCGGCTGGCAATTTTAGGAGCAGTTTGGTGCAGTGCAGTGTCGAAACGGTGGAGTGTTTCGATCGGTTCAGTCATGGCGATCGCTTCTTTAGTTAGAGATTGGCTTACTTAATTAAGACGAGAAAGGCACTGAGTTTGTGACAAGACTTTAAACCCTGATAGATCGCTTTGAAATTACCCCCTTTACCTGTGACTTAAGCAGCTATGCAGTCAGCAAGCGGGATTGAGTTGAATAGTGACAAGTGCCGATCGCGCTTGCCTGCAAGCGGGTTGGTTCATCCGTCTCCAACGATTTATGCCACTTCTTACTCAGCACTGGTATTTAAACCCAGCCTACTTGCGATATAAAGACCAGTCTTGTGAAATGGTAACACCTCGAAGGTCAGCTGATTTTTGCCTGCTACTATAACATGAATGATTCCAACACCAACTAGTAACAGCAGCATAGCGATGTACCAAACTGGAACTAAGTGGGCTGAGTATGCTTGATAGAATAAATAGGCAATTACCCGAATGAGAAAAAATGCAGAAGTAACGACAGCAGGGATATATTGACGAAAAATTATCGTTTGAGTGATGTGTTCTGCTGCGTTCCAGAGAATTGGAGTTGCCAGTAATAGAATCACCCAAGCTGCTAGCTGAGGTTTGTCCAAAAAATAAAGCCAAGCTGTAATCAGCGCGTTCACAGCCCATCCAAAAATTAAGAAAACAGGGATGCTAATGCTGGAACTTGGTGGTACTTCTTTAAAGTTCTTTTGATACCACTTTGCCAAGCCCAATAGCTCTTCAGCAATATGCACACCTAAAGCTAACGGAAAAAGCCAGATTGCGAGAATGAAGTTCACAGATTTTCTCCAAAATTACATTACGGAGTCAAGCCTTCCCATAACACTGCGATCGCATCCGCTACAGCATGATGGATTTGTGTAGATTTAGGTGCCCCAATACTTTCGTACAATGCAATGTTGTGTAGGTGTGAAAGTAAAACATTAACAGCAACAGCAATTTTATCTTTGCGAACCCGACCTAGCTTGGACTCAGCTATGAGATAATCGGTCAACTTTTCACTAAGTTGTACGGCGGGTACACTATGCCGTGCAAGAAAAATTTGCATATTGAACGACGGATGGTTAATGAGTGTCAAAAATATTGGCATTACCTCGCGGAAGTAGTCAATAATTTGCATACTCATATACTCAAGGTTTTCGACTACGCCCCCTTTCCCAGGTTGAATATCGAAAATCAAGTCAAGTTGAGCTTTTGGCAACTTCATTGCTGCGAAAAATAAGTCTTCCTTCGTACCAAAACGTTGATAGATGACGGCTTCAGAAATACCAGCTTTTTTGGCGATGTCTCGTGTAGAAGCGATCGCACCTTCTTTAAGAAAGAGCGATCGCGCCACAACGAGAATCTCATCATCAGTGATGGTTTTATTACGGGGCATTAAATTTATGTTCAGTTCAAGGTCATTCGTAACAATATCTAGCAAATGTTAAACACTCCTACATTCACAAAACGATGCCGTGTCGGGAGCGAATTTCAAGTATGGACTGTTCCTTTAGCTTGGAAAGCTCCTCCACAGCAAGTCTCTTTTTCATCCGTAAGCTCTTGAAGATGATGCCAATGATGCGTGGCAGACTAGTAAACCAAATGCCCATCAACTTGAGGTGCCCAATACCAGATAAAACATTGCGATGCTCAAGGTTTGCAACTGCGCGATGCATCTCGCTGATTTTTGCCGTTGTCGCAAAAACCATCCATACGTGTGCGGCGATTTCGTCCTGGATAGAAGTGCCGCAATTAAACAGGATATGTACTGCATCATGTTGCTCTAATGCTGGCGCGATGTCCGCCGATATTTCGTTTGCCAGGTCGTCTTCAGGCTCCGAGCCGCGCATTTTTTGCATCGCCTCACCGAGGGTAATTGAACTATCGGAACCAAAATACTCATTCATAGCAAAGCTCCTATCTCGTATAGCCCAACAGCCAATATAAGCAAGCACTTGCTCATTTATGGAACGGATTACATTATATCGTGCATTATTACATAAGCAAGCACTCGCTTATTTATTTAAGGGAATGTCTACGTTGTTTAACAGGCGATACTCGTCAAAATCGGTGTTCTCAAAATACCCCCTAGGGGGATATAGTAAATGAAACAGCCCAGTTAAAGAGTTAGCAAATCCTTCCAGACATTTAAGGACTGTAAAGTGATGAAACAGCTTCCTCAGTGGCTTCAAGGCTTGAAAAATCCGATCTTTGCCAGACTGTATTTTGCTCAGACCATCAATCTCGTGGGAGACTCGCTGACTTGGTTAGGGTTAGCATTGTTGGCATTTGAGTTGGCAGGAGAGAATGCCGGAACGATTTTGGCTGGAGCATTAACCCTGCGCGTAATGGCATTTGTAGTGCTGTCTCCAGTTGCAGGCGCGATCGCGGATCGAGTCGATCGCAAACGCCTGATGATTACAACACACTTGGCGCGGATGGGAATTGTGTGCCTGTTGCCCTTCGTGACTCAGGTCTGGCAAATTTACGCGATCGTTCTCTCGCTCAATGTGTTCTATGCGTTCTTCACGCCCACTTATACTGCAACCATTCCGCTCGTCACGACTAAAGATAACCATTCACGCGCGATCACCCTGTCCAGTGCAACCAATCAGTTACTCGGTGTTTTAGGTCCTGGTTTAGCTGGCAGTATCGCCGCATTGGTGGGCACAAAGCAAGTCTTTTTCCTGGATGGAATCACCTTTTTAATTGCTGCAATCCTAATCTTGACGCTGCCTGGACAATTGATGGTGAATCAGAAGCAACAAACAGCCAGAACGATTTACAGAATCTTAAGAGATATTCGGACGGGAACCGTTTGTCTATTCGCGGATACACCGATACGATATGCACTGGCACTTCAATTTGTTGCCGCGATCGCAGGTGCAGAAATTCTCGTCAATACTGTAGGTCATGTCCAAGGCACGCTCCATCTCGGTAAACTCGAATATGGCTGGGTGATGGCGGCATTTGGCACTGGGGCAACGCTGGCATCCATCGGTTTAGGCAACTCTAGCCAGAAGCTCAAACAGACTTTGTGCATTGGCGTAGGCGCTGTTCTGATTGTGCTGGCTCTGTTGCCTGCAAATTGGGTCAACTTAGGCGGATTATTGCTGTTATGGTCAATTGCGGGAGTTGGACAAACGTTAGTGAATGTCCCAACCCAGACTTTAATCGCCGACCGAGTTGCTGTTGAGGTTCAAGGACGAGTCTATGGCGCTCATTTTGCTTGGAGTCACTTATGGTGGGCGTTCTCCTATCCACTTGCTGGGTGGATGGGAAGCCGTTTATCAACCCATAATTTTTTCTACAGCAGCTTAATCGGTTCTGTGTTGTTGGTAATCGCGTACTTGGCTTTCAAGCCAAAGCTTTTGACCGCCTTAGATGGCGGACTGTGGCACGAACATGACCATACGCACGATGAACTCCATACACACAACCATTCGCCGAATACAAATATCCAAAACTCTCACAATCACTTACACTTCCATCCGATTACGCCACAAGAGTTCAGCCACTAGCAGTAATGGAAAGCTAACATGATGCCAAACCAGCTTGATTTTAAACGCGCACAGATAAGCTTTAAACTACCGCCGCAACCTGTAACCGAAGCAGCACAACGGTCGCGCTCACCGGACGCAGACACCCTATAACTCAACCAATCACTTGATACGTTCCGGTGCAGCGCGGTTTATGGGAGGACGGGACTGAAGGAGGGAAGATAGACTCAACTTCAGGACTGGGAAACAGGGTGGGAGACGACTATGCAGCGAACGACTTCAATGTCTACTAACATATCGCATCGCCCCACTCTGTGCTTCTCTCCACAACGAATCCTCAGAGGTTGGTGCGGCTACACCTTCCATAATCTCTTCGCCTTGGGTAGAAGCAATTCCAGTCACATTATGGGATGTAGTTTGAGGATAACACCATGAACGAAACACAATATGCCGCCTACATCGGCATTGATTGGTCTGACCGCAAACATGATATCTACCTGCTTGACAACATGACTGGGGAGGTCGAAGAGCGAGTGATTGGCTCCCAACCTGATGCCATTGCTGCTTGGGTTGAAGGGCTGCAAAAACGATATGGCAATAACCCACTTGCCGTGTGTTTAGAACAGAAACGAGGTCCGCTCATCTATGCCCTGTGTCAATATGAAAACCTGGTGCTCTATCCCATTAATCCCCGCACGGTTGCTAACTACCGCAAGGCATTTCAACCCAGCCGTGCCAAGTCTGACCCCATTGATGCTCGGATTCTGGTTGAGTTACTGCAAAAGCATGGTGACAAGATCCCAGCTTGGCAACCGGAGAGTAGGGAAATGCGAGCGTTGCGGCAATGGGTGGAATCTAGACGGATGTTGATACAAGAGAAGGTGCGCTTGACTAATCGGCTCACGGCTGCCCTCAAGAATTACTACCCGCAAGTGTTGGACTGGTTTGAGGACAAAGACACTCAGGTTTTCTGTGCTTTTGTTAAACAATACCCTGACCTCAAGTCTGCTCAAGCTGCTACAGCACAGGAGTTGACCCAGTTTTTTCGCTCCCATCAAGTGATTCGCCGCTCTGCCGTTATCCGGCGGATTAAGCAGATTGCCGCATCGGGCATTCCTTTGACAGAAGATCCAGGTATTGTCGAACCAATGCAATGGTTGGTGCAGACCTTAATGCGACAACTCAAACCCTTACTAGTGAGTTTAGTCGAGTTGGACGCCAAGATTGAAACACACTTTGCTGCACAATCAGATGCTGAATTGTTTGCAGCCTTACCGGGTGCAGGAAAGCATTTAGCCCCCCGGTTATTGGTTGCCTTTGGAACAAATCGCTCTCGCTTTGAAAATGCCCAACAGATGATGTGTTATTTCGGTATTGCGCCTGTCAAAGAGAGTAGTGGCAAGAAGAGTTGGGTGCATTGGCGGTGGAGTTGTCCGATTTTCTTGAGGCAGACTTTTGTAGAGTGGGCGAACCAGAGTCGGCATCATTGTGCTTGGGCACAGGCGTATTACCGAATGCAGCGACATAAGGGAAATAGTCATCCAGCCGCAATGCGATCGTTAGCATTCAAGTGGATACGAATTTTGTTTCGCTGTTGGAAGAACCGACAAGCTTATGATGAAGCAAAATATGTGACAGCATTGCAACGCAAGGGTTCTCCCATTGCTAAGCTGCTTGGTGTATGAGTTGGCAATTGAAAAGGTTTGTGCTTTGCACCAAAAGAAGGAGAGAGCGATGAAATAGAAAATCTCATGCAAATAGTAACAAAAAGTTGATAAGGAACTCAATGAAGAATTGATTTTAGAATCAAGGGGGATTCGTTTGTCTAATTTTCCAAAGTGAGAAATGCCCATTGAGGAAGTTTCAGAAAACTTCTTGACCCCGTCATCCTCAGAGGCTATGTTAGCCCGCGCCTAACTATACCAAGTATGCTGTGGGGACGTGGTGCATTTTCGTGCACTGTCTTCTGTTGTCGTCCCTATTGAACATTTCTTCCTTGCACGTACACCGTCGAAACAGGCTTCATCATCTTCCGTTCCACTTTGATGTCTTTAAATCCAGCCATTTCCAGATAGCGTGCGAACCTTTCTCCCGCTTCAGTCGCATCATCTTCTGTAGCGCCAGGGATTCTGGGCTGGTGAACGAGGGCTATGATTCCTCCCGTGCGCAACTGCTCTGTTAGCCGTCTCAGCACGTCAGTCTTGTTATCCCAGAACTGAAAGTTATTAACAGCCAGAATCTTGTCAAATGGGTCGTCGAAGGAGGGCAATTGCGATACCGAAGTGAGAACCAATCGCACTCTTCCAGCCGAAATGGCGCGTTGATTTCTTTTTGAAGCTTGCCTGAACATCACTTCAGAACGATCGATACCCCAAATAACACCATCAGTCACAATTTCACTCATCTTTTGGATCGTTACTCCAGGCCCGAAACCGATTTCCAAGACGCGGTCGGAGGGTTGCAGGTTAAGCAGGGAAATTGCCCACTCATTGCGTTCAAGATTTGATGGCCTATGTGCCATGATGAAGCCAGTGATATTCCCCCAAAATCCTGTGGGACGGGCGAATTGTGCTACAACTCTCTCTACAAGGCTCATAAGTTACCTCCCTAACCGTCTTGTCGCCAGAATACAGACACACAAGGCAAAGCGGGCTAACTATATTATTAGACTGACTTTTTCTGTCTAACTCCCCAATTTGGGTGATTAGACTGGCAATTTTCCAGTATATTGCCCCTGTAGAGATGAATTAGACTGAAAACTTCAGTACATCTTCTAAGGAAAAGATAGCATGAAAGCAGTCTAATACCCCTTTTAGGGGAATTAAACCGAATGGATAGGTAGAAATTCTACGCTGGAACAGCGCCCGAAGCCCGAAGAAGCTTCTGGGTTTGGTGAGCGATGCTATCCTTCGTGCAATACTACGTCAAGAGCGTACTGGGGAGAGCTATGTCCCAAGCAACTTGGTGTCGCGATGAAATTATCAAGCGATCGCACCATCCACCACTCGCGGTGTAGTTCGCTTTTGCGAAGTCAGTTGGACTAGCTTCCCCCTTATGGGGATTTTTTTAGTAGTTAAAGAAGATGCTAAAAAATCCCCATGTCAACACCTAATTACGGCGCTCTGCTTCAGAGCTTTTGGACACCTGCCACCCAAACCATTCCAGAAAATTCAAGCTTATCCCAAACCCAAACAACAGAACCAGCAGATCTTGCTGAATTTCTGGGCGACGATCTGCTTTGGCAGACTACCACAACAGCGCAAGAACCCGATCTGCGAGACATTCCAGGCGACTTGCCGACTGAACTGGCTCTTGCCCTTTACGAGCAGGGGATCGATCGGCTTTACTCGCATCAACTCAAAACTCTGCAAGCAATTCGAGCTGGGAAAAGCTTAATTTTGACTTCTCCAACCGCCAGTGGTAAAACCTTGAGCGTTTATCCTGGCATAATTGAGGGTTGTATGCAGGGACATCGAGCATTGGTGTTTTATGGGTTTAAAGCATTAGCAGCAGACCAGTACAACAAGGTTTCTAGCCTGATCGCTAAAATCCCTCAGAAAGTCAGACCCAGGCTGGGGATGATTACGGGCGATGTCAAACAGCAAGACAAACGAGCAGAGATAATAGCACAAAAGCCTCATATCTTGGCAGTTACGCCAGAGCTAATTCATTTCCAACTACGGCAAGCTTGGAAATCGGAAGGATGGGCAAGTTTTTACAGCAGGCTGAGGTATATTGCATTTGATGAAGCCCATACTCTTTCAGGCAGCTATGGGGCGAATATGGCGTGGCTCATCCGTCGCATCAAACTAGCAGTAGATCGCTACGGCGGAGACTCGAAGCAGCTGCAATTCATTTTCTTGAGTGCGACTTGCGGTAACCCCCGTCAGCTTGCCCAAAAACTTTCTGCCCTGAAGCCAACTAAAAACAACCCTAAACCGATTATTTGGATTCGCAAGAGCGGAGCAGCAGTCCCTCCCAAGCGGATTGTCGTGACTCAACCCAGTCACAATCTTACTGCCGACACTGCTCGGATTATTCAATTCTTGCTCTCACAAGGCAAGTCGGGGATCGCGTTTTGTAATTCGCGTAGAAGCGTGCGAGAGCTAACGGGTTTGCTGAAATCCGCTCAGGTGTCTGCATTCTACAGCGGCATCACGCCAGAACGTAGAGCTGAGGTAGTAGAGCAACTTCAAGCTGGAACAATCCAATGGATTGTCGCCACAGATGCCCTCGAAGCTGGAATTGACCTGCCTGAATTAGAGTGCTGCGTACTTCGCGGTTGGCCTGGGTCAAAGAAATCTTATCAGCAACGAGCGGGCAGAGCCGGACGACAAGCGCCTGGATTGACGGTGCTAATTCCCAATGCCCTCAATCCTATCGATCTTTACGTGGCAGAACACCCCCAAATCCTAGTGTCTGGGGAAGCAGAAGAAGTGTCATTCAATGACGAGTATCCCATCTTTGCCGCCAAGCATCTCATGTGTGCGGCAGCAGAAACGGGTATTCCTATGGACAAGATTAAGCATTACTTTGGCACTGCTGCGGTTGAAGTCGCGAAATTGCTCCTGTCACAGGGGCATCTCAACAAAGGCAGGAACGGGCTATGGACGAAAGGCAACCCCCACAATGACATTAATTTTCGCGGCGGAACTACTCAAAGCACGATAAAGTTGGTAGATGCCGAATCAGGGGAAGAACTAGAGGAAGTCTCTCTTGACATTGCCTATCGAGAAGTTCATCCTAAAGCAATCTACAAACGACAAGATATTGATGGGAAAATGCTTACCTACAATTGCATATCTTTGGATTTGCAGGGTCGGCGGGCAATCCTGAAACAGGTGGCAGATAACTCCTTATATACAGTTGCTAACACTCAATTTGAAACCAGCAGTATCAAACTCTTAACCGATCCGGTGCAAGTCCCCTTGCTCTTGCCCCAAGAACTACACTCAGGCGATCGCGAACAAAAGAAAGAATTCACCCCAGCGATAAAGCTGGAACTCAGCTTTGGACAAGTCAGCTACATTACCAGTGGCTATAGCTTGATGAATCAAATCTACGAGCAAACTTGTTTAAACAAGCGATGCCTAAACTACAAAGAGCCGCTGCCAGGAAAACGTCAATGCCCCTCCTGCGGCAAGTTGACTCGTAAAGCCATTATTACTGAAACCTTGGCGGAAGAAAACTTCGAGCAGCCTTACCGAGTGCAGTTTTCTACACCAATGGTCAAAGTGATTTTGGATCGCCTTGCCCAAGCTGCGATCGAACAAGTTGCTAAAGCCACTCGCCTTAGCTTAAGCCGTACTGGGCTACCGATCCCACCAGGCTATCAACAACTTTGGGAGCATCCCAGTAATTTGATTGCGTTGCACAGTTTCGGGCATCAGATTATGCAGGCATTGCAGCTGGTTGTACGGGCTGACCCCAAAGAAGTGAATTTTGCCACTTCCAAAGAACTGGGGGAAACTTCCATCTATGTGGGCTATTTCTACGATGAGACGGATGGTGGTAACGGCGCTTCAGAAGCTGCATTCAAGCATTTGCCCGAACTTGCTCGTGCGGCAGCAACGATCGCCCGCAGCTGCGATTGCTCAACTGGATGTGCCAAGTGCCTGATCCAACATGGCTGCCCAGATGGTAACGCTGCATTGCTCAAGCAGCTAGGGTTAGTTTTGTTGGATGCGATCGCCCCTCAGTAGTGCTAGTTAGGGCATAGCAGTGGCGGGACTTGGGCTACTGCTGCTTATTGACAGTGGGTAGCAAGTCCTTCATTTAAGTTCAAAAGAAAGGCAACTGCGACCATACACCAACACCGCGTTCTCATTCCAACACTAAGGTAAAAGTTTAGAAAGTGGGTATACAAGCGTGGTTCAGTTAACATGGAGGAAAAACAATTTGCCGACAGTAGAACAAGCTACGAGCTGCGTGCGAGTGTGTCAATGGCTTTCCAACGGCTATCGGAGCGTCAATTTGTTTCGCTACGACACCAGCAGATATATTGTTTACATCATTGCCGGAGCCAACGACGAAATCAAAATAGTTGTTCCACCTAACGGAGAGTGGGAATTTGACGATGAAATCTGAGATGGACAGACCTGATTTTAATGCAATGTCTCGCGCTGAACTTCTCGCCTACCTCAAAGAACATCGAACCGATGATGAAGCCTGGAGTATTTTTCTAGATCGCCGCTCCCCCAATGCTAAGAAGTACCCAGCACCCTTGGATGAGGAGAGCATTAGGATTGGAGAAGAGGCTATTCGCCAGAAAATTCAGGAAATCGAAAATAGGAGAGCGCTAGAAAACGGAAGTTAAATGAGAACAGCAAAGATGGCTGCATCAAGCACTTCATCTGCTTGCCAAGTTATTTACTAATTAATGATGCTACTTGTTAACTTACTAGCTGGAGATTGAATTTCCAGCTAGCTTTTTTCTTTCCTAGTCTGTAGCCGCAGCTACCGCTCTTAAAATGGGCTGTTTAAGACACGCCCATCAATGACATTAATTACCCTTCCTCAACTCAACCAAATAATTGCCGATCGCCGACTTTTACCCATTGTAAAAGGCGATCTTGCAACAACCAAACAAGACGAAGCTAATTTTCAACTCGTCATGAAACAGATGTTTTTAGGACTACCTGTTAAACCCCTATTAAAGACTCACCCACACATGGGGCGATGGATACGTCAGATTAAAAAACTTGCCCCCGAATTGTTTCAACCTAAAAAGAAATTACTGATTGATACCCAAGCGATCGCGCCTCTTGCCGAGAATGCATTTATTCAAGTTCATGCAAATATTGGGTTCAGGCGTGGCATTCCCAGACTCTACGAGTGGGCAGTCCGCCGCCCTAATTTGAATTGGCAAGACAGAATCAAGCTGTGGGCAGCGTGCGAGCAATACTCTATATCCCCCCAACAAGTGCAACTTGTCGACTTAGCCCTACATCCATCCAAACCCGCCCGTAGAGTGAAAATAAGTTGGAGTCAAGATCGACACGAGCAAACCCAACAATGGTTGAGTCAAGTCATTAGCCAGTCCCATGAAGAGACCCCAGCACGAGCGCAAATTGAGCAGTCTATATTACCAATGCTAGACTTGGAATCGATCCTAGAGGTTACGATCTAGTTAGCAGCGCGGCACGCTCTACCAAAGACCCCATACCAAAAAGATAATTGGCAGCAACATTGCTTAACGCTTTCGCCAACACAACTACAAGTGCCTGCTTCAGGGGAGTGCTGGGAGCGTTATTGCAAAAGCCGATTGCTGCAATCGCCACTGCCAATTCAAGCATCTCGATCCCACTTTTGCTCCAGCTATTAGCCCTAGGTACGCAATTTCAGGTTGATTTAAAGAAGTACGAACAACGAGTAATAATAGAAGATTGCAGTTATGAACCCTACTGAAAAGCCTCAAAAAGCTCCAAAGCAAACAAGCATTCTAGAAGCTGCTGCCTCAAACACTCTACCTTTAGCACAAACAGAGCTAAAACCGTTGAGTGCGGAGGAAGCGATCGTCAAGCTTGTGAGTTTAGCTCCCGATTACTCCAAGTTTGGCATCAAATCACTAGCAATATTTGGCTCCGTAGCACGTGACGAAGCTCGACCTAATAGCGACGTAGATATTTTAGTAGAATTTTCTACTGAGCCGACATTCGATCTGTACATGGATTTGAAACTACACTTAGAGACACTACTCAAAAGAAAAGTGGATTTAGCAGATTTAAAGATGCTCAGACCGGAAATTATTTCAAATGTTATGGAAGATGCTATTCCTATTGACTTAGTTCGATTCGACTGAATTACATTACTAAAATCTATTAGATCGTATTATTTTATCGAAGAATATTTCATGATAAAAATAGGAGATTATCGTTGCGCGATTACAGATTATATTTAGCAGATATTGTTAAAAGCTCTGATAAAATACAGCGTTATACAAAAGGTATGACTTTTGATGATTTCTCAAATGACGAAATCAAAATTGATGCAGTAGCTCGAAATTTAGAAATCATTGGAGAAGCTGTAAAAAATATACCTTCAGCAGTTTGCGAGCGCCATTCAAAGATTCTTTGGAACAAAATCGGAGGATTAAGAGATGTCTTAGCTCACGGCTATTTCAAGGTAGATGTGTCAATTTTGTGGGATATTGTACAAACAAAAGTTCCAAGCCTACAATCTCAAATATCACAAATCTTGGAATTAGAAGGGATAAAAAATCCGTTGTCTGTTACTGAAGCATCCCTTGCACAATTAAGCTCTACAGCTTCTTCTAGATCTATATATCCCAAACAACGGGAACGAGCTGCGGTTATCGTTCCGATTGCAATAAGCTTGCTGGCTGCGGGGCGAGAACCAGGCGCTACACCCCCAACTCAAGAAATTAGTCCTGGTGTTGAAGAACTAGAAACAGAAGATTATAAGCTAACAATCGACACAAATAACCAAATCCCAACCTTATCTATTACCGCCAAAGACGAGCGAGGAATTTTGTTAATAACTAGGTTAGAATCCTCAAACGATCGGCTAGAATTGGCTGGCAAAATTATTCCTAAAGATGTTAATAAGTGGCTGCAAATCAAACAAGATTTGCATAGGCGATCGCAATAAAGAAAAAACCCAACAACGATTAGACTTGACAAATTCTCCAGCAGCACTACTGCACCAAACGTTCAACTAGACACCACAACACCTACAGCGTCAAGTGAGATTACCACTCGGTTGCTGAAAACTGCGACCTGTTACCGCATTGCTGCTAAATCGATTGTAGATTAAAAGATGCACCAGCAAACCCGTTTAAATCAGAGCAATGCGACAATCCACTCAAACCACTCAACCTATTCGAGTTCAGCAGTCTGTTTTAGTCAAGTGGATTGTCAAAGGTCGTACCCTTATGGTAAAGAACCGAGTTCTCCATGTGGCTAACTGTCAAATTGTTTTCTATCCACAAGCATTGACAGAACTAGTCAAAGGAGATGTGGTTGAATCAGTGGAGTTTTGGTATCGCTATCCAGTTGCAAGTGCAACTTTGTGTATCCCAGACCCTAAAACTGGCTTGCTGCGTCCTGCTAAAAGCACGGAGCTATCTACGGTGAGCAATAGTCATCAGCAATGGGTCGTTCGGTTTACAGGCAGAACAGCGCGGGCTATCCGCAGGCTCTACAAGCAGCTGTAACCTAGTTTCTATGAAAACTAGAATTATTTTCTAACTTGCTTCTTGTCCAGTGTCAGGTGCGATGAAGTCTAAAGCATTCACATTAGAGCGTGGAGAGCGTCCAGCTGAAAATCGTTTTGGTGTAGTCCCCCGTGGCGGTGCAGGTGAGGGCGGTGGGCTTTGACTGCCCTCTTCTGGTGGTTCGGGCAGTAACTTCTTGGCGTGTTCGACCCGTAAAAGCAGTTCTTGCGTGAGTTTTTCCGGATCGGGCGGTAGCACTCGTCTGAAGAGGGCAGGTCGCACGTGAGAATCCCACAACTGCTCGCACTCTTTTGCCCGTGTTTCATCTGACTTAGAAACCGGAATTTTCAGTGCGTAAGGAACCGAACCTTCTTTACCTACTCGGTAGCCTGGGTTGGTAATCACGCACCAACCTTCAGTGAACCTCAAGATCTGGTCTACCGTAAATAGAGGAATTTTTTGCAGTGACTCGTTCCAGCTCACCGACTGCGAATTTGCCGAGCTACTTGTGGAGCGATTTTTCAGCTTAATCTCTTTTTCCCCGTATCGCTTGGAATACTCTTCTGCGGTTTTAGCATCGCCAGGGTTGAAGAGGATGTGAGTAGAACACGCCGATGCGATCGCCGCGCCCATTTTCTCACCGTAGGTTTCGTAGAGCTGGTTGAGCGACTGAATTCCTAACACGAAGCAACCGCCATTAGAACGGTATTCGTTAATCCACTGCGGTAGCTTATCTAGCTTAATTGACGGCAGCTCGTCTAAGAAGATGGCGAGCGGATCGCGTCGGGGTACAGACAAGTTAGAAACAATGCACAAATGAATAGCTGCTGCTAACAACGGTCCAATGACAGTGCGACGTTCGTCATCGAGCTTGAAAATAATCAGCTGCTTGCCTTCAATCCGCTTTGGAATTGTAGAACTGCCCATAAATGCGTGCAGTAGGTCAGCTTGGATGAATGAAGAAAAAGTGCCTGCTGCCGTAGTTAGAATACCCGCCACAGTTTTCTCGGCATCCTTACTTGATAAAAATTGGTTGAAGCTGGTTGCTACCCATTCATCAATTCGGTTTTGCTGCACGGCATAGTCCAAACGCTTGGCTAGTCCAGGCAAGCGCAGAATGGCGTAAAGCATCGCCATGTCGTGAAACTTGGCTTGGGGACTTTTGACTAGCTGAAGTAAACCTTTAGCTAGCAAATCCCCAGCTTTAGAAAAGAATTCATCTGTTTTACCGCCACTTGATGCATTGCGGTTGATCGTCTGCGCTAATTCTCCTGCCATAACGGAGTCTCGTTCATCTCGCAGGAAGTCTAACGGGTTGAAAATATCGCTAAACGGTTCGCCAGGAGCAAAGACAAAGACTTTATAGCCATAGCGGGCAGCCAAGGGTGCGTGCAACCGCATTTGGTCGCCTTTTTTGTCGTAAATTATTGTGGGTATCCCTTGAGCAAACGCGCTTTCGATCGCTCGGTCGATGCAGCCAAACGTTTTACCGGAACCTGGCGCACCAATGACTAGCATACTCCTTTGGGCATCGGGGAGCCAAACCGTAGGCGATGCCCCTAGCATGGTTTGTAGTCCAGCCACAAATCCTTTCCCCGTACCATTCCACCAGTAACGAGGCATACCGCACCACAGAGCCACTCGGTTATGGGCAGGTTTTTTTGAGCTAGGCTCAGATTTTTTAGTCTTAGAGTCCGTTGGCTGACCAGTATTTTCAGTTTGCGTTCCAGCAGAGCGATTGTAATTCTGCAAATTCCGAACGTTTTTGATTTGCTTGAGTGCCAGATTAGTCGCTGAAAGCTTTTCTGAAATCCCAGCCAACCGCCCAGTTGAAATTTTGCCCTTACTGCTACCCGCCACGCGGGAAAGTACGATCAGAAACAGTAGCCCTCCGAGCATAGCCCAGCCTTCTGGGGTATTGTACTTTTGAAAAATTTTGCCTAAGTCAATGGATGCCAACATTGGAGATGGCGCGACTTCATAAATCGGATGAGATTTCACGGTAGTAAAAATAATTAGGTTGTTAATAATACTCAGTAGTTTTAGTAATGCGCGTCCTAGATGCAAGATGCTGCTGAAATTCCGATCGCACTCCTCAATAATGCACTCATTCAAATAAGCGATCGCATGGACGGCTAACGCCTTTTTATTAAGCAGAATTACTAGCATAA
>ERZ1066118.1186-NODE-1186-length-17859-cov-7.478039_pt1 | contig 17859 bp, 17 predicted proteins | sample MGYA00382765_ERZ1066118 | MGnify/ENA primary metagenome ERZ1066118 (study PRJEB33369, sample SAMEA5778348) | biofilm metagenome | biome: Industrial cooling water; feature: Water cooling tower basin; material: Biofilm | place: United Arab Emirates | collected...
GGGTAGCACCGACCTGCCGGCCCGGCCTGCTGTGCTTACCCCCGACATGCTGCCGCAGATTCAGGAAGCCGTTCAATAGCGCCCGGTGAGCCCTCGATGGCGCTCGCGTCCACGCCGACATGTCACATCGAAGTGTGTATGGTCTGAATTCGAGACAGCCAATCCGTAAGCAGCGGTCGCCTGCGTTCACTAAAAGTACGTCCCTCCTATGATAAGCTGTTGCGTCCTGCTGCGTTCAGATGCCAGCCATACTCCCTTTCTCGTCCTACACCAAGCATCCTATGTGTATCAGGCAAAGAGATAACCGAGCAGAACGAGCCCCGTGAAAATCATGAGACCGGCCGAGAGTATGAGCCGCCAACGGGTCGGAAGGGAACGGCCTGCAATGATGGCGATGAGGCTTACAACGGAGTACTTCAACACCCGTCCAAGAAATGAGTAGGCGAGGAATTCGGGGAATGGAGCACGGGACAAACCGGCGCTGATCGAATACACGAAATACGGGATGGGTGTGAACCCGGAAGTCGCCAGCGCAAGAAGGAGATTCTCGGCGTAGAGATCGCGAACCGTACTGAGCCAGCCGGCAGCGACGGTAGTACTCAAACCCGGAGGCAGCAGTGTCTCCTCACCAAAGTTAACCCCAACAGCGTACCCCAGAGCGCCCCCGGCCGCAGAACCGCCGAGTGTCAAGCTCAGGAGAAACGGCCGTGACTGGTTCCCCGCTAACCATAGTGCGACGAAGAGGACCTCCGTGGGAGCCGGGAAGAAGGCCCCTTCTACAATCGCCAAAACAGCGAGAAAGACCGGGCCAGTCCGATGTCTCGCCAGGCGGTGGGACCAAACTTCCGCTGAGATAGCCTCCACTTACAACGATCTCCCCAGCGGATACACTTGGGCCGGTGGCGGAGACCTCCCCAAAATGAGGGTGCGAACGTGCGGCCGGCATCGATTAATCGGCGTGAGATCCAGGAGCGGATGATCCGAGGTCGACTTCGTGACCAGCTCTAGAGTTCAACCGCCTAGGCACCACTGTAGAATCCCAAAGAGAGCAGCGGCACCGCGTTGAAGTTCGGGGCTCCCAACAGCTGCCGGTAACCCCTACTTCACCTGTACTGGAGTGCGTAGCAGCCTCGCCTCATGTAGACATGTGAAGATGAACAATTATCCACCTACCCTCGCGCTTCTCGAGGACGGCTGATCCACGTCCCTGAGCACTTCCCGCCGGCCCGGTACTGGTGAAAATTCGTCGAAAGGCCACCCAAGCCACGTTGCCACGAACAACAGGCTCAATAGATGTGTGTTCGTAGCGGAGACCGGTGAATCGTGCCAGCTCCGGCTTCAGGTGCTGGTCGCGGTACTCAGCCCATCCGTGCGTGGTCACGCTATCGGTCAGGATGTGCACGCCTCGGGCAGGGAAGAACGCCTCCAGCGCCGCAAAGTCGTTTCTGTTGATGTTTTCCCCTAGCTGCATAACAAATTGCTGAACGGCGTCGCGGTCCGGATCCGCCGGACGCGGAGCCGGAGTCTGGGCTGCCAGTTCAGGTGTGGTTGTTCCGATGCCGAGGAGCAGGGCCACGAGCAGGAGGTAACGCATGAGTTCTCCAGGCAAAGGTGGATTGACCGACGTGTGATTCACCGCCAGATACGAATTCCTGCAACCAAAGCCCCTTCAGTCACACTCTCACCATGCTCACGTGCCAACCGGGCAGTTTCGCCGAACCGCCTGCTCCACGAGTATCCGAGGTACGGAGCGAACTCCCTGCGGAACTCGTAGCGCAGGCGCAATCCGGCCTCGGCCTCGCCTATTCCGGAACCGACGCCCCACTCCGGCACGTCCTGCAACGCGACATCAACTCCCACTTCGGGAGCAGCAATCAGCTGCTGAGTGATCAACACCTGATACTCTGCCTCCACTCGGCCCGACAGGTCGCCGTCCTGACTTAGGAAGACCGACGGCGAAAATTCGAACCGCCCCGGGGCCAAACCGGCCAGGCCGAGCGCAAGGTGAGCCCTTGTTGCGCTTTTTTCCCCCCAGGTTTGATCCACCCGCACTCCCGCCAGGGCGTCGAAGAATGGAGTTATTAGCCTGCCGTAAGACAGCTGGATCTCACCTTCGCCACCTTCCGTAGCCGTCAGCTGCTCACCTTCGGCTCGTAGCCAGAGACGGTTGCGGGCGCCCCCATACCACGCAATTGCGTCAAGGCTGATGGGGCGATCGTCCGTCGTGGGGGCATACTCGAGCTGATCGAAGAGGATCAAGCTGGCATTACCCCAATCCATCATGTGCCGGAGATCCGCCAGCCCGAGCCCCTGCGCCTCGACGGAGCGTGAAGTCCCAACCATGAGCGCGCAGAGGCTCGCTGCGAACCAGATCAATCCCCTCGCTGAACATAAAACCGACTTAGTCATGACCCTCCGTTGCACCGGGCTCAATCGACTCTTCGCCAGGGCGGAGAACTTCCACAACCCGGAACATGCCCACCTCCATGTGATAGAGAATGTGGCAGTGGAAAGCCCACATCCCCGGAGCGTCAACGTCGATCAGCATAGATAAGCGCTCCGCCGGCTGCACGTTGACCGTATGCACCCTGGGAATGAGCTCTCCCTGCCCGTTCTCCAGTTCCAGCCACATCCCGTGCAGGTGCATGGGGTGGTTCATCATCGTGTCGTTGACCAACGTCAGCCGGAGGCGCTCACCATAGTTGAATCGAATCAACTCAGCATCTTTGAAAGGCACTCCGTTGATCGACCACATGAAGCGCTCCATGTTGCCGGTCAGGTGCAATTCCAGCTCGCGATCAGGGGCGCGGAACCCTTGCCGGGGCTCGAGAGCGCGGAGGTCTGTGTACGCCAGGACCCGCCACCCATCGGTCCCCAGACCCATTCCCGGATGGCTCATTCTGCTCTGAACCATCATTGGAACGGCTGCGTTCTCAGGGGCGTGAATGTCAGGCTCGTGCTCCAACATGCCCGGAAGAGTACCAGGGGGGCGCAGCCCCTGTGTCCGAACGATTCCGGCAATCGCGTACTTGGCTGTGTCACCGGTCTGAGCTCCGGCAGCCATGGCGCTCATATCGTGCGGGGCAGTTCCCGCGGCCTGTGTAACCGCTGGCGTCATAGCCATCATGTCGTGAACTCCGGCGGCAGCTGCAGGCGCCGCGGGCATGGACATGGAACCATGATCCATGCTCATTGAACCGCCCTCGCCCATCACTCCATGATCCATCCCCATATCCGCCATGGTGAGCAGCGGTCTTTTGCGTAAGCTGGGCACCGGGGCCGTCAGGCCCTCGCGGGGAGTTAGGGTACCTCGCGCATAACCGCTGCGATCCATCGATTCGCCGAAAACGGTGTAGGGGCGATCCTGCGGTTCAATGATGACGTCGTACGTCTCGGCGCTGGCAATGCGGAACTCGTCCGTCTCAACGGGTTGCACATACTGGCCGCTCACCTGAACCACAGTCATCGGCAATCCCGGAATTCGGACGTCGAAGTAGCTCGCCGCTCCAGAGTTGATGAAGTGCAGCAGAACACGCTCGCCTGGCTGAAACAAACCGGTCCAATTTTCCGCCGGAGCCAAGCCATTCATCAGGTAAGTGTAGGTCGCTCCGGTAATGTCCATCACGTCTGTAGGGTCCATTCGCATCTGGTCCCACATCAGACGATCACGGAACGCCGGCCCGAGGCCTATCCGTCCAACCTGCCTGAAGAAGTCAATCAGTGTCAGGCGCTGGCGGTTGTAATAATTGCCCTGCTTTTTCAAGTTCTGGAGAACCTGATACGGATCTTCAAAGGTCCAGTCGGAGAGGACGATTGTGTACTCGCGGTCGAACTGGTACGGGTAACCCCCTTCAGGCTTGATGATGAGGGGGCCGTAGTGCCCGACTTGTTCCTGCAGTCCTGAATGACTGTGGTACCAGTAGGTCCCGTGTTGCCTCAACGGAATCCTGTACTCGAACGTCTGGCCAGGAAGGATTCCGGGAAAGCTCACCCCGGGCACACCATCCATCTCTGGAGGAAGAATGAGCCCGTGCCAGTGAATGGAAGTATCTTCGTGCAGCTGATTGCTGACCCGGAGCAGAGCATCCTGCCCCTCGTAGAGGTGCAGGAGTGGCCCCGGCACTGTCCCGTTGATTGTTACCGCGGTCGCGGAACGGCCGGCGATCGGGATTCGATGTTCCGCGATATCCAGATCGTAAACTGCGGTGCCGCCCTCCATCCGTGGCTCGAGCGCGTATGGTCGCGCCGCACTGGAGCCGGTCTGCGGACGCGCGTAGCCCGGCAGGATCGACTCTATCCCCGCAAGCGCCGTGAGTGCACCTGCGGTTTGAACGAACCCCCGCCTCGACACCCGAGAAGAGAGTACCCGGTCTATCTGGTCCAGCAATATGTCCTTTTCCATCCAATCCACTTCTCTATCGACGTGACACAAACCTTAGAATGAACTCTTGATACATTGAATGCAGCGGGAATCCGGAATCCGAGGCGAACTCCTCTGCACGACCCGGCCGCCGCTGAATTGCTAGCACCGCTGATACCTGAGGCAAAGCCAGCTGTCCATCTTCCCGTTGTTCTCGCTCTGCACCTGAATGATCATCGATGCCATCTCCCGCAGCTCCATATGCTCCATACCCTCGCTGAGAACCTCGCGGGAGCGCTCCACAATCATGGCATGGTGTTCAATGAAGTGCTCCATGAAAGCGATCTCGAAGGCACCTCCACTAAGGGTTCTGAGCTGCGCGACCATCGCCACTTGTGAGGGTTCGATCTCCGGCTCGTGAGTTTCTCCATACCACTCCTGAAGCCAGCCCCGAAGCTGTTCGATCTCCTGATTCTGGTCGGCGACATTCTCCTGACACAGGGCCCGGAGGTCGGCGTTGACGGCCCTCTCCACACAGACACTCGCGACCAGGACACCTGCGGCGTGGTGGTCTATCGAGAAAGTCATGTACTCGATTTCGCGCTCCTCCACCTCGGCGTCGGGACCCGTGGAATCGGTACAGGCCGAAAGCATGACACCGACCATCGCGACCGCTAAAACTCTTCTCATCATTTCCTCCTAGTGAATCATCTCTGCTGCCGCTTCAGGTGATCCTGTCGACTGCGACATGTCGATCATCATCGCCGGAGTCGCGGTCGCTACCAGGACCGCAGTGATTGCGAGGACGACCGTCCCGACTGCGAGCTCCAACAATGCAGAGCGCTTCAACCGGCCGGCAGCGACCTCGCTGCCGAGTGTTGGCTTCACCTTGAGCCAATTGTAGGCGCCTGTGCCGAAGACAACCGACAGCACAGCGAGCTTCAGGAGCAGCGTGCGGCCGTAGGTAGTCTCCCAAAGAGCCGGAATACTTCCCAGCTGGAGCCACGCAGCAAAGAACCCCGTAGTCACGACAACTCCGGCGAATACGAGGGCCGTCGGGGAGAACGCGTTGATGAGGGCAGCGACCGCCGCGCCGCGCTCCTCCTGCGGCCTCCGCAAAGCAACGGGGATTCCCACCGCGACTACAGCGAAGAGACTTCCAAGCCAACCTCCTGCACCGAGCACGTGTAAGCCGTCCGACAGGACCGCGAGAGCCGTCAGATCAGGCGTAGCCACGGCATGACCGGAGAGTGCCGGGGTAAATGCCAAAGCCAGCACGCCCACTGCGGCTGTGGCCCACCCGATGCGGCGATCTTTGTCGGCCAGGCTGAACCCAATCAATGCCACGACGGTTCCAGCGGCTTGGAGGAGCCAGCCGCGCCCCCAGGTAGTTTCGGATAGAAGGGTCGTTATCAACGCTGAATCAAAAGCCCGGTCACCACCGAACACCGCGTACGACTGGGCGAGGAGCCGCAGAAGCAGCGCGACAGCAAGGAGAGCGACTGCCGCCAGGCCAAGCCGAGCCGCCCGTACTGCCGCTGGACTGACGATGCCGACGCCTTCGGGATCGCGGCTTCGAGCGACCAGCCCCAGCACGATCAGGCGAAAGGCAACCGCACCCACTGCTCCGAGCAATCCCATAAAGGTGAACCAACGCACCGCCGCGTAGGGTGGTGACTCGGCCGTAAACCCGGGCGTGGAGGATAGCGTTGTCTCCGCATGCTGCTGAGCAGCTGCCTGCAGAAGAGCCGCCGACAAAATGCTCCCCTCTACAGCGATCACTTCCGCAGATGCAGAAGCAGAAGCGATGGGTAATTGCAAGGCTGACAGCCCGGAGTTGCTGGCTCCGACGGCAATCAGCGCGAGCAGTATGACTATGCTGATCTTGTCCAGCCGGAAGCGGCGCCCATCGTCGCGATCGGACATGCTACTCGGTAACTCCCAGACTGGATGCGAGCTTGAAAGCGACTACTCCTACGACACCCACGATGCCGGCCAGAATTATCCAGAGCGTAGCCCCCGAACCAGAACCGTCCGAGGGTTGCGCCGTGTTCGGAGCAGTAGCCGGATCATCCACCTGAGGAGGTGGGTTGGTTGCAACCAGAGTCCCTAGTCCGGTGGCATTGGGCGCGATGTCGAAGGAGTACTCGCCACGCACCGGATGGCCATCGGCACCCGTCATCTGCCACTCTACACGGTAGGTCCCCGAAACAAGGCGGCCGTGTATGGCGGCGACGAGTACCGTTGCCGAATCTGGCGCCAGGGCGAGGGGCGATAGTGCTACCGCCCCTTCTGGCCCAGTGAGGACTAGCTGAGCCAAAGCGATTTCCACTTCTTCCGTGAACGCCAGGCGCAGCTCACGAGGAGCTTCCGAAAGCTGACCACCATCTGCCGGGCTTGATCGCTGCAACGCTCCGTGAGCGTAGGCGGTGATAGGAAGCATTGTCAGCGCGATGAAGACCGCCGCCGCTGTTACTTGTGAGCGCCAAGCCAACAGCAGAGCACCAATGCTAGAAGAAATCCGAACTGAGCGTCTCATAATGCCCTTGGAAGGGGGTCGAACTGCATCGACAGTGTTACGCTGATTGGTCATCAAGGGATGTCGCTGCCGCGTTCCCATCTCCGCACTGTTACTAAGTAGCCGCGCTGCAGCTGAGTAGTTATGGCTGATTGAGCAGGGCGTCCCGCACTCCTTCGTTAGCCCAGCGCTCTCGTAGGGCCGGATTCGTCTGGATCTCAGCCTGCACCACCGGATCGCGTACGAGACTTCCGACGAGTGCCTGCAACTTCACGGTGGCGGGGTCGTTGGGCAGCACCGTAGAGCTGTTGCCGGCCTGCGTCATGCCAGGCATCTGCGAATGATCCATCGGTGCAGCTGCCGGGGCGGCCGTCGTCGTCTGCGTCATACCCGGCGTTTGGGAGTGATCCATCGGTGCAGCTGCCGGGGCGGCCGTCGTTGTCCGCGTCATGCCCGGCATTTGAGAGTGATCCATCGGTGCAGCTGCCACGGGGGCGGTCGTCGTCCGCGTCATACCGGGCATCTGCGAATGGTCCATCGGTGCAGCGGCGGCGGTAGTCGTCTGCGTCATGCCCGGCATCTGCGAATGATCCATCGGTGCAGCTGCGCCGGAGCCGCCCGTCGTGCGGGTCATCCCCGGCATCTGCGAATGGTCCATACCCGCCATTGTTGCCCCCTCCGCCCCACTTATCCCTGGCATCTGCGAGTGGTCCATCGGTGTGCTCCCGCTGCTGTCCGCAGACATTCCGGGCATGTTGCTATGGTCCATCCCTGCCATCGCTGAACCGGTAGTCGAATCAGCCTGCGCTGCACGAGCCGCCTCGTCCGATCCCGATTCGCTCGGACCCGAGCACGCTGCCATCACAAGAGAGGTCGCCAGCAGCCCGCCTATTCGGTTTATCATTTTTATATCTTCCTCGAGTTCGCTACTTGGCTCAATGCTGAAGGTGTTCAGGGGCGGCAGGAGCGGGCGTGCCACTCGGCGGTTCCGTCGTCGTTGCACTGCCACTCTGTGGGTTCAACTGCTGCAACTCCTGAAGCCGGGCCTGCACCTCTGGATCCGACCATAGGAGGTGCAGCGCAGGGTCTGCATGCACCCGCGCAGCCACTTCGGGATCTGACAACAGGATCACGATGAACTCGAGTGCCGCTCGTCGGTCGTCGGCATCCTGACCTGTTGTCGGCATGACGCCCCCGATGGCCCCACTGGCCGTGCTCATGCCCGCCATGTTCGCCATCATGCGCTGAAGAACCGGATCAGTCGCCATCCGCTCGCGAATAACCGGGTCTTCCATCATCCGGGCATGCATGGCCATCATGGTCGCCATTGTGCCGGCGTCTATACCCGTTCCCTGCATGCCCGCCATCCCGGGAACCGCGCCACCGGCCATTCCCGGCATGGCAGAATGGTCCATGGCCGAACCCGCGCTGGGAGCTGATGAGCTGGGCATAGGCATGTTGCCGTGCTGCATCCCAGCCATCGGGGCCTGTCCGGCGTTCGTACCGGCAGTGGCCGTGGCTCCCGCGCCCCCGTGGTTCATGCCAGCCATAGACATTCCGCGGCTAACCGTTGGCGCAGGGAGTTCTGGGGAAAAGTTCACAGAGGGACCGCCCATGTTGTTCAGCCCCATCATCTCGGGCATCATCCGCCATTCGTCAAAGCTGATTGCGTACGCAGTGTCGTCTTTGAGGAGATCAGCCGCGGCTAAAATCTCTTGGCGCTTCGCGGAACGTGGCACCTCCGGCGAGGTGAGTACGTCCGAGATGATGTCGTGCAGCATGTGGAGATTGTCGAAGATGATCGCTGGCTCGGGATACCGCGCAGCGAACGTCGGAGCCACGGCTCCCGTCATCGGCATCAGGTACGGCATAGTCTCGGGAGCGTCTTCGAGCATCTGCCAGAAGCGGCCGACCGTAGCATTGACTCCCGCACTGCGTCCTGACGCATCAACGTTCACCATCAGCGGCTCGTACAGCCCCACCTGGAGCCAGTGATAAGCCCAGATCAACCCGTTGAACTTCGGGTACTTCTCTCGGAAAGCGAGCGAATAGAACTGCCCGTCCATCACATCCATGCTCTTGGGCTGTGAGCTGAACGCCAGATCTGGTCGGCTCTTGTAGTACTCGACAAGCTCTGCGACCTCCGCGTCCTTCTGTGGCTGACTCAAGCGCTCGTCGGCAAGGACATCGTAGATCTGCCTGTGGAGGAGGTGGGCCCACTCGAACATGAGCTTCGCCTCGGGTGCGATCTTCGCATACGCGATCTCGATCGCCCCCTCTTCCAGCGGAACTCGCGGTGGTCGCTTCAACAGCTCCTGCGTCAGGAAATTGTACTCCTCGACCTCGAGTTCTGATGCCGGCGCGTCCGGCTTCCTGTACAACGTCTCGTACAGAATTGCGTGGCCGTAATCGAAAGCGTTGAATAGCCGATCGGCACCCGAGTAGTTCTGTCGAAACACCCAGTTGTGCTCCGCAGGCAAATAGAACTGTTCATTTTCCTGAACCCACTGAGCGCTGGCGCCAACCGGAATCAGGCTGGTGCTGATCAGCGAAGCGCCGACAAGGAAAGCGCGCCCGAGCTTTAGCTGTCTCTTCATGTTATTCCCTGGGCCTGAAAATCGAACAACAAGCGGCTGAGTAAGGACCGGCATTTCATTGCTGCCGGACCGGAAAAAGCCACCGGACGGCGAAAACCCTTGCAGCGCCGAACGTCAAAAACCAGCCAGGATCATCTCCTGTCATGCGGCGTCCGATGCCTGCGTCCAGCGCAAAGAATGGATTAAGCTGATAGCGGGTTCCGGCTTCGACCGTCCAAACGAGTGCCTCCTCCTCGTGCAAAGGCTGCTCGACATAAACATCAGCGATGAGCAGCGCTGCATTGATCGGGAACGTCTTGTCCACAGCAATCCCCGCCATCCATCTGGAAACTTCAGTCGGAGCCGAGTCACTGCCCGGTCTTGCTCCGAACGTATACTCCCCGTTCAAGTGAAAGCGCGAAAAGCTGAATGTCCGCGTCGCAATGCCCTTCAAGGATGTATAGGTCGCGTCCGGGGCGAAGCCTCCTACTGGGAGCAGGACTTTGGCAGAGACAGCGAACGCGGGGTAGCCAGCCGTCTCAACGTTCAGGTTGTGAAACAGGGAGACGTCCAGCCCGCCTATACCCATACTTGCGTCGTCCTCAGCCGCATCCTTGTAGCGAATCGGAAGGCCGAATTCGATGTGTGTCCTCGGTAGAATTCCATAGGCCAACTCTGGTTCGAACTCCCACTCATAAGCTCCGTCGTCGCTCCGCTGAAGAAGCAGAGGAGCGACCTGTGCTTCGAAGGCGTAGCGTTCAACTGGAAAAGCGTCCTCCACCCGAACTGGCCTTCCCGCGTCAGTATTGTAGTAGTCGGTCTGCGTGAAGCCGGTGGTCGCGGTGCTTAGTACCCCTACCACCATTCCGAGGTAAGCAACGCCATATCGCGCCGGCCGCTCCCTGCCAACTAAATGTCGATTTCCAGGCAACCTGATTCTCCCCTTCATTCCATGACCTCGCCTCGGCGTAGCGCTCGTGTGATCCAGCCAGTCCTACATCAGCCAGCCGCTTTACGAAGCATAAAGCGTACCCGCGTAAGAAAGGAATGTTCAGCTTATTCCTGGTTACGGGTGCGTCACCCCACTGTATACCCGGTGCGGGCAGTCTTCCGCACCATGGTCGTTACCATCGAAAAGACAAAACAGGTGACTTGTCACGGGCATCTCATGGTCGCCGCAATGCTCCGCCAGGTGTGGCTCCTCCTGAGCCGAGACTGAATGGCCGACGATCGCACCGGACCCCAACACCAGAACAAGCGTGAACGCAGCGACAACCGCGGATCGCCAAGTCAGGTGAGAAGTTGGACCTGCGTCTTCACCCAGAAGCCGCCGGACGCGTCGCTCCAACAAGGGGCGGCCGTTGAACCCAACGCCGTGCTGCGTGAATGGCCGGCCTCCCGTGAACATCGCCACCTCCAACAGAGCGGAGGCCAGGATGAGCGGCTTGCCGCGAGCAGCTTCGTCATCGGCGACGATCTCGGCCTCATCCGCAACATCATCCGCAAGCCTCCTGATCGCCGGAACCCAGAACAGCATGCAGGCGACGAATCTGAGGAGCGAGAGCCTTAACGGATCGCGGCGGCGCAAGTGCGCCCGTTCGTGCAAGAGGACGGCGACGAGTTGCGGCTCGGAGAGACGCTCTACGGTATCACGGGAGATCAGTATCGCTGGCTTCCACCATCCGATCGTCAGGGCAGCTCCGGGCAGACCTTCAGCGACGGAGATTCGCGTGGGGTCCATATCGGCGATACGGGCCGCTGAATAAACAATGTCACCGGGCTCCAGATGCTGGATGTTCAGCAGCGCGATTCCGTTGTGGGCCAGCCTCCAGGCTTTCAGCCGATCGTACACCGCGTACGCAACCCCTGCGGCAAAAAGCAGGTGAAAAAACTCGTGCAGTGGGCGGAGCAATATCTGAAGCGCTACCAGGCAGAGCGCCACCAGGTGCCCCGGTCCTGACGTTTCCCCGTTGCTGGCGGGGAGCAGATGGTGGCTGAACAGGGGGCTCAATGACAGGACGGCCAGCGCGGCAATCGCCAGCCACAAACTTCTGCGACGCGCGCTCTCACGGCGAGCCATCTTGGAGCCCTCCATCAGCCCTCTCCTTCACTCCTGGTTGTATTCAACCGCTCCTGGACCAACCGATGAAGCTCGGCCAGCTGCTCAGGATCCTGCTCCGCCAAAGCATCCACAAAGGATGCAGCTATCGCAGAGCGTCCGAAGGACAAAATTCCGTCGACAACGCGTCTAGCGACATAAGAGTGGAGCTCGACCTCGCTAAGACATGGCTCGTACCGAAGCAGCCCGTCGCGCTTCTCGCGAAACATGAGCCGCTTCTCGACGAGACGATTCAAAACCGTGACGACGGTAAGGATCGCAACATCGTGCTCCTCCACCACGCGATCGAACACTTCCCGAGTTGTCGCTGGACGGCCGATCGCCCAACAGACTTTCATTACCCGCGTCTCCAGATCCCCCAGGACCTTCGCCAAACCCTCGGCGGAAAGCCGAACAGTGTCGTGAAGACGCGGCTCTTCGGCTGGATGATCACCCCTCATCCTGTTCGGCATCATTTCACGTCGGGTCATGAGCGAATCGAGTACCCTTGGGCAAGCTAGCGTATGCCAAGCTAGCCATGTGCGGCTGTTGCGTAAAGGCATGAATGCGCAGATCGCGCCATTCGCTTTACATGGACTAAAGTTTGCATCAACAGACTTTGGCGCACCGTGTGGTTGAACTGGCCACCAACGATTTGCTTGCGGCCTCGGTCGGTGGAGCTGAACAACTGCACGAAGTCTTAGCCTCAACCTAACTGATGCGATTCGTTCGCCGATGGGTGCTTCTTCTTACGCTGCTTTCGCCAACGATCCTGGATGCGCAGACCCGGGGAGTTCGTCTGCAATATGGGGTGTTGCTCGCTCAACCTGGATTCGAGGACCGAGCAGCGGAAGTCTTCGGCGAAAACTCTACTTTCCGGCCCGGGCTCGGAATCGTAACCGGCCTTGGCTATGAGGTAGGTAGGCTGGGTCTGGGGATCGAAGGCAGCATGGCTGGTATGGATACCGGACCCGTTCGCGAGCGAAACGGAATCGGGATGGGTAGAGAGTCTGGAATTCTCCGCACCTTCGCGCTACTCGCCAGCTGGTCGCCGAAGCAGGAGTTCAAGAGATGGCGGCCGGTAGTTACAGTAGGGTACGTGAGGCAGTCGGTGGACAATGTCCGCGTCGATCCTGGGCAGCTCCCTGCGTTCATCCGCGATCAGTTACCCGCTGATGTCGAGGAAGGCTCCGCGAGAGTTGCTGGAGATGGTTTTCGCATCGGGGCTGCAGCGGAGCGTAGCCTGCCCGGCAGCGGTCTGCCCGGAGAGTTTTTTGTGCGACTGGAAGCAGCGGGTGATCTCATCGGTGTGCGGGAAGTCAGCTATGAGGAGCTGGATGCGGCATTCCCCGGTTCCGCCCGCGGTTTCACGCCGCGGCTCGCTGCCGTTCTTCAATGGCTGCCGGGCCGGTGAGGGAGTCTACGATTCGGGTGAACTCAGCCCGTGAGAGATCGGTTCTGCCGGGCCAGTCCAGCAGGCCTCAGACCTCCTGTTGCAGAAGGAGGAATTCACCCATGACCGAGCGAGGGAACATGGCTACGATCGAGCTAGGGAAGTATGTACGGGGACTTGAAAGTTTCCACACGTGCCTGGAGGCGTGCGTCGAGTGCCTCGTTGCGTGCGAAGCGTGTTCCGACGCCTGTTTGGGAGATGAGCACGTTACAATGATGGCTGAGTGCATCAGGCTCTGCCTGGACTGTTCGGAAGCCTGCTCCTCCTGTGTAGTGGTGCTCTCCCGCGGGAGCGACCGGGCCGCGGAGTTCTGTCGTCTCTGCGCCGAAATGTGTGATCTATGTGCCGCTGAGTGCGAGAAGCATTCGGCAGAGCACTGCCGCCGCTGCGCTGAAGCGTGCCGCAAATGCGCAGAGGAGTGCCGACGAATGGCTGCTTGAGATCCTCTGGTTTCACGACGCCCGCACGGAGCGTTATTACGTTCCCCCTGCCTGGGGGAGGCGCGGAACAGCGCGCTCTGAAAGAGGTAGGGGTGTTTATGAGTTCGGAAGCTCTCTTGGTATGAGCGACTCAAACGCATGATGTGTCGAATCCGGAGGCTATCATCGTTGGTCATCCTGCTCTCTCTGCTGCTATCCGTAGCAGAGGGGGTTTGGGCTTCCACGTGTATGCCCGGAATGGATCTGACCGAGACAGCTGCATCTGCCGAGTCACTTGACGCCGCCATGGCCGAGATGCCGATGCCCATGCGGATGCCGATGCCGATGCCGCCTGAGGAAGATCGTGGCGGGTCTGCGGATTACCCAGATACGGACTGCCCTCTCATTCCGGCGTCCACGTCAGGATCGTGTGTCGCGGCTCCATCGCTCCCGGCGACGGCAGTAACTCTGGTTTCCGGCACGTCTGTAGGCGAATCGCGACTCGCGGCTACCGAGTCCAACGTCGCCTTGTTACTCAGCCACTCATTTTTCCGGCCCCCCCGAGTTTAGCCCACCTTAGGCGCTCCCGCGTCCCTTACTAAAGCATCCTTTAACCGCGTGGAGACAGGAACGACCGTTCCTCGGCTCCTCTGCAAACGGTTGAGCTTCCGTTCCCGCTTCGGGTCGACGGAGGCTGTTTTCGACGCTGCATGGAAAAATCCTCATGATCGAAAATAAAGCCGCACACCTCCGCCGTTTGTGGAGCGTTTCGGCACTGCTTGCCTCGCCTACGTCATTGGGCCGGGCATCGAGGTGGCTGCTGTTTCTATCTCTGTTGTCGTCAATTGCCCCTCCAGGTCTCTCGCCTCAGCAGCCCAATTCGGCAGCGGACATCGCGTCCCTGGACGCTTTGGTAGCACGCGCGCTCGAACGGAATCCCCTGGTAGAAGCAGCCGCAGCCCGCGTCGAAGCGAAAGCGGCCGCTGTGGTACCCGCCGGGACGCTGATGGACCCGATGCTGGGCTTCGGAATCCTCAACTTCCCGCTTACGGAACCGGGCTTCGGCGACTTCATGACGATGAAGATGGTTTCACTGGGGCAGGTAATTCCCTATCCACGCCGCCTGCGGCTCCGCCGGCGCATCGCAGAGGCCGAGCTTTCTGCGGCTCGAGCGAGGCTTGACGCGGCCCGCTTGGAGGTGATCCGCGAGACTCGAACGGCATACTTCGAAATGGCGTTCCAGGACCGGGCGAGAGAGATCCTTGGCCGAAACGCTGACCTGTTGTCGACGTTCTCTCAATTGGCCGAATCGCGATACAGCCTGGGTGTTGGAATGCAGCAGGAGGTACTGAACGCTCGCGCGGAGCAGGGGCGCTTCGGTGAGATGACCGCTTCCGTACAGGAGGCGCGGCGAATAGCTGCAGTTCGACTTAATACAGCACTTGATCTGTGGACGGAGGAACCCGTCGCCCCCGCGAGCATACCTTCGGAGATCGCTTCTGCCGCAGTATTTCGCGACCCAACGGCAATCCGCTTCTCATCCGATGCTCTGGGATCCAGAGCGGCGGACTCGCCACTGCCTCCCCTTGCAGAATTGCAGGAGAAAGCCGCGCGGCTAAATCCAGCGATTCGAGAGCACGAGGCGATGATCGCCGTGCAATCGCTCAGTGTGGAGCTCGCTCGCCAGGAGCACCTTCCGGACTTCGATATCTCTCTTCAATACGGCCAACGCTCCGGCTTTTCCGATATGGTCTCCGCGATGGTGTCGATCGCGGTTCCGATTCGTAGAAAGAGCCGTCAGAACCTGCTCGCAAGTTCAGCGTCTGCCGAGCTGGTCGCCCTCCAGGCAGAACATCACCTGCAAAGAAACGATGTGCTTGCCGAAGTGGCGGAGACGTACGGGGAGCTTGAACGCGCACGAACACATCTGGCGCTGCTGGTGAAAAGCATATTGCCGCAGACTCAGGCAGTCTTCGAAGCGTCCGCAATCCGCTATCAAAGTGGCAGCGGGTCCCTGACTGAGGTTCTGGACAGCCAGTCGGCGGTGTTCGAATTGGAGACTGAATACCACCGGGCCCTGAGCGACTTTGCAATCGCGCTCGCCGAGCTGGAGAAGGTAGTGGGGGAGGAGATCGAACTATGAAGCCGATAGAAGACAGTCCGGAGAAGAGAGACGGCCGTCAAACAGGAGTACAGCGATCACTCGAGTGGGCTAAAAGGCGTAGGCGGGTCTTGGCGTTTGCAGCCGCTATTCTGGGACTCGTTCTGACGCTGACAGTGCTGCTCTGGCCGGACGACGATGCGGCCGAAGAGCAGCCCGGAATGCCGGGAATGGAGATGGAGGGGATGGCGGGAATGGACATGTCGAGTGACGGGTCAATCCAGCTCACCGCGGACCAGCTTCGGCAGTTTGGAGTGACCTTCGGAACCGCCGAGGTACGCCTTCTCGAAGAAGGTGTGAGAACGGTCGGAATCGTGAACTTTGACGAGACCCGCGTCGCCGAGGTGGCACCTAAGTTCGCTGGGGTGATCGAGCGCTTGTATGCGGATTTCCTCGGGCAACCGGTGAGAGCCGGCCAGCCACTCGTGGAGATCTTTTCACCGGAGCTGGTAGCTGCGCAGGAAGAACTTCTTCTTGCCGCGAGAGTCGATGCGAATCTAGGGTCGAGCTCGGTTCCGGGCGTTCCTTCAAGGGATACAGACCTCGCTCAATTGGCACGGCGACGCCTACAACTCTGGGACATCTCGAATACCCAGATCGACCAACTCGTCCAGACTGGCCGGGTACGTCGAACTCTTACCCTATACGCCCCTGTTTCCGGAGTGGTGATCGAGAAGCCTGTGCTTCGCGGTCAGGCAGTCGAGTCGGGCCAGATGCTCTACAAAATCGCTGATCTCTCAGAGGTTTGGATCGAAGCGGAATTGCGAGAATCTGACGCCGGACTTGTGACGGAGGGCGCATCCGCGGACGTGGAGCTTACTGCTTTCCCCGGGGACCTGCGGTCTGGACGGGTCGAATACATCTACCCCGTGGTCGAGGGAGACGCCCGGACCTTGAAGGCGAGAATCGCCATTCCCAACTCGGACCGAGCACTCAAGCCTGGAATGTTCGCCACCGTAACCCTCACCTCTCCCTCCCGCAGCGCTTTGTCGGTGCCTTCCAGCGCGGTCGTCCAGACGGGGCTGAGATCACTTGTCTTTGTGGATCTCGGCGCGGGATCAATCATCCCGCAGGAAATCCACACGGGCCGGGTTTCCGGAGAATACACGGAGGTCATCTCCGGCGTTGAGCCCGGTCAGCGCGTCGTCACCTCAGCCCAGTACCTCCTCGACTCTGAAAGCAACATGGCGGAAGTCATGAGGAGCATGATTGGCATGGGAGCAGAGGGGGACATGGGTGGAATGGACATGCCCGCCGGCGATATGGGTGGGATGCAGATGGACGGAGCGGACATGCGTGGCATGGAGCCAATCACCCCGGCGCAGCGCTGACCAATGCTGAAAAAAATCATCCAATGGTCAGTGACGCATCGGCTCATCGTTCTGCTGGCGACGCTGACGGTGAGCATTGCCGGCGTCTTGGCGATGCTCAGCACACCCGTCGATGCGGTCCCTGACCTCTCCGACGTGCAGGTGATCGTCATGACTGAGTGGCCGGGGCAGGCACCGGAGCTAGTGGAAGACCAGATCACGTATCCCCTTTCCAACGAGATGCTGAAGGTTCCCGGCACGAAGTACGTCCGGGGGACCAGCCAGTTCGGGAGGTCATCCGTAATCGTGGTATTCGAGGACGACGTCGACCTCTACTGGGCGAGGTCACGAGTCCTCGAGTACCTCAACACGGTGCAGGGGCAGCTGCCTGAGGGCGCGATGACCATGATGGGTCCTGACGCAACGGGCGTTGGTTGGGTCATGCAGTACATCCTGGCCGATACGACTGGAACACTCGACCTCGCAGATCTGAGAAGCCTGCAGGATTGGACAGTGCGTCCGGCTCTCACTGCCGTGGAAGGTGTCGCGGAGATCGCGGCGCTGGGCGGGTTCGAGAAGCAGTATCAGATCCAGATCGATCCGGCGCGGCTTCTGGCTTACAACATTCCGCTCGACATGGTGGTGGAGGCGGTTCGGGAGTCCAATCAGGACGTCGGAGGACGTGTCCTCGAGATGGGCGGAACCGAGTACGTTGTTCAGGGGGAGGGCCGGTTCGAAACTCTCGATGACATCCGCGCGGTTTCGATCGGTACGGGTGCGGGCGGAGTACCGATCACAGTTGGCGACGTTGGCAACGTTCAGGTCGGCCCCGAAATCCGAAGAGGAATTGCGGATCTGAGCGGGCGGGGGGAGGTGGTCACCGGCTGGGTGGTGATGCGATACGGCGAAAACCCGCTGGATGTAATCGCCGGAGTAAAGGCTCGCATGGGAGAGTTGCAGACGG
>ERZ1066118.1191-NODE-1191-length-17792-cov-12.011896_pt1 | contig 17792 bp, 18 predicted proteins | sample MGYA00382765_ERZ1066118 | MGnify/ENA primary metagenome ERZ1066118 (study PRJEB33369, sample SAMEA5778348) | biofilm metagenome | biome: Industrial cooling water; feature: Water cooling tower basin; material: Biofilm | place: United Arab Emirates | collected...
TCCGCTGCGGCATCGTCGGCCTGCCGAACGTCGGCAAGTCGACCCTCTTCAACGCGCTGACCGAAACGCAGGCGGCGCAGGCGGCCAATTACCCTTTCTGCACCATCGAGCCCAACGTCGGCCAGGTGGCGGTGCCCGACCCGCGGCTCGATCGGCTTGCCGACATCGCCAAGTCGGCCAAGGTGATCGCGACCCAGCTCGGCTTCGTCGATATTGCCGGACTGGTGAAGGGGGCCAGCAAGGGCGAGGGTCTCGGCAACCAATTTCTCGGCAACATCCGCGAGGTGGACGCCATCGTCCATGTCCTGCGCTGTTTCGAGAATGACGACATCCAGCATGTCTCGAACAAGGTCGACCCGCTGGCCGACGCCGAGGTGGTCGAGACCGAGCTGCTGCTGGCCGACCTCGAGAGCCTGGAAAAGCGCGTCCCCAACCTCGTCAAGAAGGCTAGCCAGGGCGACAAGGAAGCCAAGATCGCCGCTTCCGTCCTGACCCAGGCGCTGGAGCTTCTGCGCGATGGCAAGCCCGCGCGGCTGACCCAGCCCAAGGACGAGGAGGAAGCGCGGGTGTTCGCGCAGGCGCAGCTGATCACCGCCAAGCCGATCCTCTACGTTTGCAACGTCAACGAGGAGGATGCGGGACCAGGCAATGCGCTGTCGGAGCAGGTGTTCGCCAAGGCCAAGGCGGAGGGCGCCAATGCCGTGGTTGTCTCGGCCGCGATCGAGGCCGAACTGGTGGCGATGGACATGGAGGAACGGCTCGCCTTCCTCGAGGAGATGGGTCTTAGCGAGACCGGCCTCGCCCGCGTGATCCGCGCCGGCTACGACCTTCTCCACCTCATCACCTTCTTCACCGTCGGTCCCAAGGAGGCCCGCGCCTGGACGGTGGAGCGCGGGGCCAAGGCTCCCCAGGCGGCCGGCGCCATCCACAGCGACTTCGAACGCGGCTTCATCCGGGCCGAAACCATCGCCTACGACGATTATGTGGCGCTCGGCGGCGAAGCGGCGGCGCGAGATGCGGGCAAGCTTCGCCAGGAGGGCAAGGAATATGTGGTGCAGGACGGCGACGTCATGCACTTCAAGTTCAACGTCTGAGGTCCGTGCGCGCCGCCTCCGACCTGATCAGAGGCGCTCCATCCGCAACCAGCGGCGATCCCCGGACCAGACCCGCTCCAGCGCGGCTTCGGCGGCCCGTGCTTCACTGACGCGTCCCAGCGCCCGCTCGGCCCTCACCAGACCGTACAGCACCCAACCGTTGTTCGGCGATTGGGCCAGTGCGGCCGCAAAGGCATCCCGCGCTTCCTGCAGGCGCCCGGCCTGGAACAGGGCGGCCCCAAGCGACTGGCTGACGGGATAATACCAATAGGGCGGCTCCATGTAGGGGATGCCCTGCTCGATCGCCGCCGCAGCCTGGTAGTGCTCCACCGCTTCGCCGAAGAGGCCATTGCCTTGCGCCCAGCGGGCAAGGGCCACCTTTTCGGCAAGGCGTACGAGATCGGCGGCAGGGACGCCTTGCTCAATCATCGACCGGAGCGCATCGCCCCTGCCCACGGCCCGCAATCTGCCGACCTCCCTGTCGAACTCCGCACGGTTCCGCTGCTGGGCACGCGCGACGGCTCGGGCGTAAAAGTGCATCGCCTGGGCGTAAGGCAGGCGGCGGTCGGGCGCGCGCGTTGCCAGGATCTCGGCAGGCGAAAGGAATTGTGCGGCCGCGAAATAGGGCGCGGCGGTGATCGCCTGGATCCAGGCAATTCGGGAGCTGGTCGCGGGATCAAGGAGCCGCTCCAGCTTGCGCGCTTCGCGGATCGCGGTCGGCATCTCGCCCGCCATCTGGGCGGAGGCGACAATGAAGTGGACGTTGTGCGGATAATAGCCGTAGCGCACCAGTCCCTTGTCGCCGCTGGTCCTGATCCAGGCCTCGTCTGCCCTGGCGGCGGCGACGTTCGAACGGATCGAATCACTCCACCGCCCCAGCACATAATAGATGTGGGCGGGCATGTGGACGAGGTGCCCGAGACCAGGAGCGAGTGGCCTGTCGAGCCGCTCCGCCGCCTGCTCCGCCCGCTTAGGGTCGGGGCCATTCTCCATCAGGTGGATGAAAAGGTGGGCCGCTTGCGGATGGTCCGGCTTGCGCGCGAGCACCATGTCCACGAGCCTGATCGCGTCCCCGATCCGCTCCTTCGGCTGCTTGTCGACGCCCCAATAGTCCCACGGCCTGGTGTTCATCGCCGCCTCGGCCGCGAGCAATGCCAGGTCGTCGTGGTCGGGATGAGCCGCGGCGGCGGCGATCATCGCATCGGCGAAGGCGGCGTCGAGCGCCGCCCGGTCCGCCTTCGGGTCGAGCGAGTAGCGCTTCACCATGGCGGCCGTCAGCGCCTGCTCGACCGGGCTGGCGCCTCCTCGGGCGAGCCAGTCAGCATAGGAAGCCAGGCCATGCGCTCTCGCGTTGGCGCTTCCATCCATGGGCGCGTTGATGTTGGGGCCATAAGCGAAGGCTTCGCCCCACCAGCACATGGCGCAGTCGGGATCGAGGCGCTGCGCCTCCCGGAAGGAGGCGATCGCCGCCGCATGGTTGAAGCCGTAGGAGAAGGCGATCCCCTGCGTGAAGTATCGCTGGGCCAGGGACCTGCTCGTGGTGATCCTGAAGTCGATCGCGCCTAGCCCGTCGAACAGCGGGACGGTCGCGACGGGCGCCATCGGCACCACGGCCGCTGACATCGACAGCATGGCCCGCATCGAATGACCACGGTGGAACCCGCCATGATGGCTGGCCTGACTGCTCGGCCCAGGCGGCGCTGCCGCGGCAGAGACGGGCCCCGCCGTTCCCAGCCAGACCGCCATTGCCAGCGTTTGAACAAGGTGCTTCATGGTCGCCCCCTGCGTCATCTCAGCCGCCCTTGTACCATGAAAGCGCTGCGGGCGCCCGCATGACCTCGTCCTTGCGCGATCCGGAGGTGCCTCGGCGCTCCTCCGCCTCGGCCCCTCGTCAGTGTCCTTCGAAGCTGAGCAGGCTTGCGCTTTCCACATTATCGGAGCGCAGCCGCTGCGTGCCGCCAAGGTCGGGAAGGTCGATGAGGAACCTGCCGCCGGTCACTTCGCCCCCTGCCCTGCGGATCAGGCGCGCCGCAGCAAGCGCCGTGCCGCCGGTGGCGAGGAGGTCGTCGGCGATGAGTACCTTGGCCCCCGGCGTGCAGGCATCGACGTGCATGGCGAGGCGGTCGGTGCCGTATTCGAGGGCATAATCCTCGGCGATGGTCTCTCCCGGCAGCTTGCCGTCCTTGCGGATCAGGAGGAGGCCGGCGCCGAGCTTCAGCGCGAGCGCGGTAGCGGTGACGAATCCGCGCGCTTCGATGCCGGCGACTAGGTCGGGCTTGTTGTCCACCGTGGCGGCGAGCTGGTCGATTGCGGTGGCGAAGCCCTGCGGGTCGAGAAGCAAGGTGGTGACGTCGCGGAACAGGATCCCGGGCCTGGGGTGGTCCGGAATGGTGCGGACGAGGGCGCGGAGCTGGTCAGGGGTCATGTCGGAGCCTCTATCGTCATGCCGGACTATGATCCGGCATCCCGCTTCTTCCCTGGTCGGCAAAGAGAAGAAGCGGGACCCCGGGTCAAGCCCGGGGTGACGAAAGGGAGATCATCGTACCGCGAGGCACAGAAAGAAGGGCCCCCGCTGGTGGCGAGGACCCCTCCGTCAGCCTCTGGCTGCCACCTCCCCCAAGAGGGAGGAGCCTCAGCCGGCGATGCCGCGCTCGGCCTTCTGCTCGTCCATCCGCTCGCGGAAGGCGGGCTCCAGCGGACCGCGGATCGAGACCTCGCGCTTGGCGGTCGCCCAGATGTTGCGATAGGCGAGATAGGCAAGAACGGTGGCGACGATCAGGAAGATCAGCACCGCCCAGCCGGAGCGGTGACGGTTCTCCAGCGTCGGCTCGGCCGTCCACACCAGGAAGGCGGCGACGTCCTTGGCCATCTGGTCGATCGTCGCCTCCGTCCCATCGGCATAGGTCACCTGCCCGTCCGAGGTGAGCGGCGCCGGCATGGCGATGTTCAGGTTGGCGAAATAGGGGTTGAAGTGGAGCCCCGGGCCCGGCTTCGAGTCCGCGGGCACCGGCTTGCCGTCCTTGTTCCGGTAGGTGTTGGCGTCGGCATAGCCGGTCAGCAGCGAATAGACGTAGTTGGCGCCGTCGTGCCGAGCTTCGGTGATCAGCGACAGGTCGGGCGGATAGGCGTTGTTGTTAGCCGCGCGCGCCGCCGTCTCGTTCGCGTAAGGCGACGGAATGCGGTCGGAGATGAGCGCCTTGCGCGTGGTCGCCTCACCCGTGTCGGGGTTGATGGTCGGCACTTCCACCGCCCAATTGGCGGCGATCGCCTTCACCTCGGCCTCGTTGTAGCCAAGGTCCGCCAGCTGGAAGAAGCTGACATATTTGATCCCGTGGCAGCCGGCGCAGCTTTCCTTGTAGACCTGGAAGCCGCGCTGCAGCTGCTGGCGGTCGAACCGGCCGAGCATGCCATCAGACGGCAGGTTCGCCGACCGCGGGTCCTTGTGGAAGTAATAATAAGCAGCCTTTTCCGGGGGGTTCCGGAAATGGTCGATGCCGTTCAGGACGAAGCTGATCAGCAGGACGCCGACGAAGCCGAGACCGACGAAGAAGCCGATGATGCGAACCATTGGGGCTTTGTTCTTTCCTTATTCGGCCGGCTGCGGGGCGATGGTCGGACCGGTCGGCGCGAGACCGAACGGCCGGCTTTCCTGCTTCTCGCCGTGCAGGACGCTTTCGGAGATCGAGTGGGGCAGCGGCAGCGGCTTCTCGAACTTGGAAACGAGCGGCAGGATGATCAGGAAGTGGGCGAAGTAATAAGCGGCCGCGATCTGCGACAGCGCGATCCACGGCTGCTCCGCCGGCATCACGCCGCACAGGCCGAGCAGCAGCACGTCGGCGACCAGGATCCAGAAGAAGATCTTGTAGACCGGGCGGTAGCTGGTCGAGCGGATCGGCGAGCGGTCAAGCCAGCTCAGGAAGAACAGGAGCAGGATGGAGGCGAACATCGCCAGCACGCCCCACAGCTTGGCCGGCAGGATGAAGTCGACCGTGAAGGCGCGCAGGATCGCGTAGAAGGGCCAGAAATACCATTCGGGCACGATGTGCGCCGGGGTCACCAGCGGGTTGGCCTCGATGTAATTGTCGGGGTGGCCGAGGCTGTACGGGAAGAAGAACACCACCAGCGCGAACAGGATCAGCGCGACGCCGATGCCAAAGCCGTCCTTGGCCGTGTAGAAGGGGTGAAAGGGAAGCGTGTCCCGCTCGTTCTTCACGTCCACGCCGGTCGGGTTGGACGAACCCGGAATGTGCAGCGCCCAGATCTTGAGGATGGTGACTCCGGCGATCACGAACGGCAGCAGGTAGTGGAGCGAGAAGAAGCGGGTCAGCGCAGCCTGATCGGGCGCATAGCCACCGAGGATGAAGATGCGCAGCGGCTCGCCGATGATCGGGATCGCCGAGAAGAAGCCGGTGATGACCTGCGCCCCCCAGTAGCTCATCTGCCCCCAGGGGAGGACGTAGCCCATGAAGGCCGTGGCCATCATCAGCAGGTAGATGACGAGGCCGAGCAGCCACACCATCTCACGCGGGGCCTTGTAGGAGCCGTAGTAGAGGCCGCGGAAGATGTGGATGTAGACCACCGCGAAGAAGAAGCTGGCGCCATTCTGGTGGACGTAGCGCAGCAGCCACCCGGCGTTGACGTCGCGCATGATCTTCTCGACGCTGTCGAAGGCGCCGCCGACGTAGCTGTAATAGTGCATCGCCAGCACGATGCCGGTGATGATCTGGATCATCAGCGCGAGGCCGGCGAGGACCCCGAAGTTCCAGAAGTAGTTGAGGTTGCGCGGCACCGGATAGCCGCCGCCGATCGCGCCATAGACCAGGCGCGGCAGGGGCAGCCGCTGGTCCATCCACTTCATGAACGGCGACTTGGGTTCGTAGGGCTTGGCCCAGGCGAAGCTCATCTGTCTTTCCTCAACCGATCCGGACAACCGTGTCCGACGCGAAATCATATTCCGGCACGACCAGGTTGGTCGGCGCCGGGCCCTTCCGGATACGTCCGGCCTGATCGTAGTGCGAGCCGTGGCAGGGGCAGAAGTAGCCGCCGAAATCGCCCTTGCTCTCACCCTCGCCGATGCCCAGCGGGACGCAGCCGAGGTGGGTGCAGACGCCAAGCGTCACCAGCCAGTTCTGCTTGCCGGGCTTGGTCCGGTCGGCCAGCGACTGCGGATCGCGCAGCTCGCTCACCGGGGTCGCGTTGGCGGCCCGAATCTCTTGCGCGGTCAGATGCTTGATGAACACCGGCTGCTTGCGCCAGCTGGTCTTGATCCCCTGCCCCGGCTGGATCTTGGAGATGTCGACCTCGACCGACGACAAGGCGCGCACGCTGGCCGAGGGGCTGGCCTGCACCAGCAGGGGGCCAACCGCTGCCACTGCGCCGACGCCCGCGAAGCTGACCGCCGCGATGTTGATGAAGTCGCGCCGGCGGACACCCGGGTCGCCCGCTTCCTCGGGCGTCGGTTCGCCCGGCATGATCGGCTGACTTTGTTGCGCAGTGGCCATCAAGAAACCTGTCGCTCATCGCCCCCGGGAACTGGGAGCAAGCCTATGACAAAGGCCGCACCGGTTATGGAGCCGGAACGGATTGGAGCCGCTGATAGCGAGCCGTTCATGTGACCTCAATAGTCGATTGGTCGGTAGCGAAAGGGTGCGGCGCAATGACCACATTCCCTCTTGGCCTGGCGCCGGGGGGCCCGCTAACGCGCCGCCATGCAACCGCTCGACCAACAGCAATCCGCCGCCCGCACCTGGTTCGAGGATCTGCGCACCCGCATCTGTTCCGAATTCGAGGCGATCGAGCGGGAGGCCGGGTCGGAAGCTTCGTTCGAGTTCATCCCCTGGGAGCGGCCCGATCCGTCCGGCGAGCCCGGTGGTGGGGGCGTGCGCGGGCAGATGCTGGGCAAGGTGTTCGAAAAGGTCGGCGTCAACGTGTCGACGGTCGGCGGCACCTTCGCGCCCGAGTTCGCCAAGACCATCCCCGGGGCCGAGGAAGGCGGCAACCGCTTCTTCGCGACTGGGATCAGTCTCGTCGCGCACATGGCCAATCCGCATGTGCCCGCCGTGCACATGAACACGCGCTTCCTTTGCACCACCCGGCGCTGGTTCGGAGGCGGGGCGGACCTCAATCCGGCGATCCCCTATGCCGAGGACCGCGACTTCTTTCACGCGGAGCTCAAGGCCGCCTGCGACGCGCATGGCGAGGACTATTACGAACGCTACGCCAAATGGTGCGAGGAATATTTCTGGCTGCCCCACCGCGGCGTCGCTCGGGGCGTGGGCGGCATCTTCTACGATCGGCTGGAGGGCGAGTTCGAGGCGAACTTCGCCTTTACCCGGGCGGTGGGAGAAGCCTTCTTGGCCGCCTTTCCGCCGATCGTGCGGCGGCGGATGGGAATGGCGTGGAGCGAGGAAGAGATGGAGCGGCTGCTCGAGTTTCGCGGCCGCTACGTCGAGTTCAACCTGCTTTACGACCGCGGCACCTTGTTCGGCCTCAAAACCGGCGGCAACACCGACGCCATCCTGATGAGCCTGCCGCCGCTCGCCAGGTGGCGCTAGCCGCCCGCTAGTGCGCGCCGGCGTGAGGGACGGAGGCGCTCGCCTCGCCGCCCGTCAGCTGCGCATAGATGCGCGCCAGCAGCACCGCCGAGAAGACGGAGATGACGGCGCTCAGCAGGCCTTCGAACAAGGCGAGCAGGAGCGCGCTGATGCTGAACGCCTGCGGCTGGCCGAAGGCGAGCACGACCACGCTGCCGAGCGCGCTGCCGAGGCCGAGCACCAGGGCCACGAACAGCAAGCCGAGCAGCACCAGCAGCCCGAACAGCTTGAATGCATGGCCGCGCGACAGCTGCCAGCTGCGCTTCAGCAGGGCGATGGGGCCAAGGCGCTCGGCCGCAGCCGTGGGCGTCAGGAGGAGCATCCGCGCGGCGACCACGATCAAGGCGATGACCAGCACCAGCACGGCGATGCTCGCCCAGGCCGGAACCTGAGGCGGCGGGGAGGCGCTGTTGGCGGACAAGGCGGCGGGATCGATCCCGGTGGCGCCAATCACCAGCCCGATGGCGAGCATGAAGGGCAGCAGCCACAGGATCCAGGCGAAGAAGAAGGACAGAAAGCGCTGAAAGCCGAGCCCAATCGCCTGACCGACGGTCAGCGGCGGGCCAAGCGCGATCCGGGCAATGGCGATCTGCCCGGCAAAGGCGATCAGGGTCGATACCAGCACCAGCAGGCCCGCCCAGCGGCTGTTGGCAAGCGCGCTTCCCGGAGGTGCGGCGACCCCGACCAGCGCGCCGGGAAGCACCAGCAGGGCAAGGGCCACGGTGGCGATGATCCCGCCGTCCCGCTTCAGAACGGCCGTCGCCTCGCCCCACGCCTGTCCGACCGACAGCTTCATGCCCAGTTGCTCCCTTGTCTAAGCTTCGCCTGGGCTTAGCCGCCCTCTTGCCCCTTTGCCAATCGGCAGGCCATGGACGGGCGAATGAAGTCGATCGACGACATCGAGTGGCGGCGGAGCGAGGGCCTTGTGCCTTATGGGGAGGCGCTGGCCGACATGGAGCAGCGCGCCGCGGCGGTGCAGGCGGGCACCGCGGTCGAGCGGGTGTGGCTGCTGGAGCATCCGCCCCTGTTCACCGCCGGCACCAGCGCCGATCCGGCCGAGCTGTTCAACCCGCATGGCTTTCCGGTGTTCGAGGCCGGTCGCGGTGGACGCTACACCTATCACGGGCCCGGGCAACGCGTGGGTTATCTGACGCTGGACCTGGCAAGGCGCGGCAAGGACATACGCTGCTTCGTCCATGCGCTGGAAGGTTGGGTGATCGACGCCTTGGCCGAGCTTGGCGTTGAGGCGCACCGGGCAGAGGGGAGGATCGGCATCTGGACCGGCGAGGGCTCGGCCGAAGCCAAGATCGGCGCGATCGGCGTGCGGGTGAAGCGCTGGGTCACGCTGCACGGCTTCTCCGTCAACGTCGCGCCCGACCTGGCGCACTTCGGCGGCATCGTTCCCTGCGGGATCGCGACCCACGGCGTGACCAGCCTCCAGGTGCTCGGCCGCCCTGCCGGCATGGCCGAGCTGGATGCGGCATTGAAGGCCAAGTTCCCGAATTTCCTCGCTAATCTTGGTTAGCGACTCGCCTCTTGCAGGCTAGACCCCGCCGCTTTTATGTTCCGGCGCGATTTGCGACGTGGAAGGCCACGCCAGATCGGCAACGATACAAGGGAGTTTGATACATGCGTGCTCTGATCCTGGCCGCCGGCGCGGCCCTTGCCCTGTCGGCGTGCAGCAGCAACGAAGCGGCCAACAACGTGGCTGCCGAGGACAATCTGGTCGTCGAGAACCTGATGACCAACGACGCCACCTCGATCGACGCGGCCACCGCGACCGACGCCAACATGGCGATGGACGCCAACATGATGACCAACATGGGCGACATGAACATGGCGAACGGCGTCGATGCCAATGCGACCATGACCGCGAACACCACCACCACCGCGACGACCAACGGTCAGTAAGCGGCTGGGATTTGGTTCAGGGAAGGCCGCTCCGGAGAGACCGAAGCGGCCTTTTCTTATCGAGGTTGGGCGCGCCCCCTCGGTCGGCGTTGCCGACCTCTGCCCCCGCAAGCGGGGGTACGGAGGATTCGGTGCCCCCGCTTGCGGGGGGCCCTAGGGAGACTGCCCAGACTTAAGCTTAAGCCAGCCCCACCACCTTGTGCGCCTGCAGGCTGAGCCGCCACGTCGGCCGCTCCATGGCGAGCGCGATGGCGGCCTCGACCGCTCCGGCCGGGCCGTCCATCGGCTGGACCAGGAAGTGGCCGAAGTTCCACCCTTCGAGTTCGGCCGGATCGATCCCCGCCTGCGGCCAGACCAGCTTCAGTTCGTCGCCCGAGCGCTGCACCACCTCCGTCCCGGCCTTGGGACTGACGCACAGCCAGTCGATCCCGGGCACCGCCGGCAGCGTGCCGTTGCTTTCGACCGCGACCCGGAAGCCGCGCTGATGAAGGGCGTCGAGGAGGGCGGAATCGAGCTGGAGCATCGGCTCACCGCCGGTGATCACCAACAGCCGCCGCTCGGGACCGCCGGCCCACACCTGCTCGACCAGATCTGCCAGGTCGGCGGCGACACGGAACTTGCCCCCGTTCACTCCATCCGTGCCAACAAAATCGGTATCGCAGAAGCGGCACTGGGCGGTCGCCCGATCCTGCTCGCGCCCGCTCCACAGATTGCAGCCGGCGAAGCGGAGAAAGACCGCGCGGCTGCCCGCCTGCACGCCTTCACCCTGAAGGGTCAGGAAGCATTCCTTGACGGCGTAGGTCATGGCGCGGCGTAGCGGGTCGGGTCAGGCAGACCAGCCTGCGCGAAGCCCATGGCGCGAAAGCGGCAGGCGTCACACTCGCCGCAGGCACCGCCATCCGGTGCCGGATCGTAGCAGCTGTGGCTCAGCCCTGCGTCGAGCCCGAGCCGGTTCGCCTCGCGAGCGATATCCGCCTTGGTCAGGTCCTGCAGCGGGGCGTGGATGGTGAAGCCCTTTCCTTCCACCCCGGCCTTGGTGGCAAGGTCAGCAAGCGCGGCGAAGGCGGCAACGAACTCCGGCCGGCAGTCGGGATAGCCCGAATAATCGAGGGCATTCACACCGACGAACAGGTCGCGCGCCCCGCGAGCCTCGGCAAGGCCGAGCGCCAGGCTGAGGAAGATGGTGTTGCGGGCGGGCACGTAGGTCACGGGAATGCCCTCCCCCACCCCGCTCTTGGGCACGGCCATGTCGGCCGTCAGCGCCGAGCCGCCAAAGGCGCGAAGGTCGAGGGGCAGGACGACATGTTCGTCGGCATGAGCCTTCGCGATCTGCCGGGCCGCTTCCAGCTCCACCCGATGGCGCTGGCCATAGTCGATCGTGAGCGCAATGACGCGAAAGCCCGCCTCCCGCGCCAGCGCGGCGCAGACCATCGAGTCGAGCCCGCCTGAAAGGAGGACGACGGCCTTGGGGCGTAGGTTGGTCATGGCGGCGGGCACTTAGGGGCGAGCGGGAGGAAAGGCAAAGTTCCCCTGGCAGAGCCGGGGCCAGCTCTCATGATGAAGCGACTGGACCCCGGCTTTCGCCGGGGAGCAAGCGGTGCTTTCGCCGTGAAGCAGCACGAAAAAGAAGGGCCGCCCGAAGGCGGCCCAGGCTCGGGCCGGAGCCCGAAGGGAGGAAAGCGTGCCCGCCCTCGCGGACACAGCGGCTCTATGCCACGCCCACGTTAAACAGAGCCTTAACGAGCCTTAATCGAACGACAGCGGGAAGCTGGTCGAGCAGAATTCGCAATTGACCCGGATCAGCCCGTCGTCGCCCTTCATCGCCTCGCGCTCCTCGTCCGGAAAGCGGGCAATGACCGAGCGGACGTAGTCGGGATCGCAGCGGCAGCCACGCGTCAGCGGGGCGCCGGTCAGCACCCGCACCTCCGCTTCCTCATGGAACAATCGCCAGACCAGCTGGTCGAGGGCGAGCGCCGGATCGGTCAGTTCCTCGGGCCGGACGCTCCCGGCAAGCACCGCGACATGGTCCCAGTCGGGATGATCGAGGCGGGTGTGAAGCCGCTCACGCCCTTCCTCGCCTTCGGGCAGATGCTGGAACAGCAGCCCGCCGGCGATCCAGCCGCCCTCGTGCTTCTCGGCGGCGAGGCGGACGATCGACGGGATCTGCTCCGACTGGCTGAAGTAGCTCTGCGCGGCTTCCGCCAGGCTCTCTCCCTCCAGCGGAACGATGCCCTGGTAGCGCTCGTCGGTCGCCGGCTGATCGAAGGTGATGGCAAGATAGCCGTCGCCGAACAGGGTCTTAAGGCTGGGGGCGTGGGCCGCGTCGGCCAGGCGCACGGGATCGTGCCGGACGTAGCCGCGAAGCTCGCCCGCCTTGTAGTCGCAGACGAGCAGGTCGACGATGCCGTCCTGGGTCTGCGCCTGGAGCGTCATCTGCCCCCCGGGGTCCTTGAGCAGCGAGCCCAGCAGCGCCGTCAGCACCAGCGCTTCGGCCAGCATCTTCTCGATCGGAGCGGGGTAGTTGTGGGCGGACAGGATGGCGTCCAGCGCCGGGCCCAGCCGCGCCGCCCGGCCTCGTGCATGGCGCACCGGCACGGTAACGCCAATGGCGGCGTCCAGATTCGTGATGTCGGGGGTCATGGAAGGAAAATAGGAAGCCGGTTGCAGCGACTCAACCTCGGCGGGCGGCCGTGAGCCAGCCGGCGTGCGGCCAACTTACTCGGGAACGCGCCTGGCAATTGTTGGGAGCCCGGACTGGATCACGGTCATCGCGGACGGCTTTTCGCCCGGCGGGGCAGTGAATTCGACCTCCACCGGCAGGGCACGAAGGAAGAAGCGGCTGGGGGCAGAGGCGAACAGGGCGGTTCGCCCACCAGCGGACCCGGCGAGATAGAGTTGCTCGCCGATCCTGGTGACGGTCAGCCGGTTGCCGCCCGGCAAGGCATAGCCGCCGGTGAACCGCTCGAGATCGGCGATCGGCAGGCGAAGCAACGGACGCGGCTTCGCGAGCGGGTCGGCGGGCGAGAGGAGATGCATGCCAAGGTCGTCGACCGAGGCCTCGGTGTTGGTCAGCACCGTGACGCCTCGGCCGGCATTGCGGTCGAAGCCGGCGAAGCTGGCATAGCCGCCCGTCCCACCATTGTGCCAAAGGATCTCGGGCGTGCTCGGGCGGCGGCGGATGTGCCAGCCAATCCCGACGGCGGTGGCGGGAATTGCGGTTGCGCGCCGCTCCGTGTGAGTAAGCGTGATGGCGCCCGCCAGCGGGCCGCGGGGCCGGAGCTGCACATCAAGAAAGCGCAGCAGGTCGTTCGCGCTCGAGTGCAGCGCCCCTGCCCCGGCCAGCACGCCGAGCGACCAGCCGCTGGTCGGCTCCAGTCCCGAATGACCAGGGGCGAGGATCGCCCGAAGCTGCGTGGGCACGTCGACGAAGGTCCGCCTGAGGCCAAGCGGACGAAGGAGGCGACGCGAAAGGAGCTGTGCGTACGGCTCGCCGAAGCGAACCGCCAGCGCTTCGCCGAGCGTGCCGAGGGCGAGGTTCGAATAAGCGTAGGGACGCGGCCGCGGAGACAGCTTCAGCTCCGCAAGGTGCGACAGGAGCAGGTCTTGCGTGTAGCCGGCATAGGGATCGGCCGGGTTCCTTGAGGGAAGGTTGCGGGGCAGGCTCGGAAGCCCCGAGCGATGGGTCGCAAGCTCCTCCAGGGTGACGGAGGCGGCATCGCTTGCGGGCGGCACGGGAAGGATCTGTCCGAGCGGCGTGTCGAGGGAGATGCGGCCGCTCTCGACCTCCGCCGCAAGCAGGGTCGCGGTGAAGACCTTGGTGATCGAGCCGATCTCGAACAGCGTGTCGCCATCGGGGGCGACCGGGCGCTTGGCCGAGAGGGTGCCGAAGCCCTCGGTGCAGCGGCCGCGGCGGTCGACGATGCCGATCACCAGTCCGCGGAACTCGGCCGCCTCGATGCGGGCGGCGATGTTTGCTCGGGCGGGCTCGGAGATGCGGGGGCCGCAGCCGCCGCTTGCCGTCGCCAGCGCTGCCGCGAGCAGGATCGACCCTGTCAGCATTCCCCTCCGCCCGCTCCTCATGTGGGTGAGGCTAGGCGGAGGCGCGGCGCCTGGCAATCATGGGCGCCTGTTTCCGCCTCAGCCCTGGATCAGGTCGCGGCGGGCCTGGTTCGCTTCCCGGTGGGCGTTGGTGCGGGCGATCCGGTCGGCCATCCCATCCCAGGCGAGCGCGGCGTCGAGGTGGCGCTGGCGGACGTTGGCAAGGGTCGCCGCTTCCGCCTCGCGGCGGCATTCGGCGGCCCGTTCCTCGTAGAATTGCATGGTCGACATGGAGCGCTCCTCTTGATGGCCTGACAGGGTTAACTGGGCTCCGGCGGTGGCCGGAGCGCAGAAGTTCAGGCGGACTGGAGGTTGACGGCGCTGGCGCGGCCGTCGCGGCCCGACTGGAGTTCGTAGGAGACGCGCTGCTCACGGTCGAGCGAGCGCATGCCGGCCGCTTCCACTGCCGAGATGTGCACAAAGGCATCGCTGCTGCCGTCATCCGGCGAGATGAAGCCATAGCCTTTGTCGGCGTTGAAGAATTTGACGGTTCCGGTGATCATGGATTCTAGTCCTTCTCGTGAATCGGCCGAACGCCGGCCGACTCGCTAGGAGCGGCGAAGAAGAGAAGGGATAAGGAGCCGCAAAGCACCAAAGACCGTCAAGACTTGCGACTGATAGCCGAACCCATATGCGCTTCCTTGCCCTCATTCGCAAGGAAGCGGCCCAATTCCTTATCTATTATAGTGCATTTCTGCTGCTCAACTGGACGTGGGCGGTCAGAGACAGATCAGCCAGGCGCGGCCCCTGGAACAGCAAAGGCGAACCCCGGCTCAGGGACGGAGTGACGGGTGAAGAAGGGCTCGCCTGACCTTTCAGGCCGCCTCAGCCGGGACGTCATAGTCCGCCGCCGCCGCGCTCAAGCCGTCGACGAACTCGCGGATATGCGCGTCCTCGATAACCAGGGGCGGGAGCACCCGCACCACATTGTCGCCTGCGGCGACCGTCAGGATCCCGCGAGTGCGGAGGTGGCCGACGAAGGCGCGGCTGTCGGTCCTCATCTTGATGCCCAGCATCAGGCCGAGCCCGCGCACGCCTTCGAACAGATGGTCGTGGTTGGGGATCATCTGCTCGAGCGCCGAACGGAGCCGCTGACCGGCCTCGCGGACATGGGCGAGGAACTCCGGCTGCGCGACCACGTCGAGCACCGCCTCGCCCGCAGCCATCGCCAGCGGATTGCCGCCATAGGTCGAACCGTGGGTGCCGATCACCATGCCGCTCGCCGCCTTCTCGGTCGCAAGGCAGGCGCCGAGCGGAAAGCCGCCGCCGATGCCCTTGGCGGTCGCCAGGATGTCGGGCGTGATCCCGTACTGTTCGTAGGCATAGAGCGTGCCGGTGCGCGCAACGCCGCACTGCACCTCGTCGAGCACCAGCATCAGGTCATGCTCGTCGCACGCCTTGCGCAGCCCTTGCAGGAACTCACGGGAGGCTGGGCGGATGCCGCCTTCACCCTGCACCGGCTCGACCAGGAAGCCGGCCGTATGCTCGTCGACCGCCGCCAGCGCGGCCTCGAGGTCGTCGAACGGCACCACCTCGAAGCCTTCGAGCAGGGGCGCGAAGCCGTCGCGGAGCTTGGCCTGGTCAGTGGCGCTGATGGTCGCCATGGTCCGGCCGTGAAAGGCGTTGCTGAAGGTGATCAGCTTGTTTTTGTGCGGGTTGCCGGCGGCATGATGATAGCGCCGCGCCGTCTTGATCGCGCATTCCACCGCCTCGGCGCCGCTGTTGGTGAAGAACACCGTGTCGGCAAAGGTCAGCTCCGTCAGGCGCCGGGCCAGCGCCTCGCCCTGAGGACTGCCGTAAAGGTTGGAGACGTGCATCAGCGTCTCGGCCTGCTTCTGGATGGCGCCGATCAGATGCGGGTGGCTGTGGCCAAGAAGGTTGACGGCGATTCCGCTTGCGAAGTCGAGATAGCGCTCGCCCCTTTCGCCAATAAGGTAGACGCCCTCGCCCCGGACCGGTCGCACGTCACAGCGCGGGTAGACGGGCATGAGCGGCGTGATGGCCATGGAAGCGGGCTCCTGGAGTGCTTGGCAAAAGGAAAGGGCGCGGCTCCGACAAGGAAGCCGCGCCCTCTATAGGACGGTCAGGCGCGGGGGTTAACCCCCACCGTCTCAATCGTCGTCGCGATCGCGGCGGATCTGCTCGTAGCGATCGTCGATGCCGTTGCGGTTGCGGTCGACCCAGCCGTCACGGCCGTCCCAGCGGCCGTCGCGATCCCAGTCGTTGCGCCGCTCAGCGCGATCGTCGACGCCGTTGCGATTGCGGTCGATCCAGCCATCGCGGCCGTCGCGACCCCAATTGCCCTGCCCTTCGTAGCGGTCGTCCACACCGTTGCGGTTGCGGTCGATCCAGCCGTCGCGGCCGTCGGCCCAGCGGCCGCCCCGCCCATCGCGGCGCTCCAGCTCGATCCGCTGCTGCAGCCGGGCAAAGCGCAGGTCGAGGTCGCGCCGTTCGCCCAAGCTCAGCCCGTTGTTGGCATAAGCGCGAGCCCGGCGCTGGAGCTCGGCGGCGTCCGAGCGGAGCCGGCGCGCCTCACGCTCGGTGATCCGGTCGCGGCTGTCGAGCCGCTCGACCCGCTGGCGCAGCTGGTCGGCCCGGACGATATACGACCGGACAAGGCCGTGCTGGTCATGATGGTTGTAGCCGTAGGCATAGCCCTGCGGCTGGCCGTAGCCGTAACCGGAATGATATTGCGCGGCCGCGGGCGCGGCGGCGGCAAGGGCCGACAGGCTGGCGGCGGCGATCAGAAACTTCTTCATTCGCTCCACTCCTCTCCAGAGGTGATGGCGGAGCTTTAAACAGGCTTGCGAAACGGCAGGCTGAACGCGCCCGTTATCGGCCGTTCACCCACCCTAATCGTTCAACCTGCTGATCTTGGCTAGTTTCGTATCTTCCAGCCGCTTTTCAGGAGCGCGTAACAGGCGCCGAACAGCAGGAGGTTGAGGCCGAGGAGCACGCCCGCGCCAAGCCAGACCGGCGAATCGGCCGCGCCCAGGAAGCCGTAGCGGAAGCCGGAGATGACGTAGAAGAAGGGGTTGGCGTGGCTGATCGCCCGAAAGAGCGGGCTCAGCTGATCAACCGCATAAAAGGTGCCGGACAGGAGCGACAGGGGCGCGACCACGAAGTTGGTCACCGCGGCGGCATGGTCGAACTTCTCGGCCCAGATGGAGGTCAGGAGGCCGAGAAAGGACAGGAGCAGCGCACCCATCAGCCCGAACCAGAAAACGGCGAGCGGCTCGACCACGCGCACATGCACGCCCGGCCACAGCAGCATCGCCAGCCACACGGCAACCCCCACCAGAAAGGCCCGGGTCACCGCCGCCCCGACCAGCCCGGCGATCAGCTCGCCGGTCGACAGCGGCGGCATCAGATAATCGACGATGGTGCCCTGGATCTTGCCGACCAGCAGCGAGAAAGAGGAGTTGGCGAACGCGTTCTGGATCATCGCCATGACGATCAGCCCCGGTGCGATGAAGTCGGCAAAGGGCACGCCCAGGACCTGCCGCTTCACCCCGCCCAACGCGACGGTGAAGATGACCAGGAACAGCAAGGTGGTGACCGCCGGGGCCCAGATGGTCTGCGTCTGGACCTTGAAGAAGCGGCGAACCTCCTTCACATAGAGGGTCTTCAGCCCTCCCCAGTTCACCCCCGTCAGCCTTTGCTCCCCCGGAGCCGAGCGGAGCCAGGTGGCGGCGGGAGGGGACTGGTCGTTCACCCGGTCAGCGCCTATCGGCTCCATCAGCCGGCGGCAACCCGGGTCGAGCGGCCGTGGGGCGGCAAGCAGGAAGAGTTTCTAGATGAGCTGGACGGACGAACGGATCGAGCGCCTCAAGGCGATGTGGGCGGAAGGCAAGACCGCCAGCGTGATCGCCGAGGAACTGGGCGGGGTCAGTCGCAATGCGGTGATCGGCAAGGCGCACCGCCTTGGCCTCGATTCGCGCCCCTCGCCGGTGAAGCCGGGCGAGGACAAGGCCGCGCCCGCTCCGGCCGCCGCTGCCCCGGTCGAGCCCGCCGAAGAGCGGCCCGCCCCGTCCAAGCTCCGCGAAAAGAGCCCGATCGCTGCCATCCTCGAAACGGCGGCGCCGATGCCGGACGA
>ERZ1066118.1196-NODE-1196-length-17735-cov-12.388744_pt1 | contig 17735 bp, 15 predicted proteins | sample MGYA00382765_ERZ1066118 | MGnify/ENA primary metagenome ERZ1066118 (study PRJEB33369, sample SAMEA5778348) | biofilm metagenome | biome: Industrial cooling water; feature: Water cooling tower basin; material: Biofilm | place: United Arab Emirates | collected...
TGATGAGAGTTAAAGGCATAAAACGTGGTAAAAACATTGAATTATTAGAGGAAATCAACATCCCTGATGGTACAGAAATTCACATGGAAGTTGCGATCGAAAAGCCTTTGAGCGAACAGGAAAGACTGACTAGACTCAACCAAATATTTGGAGCCTGGAAAAATCAGCCCGATCTCGATACAATATTTACAGAGCTTGATACAGAACGTCATACTTATCGCGGTAGAGCAATAGAATCCCTTGATAAATAGGGAAAGAAATCGTGTATTTGCTAGATACAAATATTTGTGTCGCTCTACTCAAACAGAATATTCTGGCAGTTGAACAATTCAATGCTAAAGCAAGTCTTTGCTATCTCCCCACAATTGTAGTAGCTGAACTATATCAAGGAGTTTACTGTTCTCAACGGCTACAGCAAAACTTGACTATACTAGAGCAATTTCTTAACTTGATGCCAATTGTTGAATTTGACCGGAGTGCAGCCGAAGAATTTGGTAAGATTCAAGCTGAGTTAAGAAGCATGGGTAGACCAACGGGAGAAATAGATGCAATAATTGCTGCGATCGCCCGTTCTCGTCAAGACACTCTCGTAACCGACAACACTCGCCACTTTATCAATATTCCAGGTTTGCAACAAGAGAACTGGCTTGAGCCGTAACAAGAAGCAGCTAGGTTAAATCTGAGTTTGCAACCAGCTAACTAAATCTTCTGTTGTGGAAAAATCTAATAGAGCTTCTGCTAATTCTTCTAATTGGGTGCTAGATAGCTGCTGAAGGCGCGAGCGCATTTCTGGCTCAAGTGTACCCAGTCGTCGCGTCAGTAGTCTTAAAATAACAGCTAACTCTCCTTCTTGCCTGCCTTCTTCCAAAGCCTCTTGATATACTCTTGTTTGCCTTAATTCATTTAATCCCAACATTTGTTCTGCCTCCTGTCTACTTAGATCGGGAAACTTGTAAATCAGCACCGTCTCTACCAATTCTAGAATCTGGCGCTGTCGGACGACATCAGTAAGTTCTTCTCTAGTTCTAGCAATCAATTGTTGAGCTTGTTCTGGAGCAACCTGTTCTTTCATACCAATTAACTTGAGTACACCCAACTCTAAAGAACAATTGCTGATATCTTGGTTGAGTCGATCTAAATAGATGCATTGCAACCGTGGATTATTGGCAAATTCGCGATACTGAAGCGGGATGCCAGGATCTAAGCTTCTTTTCGTGAAGATTAGCACGGCTCGCCAGTCATTACGCGGGCGATAGTCCTTAAGGTATAAAAAGATTTCACTGAAAAAACTGGGATAGAAGTCGCCTTGAGTATCTCGATATCCCTGAATTTCTATAAAGTAGATAGGCAGATCGATCGCATAAATTGGTGGTAACAAAATACCATCAATGCGAAAACTGGTTTGTTTAACTTCTTGAGAAGCAAAGCTATAGGTAGATGCTTTGGGAAAAGATTCGTTTAAAAGCTCGAAAACTACACCAGGATAATTCTGAAATAACTGGTAGAATAAGCTATTTGTTTGCACTGGGCGATAAGTTGCGATCTAGCTAAATTTAATTTGAAATTTGCAGAGCCGCGAAGTGTCGCGGCTACAAAGAGTTAACCATTAAAACTAGTGCGATCGCATTTTAGTAGTGGTTGAGGTTAATCCCTGCCTCTTTCGCCATTGCTGATAAGCCTTTAATGTTAAGGGTTTTGATTGCTTTAGTCGAAAGCTTCAATCTCACCCAGCGATTGCCTTCCTCCCACCAAATCCGTTTCCACTGCAAGTTGGCTTCTTGCACTTTTTTAGTCCGGCGGTGAGAGTGGGAAATGGCATAACCGTTGTTTGCCTTTCTGCCTGTGAGCATACATTTACGGGACATAAGAATCTCCAGATCTCTGCGTTTGGGTATCTTGCACAATCTATCATTGTACCCGTAATTCTCATGGGAGGGTATGATGGCTGTGTTGAGAGCAAGGGCGAATAGAATTTACACGCCAGTTGCTACAACGGAGGACACATCTGCAACGCACTGGCTCAGCTACATAGGCGAAGTCCGGATGGTGCGCGAACTCCAGCGAGGCAAGATCTGAAGTTACTTTTAAGTCAAACTAAGCATGATTCTTTTTTTAGTCGCTTTACTATCCTTCTACGTTGCTTGGAACTTAGGAGCAAATGATGTTGCTAATGCGATGGGAACCTCTGTCGGCTCCAAAGCCGTCACACTACGACAAGCACTACTAATCGCAGGGATACTAGAGTTTACAGGTGCGGTGCTATTTGGACATGAAGTTTCGGAAACTCTGGCAACTAAAATTTTCAATCCTGCCCTATTCGCTTCTCAGCCAGAAGTATTATTGGTAGGCATGATATCAGTTCTACTTGCTGGGGGAGCGTGGTTGCAAATCGCAACCTCACAAGGACTACCCGTGTCATCTTCTCATGCAATTGTAGGAGCGATCGCGGGTTTTAGTGCTTGCGCGATCGGCTGGGAAGCAATAGACTGGGCATCAATCGGTAAGATCGCTGTTGCTTGGGTTGTCACGCCTGTCGTCAGTGGGGCGATCGCCTCTGCATTTTACAGTCAAGTAAGGCGTTGGATTTTGACTCAACCCGATCCTCTCAAGCAGCTAGAAGAGTGGATTCCTTGGTTAAGTGCAGCATTGATAAGTATTTTTGGTGTTATCGTCTTACCTACTGTCAGTAAGCCAATCTATGCTCTGTTAACTCAACACTGGGGTTTACAACTTCCCGCCCGCGATTTACCTTTAGGACTAGGTGCGATCGCGTGTGTGGGTTTAACTGTCTATGGTTGGAAGCAGTTAGCAAAGTCAAAAGTTCAAAGTCAAAAGTCAAAAGTGGTTCCGACTCCCGACTCCCAACTCCCGACTCCCAACTCCTCAGTTGAAAGACTTTTGGCACGCTTCCAACTATTGAGTGCTTGTTTCGTAGCTTTCGCGCACGGTTCTAACGATGTTGGTAATGCGATCGCACCTTTAGCAGCAATCTCCTATATTATTCGTACTGGCAATGTCCCTTTAGATGGCATTGCGATTCCGTTGTGGATTCTCGTACTGGGAGGAGTTGGTATTGTTGCAGGTTTGGCTGTTTGGGGTAAAAAAGTCATCGCCACCATCGGCGAGGGAATTATTCCCTTACAACCCAGCGGCGGCTTCTGTGCCGAATTAGCTACGGCGACAACAATTTTACTGGCTTCGCGTCTGGGTTTACCTGTTTCTACATCCCATGCTTTAGTTGGTGGTGTAGTAGGAATCGGTTTAGTCAGAAATTGGAAAACAATTCAGTTCCAAACTGTGCGAGGAATTGCCGCAGCTTGGATAATTACAGTGCCGATAAGTGCGGTTTTATGTGCTAGCATCTTTGCGATTGCACGTCTAATCTTCCTCTAGTTGAGAGCTTGTCAGCCACTTTGTGCGCGACGCAGTGTTTGTGAGCGTAAACCGTGCGATCGCCAATTTGACACTGTTGAATCCAATCCCAACCCAGTCTTACCATCGGACGGTGGCAAATACCGCAGACGTATTTGTCGATCGTATCTAGTTCTGCACCAATTAAATAATTTTGCGCTTCGGGAAAAATTTCTGACTCTTTTAAAAATTCACAAATAACGCGATACGGATCTACCCGACACCACCAACTGGCGACATGATACATTTCAAAGCCTAATTTTTCTAGATATTTTTCACTACCTAAAGTTTTACTATGTCCGCCATTGAGGAAATGTTGTTCTCCTGCAACTTCTAAGCCTAACAATCTGACTTGATTGCTGTTATGACTCGCTACCCACAATTGATCCAAAATATAAGGAATAGAAGATTGATAGCTCGAACTCGGTACGATAAATTGAGGTGCAATTAATTTAATCGCTTTATAAAACTTGGCATAGCTATACATAAAATTAGAGAAATTAGCTTGATTCGACCAAATTCCCAATGCCTTACCGTGCATAATTTCATGCATTGCAGAATAAGCTTCATACTGCCCGTAGCAGAACTGTTTGGTGGATAAAAAATTTTCTGGAACTTGATAACCTCTTTGTTTAGCAACGCGAAATGCTTGAGAAGTATTCAATTGCTGAAAATATTTTTCTTTTGAAGTCGGAATTGTCGTACCGTTAGAACTGATATAATGCCAGCCCGTTCTTAACGCTTGCATTAATAAATCGCGATCGCCAATTTCTTGATATAGTTGCTCGACATACTCGTAACAAGGCTTACTATGACTGGGTAGATCGAAAACAATTTTATTTTTCGGCGCACCCAGCATAATATCTGAGTTTTTTAGAGTTAATTTCGTCAGCTTTTCTAACTGTGAAATGTAGTCATGAATTCTAATTGCACTCTTAATTTCTTGCACATCTAGAGACATATAAATATTACTAATAAAATACCTATGTATAAAACCATACTGGAATCTACTGATGATGTCTAACCATCTCCAGCTATATTTATGAAAACTTTATTCAAATTGCAAAAACAGTAAAGACTTAACGTGGAAATACGGAGAATGTAGGAGAAGTCAGAAGTCAGAATTCAAAAGTCAAATCCAAGAATTCAGGAGTTATTGCTGACCACTCACTACACCTCACACCCTACCTTTCGCTACTCACTGATAAAGCTGTATCACGTCTTTCAGGGGTAGGCGCGATTGCACGCCCAAAGTTAAAGGTGAGGTATGCCCTCGATTAAGACGATCGGCAGCAGCGCAACCAATCATGGCAGCGTTATCGGTACAGAGCTTTAAAGGCGGAAATAAGACGCGCAGCTTATGACTGGCTGCTGCTACTTGCAGGTGTTGTCTGAGGCTGCTGTTGGCTGCAACTCCGCCACCTACAGCGATAGTTTCTAAACCATAGTCGCGGGCACAAGCGATCGCCCGTTTGGTGAGCGATCTCGCTACTGTTTCCTGAAAACTTGCCGCTACATCTGCCACTGGGACAGTACCATTCTGCTCTAATTGTTTCACCAATCGCAGTACGGCTGTTTTCAAGCCGCTAAAACTCGAATCGTAGGGATGATAACCCCCTTGCGGTCGAGAGACATTTCCTTCTGGTAGGGAAAAAGCTTGAGCATTACCTGTCTGTGCCAGTTTGTCAATGACGGGACCGCCGGGATATCCCAGTTGTAATAGCCGTGCGACTTTATCAAAGGCTTCTCCAGCCGCATCATCGCGGGTTTCACCTAAAGTTTCGTAAACGCCACAATCTTTGACATAAATTAAGCTGGTGTGTCCGCCAGAAACTAGCAGACACAAAAAGGGCGGTTGCAGACTCGGTTCGCTCAAGTAGTTGGCGTAAATATGCCCTTCTAAATGATGTATGCCCAAAAACGGCTTTTGATGTACTAATGCTAAAGTTTTTGCTGCCGTGATTCCCACCAATAAAGCGCCAACCAATCCAGGCGCACAAGTTGCCGCAATCCCATCCAGATCTTGCCAGTTCATTTCAGCTTGTTCTAAAGCTAGGGCGATCGCCTGATTGATAATATCTAAATGCTGGCGGGAAGCAACCTCGGGTACAACTCCCCCATACTGACTGTGCAGGACGATCTGGGAATTAACAACACTGCTACAAACTTGACGATTCTTAACAATCGCCACGGCAGTTTCATCACAACTCGTTTCTATCGCTAATACAGTAGACATCGGAGGAGTAGAGAGTAAGGGATAAGGGTTAAGGATCGAGAGATCGAAGTAAAAGGCTGGAGTACAAAGACTGACTAATGAAACAACCTTTATTTCAGGATTTACTTTTCTTGATTCATAATTTTTCTCCTGGCTCCTGACTCCTGACTCCTGTCTCCTTCTTATATTAAGTAGCTTAAACTTTGATTTGCTCTAACTTTACTAGGATCGCACGCGAGAGTATGATTGCTTCCAAGTGCGTGCAAACATACTGTACAAACTGATTCATTTTGTAAAATAAACTTTTTGTTTTGTAACAAAAGGAAACAATTCCATGCGTCGATTGTTTGCGCTGATTTTAGTTATTGGTGGACTGTGGTTTACATTTGCTCCACCAGCTCAAGCACAGCAAGCTAATTTAGTACGTTGCAGCGACTCTCCTGCGTTTATTCAGCGGGCAAAAGCAGCCCGCAATACAACTGCCGATCCGCAATCGGGTGAAAAGCGGTTTGAGCGATACAGCCAAGCTATGTGCGGTCCTGAAGGCTTACCTCACTTGATTGTTGATGGTAACCTCAGTCGTGCTGGCGATTTTTTAATTCCTAGCATTATGTTTCTCTACATTGCCGGTCAGATCGGCTGGGCGGGGCGTGCCTATCTGCAAGCCATTAAGAAGAAGTATGCTAGTGAAACTGAAATCAAAGAAGTCGTCATTGATGTCCCCTTGGCATTTCAGAGCATGGTGTCAGCGTTTGCTTGGCCCCTAGCTGCTGTCAAAGAGTTGCTCTCGGGCGAACTCACTGCCAAAGACGAAGAAATCCCCATTTCTCCGCGCTAATTGAACTTCACTCTGTTTGAAATACTTGGGAGGGCTACGAATGCAACAAAAATATTTTCTGCAATATCTTTCTCTCGCACCAGTTTTGCTATTTGCATGGCTGGCTGAAACAGCTGTGTGGTTAATTGTGTTTAACTACTTCTTCCCCGATCTGCTTTTCCACCCTATGCCGTAAGTAAGGGTGCTTGAGCTAGAGGTTAGGGAATAGATTGGCGGGAATTGCGATCGCGGTTACTCTTTTTGGCGATCTGTTCTCTATCCTCTGGTTCTTAAAAGTTTGACAGTCGATCGCCCTAGTGAATGACGGCGGTTGGAAACTTCTTACTATCAATACTTCCTCTTCCCAGCGAATGCCATAAACTAAAACACATTAGTTATTAACATCTAGCTAGAGTCTGAAACTGAGAATGTAGCGCTACAAATAGTAGAATACATAAATTTAAAAATCGAGATCGAAAAACAATTACAACATAATTACAACAGAAGCGATCGGGCGATCGGCATATCTTACTAAAAGAAGTAGTTTTGCGTCTAGCAAATCGATTACAATTGCGCGCGTTTGACGCTTTTAAGTTAATGGCGATCGCTTAATTAATTTTTTTTAACTTCTCCGTCTAAATTGATATTTGGCTACAATTATTCACCTAAAATAATGCCACGACCTTATTGATATCATACGGAGAATATGGCGCAAGCAATAGATGCATCTAAAAATAGACCCAGCGATCCTAGAAATCAAGAAGTTGTCTTTCCTGCTGGGCGCGATCCTCAGAATAGTAACTTAGAAACACCAGTTAATTCTTCCGGCTTGGTGAAGTGGTTTATTAATAACTTACCCGCTTATCGCCCGGGTATTACCGATATGCGGCGGGGTTTGGAAGTTGGCATGGCACATGGCTACTGGGTACTCGGGCCCTTCACTAAGCTAGGTCCGTTACGGGATACAGATGTTGCCAACATAGCTGGATTAATCAGTACTCTGGGTATGGTGGCAATCATGACTGCTACGATGGCTTTGTACTCTGCCAGCAATCCACCTCAACCTGTTGCTACTACTACCACTGGTGGTCAAGTTCCTTCTACTTTCAAATCACCTGAAAGCTGGAACAACTATATCAGCGGTTTCTTGATTGGAGGCGTTGGTGGCGCGGTGTTTGGATACTTTGTGCTGACAAATATAGCTATCATCAAGAACGTTTTTGGCGGGCTATTTTCATAACGCAGTTTGGTAATTGGTAACTGGTAGTTGGTGGTTGGTGTTTTTCAATTACCCATTACCTATTACCTATTACCAATTCGATCGCTTAATCCCGATCGGAACCAGGAAATAAAATAGCTTCTATTTCTTGCAGTGCCGCTTCTCGATTATCGTTGATAACTTTGTAATCGAATTCACCAGCAGCATTGATTTCTGCTTGCGCGCGGCGCAAACGACGAGCGATCGCTTCTTCTGAATCTTGACCGCGACTGCGCAAGCGTTGTTCTAATTCTGCCATTGAAGGCGGTAAAATAAAAATACGCAGCACTTCAGGAAAAGAGGCGCGAATTTGTCTTGCTCCCTCTAATTCAATTTCCAAGATTGCAGTTTTTCCCTCGCCAATCTTTTCTGCCACTGGTTGGCGAGGAGTGCCGTAGCAATTGCCTGCAAACTCAGCCCATTCTAGTAATTCGTCGCGATCGACCATTTGTCGAAATTCTTCCCGACTAACGAAATAATAGTCTTTGCCATGAAGTTCACCAGGGCGAGGGCTGCGCGTCGTGACTGAAATCGACAGGTAAAGCTGAGGATGACGCTGCAAAAGCAATTGCATTAGCGTACCTTTGCCTACGCCACTAGGACCTGTGAGTACAATCAGCCGACCAGCCTTCGAGTCTGGAATTACGGTAGTAGAAATTTGAGTAGGCAAACCTGTCGTCATCCGCGTTCCCATTTTGTAGTGAAAAAAACGAAATGGTTTATTTCACATACTACTGCTTCTCCAACTCAATTGTCTCCATGGTGGTCGCGACCGATCACGAATCGATTTGCCACTGTTTCTGGTTGGATTGCTGAAAGAATCACATGGCTGGAATCAGTCACGATCACAGCCCGCGTCCGTCGACCGTAGGTAGCATCGATTAGCTGTCCTCGATCCCGTGCGTCAGTAATGATACGCTTGATAGGTGCGGATTCTGGACTGACAATGGCAACGACTCGGTTAGCAGATACAATGTTGCCAAAACCGATGTTGATTAACTGAATGTCCATGATAAATTAACGCAAAAAATGCGGCGTGAGAGGCAAATAAATATCTACTTTTCATGGTATCTATAAAAATTTGGAGTTACAAGGCTAAAATCACCGAAAAACCAGGTTTTTTATTTAGAGCGATGGCATTTTTATTCAATATCTATCTTTGGATATCCTTCAAAAGATAGAGAGAAGAAAAATAGCTTGTCAGCGATCGGCGAGCAGCCAGCAGATATCAGTTAATTCTGACTTCCGACTTCATTCCTTACCCCTGACCCTTCAATTGCAACCAGTTGACTTCACTACACTTACTGCTGCTTGTAGCGAGCTGAGTAGAGATTGGATCCCAGCTCGTTTGGAGCAGGTTTATCAGCGCGATCGCTACACGATTTTGCTGGCACTACGGACGCTCGATCGGCGTGGATGGCTGGAAATATCTTGGCATCCCCAAGCAGCCCACCTTTGCATCGGTACTCCACCACCGCGACAACCAGATACTTTTACTTTTAGCCAACAATTACTGCACCAGCTTAACGGCTTGGCACTTGTATCTTGTAGTCCCGTCATCCCTTGGGAACGAGTCGTCGATTTACAGTTTGCCCGTCGCCCGGGAGAACCGGTACTTTGGCACGTATACGTGGAAATTATGGGCAAGTATAGTAATATCGTGCTCGCCAATACAGCAAACGAGATTACTACAGCTGCACATCAAGTCAGTCCCCAACAATCGAGCGTGCGCCCCATTCTAACAGGACAAGCTTACGAATTACCTCCTGCCCTCACGGGAGCAGCTCCATCTTTAGATGAGCCTTTCTCGCGCTGGCAAGAACGGGTAAGCCTCGTACCGTCAGCTTTAAAACGCAGTTTGCTGAAAAGTTATCGCGGTACTAGCCCTGCTTTAGTAGAGGCGATCGCGCAAGCAGCTAATTTAGATCCAGAGCAATCTACAGATAGTTTTACAGCAAAAGATTGGCAGCAGCTATTTTACTACTGGCAGGCGTGGCTGCAAACATTAGCAACAGCTGAATTTTTGCCGGGTTGGACGGCAACAGGATATACGGTTTTAAAGTGGAATGCCATTCAGCCTGTAGCGAGCGTTCAAGAATTACTTAACCAATACTACACAGAACGACTCAATCAACAGGAATTTAGCCAACTCCAACATCAGTTAAGTCAAAAAATTCAGAGCATACTGGCAAAATTACAGCAAAAGATTGACGCTTTTGAAGCACGTTTGCAGCAATCCGATCTTGCCGATCGCGATCGCCAACAGGCAGACTTGTTGATGGCTCATCTACAAGAATGGCAGCCAGGAATGAAGTCAATTACACTAGCAGACTTTGAAACAGGAAGTCCAGTAGCGATCGCCCTCAATCCCGAAAAGAATGCGATTCAGAATGCCCAAGGCTTATACAAGCAAGCAGGTAAACTCAAACGGGCTAGAGGTGCAGTAGAACCGCTACTAGCCGAGGTACAGCAGGAACGCGATTATCTGGAGCAAGTCGAAGCCGCAGTCGCTCAAGTCGATAAATATCAATCTGCGGAAGATTTGGAAGCTCTAAAAGAAATTCGCGAGGAGTTGATCCAACAGAAATATCTCAAAGCACCAGATTACGGACGGCGAAATCCGAATGAAGATTCCAGCATCAATTTTCATCGTTATTCTACCCCTAGCGGTTTTGAATTAATCGTCGGACGTAACAACCGCCAAAACGACCAATTGACTTTTCGCGTTGCCGGAGATTACGATCTGTGGTTCCACGCCCAAGAAATTCCTGGCAGTCACGTTTTAATGCGGGTTACGCCTGGATTTGCACCAGAGGAAGCTGATTTACAATTTGCGGCTGATTTTGCTGCATACTACAGCCGCGCCCGTCAAAGCGATCGCGTGTCAGTTGTCTATACAGAACCGAGGAACGTGTACAAGCCGAAGGGGGCAAAGCCAGGAATTGCCATCTACAAACAAGAACAGGTGATTTGGGGGCAACCCTTGCAAGCAGAGCAACACCTACACCGAGGGTATTTCAATCGGGCTTAATCAGTACTTCAAATTCTTTCCTCGCAACATCTACCTTCTGGCTTAGTTGAGTCAAGAATTTGTGAATTTTGTTAAAAAAGTCTGTGTTTCTCGTTACAATATCAGTTGGGAGGAAAAGCTTTTACCCGCTGTAGCGACGGGAACGCACAGTTTGGTATTCCTCAATATCGTAGCCGACAACGCAACACAAATTGACTAGCTGTGGGAAGCTGGTCTTTTTTTTTGATGGCAGAATTTGGCAGTCAAAAGTCAAAAGCTAAAAGTCAAAAGTTAAAACTAAGAGAGAAGACTAGGAGTAGGGAAGCAAGGGGGAATTCATGAAATAATTGAAAGAACAACTGGAAAGGTGAGCGATCGCATCTTGACTTAGGTGCAAGACTTAGCCATGCTGTTTTGTTGTTTGAACTGCGATTGAGGTAGGTCGTGAACATTCAGCAACTACGCCACGCTCTCAAGGTCAAATGGCTGATTTACTATCAGCAAAATCGACCTTGGTTGACAAAAATTCGGATTTGGGGAACGTTTGATGGCAAGCGTCGCCCATGCTCTAGTTTTATTTTGGCAGCCGTGACCAACTTAGAACCAAAACTAATTGAGGTGCTGCCTTTTGTCGCCCAGTTAAATAGCGACCCCGACCAAATTGTGGCAGCCTTGGGGCTAAACTTCAATCCAGATGAGGAGCTGAAGGCTTTAAAAGCACCGACCAAGCTACAGATAAGTTCAGCCAGTAACGGTGTTGTCTCGCCCACGCAGGCAGCACCATATCAAAATGGTAACGGCAATGGAAATGTCAATGGCGGAGGGCAACCGACTCCAATGCCCGTACAGTCAAGTTACAAACCAGAAGACCGAGTTCCGCCGCGATCGCCCGTGACCAATTTGCCGAATTGGGTAGATGAATCATGTAAGGGGGTAGGACGCAATCCTACCCAGCAGGTTAAAGCTAGAACCGAAACACAGTTCTAATTGCGCCGATGATAATATCATCGTTATCGGCATTGTGGTCTGGTGCAGTTAACCAAATAACTGCCGGAGTGATTTGGATGTTATCGGTGAGTGCATACTTGTAGAAAGCCTCTAGATGCAGAGAGGTGTCGCGATCGGGAATACCGAGATTGCTGTCAAGTTCTGTCAGTCTCGGTTCCATGCCTACTAAAATACCCCCCACGCTACCTTCTTTGCCCAAGTCGGGAAAGTTTAAACTCGCAGCCCAAGTCCACATGCTACCATCTCCCCTGCCGATATAACGATGGTTGGCGTATCCCGCCCAGCCACTAATGGCTAAACCAGGACTCAGCCTGAACGTACCCGAAAAACCATAGGCATTGACGCTGACAGGTCTGCCAAAGCTGCTATTGGATAGGTTGCTACCCGTACTAGTGCCGAAGGGTGTTAACTCGACGTTTGGTATGACCTCCGGATCGTCACCCCCAGCAGGAGAATAGGAATTGATATAGCTTAGACCGAACCTAGAGTTGTCGCTGAGATTGAAGATGATTTGGGCTAATCCAGCATAAGTGCCATTGAACAGACCGTTCTGTGGAAAGGGGTTACTAGCGTTATTGGTAGGAACCAAATAACCTAAATTGAGTTCGATTTGGTCGTTAAAAAAGTGTCTGACTCCTAAACCAGTACCAGCACTGTAGTTGTAGATTGGGTTGCGTAAGCCGAACAGCGATACGGCGTTGCCATCCAAGAAGGGGGTCAGTTGGTAGGAAGCATCGAGATCGACAAAACCATTCCCCGCTGCTGCTAAGTAAATATTGGTGCGATCGCCTACGGGAAAGCGATAGCGCAGTAACCCCAACTGAGCTTGTCCGCCTGTATCGCCGTCAAATTCAATCCGTCCTTCGTTTGTCAGTGTTTCACCGCTGTTTGTACCACCTAAAGGAACGACATTACCTATTTGCAAGCGCGTTGTGAGTTGATCTTCACCCGTAAAGCTGGTTTGTAAATTTAGGCGCACCCTGTAACTGGCAGTTGGGTTAGTGTCTACTGGTTCGCCATCTGCGTTATCTCCACCCAGAAGACTGATGAGGGCAAAGATAGTTTCTCCTTCCAATTTAGTTGTAGTCGAAAACTGATTGGCTGCTAGTTCCGCCGTAGTTGCTTCTAGAGTGTCAACTCGACCGCGAAGAGTTGCTAGTTCTGGGGCAAAGTCTTGCTGTAATTTTTGCAATGTGACTAAATCGTCTTTACTAACAGCGTCGGCGCTACCCGTGGCAATTAATTCATTAATCCTGTCTAAAGCTGCATTCAAACCAGCTGCAAATTCATAGCGAGTCATTGCCCGATTACCGCGAAAAGTGCCATCGGGGTAACCTGCAATAACTCCGTATCTTTCTACTAAAGATTGCAAGGCTTGAAATGCCCAATCAGTAGGTTGTACGTCTGATAATTGCGAGACAGATGTAACTTGGGCTAGCGAGTTCTCTGCTAGGTTTTGTGCCTTAGCCTCTTCAGTCGATTTAAGCTCGGAGGCGATCGCACGATCTGCAGTTGATGTATTTGTTTGCGCTACTAATAAATTGATACCTGCAAACGGAGCAATTAGGATGCTCAGGATCGATAGAACAATATATTTTGTGAATTTTTGCATTTGTCACCACACTTCTAAAAGCTTATCATTTGTGATTTGTCATCGGTCATTTGCAATTCATGCACGACCAATTCATGCGTAACAGTCAACCGAGCAGGTATTTTAAAAATGCTTGGAACTGTTATAGGTCAAGAAAGCAGCTAGAAATTGAGAAAAATCAAGTTTATTTCTAGATTTATCTTAAGTTTTTCCATGAGAAATTCAACCGCAAATATCTACGGTTGAATCTATCTAGTTATGGACTTTTGTAACTAGCTTTTTTCGACTGGCAGATAAAAAATGATATTTCTGCCAGGTCTCTTTCGTTCGCTCCTCTCCTACTCGAAATAAAATATTGGTTATCTTCAAAAGGCATACTGTTTTATCAATCTAACTATTAGAAAAAAAGGCAAACATCCATCTATAGAAATAGTTACAAATGCTACTTTTCTTTAAGATGTAATGTTTAATAATTAACAATATTTATTAAGAATTATTACTGTCTCGTCATTCTTTAGTTTATACTGGTGGCGATCGCTGAAATAAAAGGCATTTGTCGGAGAACAAATGAAGCGGAAATGAAGTAAGTTTACTATTTGTTTTGAATGAGAACTATCGACTTTGAATTAAATCGGCAATCGCTGCTACTAACTCTGCTATGACAACAGGTTTAGCGAGGTGACACTGAAAACCAGCCGCGATCGCATTTTGACGGTCTGATTCTCTAGCAAAAGCAGTCAGAGCAATCGCGGGAATTTGTTCGTCTCCTCTGGCTGCTGTTTGCGATCGCACCTGACGCAATAGAGAATAGCCGTCTTCTTCTGGCATTCCAATATCGCTAACAATTACCTGTGGCTGAAATTGGTTCAAGATCTCTAGTGCTTCTCTAGCCGATGTCACTACCTTTACCACCGCCTCTTCTAGCGTCAAGGCAAAATGCAAAAATTGCCGCGCATCTGCATCATCATCGACTACAAGTATTTGCACTCCTTTGAGGGGCAAATCTCCCGTGTCTTTCTCATCCTGCTTGTCTTCCTTGTCCCCCTGTCCGGTTTCCAGTAAAGGTATCGTAACGATAAATGTCGCCCCCCGTCCTTCCCCTGGACTAGCAGCCGCGATCGTTCCCCCGTGCAATTCAACTAAATGACGGGAGATCGCCAATCCTAGTCCCAAGCCATCTTTCGATCGCGTTGTTGCACCATCAGCTTGCCGAAAGCGATCGAAAATATAGGGTAGAAATTCAGGGCTGATACCTTGACCTGTATCGGTGACTTGGATTTGAGCAGACGATCGGGAGTCGGGAGTCGAGCAGGGAGTGGAGAGCAAAATCTCAACTCGTCCACCAGTAGGGGTGAATTTAATCGCATTCGTCAGCAGGTTAGTGACAATTTGTTGCAGGCGATGGAGATCGCCAGAAACCATAAAGGGAGAGTTTGCAATTCGCAATTCTAGATCGATGTTTTTTGCTTGGGCTGCTAGTTTTAAGCTAGTTACGGTTGATTCAACTACATTCAAAAGATTAACGGGGGCAAGAGTGAGGCGGAGAGTGCCCCGAATCATCCGCGAGACATCTAGCAAGTCTTCGAGCAGTTGGGATTGTGCTTGGGCATTGCGCTCGATTGTTTCTAAAGCACGCTCGGCAGTTTGAGGATCGTATTTGCGGGTACGCAGCAGTTTTGCCCAGCCGAGAATGGAATTGAGGGGCGATCGCAATTCATGGGATACCATTGCTAAAAATTCGTCCTTACTGCGGTCGGCTCGCTCTGCTTCCTGGCGGGCTAGCTGTTCTTTAGCTAAAAGTGCTTCTCGTTCTCGTTCCCATTGTTGTTTCTCGCTAATATCTAAGACGAAGGCAACACCGCGATCGCGATACCCTGGCAGAAAAGCGCAACCGAGTAAAATTGGAATGCGACTACCATCTTTGCAAATATATTCTTTCTCAAATGGAGCGTATTGACCTGTAGTTTGTAAAGCCTCTAACCTTTGAGCATCAGATGCGTGGTATTCAGGTGGTGTAATGTTCTTGTAGTCAATTTGTCCGGTTTGTATCTCTTGCCGCGAATAGCCGGTCATGCGACAAAAGGTATTGTTAGCGTCGGTAATTTTTCCTTCAATGTTCCAAAAGAGAATCCCGATCGAAACGCACTCAAATATGCCTCGGAAGAGAGCTTCGCTTTGACGCAAAGCTGCTTCGGCTTGTTTGCGTTGTGTAATATCTCGAATTAACCAGCGCCAACCCACTAACTCCTCTTGACCGTTGTCGATCGCCGCCAGCGAAACTTCAGCCGGAAAAGTCTTTCCTCTGAAAGGTTTTAGCTTCAGTTCCCAAGTTTGAATCAGCTGTGCGGACGGAGAATGATTTGCTTTGACCGCAAGTCGATCTAACTGCTGCCAAAAGACTTGTCCCTCATGCAGATCGACAAAGACATTTAAAGGTTTACCAATTAACTGTTGTCGGTCGACCGCCAGCAGATTGGTTATAGCTCTGTTGGCTTCTTGTATTATGCCTTGGCGATCGGTCACTAAATATCCATCTGGAGCAAAATTGAATAAATCTTGATATCGCTGGCTTTGTAGTTCGCTCGAGTTACGAGCGTGGAGCAGTTCTTCATTCTGTTGGTTGAGTTCCTCTTGGGAAATATGGAGTTCTTCTAAAGCCGCTTGTAAGTTTTGGTTACTTTCAGCGAGTGCAGCAGCGCGTTGTTCTAGTTGAGCGTAAACATCTTGCAGTTTTGCTTCAGTTTGTTTTTTGTCGCTAATATCTCGCCCTTCAGGAATTAACAATACAACCTGTCCGGTTTCATCAAAAACTGGTTTGAGGGAGAAATCGATTGTTGCTACCCTATCGCCCGCACCTAATACATCCACCTCGTATCGCACGAATTCCCCTGCTGCAGCTCGATCGATCGCTTCCTTTAACTGTGCCTGAGTTTGGGGTGAAATCTTCCACCATTTGGTTTCCCAAAACGGGCGCTCGATGACTTCTTCTTTGGTGACACCGCCAAAATCTAAAGCTGTTTGGTTGACTTCGAGTAAAATTCCTTCAGGGGAAAGCGAACCGATGAATTGAAATGCAGCATTGAAAATTGCTCGGAAACGGCGATCGCTCTCTCTCAGTTTTGCTGCTAATAAACGATATTGCTGTTTATTTCTTTCCGCCGCCTCCCGCACTTGTTTTTCTTGAGCTAGTAGTTGTTCTCGCTCGATTTCTGCTTGTTTGCGTGCTGTGACATCTCGCCAAGCAGCAACAAATCCATCATTTAATTTACTAATCCGAATATCGTAAGCTCTGGTTAAGCAGCGATCGCCATAAACATCCCTATACTCCAGAGATTCTTTCATCAGCGGTTCGCCAGTTTCTACAACGCGGCAATACTCCTCAAACAGTTCGCTATTTTTATGAGCCGGAAGTAACTCGCAAAGCCTCCTGCCAACTTGTTGTTCCTGCGTCATGCAGTTATGTTCGCAAGCTACGGGATTAACATATTCAACTTGAAAGTCTACGATCTGCCCAGATTCATTGCGAATGCTGGTGTAGATGCCAAAACAGTCGAGTAAATTTTCTACAGAAGTTTTAAACCGTTGTTCGCTGGCTTGCAGTTTCTGCCGTAGTTGGACATCTGCGATCGCGCTACATACCGCCTGACGCAATTCATCAGCTGTAGCTTGCCCTTTGATTAAATAATCTGTTGCCCCATTTTTAAGTGCTTTAACGGCGATCGTTTCACTACCATGACCTGTTAGCATCACCACGGCAGGATAATCTTCACCTAATTGCTGTTTTAGTGCTGTTAGAAATGCCAAACCATCCAAATCTGGCAGTTTGTATTCCAGCAATATTCCATCAAGCGATCGCGATCGACACAGAAATAACCCGTCTTGTCCCGATTCCGCCTCTAGAACTTGATATTCAACCTCTTGCTCTGCTAAGAGATACTCTCGGTAAATTTTTCTGTCTTGCGCACAACAATCAACAATTAAAACTATGCGTCGCTGTGTCATAGATCCTATCTATAGATGCAGTACGGTACGGGCAATTTAGAAAGGCTGAGGACGGAAGAAAGAAGGGATATATGATTCTATAAGTTGCAGAGTAGACTCAACTATAGAGTATTTTACTGATAAACTGGCATTGCTGAATGAGAGGATGAAATGTGATTTTGGGTGAAATTGAAGTGCAGCGTTCGTAAAGCGTTGCCGAAAGCTAGAATCTGGGTAGATGCTTCATTTGGCGGAGTTTACTTTTGAACAAAGCGAAGGGCTGCATTCAGCATGACAAACTCAGTTCATACTTCAGATCGGTTCATACTTCAGATTGGTAGTGCCGATAGACTCTCACACTCTGTCTTTCGTACTTTGAAGCAATCCTCCTCCTTAAGACATCTATCTCTAAGTAGATTGCTTTTTGGTTAGTCATTAGTCGCT
>ERZ1066118.1199-NODE-1199-length-17704-cov-8.294634_pt1 | contig 17704 bp, 17 predicted proteins | sample MGYA00382765_ERZ1066118 | MGnify/ENA primary metagenome ERZ1066118 (study PRJEB33369, sample SAMEA5778348) | biofilm metagenome | biome: Industrial cooling water; feature: Water cooling tower basin; material: Biofilm | place: United Arab Emirates | collected...
CCCATGTTCTTCCCTGGTCGGACGCTGTGATTGAGGACGCGATCCGACGGGAGATGGATCGTGGCGGGCAGATCTTCATGGTGCACAACCGCATCGACACGATCCATACGCTGGCCCAGCGAGTTCAGCGCCTGGTGCCGGACGCGCGCATTGCCGTTGGACACGGGCAGATGAAGGAAAAGGAGCTCGAGGACATCATGCGCCGCTTCGTCTCAGGCGAAGTCGATATCCTCGTCGCGACTTCCATCATCGAGAGCGGTCTCGACGTTCCGAACGCGAACACGCTGATCGTAGATCGGGCGGATCAGTTCGGCCTGGCTCAGCTCTACCAGATCCGCGGGCGGGTCGGGCGCTCACATCACCGGGCGTACTGCTATCTCCTCATTCCCGAGAACGTTTCCGAGGACGCGGAGAAGCGCCTGCGGGTGCTCGAGCATTACACCGAGCTCGGCAGCGGCTTCGGCATCGCGATGAAGGACCTGGAGCTCCGCGGTGCGGGCAACATCCTCGGCGCGGAGCAGAGCGGTTTCGTTACCGCGGTCGGTTTCGACACCTACATGCGTCTGCTTGACCAGGCGGTTCGGCAGATGAAAGGCGAGGGCGCCGACGTTACGCATCAGAAGACGGAAGTATCGGTGGATGGTGCAGCGTACATCCCGGACGACTATGTTCCAGACGAAGCGCAGAAGCTTCATCTGTACCGAAGGCTGTCGACGCTCACCCGCGAGGATGAGGTCGACACCCTCCGCCGCGAGCTGCGCGACCGCTACGGGCCGCTGCTGCCAGAGGTCGAGACGCTGCTCGAGAGCGCGGCGCTCCGGCTCCTCGGCACAGAAGTCGGGCTCGAGCGTATCCTTGTTCGCCATTTCGACGCCCGATTGAACTTCAGGAGCGGCGTCGTTCCCAAGATGACGGTGCTGCAAAGGATCTTCACTGACTATCAGCTCGAGGTTGAGCTGCAGCGGACCTTCCCGTTATCTCTGACCTTGCACCGTCGCGGGCCCGAGTCCGTGGCTGCGATGCTGACTGGTGCTCTGCGCGCGTTGACACGCGACCGTTCGGCCGCGGCGTAATCACGTCGCGCTATTAACCCATTGATGGAGGAATCGATGACGTGCTTCAGCTGCGCCCTTCCTCGGCGCATCAGCTCTCTCGCCTGGCGAGTTGTACCCGCCGCCGCCGTCCTGTTCGGAACTGCATGCAGCGGGATGAACGATGCGCTCACCTCCCACACGGGAGTGGTCGCAAGTGCCGCCGGGAAGGAGCTTCGAGTCGAGGAGGCAGCCGAGATGCTCGCCACGAATCCTCAGGTTCCCGCGGATCCTCAGGTGGTTCGCGCCCTGGCGGATCTTTGGGTTGATTACGCCCTTCTCTCCATGGCGGTTGCGGAGGACTCGACCCTCGCGGCACTCGACATGGAAGGCTTCATCAAGCCTGTTCGCGAGCAGGCGCTGGTGATGAGGCTCCGTGAGCAGGTCGTTCAGGTCGATACAACGTTTGATGATGCAGAGGTAACACGACGCTGGGCGTCAGAGGGTCCGGGCGCCGAGATCCGGGCTCGTCATATCCTCCTGCGCGTTCCCGCAGAAGGGAGTGACGCACAGCGGGACAGCGTAGTGCAGCTTGCGGAGTCGCTGCGGACCCGGGCAGCGGGTGGTGAATCTTTCGCCGCGCTTGCTCAGCAGTACTCGCAGGACGGCAGCGCCAGTCAGGGCGGAGATCTCGGATTCTTCAGCCGGGGCCGAATGGTCGAGCCCTTCGAGAACGTAGCTTTCTCCCTCGAGCCGGGTGAGGTCGGGCCGGTGGTTGAGACGCCGTTCGGTTATCACATCATCCTTGTGGAAGAGCGCCGTCAGCAGGAGCTCGGCGGTGACCGCGAGCAGTTCCGCCAGTTCCTGGTGCAGCAGGCCGTCGAGCAGGCGGAGCTCAAATACCTCGATTCGCTCTCCGCTGGCGTAAACGTCGAGATCCCGACCGAGGGCTTCACCGTTGTTCGTGACATCGCCGGACGTCCCGACCGCGACCTCAGCGGGCGTCAGGCGGATCGGGAGATCGCCACGTATGAGGGTGGTGAGTTTACCGCTGGGGAGTTCATCGAATTCGTGAGGAATCAGCCCGCAGAGATGCAGACCGCCTTCGCCTCCGCCACGGACGATCAGCTGCAGACGGCTGTTGAGCAGCTCGTGCAGATGGAGCTGCTCCTCGCGGAAGTCGAGCGGCGGAAGATCGCGCTTCCGGCCGAAGAGGAGGAGCGTCTTCGTACTGAAGCACGCCAGATGATCACAGAGCTGGTAAACGCAACCGGGTTCGCTGCGGCCGCCCGGGGCGGCGCCGACGAGGCAGCTCGCGATGCCCAGGTGAAGGAGATCGTCCGGGGAGTGGTTTCGGGCCAGGCTCCATTCGTCCCGCTGGGCAGGCTCGGAATCAGCCTGCGCGAGGTTTACGACTACGAGATCAACGACGAGGCTTTTGCGGAGGTTATCACCAGCCTGGAAGAGATCCGCGCCTCCCAGCCGCCGCAGCCACAGCAGCCGGGAATGGTCGGACCCGGCGGAATGCCCATCGACCCGTCGCAGATGCCACAGGGCATCGATCCGTCGCAGATGCAGATGCCGGCCACGCCGCCTCCTGCGCCCGGGGGAGCGGCCGTTCCGGCTCCTCAGACCCCGGGTCAGTAGTCATGGAAGGCCCGGAACTCGTTCTCGGGTTTCGCGTATGATCGGGGCAGAAAGAGCGGGGGGCGGCGACGCCCCTCGTTCTGTCTCGGGCAGTGAAGCACCAAACCTATTTCAGCTCCCTGGAGCATCAATGAGAAAAGTTGCATTCGTCGGCCTCTTCCTGGCCGCGGCGTCCCCTGTTTCCGGTCAAGCCGGCACGGCGGCGGCTGGCGGTGGAGAGTTGGTCGACCGCGTCGTCGCGGTGGTCGGGGATACCGTTCTACTGCTTTCCGACATACAGACTGAGCTGAGAAGGGTTGAATCGGCCGGTCAGCTTCCGGCGGAAGGACCTGCCCGTGAGCAGTTCGCGGTAGGGATTCTCGAAAGCAAGGTCAGCGACCTCATGCTCGTCGTTGCCGCCCGCAGGGACGGCATCACAGTCCCCGAGGAGCAGCTGACAGAGCAGGTGGACGCACAATTCCGGCAGCTGGAACAAAGTTTCGGCTCCCCCGCCGCTCTGGACGCAGCCTTTGTCGCAGAGGGCATCACCCGCGACATGTACCGCCAGACGCTGAGGGAACAGGCACGTGATCGTCAGCTCGTCCAGGCATACCTCCAGGGGCGTCTCGGCAACCGCGCACGGCCCGTGATCGACGAGGAGGATATCGCGGCGTACTTCGAGGCCCGACGCGGTTTGGCAGGTGAACGTCCAGCCACCGTTTCCTTCCAGCAGGTTGTCGTGAGCGCTGAGCCGTCAGCGGAAGCGCGCGCCGCGGCCGTCGCTGAGGCTGAGCAGGTGCTGCGGGAGCTGAGTGAGGGAGGCGACTTCGAGGTGCTTGCCCGCCGTTTCTCCGATGACCCGGGCTCAGCGGAGCATGGTGGAGATCTCGGCTGGTTCCGCACCGGGCGCATGGTGCCGGAGTTCGAGAGAGCAGCGTTCAGCCTCCGTCCCGGCCAGACGAGCGGATTGGTCGAGAGCGATTTCGGCTTTCACATCATTCGACTCGACCGCTCACGCGGCGCGGAGCGTCAGGCCCGTCACATCCTCATCACCCCTGAAGTTTCGGAAGCGGACATCGCACGGGCGAGGGTGCGCGCGGACTCGATCGCGACCGCAGTTCGTGGCGGAGCGAACGTCCTCGAGCTCGCCCAGTCGTACAACACGGACCAGGATCCGCCGAGCGCAGACCGCTATCCGGTTGACCGCCTGATGCCCCAGTACGTGGCACCCCTGAATGCCGCTGCGGTCGGTGACGTGGTGGGACCAATCGAGCTCGAAGACCCGAACGGCACCCGCTTCGCCATCGTCAAAGTTTCGGCCAAGGCTCCGGCGGGCGCATTCACGCTCGACGACGTCCGTGATCAGCTCCGGGAGACTCTCCAGGAAGAGGCGATGATGGCTTCACTCCTCGAGGAGCTGCGGGAGGAAGTCTACGTAAGCGTGACGATGTGAGCGAAGCTGGCGATCGGCTCGACATCGTTCTGAACCGGCTCTGCCTGACCAGGAGCCGCAGCGAGGCGAAGAACGCGTGTGAGGCCGGGGCAGTTCAGATGAGTGGCAAGCCGGCGAAACCGAGCCAGATCCTTTCCCCCGGCGACGTCGTCACCCTTCGCTTTACGACGCGGTTGCTGGAGTTCCGAATTCTCGAGCTGCCGGGTAAGTCGGTGTCGAAGAAGGCCGCTCGGGAAATGTACGAGGTGCTGCGGGACGAGAGGATCGAGCTTTGAGGCAGCTCCCGCGTGTCGGGATCACCATAGGAGACCCGCGGGGCATCGGTCCGGAGATCATCTCCGCAGCCCTTTCCGACTCCCAGGTCAGCGCGCTTGGCGAGTATATCGTCATCGGTCCCTCCGGCCTGGTGCAGGGCCATCCCATCCGCAGCATCGGCGATTGGACCTCGGGCGGCAGTGCGCCTGAGGCTGGACGACTGTCCGGCCTCGCCATAGAAGCTGCCGTTCGAATGGCCCTAGCGGGGGAGCTGGACGCGGTTGTCACCGCTCCGATTGATAAAGCTGCCTTCCATGAAGGGGGATGGCACTATCCCGGTCACACGGAGATGCTCCAGGATCTCGCAGGTGCTCCTGCCGTTTCCATGATGATGGCGGCTGAGAAGACCCGGCTGGGAGCGCCCCTCCGCGTGGTCCTGGCCACAACGCACCTTGCTCTCCGCGACGTTCCGAAACAGCTCACCGCGGACCTTCTGGCGACCCAGGCAACCCTCACCAGCCAATCCCTGAATCGGTGGTGGGGCTTACGGAGCCCGAAGATCGCCCTGTGCGCCTTCAATCCGCACGCTTCCGACGGCGGCCTCTTCGGTGATGAGGAGGAGCGAGTTTACCGCCCTGCGATTCAGTCGCTGCGCGAGCGTGGTGTTGATGTGTATGGCCCCGTCCCCGCCGACACAGTTTTCAGCCGTGCGCTCAATGGCGAGTTCGACGCGGTAATCGCTCCCTATCACGACGTTGGGATGGCGCCTTTCAAGACGGTGTCGTTCGGTACAGGCGTGAATGTGACACTCGGCCTTCCCTTCCCCCGTACGAGTCCTGATCATGGTACCGCCATCGACATCGCGGGCCGCGGGAGTGCCAACGCCTCATCGATGATCGAGGCTATTCGGCTGGCGGTTCACCTCGCGGGCGATTTTGACACCTTCCTGGAGGATTCCTAACTTACCCTCCTTGTTGGACATCGCCGCATTCCCGGCGCCCCTTCCGCAGCTGCGTGATCAAGCTCATCGAAGTCTCCAGGGAATACCCGCGGACCGGCTACGCCCTCCGCGACATAAGCCTTCACATCCGCAAGGGTGAGTTCGTCTTCCTTACCGGCCATTCGGGCGCTGGGAAGTCGACCATCCTGCGCCTCATCCAGATGGCCGAGAAACCCACCAGGGGTGAGGTGCGAGTCTCCGGGGTGTCGTCGAACAAGCTGCGGCGCGGCGATCTTCCCAAGCTGCGGCGGAAAATGGGCGTCGTGTTCCAGGACTTCAGGCTGCTGTCGGATCGGACTGCGGAGGAGAACGTCGGCTTTGCATTGGAGGTTACGGGAGCCAAGCGGGTGACGATCCGGCCGCGTGTCGCGCGGCTGCTCGCTCAGGTTGGTCTGGCTGCCCGCGGGCAAGCGCTTCCGGAGGAGCTCTCGGGAGGCGAGCGTCAGCGCGTTGCCATCGCTCGAGCACTCGCGAATGACCCGCTGATCCTTCTGGCGGACGAGCCCACGGGAAATCTGGATGAATGGGCGGGCAAAGGGATTTTCGATCTGTTCCGGGAGATCAACGGTAGCGGGATGACCGTAGTCATGGCCACACACGATCTGGATCTGGTGCGTAAGCACCCGTCGTACCGTGTTATCGAGCTTTCGGCGGGCAGCGTCGTCTACGATTCGGCTGATCGAGCTACCGAGGAGCTCGTCTGATGCCGTACTCCGTTCGCGAGGCAATCGCAGCCTTCCGGCGGGCACCCATCCTCGTCAGCATCTCCATCATCTCAGTTTCTCTGAGCCTGTTCGTGATCGGGCTCTTCGCGCTCACCGCCTACAATGTCCGGGCGGCACTGAACGAGATCGAGGAGCGGGTAGAGGTAGTCGCCTACCTCAACGACGGCGCGAGCCCCGCCCAGATCGCCGCAGCTGAGGCAGAGATCGCTGCTATGCCCGAGGTTCTGGATGTCCGCCACGTATCGAAAACCGAGGCGCTGGCCACCGCGCAGCGGGAGCTTCCCGAGTTTCAGGAGCTGTACGGCGGACTCGACGTGAATCCGCTCCCCGCATCGCTCGAGATCAGACTACAGCCGGGTTCCCGTACCCCCTCCGGAGCCGAGATCCTCACGCAACGGATTCTGGCCTTCCCGTTCGTCGAAGAGGTCGAGTACGGCCGTGACTGGGTCGCCAAGATCGTCTCACTCCAGCGTCTCGCCGGCGGAGCGACGCTGATGATCGGGGGGGCGTTCGGTGCAGTTGCGGGAATCATCATCGCAACGGCTGTTCGCATCGCTGTCTTCGCCCGGAGGGAGGAGATCGAGATCATGCGGCTTGTTGGGGCAACGAACGGCTTCATCCGACGCCCGTTTCTGATCGAGGGGCTTCTTGCCGGGTTGATCGGCGGATTGCTGGCAGTGCTTCTGACGTACGCCGCTCACCGCTTTGTGAGCAGCACGCTCATGGAGATTCAGTGGGTTCCGGCGGAATGGATCGCTCTTACTGTTCTCGCGGGCGCGGTCTACGGCCTCCTTGCGAGCGCAGTCGCCGTTCGCCGGCACCTGCGCGCCGTTTGAGAAGCGGCACCCGCGGCCGTAACCCCGCCGCCGCGCTCCTCCTAGTCGTCCTGCTGGGTCTGGGCAGCGGAGGCATCGCAGCTCAGCAGCAGTCCCCTGACGACATCGCCGAGAGTCAGCGTCGCCTGGAGCAGATCCGGCGCGAACGGGAGCAGCTGCGGGAGGAGATGACTCGGATACGCTCGCGTGTCAGCGACCTCTCGAGCGAGGTGTCGAACATCAACCGCCAGGTCGGAAACTCCGCTAACCTCGTTCGAGAGCTCGAGCTTCAGGTTGAGAACCGGGCGGAACAGATCGAATCCAATACCTACGAGCTCCTTCTCACGCGTACTCTTCTGATCGAGCGTCGCTCGATTCTGCACCGCCGACTGCGCGAGATCTACAAGCGTGGGCCGCTTCAGACGCTGCAGGTCCTGTTGACGGCCGAAAGCTTCTCGGGCTTGATCAATCGTTATAAGTATCTGTATCAGGTCGCCCGTTACGACCGCCTGCTGGCCGAGGAAGTCACCACGTTGGAGAGACAGCTCACCGCGCGAGAGCGGGCCCTGCGGGTGAACATGACGCAGCTCGAAGGCGTGCGGGAGGAACGAAGCCAGGAGTATAGGCTCCTCGCCTCACTGCAGAGCCAGCAGCGGCAGGCGCTTACGAACGTGCGGTCGCGGGAGCGCACGACCGCCCAACGGATCTCGCAGCTGGAGCGCGATGAAAGCCGGCTCGCAAACGTGCTCGCGACACTTGAGGCCCAGCGCCGTACCGCCGAGATCGCCGCGACCACCCGGAGTGCGGGCGTCCCCGGACCGGGGTCCGCCATAACCGCGCCGACTCTGAACGCCGCCAGAATGGGTACGCTCTCCTGGCCAGTCGAGGGCCCGCTCCTCTACCGCTACGGCAGGGTAGCGCAGCCAAACGGTACGGCGGTTCGCTGGAACGGCATCGGCATCGGAGCACGCGCTGGGACGGCTGTTCGTTCGGTAGAAGCAGGCAGCGTTGCGCTGGCAGGTCCCTTCGAGGGCTACGGTCCAACAGTGATCCTGAGCCACGGAGGGGGGTACTACACGCTCTACCTGTATCTCCAGCGGCTTTCGGTAGCGGTCGGTGACCAGGTCGCGAGCGGACAGACTCTGGGAACTGTCGGCGGTGAAACGAGCTCCGAAGGTCCCCACCTCGAGTTCCAGATCAGAACACCCGGGGGCCAGGCGGTTGACCCTATGACATGGCTGCGGAGCCGCTGAAATGCCATTACCCGAGATCCATGGGCACGACGAGGTACGCGCGCTCCTGACACGGTCAGCGCGGGCGAATGCGCTGCCTCAGTCGATCCTCATCCATGGTCCTGCGGGCGTGGGAAAGGAGCGTCTGGCGCTGTGGATCGCGTCGCTGCTGGTATGTCAGGACGAGAACGCGCCCTGCGGACGCTGCTCGCCCTGTCTGAAGAGCGGAAAGCTCGAGTACCCTGACGTTCATTGGTTCTTCCCCCTTCCCCGCCCCGAGTCTACCTCGCCTGAAAAGCTCCGCGATCGTCTGGAGGAGATGCGAGCCGTGGAGCTCCAGCTCTATCGGGAGAAGCCATATCGGGTGCAGGAGTGGGAGAAGGCGCCCGCGCACTTTCTTCAGGCGATCCGCACGATTCAGAATCTCGCCTCGATGCGCCCTTCGGTGGGTAGCCGAAAAGTCTTCGTTGTGGGAGATGCGGAGCTGATGGTTCCGCAGGAGGCCACCCAGGAGGCGGCCAATGCATTCCTCAAGCTGCTCGAGGAGCCGCCAACCGAGACGACCTTCATCCTGACCACATCCCAGCCGGGCGCCCTCCTCCCGACGATAATGTCTCGCGTGCTTTCCGTGCGCGTGGGGATTGTGCCTGAAGAGGACGTTCGTCGGTTGCTGGAAGGCAGTGGGATGGCCAGGGGTGATGACGCAGCGAAGATCGCGCGGCGAGCGAACGGCTCCGTCAGGCGCGCGCTGATGCTGGCGGGCGGAGGTGGCGCAGATACTGAGCGGGAAGCCGGCAAAGCTATGCTTTTGGCAGCGCTTTCCGACGGTCCCGTCCCCCGGCTCGCGCTCGCCAACGAACGCAAACCTACCGGAGCGCGCGCCGAGTTCACAGGGGAGCTGGATGCATTCGCGGAATGGCTCCGCGATCTCCTGGCTGTAGCCAGTGGCGCCACGGAACGTGTCAGCGGAACCGACGGCGTGCCGATACTTAAGAGGGCTGTAGAGCAGCGCCATATCCCGGCCGATGGCATTATGACCGCGATCGAACGCGTGTCATCGGCGCGGGATTTGGCTTATCGAAACGTGAACCCTCAACTGATACTGGCAGAGCTGATCCGACATGTGCAGCGGGACCTGAGTCCAGCCGCCGCCTCATAGTTCATCGCGGATGGCTTTAGAACAGGCTCAGTAGCGCGATAGCGCAGCTATTCGCCGGGACCTTCCTCGCTGCGTTCCAGTGCAGGGTTTCGGGAGCGCCCCGGATGCGCGGTAAGGCTATGCGCCGCAAGAGATTTTGCTCGGTTGCACTATCCTTGAAGGCCTCTTTCAAAGAAAGGCTCGTGGGCAATACAGAATTCACACATCTGGACGCTGAAGGCAGGCCCAGAATGGTTGACGTCGCCTCAAAAGAACCGACGTTTCGCCGCGCTGTGGCCGAAGGCGTTATCTTGATGGAGAAGGGCACAGCGGAAATGATCGCGGAAGGGAAAGCAAAGAAGGGAAACGTCCTGCTGATTTCAGAGCTCGCCGGGATCATGGGAGCCAAACGAACCGCGGACCTCATCCCCCTCTGCCACCCGATTCCGCTTTCATCGGTCGAGGTAAAGCTCGACGTGGATCCGGGCCTTCCCGGCGTTCGCGCGACGGCCCAGGCGGATGTGGTCGATCGAACCGGAGTTGAGATGGAAGCGCTGACTGCTGTAACGGTCGCACTGCTCACGGTCTATGACATGTGCAAGGCAGCCGACCGGGGGATGAGCATCGAAGGTGTCCGGCTCGTTCGTAAGGAGGGGGGACGCAGCGGCACGTGGACCGCCAATGGAGGTAGCGAATGAATCAGGGCATACCCGTTGCTGAAGAGCAGGCCAACACCCGTTCAGGAGGGTATATGGAAGCTCTTCTTATGAAGCTCCAGGCCGATGTTGCTTCCCGTAAGCAGCCCCGGAGCGAACTGATACCGATGCTGCGGGTCGTGACGATGGTGCTCGCGATTTCGGCAGTAGCATTTGAGCTCGGCACCCGCTCGGTAGACGCGAATTCAGGGTTCATCGCGAGAGTCGAGGCGCGTGAGCGTCTCGCGAGCCTTACGTCACAGCTCGACGCCCAGCAGGGAGTGATCGACTTCCAGAAGGCGCGGATCGAGCGGCTGGAGCAGGCTCAGGCGCTTTCCTCGAAGTATGCGATCGGAGCGGATCTGGCGATGAGCATTCAGGATATCGCGCTTGCCGAAGGCGTCGATCCGGAGCTTGCCTTTGAGCTGGTGCGCGTCGAGAGCCGCTTCAATCCCAGGGCGGTCAGCCCAGTCGGAGCGCTCGGGCTCACCCAGCTGATGCCCGCCACGGCGCGCCTGCTTTCGCCGGGAATCTCGCGGCAGCAGATCTTCGACCGCGAGACGAACCTGCGGCTCGGGTTCCGCTTCTTCAACTCACTGGTGAAGTACTACAAGGGTGATGTTCGGCTTGCGCTTCTTGCCTACAACCGCGGCCCCACCACCGTCGACAGGTTGCTCGCGCAGGGGGTGGATCCGAGCAACGGTTACGCGACTCTTGTGACCGGAGTGAGAGCCGGCCGAAATAACTAGTTCGAATGCTGGCACGCGAAGAGGGGGGCGATTCAAGTCGAATCGCCCCCCTCTCCCTTTTGAACAGCGACGCACTGGCTCAGCCTTCTGTATCCATCAGCGTCCCAACGGCTCGGTTGGTGGCGTTCAGCACCGCGAGAGCTGCCGCTCTGCGACGATCATCAGTGATGACCGAGGTGCCGATCAGGTGCCGATCCGCGAAACGTGGCGAGCGAAGCAGCACCGCGATCAGGTCATGATCGAACACGCGGAGCTCCTTCACTCCGATCAGGGCGAACGACACCTCCTCGCCAAGCACCTGCTGCAGGGCGGAGATTGTAGCGGAAGCACTCGCTCTCATCTCACCGGCAACGCTCGCTTCCCCGGTCGCTTCGCCGGCGAACCTCTGCCGATTCCATTCGAGGGTAACCCGGGTCGAAATCGATCCAGGATCTGGAGTGGTGACACTGATCGACTCAAAACGGGCGCGTTTGGCGGCACGTGAAGGCGTAGGAGTCGCTAGATCAACCTGAACCCGAGCCGCTACGCCATCTTCTGCGGCTACAACCGCAGCGATGGCCTCTCCTGTCAGCGCTCGAGCGCCAGCGATGTCGACCCGCACAGCGATCCTCTCGGGATAATCGGACCAATCGACATCGCGGACGCCGGAAAGCGCCCCCACCCTGCTGCGGACGCTTTCCGGAACGGCTTTCATTCTCTCGGCCATGTGCAAGTGACGCCCAGTGAAGGCTGTTTCGCGCCTGGTGAAGCTCAGAAGCGCAGCAACGCTCCGATACCCGCCAGATCTCCGACCTCTCCTGCTGATACGAACTGAACCTCGGCTCCCTGCGACTCTGCGAGCCGGATCACCTCCTCGATGACGTCCACTCCCTCTTCTGTGGGCGAGCCATCGTAGGGGCAGGTGCCGACCTCGCGGGCGAATACAAAACCGCAGGTGGTGCATCGCGCTCCATCCCGCTCCTGGTCCTGCGCAAGAACGACCCTGTCGACCTTGCCCTCCTGAAGTGCAGTCAGCGTGCTCTGGAAGCCCGCCGTGGCAAGGTAATCTTGCCGAACCCGATCCCGCAGCGCCATCAAGAGCTCCTGGTTCTCGCGCTCATGCTCTGCCTGCAGGTGCGGCTCAATGCGCGCGATGACCTCGCTGGTTGACTCGTCTACGCGAGCAGGACCCGTGTAGATGATCTTCTGCTGGATCGGCTCGGACAGGAATTCGCGAAATTGCGCGACATTTTCATTTGTTCCGAGCAGAACCAGGTCGTGAGGCCGGTGCCTATTTACGAAATCTTCGACGTGTTTTGCAAAATCCTTGAAGAAGTGCTTCATCTCCTCCAGCTTCCGGCGCTGGAAACGCATCTGTGAGTAGCCCCCGGCCTGAACGTCGTGCGCAGTGGGGATGGGATCGGGGTTTACCTCGATCTGGTCCAGCAGCGTTCCCAGATAAATACTGAGGATTCGGAGATGCTCACGGTCGAGCAGCACAACGCCATGGTGATGGTAGCTCTCCAACACCTGGGCGAGGGGACGAACTGACGGCTTGTGGTTGATGGTCAGCCGGTTCTGCACAGCGACTGGGAACTGAAGGGCCTCGAACCACTCGCCGCCCAGCTCCGTATAGATCACCACCCCCCGATTCTCCTCCCGATACTCCGTGGCAAGCCACTCGTTGATACGCGAGAACGCCTCTCCGACCGCATCCTGCGAAACCTCGTTCCGCTGGCTATCCAGCTCGGCGAACTGCGCGCGCCGCTGATTGAGGAAAACGTTGTGAGTACGCTTGTTATCGGAGTTTACCGACATATCCAGGAAGAGGGAGAGTACCTTCCCTCCGTTGGAAGTGCGAGAGAGAACGCGCTCCAGGTCTTGCTTCGAGATCATGGCGTATCTTCAATAGGTTGAAGGGGATGAGCGGCATCCGCGAAGGAGGTTTCAACCCTTCTGCCGTCCGCAAATACATTGCCGACGTGTAACGAATGGTAGAGGTGACTCGAGCGGCGGGCCAACCCGCTTCTTGTGGCTACCGGAGTAGAAGGTGTGCCCGTCAGACGAGCTTCTCGTCCGTGAGCTCGAGCAGGAGAGGATGGAGGGGCTCTGATAGGACTTCCCCTGCCGGGCCGCTTTCCAGAACAGCGCCCTGGTCTATTAACACGACAAAATTCGCGAGCTGTCGGACCTCAGTGAGGTCGTGAGTTACCAGCAACATCGGGGTTCCGGTGACCTCCTGGATTCGCCGCAACTCACCCCGGAGCCGCTTCCTCATGCGAATGTCGACAGCGGCAAAGGGCTCATCGAGAAGCAGAAGCTCCGGTTGGGTGGCGAGCGCACGCGCCAGAGCTACGCGCTGCTGTTGTCCGCCGGAGAGCTCGGAGGGACGGCGTTTACCCATTCCGTCCAGCCCCAGCAGCTCGAGGAACGAATCAACCCGCGCCTGCAGTTCCGCAGAAGGGAGGTCACTGAGCCCATATCCGATGTTCTTCTCCACCGAAAGGTGGGGAAACAGGGCGTACTGCTGGAAGACGTAACCGATGCCGCGAGCCCGGGGAGGGAGATCGATTCCGGCCCGGCTGTCGAGGAGTACCCGATCGGAGAGCAAGACGCGGCCGGTCGTCCCTGCCGCCAACCCGGCTATCGACCTCAGAGTCAGCGTCTTTCCGGCTCCCGACGGGCCGAAAAGGGCCGTTATCCCCTCGAAGCTTTGGAATGCGCTTTTCAGCTCGAACGGACCGACCTTGAGGTGGATGTCGACTGAGAGACTCACCAGCCGCTACCTCGCCCCAGCCGGGCGAGCAGAAGCAGCATCCCTCCGGTTACGATCGAGAGGATCAGTGCAAGGAGATTTGCTTCCTCGATCCTCGATGCCTGAACGGCATCGTAGATGGCGATGCTCGCAGTTTGCGTACGCCCGGGGATGTTTCCCGCCACCATCAGAGTCGCACCGAACTCACCCATAGCTCGGGCGAAGCCAAGAGCGATTCCCGCGACAATGCCTCTCCAGGCAAGCGGAGCAGTCACGGTGAAGAAGATCTCCAGCTCGCTTCGCCCAAGCGTTCGCGCTGCCTCCTCGTAAACACGGTCGACCTGCTCGAAACCGGCCTGAGCGCTCTTCATCAGGAAGGGCGCCGAGGCAACGAACGCGGCGATAACGGCCGCTGCAGGAGTGAAAACGAGCCGCCCCAGTCCCAACGCCTCCCACGCCTGACCGAGCGCAGCCTCACGTCCGATGAGCCTCAGCAGGTAATAGCCGAGCACCGTCGGCGGCAGCACCATCGGCAGCAGGATCAGAACGCTCAAGAGGTCCCGGCCGCGAAAGTTCAACCGGGACAGCGCCCATGCCAGCGGCACTCCGACGACGAGGGAAATGAGGGTTGCCAGCGTCGCGACTTGAAGGGACAGCCACAAAGGACCTGAGTCGTAGTTCACGAGTCCCTTCCCACACCCGCGAGGGCAAATACGCGCACTCCCGCTGCGGCGAATAGCGGCTGATTCACGCCGGCTCGAACCCGAACTGCTTCAGAATCGCCTGACCCTCCTCGCCCATGATGAAGTCCAGGAGCTCGGCGGCTGCCTCGGTCTCGCCGCCTGAGATGACTGCCCCCGCCTGCCTCAGCGGCTTGTGCAGGGATTCGTCGAGGATGATGTACCGCGCGGTCGAATCACCAAGAACCACCGACAGTGCTACCAGGCCGGCGTCCGCGTTGCCGGATCGAACGAACTCCTGAGCCTGCGAGACATTCTCGGCGAACACCAATCTCTCCTCGACCAGTGGCAAGAGCCCTGCGCTGACCAGGGCTTCTCGTGCTGCCATGCCATAAGGGGCGTGTTCGGGGTTCGCCATCGAGATCGTCTCGAACCGTGGATCTAGAAGACTTGCGAGAGAATCTGCCGGATTGGCCGATCTGGACCAGGTGAGTACCACCCTCCCCCGCCCGTAGACGCGCCGACTTCCTGGAGCTACATGGCCTCCCTCTTCCAGACGAGCGACGAAGGCTTCGTTGGCGGCCAGAAAGACATCCGCCGGGGCACCATTCTCGATCTGCGTCGCGAGGTTTCCCGTCGAGCCGAGTACGATCTCAACCGACTGTCCGGTAAGCGCTTCGTACCTTTCGGCGATCACCGGCAGTGCGTGCTGAAGATCTGATGCTGACAGCGCGAGCAATGTATCGGCCGCCCCGTCATCGGCGGCGTCCTCCGAGCGGCCGCATCCGCTCAGTACCAGCAGCAGGGCCGAGAATGTGGCGAGTGCGGATGGACGCAGTGAAGTCGACGACCGCAGGCGTGCGCGGATCTTCCCAATCGTTGTTCGAACTGGAACTCTGCCAGACGGCCCGGTCATGTCGGAATGCAAGGATTGCGAGGAGCTAAACAGGTAGACCGATTCGTTCGGCGTCATATCCACCAAGCGACTCCACCTGCGCTCGAATACCCGGAACGCGCAGCGTCGTAAGTAGTGACTGTACCGCCGGCAGGTCGAGGAAGTGGTTCGGGATGATCAACTCGTAGCTTTCAACCTGCAGCGGCACGAAATGGAGCCCGAACGCATTCCCTGCGGCGCGGATGCCAATTCCCACATCCGCTACACCCGCATCGATTCCTTCAGCGACAGCCATGTGGCCGCGAGCCGCTGTGTCATACCCGGCGACCCTTTCCGTTGGGACGTGGGCAGAGGCAAGACGTTCATCCAGCAGGGCTCGGCTGCCTGAGCCAGGCTCCCGATTGAGGAAGCGCATATCATCCCGCACGAGATCTTCCACGCTACGAATCGCGAGGGGATTTCCGGGCTGGACCAGCAGGCCCTGCTCCCACGCCGCAAAGCGGATTCGAGTGCAGGCGAAGGGAATCAGCCGTTCGATCCAGGGGCCGTTGAATTCCCCAGTCAAAGGATCCTGGAGGTGAGCACCTGCGACGTGCGCCTCGCCCCGAGCGAGAGCTTCGAACGCGGCAAGACTCGCCCTCTGCATCCAGCAGATCTCGACGCTGCGCTCACGCCGCATCGAGTTTGTTACGACCCCGAAAGCGGGGTCGCACCCCGCAACGACGAGCTCCGGCTCCGGAGGTCGCTCCGGAAGTGGAACTACCTCGACTTCATCTCCATCGACGGAGCTCACAACGCCGTCGGCACGTCCGAGCACCCTTTCGCCTTCTCCAAGTGGGAAGGCGAGGAGCCGTCCCCCCACCTGCGCCAGCCGAACCCGGCCCCCCGGCGCCAGCCCGTTCCACGCGCGGCCTGCGCGGACGGTCTTCTGAGGCGAATCAGGAAGGCGAAACAGCTCCTCTACCGGAACCCCGAAGGCTGCTCCCAGCCGGAGGGCGATCTCTGCGGAGGGTACTGCGTGGCCCGCCTCGATCGCTGAGTAGCTCTGCCTCGACACGCCGCACGCAGCCGCGGTCTGGGCCTGGCTCCAGCCACGTGCACGGCGGGCGGGTGCGAGCGAGTTGATGACGCGAACTACCATAGCAGGTATGTAAGGTTTACCTGCCCCGTGGTCAAGCCGTCCGCGCAGCACCCGCGCCCCTCCGTGTGGGAGCAGACACGCTCCGGTGGACCTTTCAAGGGTTTTCACCGGCACCCAAGCGCAGCTGCTCTCTGCCCATTCTGTGGGCAAGCCTCTCGGAAACCGCTAACCGCCGGGCCGGAGTCTTGCTCGGCCCGTGACTCATGCGAAAGCAGAAGATTTTCCTGTTATCGCCAGCGAATGCAGCCGGGAAACGAGCAGCGATGCTGTTTCGGAAGGAAGCCGACTTCGATCTCGCACGCCGGCTCAGGCTGGAGGAGGGAGCGTCGCTGGGTGAGGTGTTCGCTTTTGTCAGCGGGCTTTACTTCCGTGGGAAGCTGGCGTATGCACGGCGCTTCGGAATGGATGACCCCGGCCGTTCCGCCTCACTTGTCATCACTAGTGCGCGAGGCCTGCTGCCCAGCTCGACGGAGATACGGCTGCACGACCTCGAGGAGTTCGGTCGCAGTCCGATCGACGCGCGAGACCCGCGTTACAGCACCCCGCTGGCGGCGGATGCAACGCGACTCAACTCGCAGTTGAGGGAGGAGGCGCAGATCGTACTTCTCGGCAGCATCGCCACTTCGAAGTACGTCGAGCTTCTCGTCGATGTCTTCGGAGACCGGCTCTGCTTCCCCGAAGCGTTCGTCGGTATGGGTGACATGCAGAGAGGAGCTGCGATGCTGCGGGCAGCCGAGTCCGGCGTGGAGCTGACTTACGTGACCGCCCGCGGAGCCGTGAGGAGCCGCGCCGCCGCGAAAAAAGGGAAGCCGAAATGACCGCGACGACGATCGAGATCCCACCGAAAGCCGCAACCGCCACCCTGAAGTTCGGGAGCCGCGACGTAAGACTGACGAACCTCTCGAAAGTCTTCTTCCCGGACGCCGGCTACACGAAGCGGGACCTGCTCACCTACTACGCCGCCATGGCCGATGTGCTGGTCCCTCATCTCAAGGACCGCGCGATGGTGATGAAGCGCTACCCGAACGGAATCGATGGCAAGTTCTTCTTCGCCAAACGAACGCCCGCCGGGGCGCCTGAATGGCTGAAGAAGTGTCACATCGAGCACGGCTCGGGGAGCATCATCGACTTCCCGATGACCCAGGATGCGGCAACCCTGCTCTGGCTGATCAACCTGGGGTGCATCGACCTCAATCCATGGTACTCGCGCTGCGACGACATCAACCGTCCGGACTACCTCAACTTCGATCTGGATCCAGTTGCACCCGCCACCTGGGATTCGGTTTGCGAAACAGCTCTGCTGGTACGGGAGGCGCTGGAGAAGATTGGAGCCCCCACATTTGCCAAGACGAGCGGTTCAAGGGGCATCCATATCTATATCCCTATCCAGAGAGGTCCTCTCCAGAAGAAGGTCTGGAGCTACGCCAAAGCCCTCGCGCGGGAGCTCGAGAAGAAGAACCCCGCGCTCGTCACGGCGGAGTACCGCATAGCGAAACGGCCTCCGGGGCGAATTCTGGTTGACTACAACCAGAATG
>ERZ1066118.1205-NODE-1205-length-17646-cov-7.632369_pt1 | contig 17646 bp, 30 predicted proteins | sample MGYA00382765_ERZ1066118 | MGnify/ENA primary metagenome ERZ1066118 (study PRJEB33369, sample SAMEA5778348) | biofilm metagenome | biome: Industrial cooling water; feature: Water cooling tower basin; material: Biofilm | place: United Arab Emirates | collected...
TCACTGTTCTGTCTTATAACGAGAATTGGCACTGTTGGCATTAAAACGCCCCTGCCTGCCGCGCAAAATCGTTCGGAATGCGCACTTCGGGAACTAAAATTTTCAGCAGGTAATCGCCGCCCGGCAACTGCGACAATTGAGTACTCGCATTGACGCTGATTTCGCGCGCGGCGCCGCCGGATACACTGCCGCCTGCTGGAGCGCCAAGCACTGCGCCCGCATCCAAAGCCGGGTTCGGCATTTCGGGCATTGATGGCATCGCGGCCGCAGATGCGCCTGGCATGGGCGCGCCGACTGCTGCTGCCGCAGTTTTATCATCCAGCCCCAGCGCACTTTTTAGCTTGCTCGATTGATCCTGCAAAATTTCATAGGCGCTCATCTGGTCTGGCCCCATGACACCGGTGGAACGAAGCAATTCATAGAGCGCGACGCCTACAACCAAACCCGCCGCCAAGACGGCGAGTGGAACCGCCAGCGCCGACGCCACGCCGGTGAGCGCTGGGATGGTGGAAAGCGCCGACGCTTTCAGAGTTGTGAATGCGCCAACCGCTGCCACTTTTAAGCCTGGGAATGCCATTGTCAAAATACCAACTTCTGCTCCGAGCGAAATAATTCCACCAACTGCGGTCGCACCTGCCGAGCCAATATAAAGCACATAGCCCGCCGATTCCTGCAAGGCCGGGGAAGCCTCCACAATATCCATAATCGGCAACAAAATTCCGCCCAGAATCGCCGCGCGCGCATTCGCTGCGCCAACGCCGATTTGTTCCTGCATGTTGCCGAAACGAAGCTCAAATTCGTTCGATGTCAACGCGGCATGGCTCATGTTGTCGCGCATGTTCGCAACCGCGTCACCGCCCGCGCGCATGATCTGGTTAAAAAGTTCCTGCTTTCCTGCCGATTCACTGATTTTTGAAGCGGCCTCGATTGCTTTTTTGCCGGTTTCGTCAATGACGATTCCATATTCCACAAGCGCCTTGACTTTGCCGGTGGCCAATGCCTGTCCGATGGCCGCGCCAATTGCGTCGTCGTCGCCCTTGGTGACAATCGCCAGCTGCTCGGCCATGTCTTTGATTTCATCAACGCGGTCTTGAAGCCCAGCGATGCTGGCCATGTTTTCGAGGCGCACTCCCAATGCCTCGGCTTCCATTCCTGCATCGGCAAGGTGGCCAGCGACCAGCAACCCGGCAGCCCCAATCGCGCCGAGTGCGAGACCGGCATTGCGCACGCCTTCGAGTTTGGACTTGAAATTCTCGGCCTTTTTTGCCGCCTCATCCAAGCCCGAATTTTTGCCCGCTTTGTCGAGTTCGGTGTTGAGCTTGCCGACTTCCTCGCGCGTGTCCTGAACGGTTTCTTTCGCGCCTTCGTCTTTGCCCAACAGCCGAATTATCAGATCAATTCCATTCATAATGTGCTACAATTCGGAACATGGAAAACAAACCCAAACAAATGAACAAAAACACGATTCTGGGATGTGGCTGTTTGTCTTTTCTGGTGCTTTTGCCTTTCACATGCCGCGCGCTCGTAGGAGAGCGTCAAGTTGGGAAATCGTATGCCTATGTTGCTGCAAAGCTCGAAATTCAACAAAAGCTCAAGGCTCCATCAACTGCCAAATTCCCCTATCATAGCGAACCTGGCGTTGTCATCGTTGAACAAGGCGACAAGTTCATTATCACCAGTTACGTTGAAGCACAAAACGCTTTTGGCGTGCCGCTTCGCAAACGATGGACGGCGGAAGTTCAGCGCACACCAGACGGTAAAGATGTTCAAGTACTAAGCGCGAATCTTGTCGAGTAATCATTCGTCGCACGGCCTGTAAATATCCCAGTAGAAATCCAGCCCGCGCGATATTTCCTCGATCCATTCGCGGTTGCCTCGCCGAAACTCGGCCAGCTTACTCATCAAAAACGACACGCGCAGCGCCTGCGCGTAGGTTTGCTCGATGAAGCTGCGCGCCGGAAAGCCGTCTACTTTTTTTTTGCGGTGAGAGCCGGATTTAGTTCGCACAGATTATTGAAAAGCTGCAACACGCTGAAAGCTATTTCTTCGTTTTGCGAGTACTCGAAAGCCTGCTGGTAGCTCTCGAAAAAGCGTAGTGCGTCCGGTTCAGCGCTTTCACGCAATCCCACGAAAAACAACGCCGCACAATAACCTTCCAAAACGCTGCGGTCCAAAGTATTAAGATCGCCGTTTGCATCGCGCGGTGATAGAACCGAAACTTCCGCCAGTTCGTGCCAGTTCAGCCGCGCCGGAAACCATGTTTCGCCCTCAATTTCAACCGGCTCGACCTTCGGCTTTTTGCGCGCCTTTGCCTCGGCGATGCGCCGCTCCGATTCGCGCTCGAACTTTTGCTCCTGTTCGATGCGCTGGACTGTTTCAGGCGGCATTGGCTCCGTGGTAACAGAGCCGTCCGCGCCGTAGCAGGTGTAAACAGGTTCGGTCACAGGTTCGATGGTTTCGGTGTCTTCACTCATTAGACTGGCACGCTCCCTCGAACACTCGTGGCAATATCAGTCGTCCACTCGCTCGGTTTATCGCCCAGCGTGGTATCGGTATTTCCCAGCATCCATCCAGAGACCGGGAAACGAGTCGTAACCCACGCCGGCAAAACAGTCGGCGTGCCGGTTTCTGTGCTGGCGACATCGAACGAGGCCAGACGCGCGCCCGGCTTTAAATCCATCAACGAAATTTCAAGGCTGTTCCAGCCTTTAACTTTGATGTCCAAATCCAGTTCATCGGGCACCTTGGTCGCGACCCACGAGCCGCCAGGCTTGCGCGGCGCGAAGGAAAGTTTTTGCGAGATCTGAACTTCGGTTGCTTCCGCCACCACCGTCTGGCTACCACCAGGTAGTGTCCATTTGAGACGCACATTTTTCAGCGACAAAAAATCATCAGTTCCTGGCAATGGCATTTACTTCGCCTCCTTGCCGCTCGGCGCGGCGGGTTTCGTTTCGCGTTTCGGCGCGGCGGGTTTGATTTGTTCCCACACGCCACGCGCTCTGGCTTCTTCTTCGGTCAGCGCCGTGCCCGCTACCGCGATACACTCGCCTTCTTTGTAAATGTTTTCCTTCACAGGAATCAACATGAGTACTCCTAAATCGTTTGCCGATACGTCCATGAAATGCGATGCGGATTGGCGTGATACTGCACGCCCTCGCTGTCGCTGATGGTTTCGCGCTCGGCGCGCACAGCGACATGCATCAGCCCCAGCGCTTTTAGAACGTCGTAATCCTCGGCGATGATTTCCAGCAGCGCGCGCGCCAGCTTGGTGTCGCTGCCTTCGGGATTGGCCGCGCCGGTCTGCGCCCCTGAAAAATCGTTCGCCGTCGCATCGCAGCGCACCAGCACATCACGTCGTGGCCGCGCCGGTGCCGTGAACTGCGATTCGACATCGCTTTCCATCGCCAGCAACAACAGCGGCTTTCCGGCCTGATCATCGCCCGTCGGCTCGTCATCTTCAACAACGACTTTCACACCTTTGTAGGGCGCAAAAACCGCGCTGTAATCGCTATCAAGGCGCGCTTGCAGGTGCGTTTTGAGTACTCGCACGGCATCCAGTCCATTTGAAAAAGTCACCATGTGAGTACTCAACGAATCGCGTTCTTGATTTCCTGTAACACCACGGGCGCGATTTGCGGCTTCACGGTCTCATAAGCATCCGCCGCCGCCGCGTTGGTGCGATTGATGCCGTCTATCCCGTCGGGCAAGTCTGCCATGCGCCCTTCGTATTTCTCGGCGCTGCCCTCGGTCAAAACGTGAAACTCCTCGGCGGAAACACGCTTCAAGCGCTGGTTACGCAAAAAGTCGCCACTGCGTTTCCACTTCGGCTTGCCTTTTTTCGTCGTCGGAATGGCGCGCCTGTAGGTTCGGTTAACCTTCGTCAGCTTCGCCTGCAAGGTGATTTCACCCGCGCGCTTCATCCCGGCTTCCAGTCCCTTTTGAAGTTGCTCCGGCGTGGCGTTCAGGCGCGCGACGCTGGCCGGGTCAAGATGGGGAACAATTTTCATGGCATCAAATACGAGGCGTCATTGTTCGGATTGCAGATCGTGGCCTTGCGGACGGTGTGGCTTTGAGTAATTCACTTTCGCGACTCGCTTTTTTTGCCTGCACCGCCGCGCAAATGCTGTCAATCAGCGCGTTTGCCTCCTCGTTCAAGCGTATCCCGGTTGAGCGATAAGCTTCTCTTAGCTGCCCTGCTGTAAAATACAAAGAAGATTCTGTTCGCTTTGCCGTTGCCTGTGTTGCTAACGACAGCTGCTCACTAACAGCACCCTCTTCTTCGTCAGACAAGGGCCACTGATCGGGGGCCGCGCACTTCCGAAGCCTCATCATCACCACATCGGCGGCACGTGGTATGCGCGCCGCAATGTCCGCATTTAAGGCAGCGGCGTTGGGGTAAGTCGCATCCACCTGTTCAGGGCGCAAACGACTTTCAACGCGGATCGAATCGGCTTCGGGAAGCGGGAACGGGTAAGACATTATTTAGCCTTGAGGCGCTTCGTATTCGCCGTAAACAGAACGCACGTTTTTGATTTGGGGAGCCGAAAGGCCCGCGCCTTTCAATGCCTCGTCATCAACGTTTCGCAGGCTGTCATTGGTTTCGATGTTGGCAGCGGCCAAACGTTCAGCGACTTTAGCAGTCAATTTAGGTTCGTCGTCATCTTGCGAGGTGCCAAAGTCCCAATCGCCCGCGAGCGCCCCTGCTTCAATCAGCCGCTCGCCATCTTTAGGTGATAGTCGGGATGCAACTTCATCTTCCTGCCCCGGCAAATACACATCGTTGCCGATGCGAACACCGGACAGGATTTCACGATTATCTTTAGCCATTGATTACACTCCTGCGTTGATGGCCCAGACTTTCTGTTCAGTCGGGACGCAAAGGCCGTTCATCTGCACTTCGTAGTTGGCAAAGCGGCCGTTGCCGCTCGTCTCGCGATAAACACGGTTCAAGCGCGGGTCTACATCGCCGGGCTGAATGCCGCTGTTGTCAGGAATGCCGTCCAGATCATCAGCGCGAACAACCGGAGCGAAACAGGCGTCACCAACGATGTTATCGGCGGGTATGGCCACGATGCGCTGCGACGGGAATACCTTTGTAGGCGTTGTTGCATCGCCACCATCGGTGAACACGTCAACGCTACGCTCGTTGATGTAAAAAGCAAAATCGGTCTGCAATTCGTCCTGAATGATTTTCTGCAAATCAGCCACGGAGTACTTAACACCACCAACGCCGGTTGGGGCATCGGCGCGAATAGCGTTAAATGTGGTCTGGCGTAGCATTTCACCCTTCAACGGGCCGACAGCCGCCGCGCCATCAGAAAGCCATGCAAGGTTCAAATCCCACGCATTCACACCGGCGTCGTTCCACGCCGTGCCTGCGGTCTGGATGCGCGAAGCATCAATGTTCAGACTTGCGGTGTAGGTCTTGCTTGCGTCCTGCGGGTTGCGCTGCGTCACCGTGCCCTTTGTCCATGCTTCAAAAGCATCCAACTCAAGGCGGCGGAAGTTTGCCAGCGCAATAGCCTTTACGCGGTCGGGAATGCGCGCGCCAATCAAGCGCAGCAGGGTTTCGCGGTTGCCGTCGGCGCGTTCGCCCAGCTTCTGCATTTCCTTTTCCGCGATACGCGCATAGCCCTCAATCGGGACGATGGAGACTTTGCGCAGCGTCGGAGTTTTAACCGGGACATGGCGACCCCGCGCGTTCCATTCGCGGCGGTCAGAAACCGGTCGAAAATCAATGGTGTAAACATCATCAAGGTCTACACTGTCCACATCTTTGCGTGGGAAAAATGTATCCCACAGCAAACGCCCGTCGTCGTTAGGTGAAACAGTCTGCGCCCGCACGGTCAGGGCACCGGGCGAAAGCAATTGCAAAAGAGCTTCGTAACTTATCATTGTCTATTCCTTTCGCCTGTTAGGTCGTGGTTACTTTGAATCCACCGGCGGTAAGCGCGGACAATTCGTTCGCAGAAAGGGCGCGCCCCAGATTATCTTCAGCAATGTCGCGGTTAATGAGCGCGTGTGTAGTGACAGCAACCAGTGGGTCACTTGTGTCACTCGCGAGGTTGGCATTGTCCGTGCGTCCTGGCAATTTCACAGCCTCCACGGTCAGGCCATAAACCGTCTGCGACGCACCGGAAACAATTGTGCCGTCCTGCTTGAGAGGCGTGTTTGGTTTTAAATATCCGTTGGCGTCAACTTCTGCCGTGGTGAGTGTTGATACATCAAGTTTTACGTGGTCAACAGCTTCAATCGGGCTGAGAAACGCATTTCCATACGCTTGATCGCCCGCTGTTTTTGTAGTTCCGAGAGGCATTGTTCATCTCCTAAAATGCGCAATTTAGCGCGTCATATGCATCCGCTCTTCCAGCGATGGCACTTTGGCAACTTCATCTGTCTTTTGCTTTTTCGCAGCTTCTTCAGCGCGAATTTGTTCAGCTAATGAAGTTGGTTTACCGCCCCCCACCGCAGAACCACGCGGGAAGGGAACGACGGGTTTCGCCGGTGTTGCAGATTCAACTTGAAGGCTCGGCAAATAGGCAGCAAGCGAAGATTCCACATATTCACTCAGCGGCTTGCTTACGTCCTTTTCGCCGTCTTTATAACGCGCTACGACTTTCGCAGCATCGCCCTCGCCTTCGACTTCAATCTGAAAGCCTTTACTTTTTGCCAAATCAGCCAACACATCCGATTTGTAACCTGCAATAGACGCTGCCCTGCTGATTACTTTTTCGGCTTTGAGTTCATTGCGCTCATTAACAGCCGCTTCGCTGTCATTGATGCGCTGTTGGATTTCGTCAGGTGTCCCCAGTTCGTTGAAGGCTGTCCACTTTTCGGCATCTTTGCCGGTTAGAACAACTGCGCCTTCAGGTATCTGCGTCTTTTTGAGTTGGCGCTTATCCTCGCGAAGGTTTGCGTTTTCGCTTAACAAGTCAGTGGCCAAGGCAATCGCATCGCCGTTTTTCTTGTCGAGCAGATTTTGCAGGTTACGACGCGCCTTGTCGTCGTCTCCACCACCTTTGTCCACCTCTTCAAAAAGCCACTGCACACCAAACGGGGATCCAAAACGATTTTTCATTGCGCTCCTTGAGCTTTGAGCCGACCTTGCGGCTACGGGGTAAAAACAGAAAAGCCCGTCTACTTTCAGAACTGGCACCTTGTGCGGATTCTGAAAACAGACGGGCGGATTAGATGAATCTAACTGGCCGATATTCGGTTATCTCACAATTGCTTCCAACGCCTTACGAGCTTCCTGTGCGTGAGATTCTTTGCAGCGCTGTAAGTTGCCCAGGATGCGAAGCAATGTTGAGCGTTCAACGCACAGCATTGGCGTCTTAGCTTCCATTGTATCAGCTTTTAATGGTTTTCGCAATTGTTCGGCCATTATTTTTATTCCTCGCCTGTTCTGGTGATGATGACGCAATGGCAATTATTCCCGCAGTCGTCACTGCCAATTTCAGGCATCTCATCAATCGGTATCCATCCACGATCAGCAACTTCCTCGCATGACTTACAGTGCTGAACATTCGCCATCACACGCTTTGCCATTGTGTGACCAATGGCCTTTTGAGACTGCAAACGCTCATTTTCATAAACAGAACGAAACTTATTGGAATAACTAATCAAGTCGTTCGGATCACGCATTTGCATTTTTCCCATAGAGCGAACATTGCTTTGTATTTTTTGAATTCTGTTATGAAGAAAGTCAAATTCCTCACGGGCCTGCTTTTCGAGACGGTCAAGAATTTGCGGCGTAATCTTGTCATAACCCCCATGCGCTAATGCGGTATTTGCCAACAGTCCTCGCTTGATGGCTTGTTGCATCAACGGTTCGATGGATGCGACGGGAATCTCGCCAATCATTACTTTTGTTACGATTACGCCAATGTCTGCTCTTGCCTGAGAAACAACAGCATCGGCAGCAGCCTTAACAGTTGCCGCCGGAACCCTGCCTCGCGCTGTTGCCCATGCCGCGCCAGTTCCCTCAATCCAAAACGGATTCATTTCCAAAACAACCTCGCCATCTTGGGACGAATTGTGACACGCTTGCCACCTGACACCGGCGCTGTTCCAGGTTGCGACAGCTTAGCCGTCCACGCCTTCGCATCTTCAATATCGTCTTGCGTGATGCGATGCGCTTTAGGGTCACGCGGTTTGAGTTTGCCGGGTTTGATGCGCGGCTTTGATTCTTCTGCCATGATTATGCGGCCTCCTCTTCTGGTTCCTCTTCTGGCTGTGGCGGTGTGGGCGGGGCTGATTGTTGTAGTGCCGCACGCGGTTCTCCAAAGTCGCGCTCATATCGCTCTTTTGCGAGTTGGTCTTTATTCGCTTCCACGTCTTCAACACCTAACATAGTCATGCCTAATTCGTGAGACAAAAGCTCTGAATCAACAAGCTCTTTTATCAAGCGCTTTTCATCCGGTGTCAGCGGCCCGCTATTGGGATGCGCCGTTACATTATCACGAAGCTCTTTAAATTGCTCTAATCGGCTGTCGTTGCCCAGATATGCAGCAAGGCAGCGAACGCCGCGAAATAAATCTCTTAACGTGCCTTCCACCTTACGCGCAATTTTGAGCAATGCGCGGGCAAAATCGGCGCGCGCCTCAACACGCGCGATGCCGGAGCTATCAGGCGACAGAAGTTCTAAGACGTGAGCTTGATTGGCCGATTCGTAGAGCGCGCGAATGAAGAAGCGCAGGACTTCTAAAAGCGGAGCGCTGGAAACAGGTTCACGCCATTGGACGTTCCCGCTGCGCGCCGTCCTTACGATTCGGCCCTGCGCATCCACTGTCTCATCAACCACACTCATGTAAAACGGCGCTGCGCGTGGCCCTGTGACGACTTCGGCATCTTCATAAACCGGTTGCCCTGCTTCGTCTTTTTTGCCCGTGTCTTCAACTGGTGGTTCAATGTCGGTGTGGGTTTCCTGCGGGAATCCTGCAACGTCGGCGTTAATCTTCACCATCGTTGAAATCGAGTTGATGACGTTGTTTAAACCGATATTGGCCTTCGACACCAGCGCTGCAAAAACGAGCGGATGAAACGAAGCACCGACCACAAGCGGGATGCCGCCCGTATCTAACGTGAATTGTTGCGGCGCGCTGTTGTCGTTTTTAAGGATGAGTACTTGTGTCAGAACAACATCCAGCTTTTTGCCCGCTTCGTCACGTGTCGGGCACCACGAAATTTCAAGACATTGTCGCGTTTTCTTTTCAGTGCCCTCGCCATATTCTTCTGAATATGAATAGATGCCGTATTCCTGACGAGTACTCGGATCGGTGTAAATAAAGGCTGTGCCGGGCGCAGGAGACTCGCAGTAAATAAGTTCTGCGGCTTCTTCAAAACTACCCAATTGCAAGCCCGTCAAAATGTTGCCGTCTGTGTCCTGCACGTCCTGAACGTAACCCGGAGGAACGCCATAATGGAAGTAACCGGACAGCACAGAGCAAAGCCGCGCTGTGAATAATTCCAGCGTCTCGGACATCTTCTCACGGTCAAACCATTCGCCTAATACCGTATCGGCTATTTGCTTGATTTCACTGGCCCGTTCTACTTCTTCTCCTGCTTCATTGGTTTCATAGGCAATAACAGGGTCAACAGTTTCAAAGCCCGGTTCCTGCCCGACCGTGCCCGCCACGTAGCGCCGCGCCAACTCGCCCAGCTTCGCCAGAGCGACAAACGATTGTTCGATGTATTTTTGGCCGTCTGTGTCGCCCACAGCAGCCGGTGGCCCCACATACTGCGCGCCGTCCTGGTAGTAATCTTCCTTTTCCAGAAAAGCGACTGCGGCCTTTTCGAGTGGTGTTTGCACCGGCATCAATTTGACGGCGTTGGCGTAATCGAGTGATTCAGGTTTGAGCATTGTTGTATCCAAAAAATCAATAGCGAGCGTTGCGGGATTTGGGCGTTTGTTTTAATTCAGGCGTTTGCTTGGCCTTGTAATTCGCCAAATTCCAACCATCGGCCAAGTCCGGCGAAAAACCCAGGTCATTTTTTATCTTGTCTTTCGGGTCAACGACTTTGCGCGCACCCGGCCCCGGCTTCCACTTCGGCGTAGACAATTCCTTTATCAAAACCGTCCTCACTCCGCCTGGTAGTCTCGAAAAATCCAGCCGCTTCAACTTCGCATTGTCCCGTGTCATCCAGTAAAGCTCAGATCGGATGTTCACAAATTGCTCAGGGTCATTCACATCTGTGCTGCTACTATTGACGCCAATCACGTTGTAGCCCTCAGCTTTCAAAATGTCATACGGGCCGGTTCCCAAGCCGCCCGTCGTGTCAATTTTGATTGGTATGCCGTCCTGAACTTTTTCGCATTTGGCCGGATAGCCTGTATCTTCTTCAATGGCGCGCGCCACGTCTTTAATCGCAATGGCGACCGCGATGTTATCCATCTGTCGCACAATGGCGTAATGCTTCAAAGCGCACGCGCCCTGCTTGGTAAATATCGTTGTCCTATCGTCTCCGAAGCGCGCCACGTCGCAGCCTATTTCCGGCTTGCCCGTTGGTTCCAATGTCGGCAAATTCAAGAGCCAGCCGCGCGGTATCACTTGCTTGTCGGCTTGCGTTGGGAACTGACCTAACGCGCGCCCCTGAAACACCGCATTCGGCAAATAAAACCATTTCTCGCTATTCTCGCCAATCGGCGTCCCATTGATGGCCGCCTGTATAACCGGCAACGAATAGAACTCAAAAGCATCACCCTCTAAAGCATCAACACGGTCACAATCTTTCTCCAGCATTTCCATCAACCATTGAAGGCGAACGGCTTTTGGGAACGGTGGGTTTTCGCATCTTAACTCAGTTTCAATGTTCGGATGGTCAAAAACACTGATTGAAAGCACGTTGTAAACCGATGATGCGCAATGGTCTCCGAAACTCGTTGCTTCATCCGTCGGGTTTGCGATTTCCAGTTGTCGGCACTCAGGGTGCGTCATCAAACCATCAGATGCCTCAAAGATGAACCCCGGCACGCCGACCGCTTCCTCAACAATGATGAGAATAGGTGCAGTATGTTCGCCCTGAAAGCCTTCGCCATTCTCTGCGTTCAGCGCCTGAATAAAGTGGCCCGTGTCATTGTTCGGATCGCGCACAAGGCCGCTTTCCAAGATGGTGCCAGGTAACTTCTTCTCGCGCCGAAAGCGCTTAATCTGCTTGAATGTAAGCCCCAAACACTGTTTCCAGGTCGGGGCTGTGATGTAAACAATATGTTCGTCCCAGCAGTCATACCACCAACACGCAGCAATGGCGGCGGTAAAGGTTTTGCCAATGGCGTGCGATGCCTTTGCAGCCGTGCGGCGATGGCGAGCAACGGAAAGCAATATCTCTTTTTGTTCGGGCGTCAAATCCACACCTAACACATCGTGCGCATAGCCGATAATGTCGGTTTGGTATTTGAGATATGGATTTTCAAAATGCAGCAACGAATCAAGCTCTGCGCGCTCTTGCTCGCTCAGCAAGGGCAGCAATTCGCTCCACTCGTTCGGTGTCGGTAAGTCCAACGTCTTCATGTTGAATCGGCCCGCCATTCTTACCCGTCACTTCGGCCCTATCCGTAAACAACTTGTGATAGCGCCCCAACTTCTCTAAAGCCGCCTGCGCATCATGTATCGTAACCTCGACCTCAACCTCTTCCCATTCATCACCCTCTTTGAGCGACGTGCGAGTTTTGGTCTTGAGCTTCTTTATCAGGTGCAGGTTCGCACGCGCCTCTTCTGTGCTTAGATTGAGCTTTGGCGCTTCGCCTCGCACCATAAATTCATCTTGCGGCAAAAACGACACAAACGAACCACGCGCATGGTCTGCCAATCGCATCAGCACTTCGGCAGCGCTCATGCCGTGAGTACTCACAAATTCTGAAATAAAGTTTTGAATTTCAACATTTTTCAACAGTCGCGCGCCCTGAGAATACGCTGTCTTTTCGCTGTAACCGGCCACTAATGCGGCTCGTGTCGCGTTCCAATCCTTGACATATTCAAAGGCGAACACCTGTTGTTGTGGCGACAAACCGGAAGCATTCGGCTCTTGCTCCTGAGCCTTTGGCTTTACGCTTGGCTTCCGTGTTGTGTTTTTCGCCTTTCTAACTGCCATATCTCTACTTCCCACCGACCCCAAAACAGAAAAGAATCAAGCGCCTGAAAACAATTTTTTCATCAAGCAATGTGCCAAGTCCTGCGTGCACGATTCATTGCGTTCGTTCAGTTCATTAATGACCACATCGCGCAAAATGGCCTGTTCCTCGTCAGGCGTCATCTTGTTGATTGTGCCGCGCGCGAAATCGGATAATGGTTTAAAAAACGCGTGAATCAGTTCATGTAACAAAACTTCGAGCCGATCATTGTTGGGGCACTTAAAAAATCCAGCGCAAATATGAATGTTCACGATTCTTTGCCCGTAATCAATGCCGCACGATGCGAGATTATCACCGTCATCGCTATTAAAATTGACGGTCGCATACTGACACCAGTTCGGCAATAACCATTCCAGGGTATCAAGTAAGGGGCGCACGGCATCAAGGATGTCATCCGGCCATTTGCCCATGTATTCAAATTTGCCGACTCGCAGCGATTCACAATTCATAAACGACCCTTTTTTCTATCCAACATCAACCGATACCGCGCCTCTGCGGGCGTTGCGCCAAATCCGCAATAGCCTTCCTGTAAGTTGTGCCCTAAGAGCGCGCACCAACTGTTACCGTCCATGAAGATGCGAACTCTTTTATGTTTTGGTTTTTTCGTCATCCTCATCTCACCTCACACTCAGTCTGCGGCGCGACCTGTTTCAACTTCTCACACAGTTCATGCACCTGCTTTTCCAGCGCTGTCACGCGCGCGCGTAAGTCGTTATTCTCGCGCTCCAAAACATCATTCTTCTTCTTTAATTCTTCTCGTTCGCTTTCAAGCTCTTTATTTTTTTCTTTCACGGCTTCGGTTTCTTTCGTGATATTTTCAACTAAGGCGCGAATAAGTTTTAGATCCTTCTCCAACTGCTCGATTTTCTGCGAATGCGCATCTGCCACATCCTTGTAAGAATCAGCCTCAGCCTCGATGTTCGATATGATGCTTTTGGTGCTGCGCCAGTAAACGCCCCACAAAATGCCGCCAGTTGTCAGCAGTGACGAGCCAAAGCCCACCATGACCTTGTGAAGCTCATCAAGGCTGTCGGAAGTGAGCGCGAGGCCAACCAGCGTGCCCAACCCAAACGCCACTAAAAAGCGTGCTGTGCGCAAAAGCGCCCGGATTGTCTCGCCGCGCTGCTGCCTCGTCATCCATTCCCGCCTGATAGTAATTTCATGACTTTATGATTCAACATCTGTGTCAGCCTTTGCGTGTGGCGCTTGGTTCTTACTCGGCTTCGGTAAAATCTACGTAATAACTTTTGCCAACTTCAAATACATCTTCTGTCACTGTCGAAAGCGTGATATTGCCATTTGGTGTAGCCGCGAAGAATTTTTTATTTTCTTCGGACGTATCAGAGACGGCCTGCAATTTAGCAGAGTACAAAAACGGATGCTCTGCTTTCCATCCTTTTGTTTTGCCGATTTCAACACACGTAAACTTTGCTCTTGTTGCCATCTTCTAAAATCTCCTTTTATTCAGCATCCGTGCCGCTCATCCACGCCCGCCACTTCGCATCTTCATTCGCCGTCATCGCCCGCATTCGCCGCGCCACGATGTGCCGCTTGCGCTTGTGTTCGCGGCGTTCCAACTCGCAGCGCTTTTCGTAGTTGTAGCGAAAGGAAAGCCATGCGAGTACTCGGCCCCAATTCATTTGACGTATAATACCGGGCTTTCGTCACCCCAAGTGCCTTCGCGGGTGATTTCAACACCTGCGGCGCTCAGGATTTTGCGCACCTCTCCCCAATGAGCATCGCCGCGCTTTTCAGCATGAACGCGCACCGGCTGATCGCCATGCACGATAATAACGCTGTTTTGTGGCACCGCAACGGGATTTTGCGTTACAGGTTTCCCTATGACAGGCCGATGCACCACAACGCCGCCTGCGCGCAACGCCTCGATTTCCGACGCGCTTAAAAGCCGCTGGACTTCTTCGTGCATGCCGTCTTTGCGCCGACGATAATCGCCGCCCCAGAAGAAACCATATTTTTTGAAGATCGGTGCGAGACGGCGAACACTGCCATAAGCACCAACCGGCGGTGGCGTGACACCCAGACCGTTTTGCTGTGGGTTGATGTCGAACGCCGTACCGAAAGCATGGTTCGACGGCGTGCGCGTGCTGCCCCTGACCATGCGTGGATTAAAAGAACCGCCCCAGAAAATAATATCCTTGAGCAATCCTTTTTCTTCGATTTCCTCAAATGCGGCTTTAAGCTGCGCCGCCGCGCCCTTGAAAAACGGAATATCGCCATCCAGAACGCCGCCATAAGTCGGCACGCCTTTTAATTGGGGGATGTGAACGGTGACGATATTCTTATCCGCCCACCCGTCAAGCAGTTGGATGCGCCCACCGCTCAAAGGCACCCAGCGCACGGTTCCCACAATGGCGTGTTTGGTGACTTTAGCCATCTTGCCCGTCCTCATGAGTGCTCAGGATGCTGAGGTTTTCAGGCTCATCGCTCCTTTGAATAAACGGCTCTCCATGAACCGGCTCCGAAAAACCAAACGTACCTATTCGTGATGCCAACGGTTCCAGCCTTGGAATTTTTGACGCGACTTCAGCGATGGCCTTTGCCTTGAGAGGCTCAACAATCTGGTCGCGCTGCGTGGTGATCTTCCCCCAACGCGCCATCAGGGAGCTTACGACAACGCCAATACCAGAGCCGCTTGCAATAGTGCCCCAAATGGCAAATATTGGCGCTTTGAAGGCTTTGGCATCTTCAATCGGCAGAACGCTATTGGCCAGCCAGATCAGCCCAATGACAGCAAAGGGGCCAAGAACTACAGACGCAATGAGCACTTTTGACGAGGCTGTTGCCAATGTGCTCTTGATCGGCTCCAAAACATTATTACCCATTCTTGAAAAACTCCTTTGGCCTTAGCCACTAATTAGGCTCGGAATATCTCTTGTCCTGAACCGCAACCTCTGCCGTGCAGCGAGGGTCATCGTCAGGGCCACCGTAAAAACGAATGCACCCCGCGTCGAAAAGACCGCGCTTTTGCAGGTACTCCGCCACGGCATCGCGCAATTCATGACTTTCAAGCTCGACTGTAATTTTCATTTCACCTGCTCACAATCACCGTCGCATCGTCGTTCAAAACTTCCATTTTCAAACCGGCTTTGCGCGTCATGCCCCACAGCGGCGCAACCGCCTTACCGTCACTGCCGATTCGCGCGCCCTCGACACGCCGCCCGGCGATGAATGCCTGCCCATTCGCCCAGTGCACGTAAAATCCCAGGCTTTGCCCGAATTTGCGCACCGGGAACCACAGATGCGCACCGTCGCTCTTGCCCTCGCCCAGCAGCGTTTCCCACAGATGTACGCGCTTCGGGCCTTCAATCACAACCGGCACAGCCAGCGGCGTCGGATCGGGCGCTGGTACGGGTGTTTTTGCGTCGTGGCGGCAACCTGCCAAAGCAAGCGCCGCCACGAACACAACGGAGGAGAGAAGATGAAGAGTGAGAAGTTTTTTCATTGGTCGTGATGCCCCACCGCGCCGAAATCAAAATGCTCGCGCCGATTCTCCATCGCTCTGATTGCCTCATCCACGCGTCTCTGCTCGCGCTGCTGCCGCCACGTTTTCATGGGGTGCAGCGCGCGATACAGCAGAAGGCGCAGATGCTTCATTTCTCGGCTCCGTAATTCTCGATGCTTTCAATGTAGCCGTCGGGCACATCAACCTCTGCCTCGCGCTCAATCGCCCGTTGTGCCGCATAACGCGCGCTTTCCATCACTGTCAGGCCACCGTCAGCGAATCGAGTACTCGCATCGCGCCCTTCGCGCTCGGCTGCAACCGCCGCCGCAATCTCGCGCTGAACCAGCGGCTGTTTGAATGATGCCGCTTTGAGAAAAGTCTTCTGTGCGTCGTTGGTCGTCATTTTTTTAGATAACCCGCCCGTGCGCCTTGCAGCGTAGAGGGGCGGGCCGTTAGGACAGCTTTTAGGCCGTCGGCTTGCGGATGCTATCCACAAGGTGGAACAGTGCGTCTTTAACCCTCGTCCGCTCTTATCCAGCACGCGTCATCGCAATGCGCGCCGCGCAACTCATCACGATGTCTTAAGCCGGATAGCCGCTCGCCGGTCGCGCACACGTGAGCCGTGATTGTGCCATCGCCCTGAATCGAATGGATCAGCGCGCGGTCGTAGTGGCCACACTCCGCCACGACGTAAATCGCATCGCCGACTGCAACATGAGCACTCATGACAAAAGTAGCAGCGCGACCCGCGAGTATGAACGGCACCGGCACGACGCACGCAAGTCGCTAAAACCGGCGCTTTGGTTGCGCGCTGCTTACTTTTATTGTAGCCATTTACGTGCAGAAAATAGCGTTTAAAATTAGTAGTTTTTAAAAACGAATTGAAAGCGAACCAACTTTTTTAGTTTTGGTCTTGAATCGGCGGCGCAGTCCTTTTCCAGCGAAGATATTCAGCGACCACGGCGGCGCGCTCTTCGGCTGTCATTCGGTAACGGCTGCGGCGGCCAAGCACTCGGCGACATAGCCCTTGCGCCCAGCGCTCTGATATTTGAAAGCTGTTCGCTATGTCGGCGGGCGTGTATTCACGCGGATTTGCGACTGTCATGATTCACCTGCTTTTTGTGGCTCCTGGATTGGCTCAATCTTTCAAGCTGCGCCACTTATCGGGCATTGGAGCGGCTGCGGTTTCGCTTTCAACTAACCGAATCAAACTACCATTCTTTGCCGCCAGATACGCCGCGCACGCATCAGCTTCGTGCTCCGTGAGAGTGTGTGGATAATTGAATTGTTCCCGGATGGCGGCATTGACTTCATCTTTGGATGCCGTCTTTTTACCAGTCGCAGCCTCTTTGCCTTCTGCGGGTGTTACCCATTCCGTCGGCACTTTGGCTAATTCACACACGGAAACCACAACGGCTTTAGCCATTGCCATGCACGCCGCCGCGCGGTTGCTTTTCGATCCGCCCGGCGGCACCCGAAGGCGAAGCCGTAGGGTGTCCGTTGCAGCGTTTTGTTAGACGGCGGTTTACGACTTTGGCGCCAAGCTCGGATACAGACGAAAAAACTTGGCCCACGCCGCCCGTGATGCCGACTGGCGCGGCACTTTGGCCGTGACCGGCAATCGCCGCATTTCCTGACCACAACACACTGAGCGACTGCCCGTGCCCTTTTTGAACCACGAATGAGACGAGAATACACGTCTGCACACTGGGCAAAACTTTTTGCGTGGCCCGTGCAGATGCCAATAATGCTGGCGCTCGCCAACGTAATGTTCCGTGTTTTGTTCTTTGTTTCGTTTCATTTGTTCTACCTCCAGAAACGCCGCGCGACGCCGCCTAACACTGAGCTAACCCGCGCCACTGGCGTCGGGTTGAGCGACTCGTTGTAACGATGTTACTGTCAAATCAGGTGGAACAATCACAAATCCACCTACAAGTTTCAATTCTTTGATGGAATTTATTTCTCGGAGCGCTTCACGCTGTTCGGGGGTGGTTTCGGTCAGAAAATAAACCATCGCGCCGTCGCCCCAGCCTGCATCCCGCACAATTTGAAC
>ERZ1066118.1208-NODE-1208-length-17583-cov-11.183021_pt1 | contig 17583 bp, 15 predicted proteins | sample MGYA00382765_ERZ1066118 | MGnify/ENA primary metagenome ERZ1066118 (study PRJEB33369, sample SAMEA5778348) | biofilm metagenome | biome: Industrial cooling water; feature: Water cooling tower basin; material: Biofilm | place: United Arab Emirates | collected...
GCGGGCGACATCATCCTGTTCATCGACGAGATGCACACGCTGGTCGGCGCGGGCAAGAGCGAGGGGTCGATGGATGCCTCCAACCTGTTGAAGCCGGCGTTGGCGCGGGGCGAGCTCCACTGCATCGGCGCGACCACGCTCGATGAATATCGCAAGCATGTGGAGAAGGATCCGGCGCTGCAGCGGCGCTTTCAGCCGGTGTTCGTTGGCGAGCCGACGGTTGAGGACACGATCTCGATCCTGCGCGGGCTCAAGGACAAATATGCCCTTCACCACGGCATCAACATCACCGACGGCGCGCTGGTCGCCGCGGCGACGCTGTCGAACCGCTACATCACCGATCGCTTCCTGCCCGACAAGGCGATCGACCTCATGGACGAGGCCGCGTCGCGGCTGCGCATGGAAGTCGAGTCCAAGCCCGAGGAGATCGAGAATCTCGACCGGCGGATCATCCAGCTCAAGATCGAGCGGGAGGCGCTGAGGAAGGAGACCGACAAGGGCTCCAGGGACCGGCTCGTGATCCTCGAGAAGGAGCTGGCGAACCTCGAACAGCAGTCGGCCGAGCTTACCCAGCGCTGGCAGGGCGACAAGGAGAAGATCGCGGCCGAGAGCAAGCTGAAGGAGCAGCTCGACGCCCTCCGGCTGGAGTTGGAGCAAGCGCAGCGGGGCGGCGACCTCGCCCGCGCCGGCGAGCTCCAATATGGGCTCATCCCCGAAGTCGAGCGCAAGCTTGCGGAAGCCAACGAGAGCCAGGCCAATGCCATGCTGCGCGAGGAAGTGACGGCGGAGGACATCGCCTCGGTCGTGTCACGCTGGACCGGCATCCCGGTCGAGCGGATGATGGAAGGCGAGCGCGAAAAGCTGCTCCAGATGGAGCAGCTCCTCGGCAAGCGCGTCATCGGCCAGGCCGAGGCGGTCAAGGCCGTGTCCACCGCCGTGCGCCGCGCCCGTGCCGGGCTTCAGGACCCCAACCGCCCGCTGGGCTCCTTCCTGTTCCTGGGGCCGACCGGCGTCGGCAAGACCGAGCTTACCAAGGCGCTTGCCGAATTCCTGTTCGACGATGCCTCGGCCATGGTCCGCATCGACATGAGCGAGTTCATGGAAAAGCATAGCGTCGCCCGGTTGATCGGCGCTCCTCCCGGCTATGTCGGCTATGAGGAGGGCGGCGTCCTGACCGAGGCGGTGCGGCGCCGGCCCTATCAGGTGGTCCTGTTCGACGAGGTGGAGAAGGCGCATGGCGACGTCTTCAACATCCTGTTGCAGGTGCTCGACGACGGGCGACTGACCGACGGGCAGGGGCGGACGGTGGACTTCACCAACACGCTGATCATCCTGACCTCGAACCTTGGCAGCCAGTATCTCGCGAACCTCGGCGAGGACGAGCCCGCCGACAGGGTCGAGAGCCAGGTGATGGAGGTGGTCCGCGGCCATTTCCGGCCCGAGTTCCTGAACCGCCTCGACGACATCATCCTGTTCCATCGCCTGTCGGCCAGCCACATGGCGCCGATCGTCGACATCCAGGTGCGGCGGCTTGGCAAGCTGCTGGAGGAGCGCGGGATCGTCCTCGACCTTACCGACGCGGCCAAGAACTGGCTCGGGCGGGTCGGCTATGATCCGGTGTACGGGGCGCGGCCGCTGAAGCGCGCGGTGCAGCGCCACCTACAGGACCCGCTGGCCGACGCGATTCTCGCCGGACGAGTGCGCGACGGCGCCGTGGTCCGGGTCGACGAGGGCGACGGCGCGCTGGTGCTGACCCCGGCTGGCGAGGTCGCCGAGGCCGCGTGAGGGGAAAAGGCGGGGGCGGCCGGAGCCGCCTCCGCTTCGCTTCAGTTGCCCTGCGGAGCGATCCGCCCGACCTGGTCGGCCAGCTCCTGCGCGGTGCGCGAGCCCTGTTCGGAATAGGCCGCCCATTCGCGCTGAGTCCGGCACACGCGCAGCTTGCGGGCAAGGCTTCCGGTCACTTCGGTTCGCTTGCAGGTGATGAAGTTGGGATCGTTCGCCTGCAGCCCCTGATTGTGCGCCTTGATCTCCGTCGGCGTCATCGACGAAGCCGGGCGATCGCTGAGCGCGCCCAGGCTGACCTGAGCCTCAGCCGAAGCGGAAGCCATGGCGGTAGCAGCGGCCAGGGCCAGGATCTTGAACATCGGTCTTCCTTCCATGCCTTGAGGCTGACAAAAGTCAGTCGCGCGTGACCGGCTTGTAACCCGTCCGGTCGGCAGTTTGAAAGTAGCGACGGATCATTTCCCGTTCGTTGATCGAAAGATGCGGGTTCCACACGTCGAAGATGAGCACGGCGCGCAGCTCGTCGCTGTTGTTCCAGGCTTCATGCTCGATCGTGTCGTCGAAGGCGAAGGGCTTGCCTTCGACCCAGGGACGCACCTCGTTGCCGACCCGAAAGGCGCAGCCCTCGGGCACGATCAGGGGCAGGTGGACGATGGCCCTGGTATTTGTCACCCCGGTATGCGCGGGGATGACGGTTTTGGGCCGAAGCATCGAGAAGAAGGCGCTGGGGCTGCGGCCGTCGATGTCCTGGATGTCGGGGATCGACCCGAGCAGCGCGGCGGTGGCGGGGCAGCGGTCGAGCACGGCGCGATTGGGCTCGCCATACTCCCACAGGAAGCAGGCGCCCCAGTCGAGCTTGTTGTCGAGCGCCGTCCACTTGTTCTGGGCGATGCCCTCGCCCATCCGCACGTAGGGGCGCAGCGCCTCACCCGGATCGACGAGCAGCGCCTCCAGCTCGGCGCGGACCTCGGCCGTCGCTGCGGCCACCCGGTCGAACCAGGGAAAGTGGCAGTCGTCGAAGAACTCGTCCATCGGCAGGAAGGGGTAGTAGAGACCCGCGCATTGGTTGACGTACAGTCGGCTCGCGCCCGTGGCGTGGGCGATCAGCGCCTCGACCCGGCGCCGCTCGATGGCGTCGAGTTCGGCCATGGGGCCGGCCAGCGCGGCCCGGGCTTCGGCGCGGATGGTCGCCAGCGCTTCGTCGCGAAAGCGCTCCCCGCCGCTCAGCGCCTGCGCCAGCGGGCCTTCCCAGGGCCGCAGCGGCTCGGCCAGCTGAAGCGCCGCGCTCCAGGCGGCGAGCGCTTCGCCCTTGTCGCCGCGCCGCTGGTGAAGCTCGGCCTTGCGTAGCCAGGCGACCATGTCGCGCCGGTCGAGGCGGATGGCCTCGTCGAGCGACTGACACTCCTCCTCGTCGCGGCCGAGTGCGCGCAGGGCGGAGGCGAGGTTGCGGTGCAGCGCTCCGGCGCCCGGGTCCGCCGCCACCGCCTCGCGGAAGGCCCGCACGGCCTCCTCGAAGCGGCCAGTCTGAAGGGCAGCGACGCCGCGACTGTTGGCGCTTGCGGCCACCGGAGGAGGAGCGTTCATGAGCACCATGCTTGCCAGCCCCGCCGCGCCCCGACAAGGGTAGGGCATGGCCGCCTCGCACCCGTCCCAGCTCCTTCAGGACGCGAGCTGGATCTGCCACCGCTACGATGCCGAGCAAGATTGCTTTCACTTCCGGCGGGTCCCCCGGGAGCGCCACGCCGGCCTCGCCTTTCTGATCGACGCGGAGCTCGGGACGGAGCCGCAACCGCTGGTGATCCGGCGGGCCGATTTACCTCCCTCCGGGCCTGCTCCTCACTTCATTTTTCATTCCGCTTTCTGCGGCTCGACGATGCTTGTGCGTGCGCTCGACCTTGCGGGAAGCGCCATGGGGCTGTCGGAGCCGGTGGTGCTGAACGACCTTGCCGGATGGCGCCGGCGCGGGGCGCGGGCGGAGCAGCATGCGCCGGTGATGGCGGCAGCGCTGGGTCTGCTCGGCCGGCCCTGGGGCGCAGGCGAGCGGGTGGTGGTCAAGCCCTCCAACGTCTTCAACGGCCTTGCCGGCGGAGCGCTGGCCCTTGCCCGCGACAGCAAGGCGATCTTCCTCCACGCGCCCTTGCGGGTCTTCCTGGGCTCCATCGCTCGCAAGGGGCTCGACGGACGTTTGTGGGTGCGCGAACTGCTCGAAGGATTGCTGGCAGACGGCATGGTCGATCTCGGCTTCGAGGCCCGCGACTATCTGCGCATGACGGATCTTCAGGCGGCGGCGGTCGGCTGGCTTGCCCAGTACGCCTGGTTTGCCCGGCTCCAGCAGCGGATCGGGAGCGGGCGCCTGGCCTTTCTCGACAGTGAGACCCTGACGGGCCGCCCGGCCGAGAGCGTGGCAGCCGTCGCCGCATTCCTGGGGCTGAGCGCTTCGGAACCCGCCTTCTACCGCACGCATCCGGCGATCGGGCGGAACAGCAAGGACGGAAGCGCCTTCACCGCCGCCGACCGGGTCCGGCTCCACGCCGAGGGTCTGGCGGCGCATCAGGACGAGATCACCAAGGTCGCAGCCTGGGCCGAGGCGGTCGCGGCCAATGCCGGCGTCGCGCTCGGCGGCGGCACCAGCCTCGCCGTTCAGGGCTGAACCTGGCTCCCGTCCAGGGCTGAATCACCTGCCTGACCAGGGCTGCACCAACGAGTTCTGGGTGCGGCGCAGCCGCTGACGTTTCCAGCCGACGCCACAAAGAAAAGGGGGCGGGCATCGCTGCCCACCCCCAGTTTCTTGAGCCTTGTGGCCCCGCGTGAAGCTTAGAACTTCAGGCGGACACCCGCGGCGTAGCGGCGACCCAGCGCGTCGTAGGTCGACGGGAAGATGTTGCCGCTGTTGAACGAGGTCGAACCGATCGTGTTGCCGACCACCTTGGGCTGGTTGTCGAGCAGGTTCTGGACCGTGACGGTGAAGGTCAGGCGATCCGAGATGTTGAAGCGGGTCGACAGGTCGAAATAATGCTCCGCCGGGATGCTGCGGAACTCGGGGTTGACGATGCAGCCACCCGCGTCCGCACCGAGCGGATCCGGGCAGTTGGCCGGGTCGAGACGGGCCGAGGCCAGATCGTCCTCGAACTGGCGCGGCTCGAAATCGACGCCGTCGATCCAGCGCCACAGCAGCGACACGTCGACCGGGCCGCGGCTGAGGGTGGTCCGCTGCGAGAACTGATACTTCGGCTGGATCGAGCCAGTGAAGGAGCAGTTCACGCTGTAGTAGCCGGAGCACTCACGGAAGAAGCCGGTCGGCGAGGCCGCGTTGGAGTTGTACTCCGAATTGCGGGTCCAGTTGCCGACGAACGACAGGCCCAGCCGGGCGAAGCCCAGATTGGCGTTGTAGTTCGCGATCAGGTCAACACCGTCCGTGTACAGCTCGCCCAGGTTGGTGGTCGGGCCGAACAGACCCGAGGCAAGGCTCGGATCGCCGTCGAGACCGCCGGTCAGCGGGTTGCGCTGGATGACGGTGCAGGCCGGGTCGGTGGCGCTGGCGGCAGTGATGTTGCCGAAGCAGGCCGCGATCGTGTCGCCCGGAAGAGCGGTGCCGATCACGTCCTTCACCCTGATGTTGTAATAATCGATCGACATCGAGAAGCGCGGGAAGAAGGCCGGCTGGAGCACCGCACCGATGGTCCAGGTGTTCGCCTTCTCCGGCTGCAGGTCGAGGTTGCCGCCAACCAGGATGTTGGCCTGACCCGCCGTCGGGTTGGTGATCGAGCCAATCGAGCCAATCGGCGCACCCTGCGCAAGGCAGATGGCGCGGAGGTTGGCGTTGGTGGTCGGAGCCGAACCGGCGCAGGGATCGATGCCGAGGTTGGTCAGGGCAACGGTCTGCGGGGTGAAGAGCTCACCGATGTTCGGCGCACGAACGGCGCGGCTGTAGTTGCCGCGGAACTTGACGCCGTCGGCCGGCTCCCAGGTGCCGCCCGCCTTCCAGGTGGTGGTGTCGTAGCCATCGGCGCCGCGGATCGAATAATCCGAATAGCGGATGCCGGTCTCGAGGGTCAGGCTCTTGAAGAAGGGCCGGTCCTCGATCAGCGGAGCGATAAGCTCGGCATAGCCTTCATAGACGGTGTAGCCGCCGTCGATGTCCGGCGCCGCGCCGCCCGCACCGCCGAGCTCGCCGGCAGTCTTGGCCAGCGTGTCCGACGCCTGGCTGGCGGCATACTTGCGATACTCGCCGCCGACCGCGAAGCCGAGCGGCTGCGAGGCGAACGGAAGCGCAAAGCCGAAGTCACCCGAGATGAGCGCGCGGGCCTGCGACAGCGAGGTTCGGACTGCGGTGGTGCTGTTCTCGGTCAGGAAGTCGACCGCAGCGGCCGAGATCGCGCCCTCGGGGCCGAATACGTCGACCGGAGCGCAGTTGTTGGACGTGTTCTGGCAGACCGGGTTCGCCAGGGTGCCGTTGACCAGCACGCCCTGCCGGAAGCGGGACTGCAGCGTGTAGTTGAGAATGGTCTGGTTGCGGTCGGATTCGCCGTACGCGCCCGAGATATCCCAATCCACCGTGCTGGTCAGCTTGCCGCGGACGCCGGCACGGACGTCGAACACCTGGCTGACGAAGTTGGAGATACGCGGACCGACTTCCGTGGTGCGGCGCGACAGGGTCACGGCGGGGTTCGGGTTGAAGCCCTCGCCGGCCGAGATGGTGCCGTCGTTGTTGACGTCGAACGCGACAAAGCCGCCCAGGCCGATCTCACGATAGTTGGGATCGGTCCGGCCGGTTGCGGCCGCGGCCGCGGTGCACTCCGCCGGAGTGAAACGCGGCGTGTAGATGTCGGCGCGCGGGTTGACGTCGAAGGCGCAGAACTGGTTCCGCAGGGTCGCCGGCAGGAACGGGTTGTTGAGGTTGATGTTCACCGTGCCGCCGAACGAACCCGACGGGGCGATGATCGTGTCAACGGTGTTCTTGGAGAACAGGCCGCGACCATAAACCTCGACCGCGTCCGACACTTCGTAGTTGGCCTGGCCGAAGATGTTGAACCGGTTGAACGGCGTAAAGAAGACGTTGAACGGGTTGAAGTTGAACGGCGCATAGAGACCGGCCGTCGCACCGCCCTGGCAGGGCGAGCCCGGACGAGTTTCGATCTGCCGGACGCCGCCGTTGCCCGTCGCCGGGTTGGTGTTCGGAGCGCAGGTGGTCAGGTCAAGCGGGCGGGTGCCCGAGAAGCGCGTCGGAACGCTGGTGCCCGAACCGCCGCCGGCGCCGGTGTAGCTGTCGACCTGGGTGATCGAGAAGTCGCGCTGGCCCTGGTAGACCGGATCGGCATTCTGGTAGCCGAGGCTGACCACCGCGTTGCCGCGGCCGTCGTCGAAGTTGGCGCCCATGGTCAGGTCGGCGCGGGCGTAGTTGCCGTCACCACGCTCGGTGAGCTGGTTGGAGGCCGAGATCTCGGCGCCGGCGAAGTTGCGCTTGGTGACGAAGTTCACGACGCCGGTGATGGCGTCCGCGCCGTAGGTGGTCACGGCCGCGCCGGTCAGCGAGTCGACCCGGTCGACCAGCGCCAGCGGGATGTTGTTGAGGTCGACCTGGCCGCCGAGACCGGTCGGAACCAGACGGTTGCCGTCGAGCAGCACGATGTTGCGGTTCGAGCCGAGGCCGCGAAGGTCGACGAACGAAGCGCCGGCGTTTCCGTTGTTGACCGCCGAACCGATGCTCGGGACGACGCCCGGGATTTCGCGGAGCACTTCCTCGGCGACGTTCGACTGCTTGAGCTCGATCGCGTCCGAGGTGGTCACGTTGACCGGGGCGGAGGAGACGAGGTTCGGGTTGCGGATCAGCGTACCGGTGACGACGATCTCTTCCTCGCCCTCGACCCGAGCTTCCTCGGCGACCGCGTCCTGGGTGGTCACACCCGGCGCCGGCTGATCGGTCGTGCCCTGCTCCTGCGCCATGGCCGGAGTGGCAAGAGCCATTCCGGTGAACACGGTCGTGGCAAGGAGTGCACCACGAAACATCTTCTTCGACATTTGTTTCCCCTCGTGGAGGCGCCATCGGGCGCCTGAAACGTCACTGCTGCCTGTTGCCCAAGCGGCAGTCTGGCTCTTATTTCCTACGGGAAGCCCCTCTCACGGGCAAACCGGGCTCACCCTCCTCCGCAGCTTTGTTACGGAGCTGTTGCAAGTGGAGCACAGTTGAAAAGACGCTCGCGGCGGTCATGGTGGCGGCAAGGAGCGTGCAATGACGATCACCCTTGCCCCTCTGCTGCTGGCGGCCTCTGCCCTGGTTCAGCCGTCGCCTGCCCGCCCTGCCGACCAGCGGATCGAGGCAGGGCTGGAACGCTGCCAGCGGATCACGGGCAAGGACGAGCGCCTTGCCTGCTTCGATGCGGAGGTGGGCCAGCTGCTCGACGCTGCGCGGGGCGGCCGAGTCGTGCTGGTCGACCAGCGGACGGTGCGCGAAACGCGGCGCAGCCTGTTCGGCTTCAGCCTCCCGCGGCTGCCCCTGCTGGGCGGTGCCGGAGGCGAAACGGCGGGCGACCAGGAGATGACCTCCACCATCCGCTCGGCCCGCGCGATCGGCAACGGGCATTATCGGTTCAGCCTGGCGGACGGCGGGGCGGTGTGGGAAACCACCGAAAGCTACGTGAACTTCGATCCGCCGGCGGCTGGACAGAAGGTGGTGATCCGGCGCGGCCCGCTCGGCAGCTACATGATCCGCATCGCCGGTCAGCGCGGCGTCCGCGGCCGCCGGGTCGGCTAGGACCGGGCGCGCTCCTCGGCGGCAAGGCTCGCGGCCGCGTCGGCATAAGGCTCTTGGCGCGCGACGCTCCAGTAGCGCAGCGCATCGAGCGGGATGCGGGCGCCGGTCGCGGCGCAGCGGACGTGGTCGCCGTCCGACAAAAGGCGGAAGGTGCCGGCCATGTAATGGATCCGAGCTTCGCGGCCGTTGCCCTGCATCAGCATGGGGTTTCCCTTCAGTCGAACAGATTGGGTTGCGGCGGCACATAAGCGCGCCGGGGCGCACGCTCAACCTTGGCGGGCGGTGAGGCGACACCGCTGCCGACGGTCGCCTCCACCTGGCCGTCGCCGAAATGAAGCGAAAGCGCGCCGGCCGCGCGGGCGTCGGCCGAGCGGGTCAGGGTGCGGCCGTCGGCTGCCGCGGTGACCCGGACGAAGCCGCGCCCGAGCGGGCGGTCGGGGTGGACCAGCTCGGCCATGCGTGCGGCCGACGCAAGCCGCTCCGACAGGCGCTGGACCTTGTCCTCGAGCAATTGCGGGCGGAGCCGTGCGGTGACGAGGTTCATCGCCGCCTCCGCCTTGTGGGCGCGGGCCGAAAGGGCGCGGGGCAAGCGCTCGCCCAGCTCGTCGAACCGCTGCCGCTTGGGGCCGAGCAGGGCGTCGGGTGCGGGCCAGCGGCAGGTGGTCAGCGCCAGCCGCTCCCGCGCGTCGTTCGCCCTCTTGGCGAGGCAGCGGCGCTTGCGGGCCATGATCTCGTCCAGCTGGGCAAGGAGCTCGGCCCGGACCGGCACCGCCAGCTCGGCGGCGGCGGTGGGGGTCGGGGCGCGCAGGTCCGCGGCATGGTCGATGAGGGTAGTGTCGGTCTCGTGCCCGACGGCGCTGATCAGCGGAATGGGCGACCCGGCCGCGGCCCGGACTACTTCCTCCTCGTTGAAGGCCCACAGGTCCTCGATCGAACCGCCCCCGCGGGCGACGATCAGGAGGTCGGGACGAGGCTCGAAATCTGCGAAGCCGCGGATGGCGGCGGCGATCTTCGGGGCGGCGCCTTCGCCCTGGACCGGCACCGGCCACAGGATCACGCGGGTCGGGCAGCGGTCCTCCAGCCGGTGGAGAATATCGCGGATGACGGCGCCGGTGGGCGAGGTCACTACCCCGATCACCCGGGGCAGGAAAGGCAGGCGACGCTTGCGACCGGCGTCGAACAGGCCCTCGGCGGCAAGCGCGCGGCGGCGGCGTTCGAGCAGGGCCATGAGCGCGCCTTCGCCGGCAAGCTCCAGCCGCTCCACGACCAGCTGATATTTGGAGCGCCCCGGATAGGTGGTCATCTTGGCGGTGGCGATGACCTCCGCCCCATCCTCGGGCCGAAAGGCGAGGGCGCCCGCGGCCGAGCGCCACAGGACGGCATCGATGCAGGCGCTGTCGTCCTTCAGCGTGAAATAGCAATGGCCCGAGCTGTGCCGCTTCCAGCCCGAGATCTCGCCGCGCACCTTGACCCGGCCGAAGCGGTCCTCGACCGTGCGCTTGACGGCCTGGGCCAGCTCGCCAACGGAAAGCGGGGGTGAATTGTCGCCTTGTCTTCCCTCCGCTAGGAGGCCGCTCGGCATGTCAAAGGGATCCATCACTGTCCTGCTGCTGGGCTCGGGCGGGCGCGAGGATGCGCTGGCCTGGGGGCTGAGGCAATCGCCGAGCTGCGATAGGCTGATCGCGGTGCCGGGCAACCCCGGAATCGCGCGCTGGGCGGAGTGCGTGGCGGCCGATCCGGCGGACCCGGACAAGGTGGTGGCGCTGGCCCGTGAGGTTGGCGCCGGCCTGGTGGTGGTCGGGCCCGAAGCGCCGCTGGTCGCCGGCGTGGCCGATGCCTGCCGGGCGGCGGGGATCGCGGTGTTCGGACCCTCGGCCGCGGCGGCGATGCTGGAAGGCTCCAAGGGCTTCACCAAGGACCTGTGCCTTGCCGAGGGCATCCCGACCGCCCGCTTCGTCCGGGTCGAGGATACGGCCGACGCGCTGCGGTCCCTGGAAGAGTTCGGCCTGCCGGTGGTGATCAAGGCCGACGGCCTTGCCGCGGGCAAGGGCGTGACCATTGCTGCGACCCGCGAGGAGGCGGAGGAGGCGGTGTGGGCGGCGAACGGCGGTCCGCTGGTGATCGAGGAATTTCTCGAAGGCGAGGAGGCCAGCCTGTTTGCCCTGGTGCATGGCGAGCAGGCGGTGGCGCTCGCCTCGGCCCAGGACCACAAGCGGGTGGGCGAGGGCGATCAGGGCCCCAACACCGGCGGCATGGGCGCCTATTCGCCCGCTCCCGTTCTCACTCCCGAGCTGGAGCGGCGGGCGATGGAGGAGATCGTTCTTCCGACCGCCCTGGCGATGGCAAGGGCGGGAACGCCGTTCAGCGGCGTGCTCTACGCCGGGCTGATGCTGACCGCCGAGGGTCCGAAGCTCATCGAATATAACGTCCGGTTCGGCGACCCCGAATGCGAGGCGATCATCCCGCGGCTGAAGAGCGACCTTGCCGCCCTTCTGCTGGCCGTCGCGGAGGGCCGTATGGACGAGGTCCGGCCGGAGGTGTCGGCGGACACGGCCATGACGGTGGTGGTCGCGGCCGAAGGCTATCCGGGAACACCGCTCAAGGGTGGCGCGATCGACGGGATCGAGGCGGCCGAGCGGGTGCCGGGCGTGACCGTCTTCCATGCCGGAACCGCGCGCCATGCCTCGGGCGCCCTCATCGGCGCAGGCGGGCGGGTGCTTGCGGTAACGGCGCTCGGCTCCACCCTCGCCGAAGCGCGCGCCCGTGCCTATCAAGGGGTGGATGCGATTGACTACGTCCATGGTTTCCACCGCCGCGACATCGGCTGGCGCGAGCTGGAGCGGGTAAGGTGAGCCGGAACCGGATCCTCCTGCTCGGCGCGCTGCTGACGGTAGCGATCGCCGAGCTGTTCCACGGGCCGCTCGGCGCCGCCGCCGAACTGGAACGCGACGTCGAGCGCCAGGCCCGCGCCGCGCTCAACTATTACGAGATGCCGCAGGTCACCGCCGCGCTCGACGACAAGCCGCTTAGCCGGCGGCTGATCCTGAGCGGCCCGGCCGACGACTTCCAGCGCCGCGCGCTTGTCGAACTGATGGGCGAGCTCCCGGGCGTTCACGAGGTTCGCTGGAGGGAGGGAAGCCCCGTGGTCGATCACTGGAAGGCGAGGCGCCCATGACCTTGCCCACCTTGCCGCTCTTTGTTGAAGCCGCGTTGCTGGGCCTGAGCGGCTTCGGCGTGGGCCTCGGCATCGCCTATCTCGCCGAGCTTCACCGCCGGCGCCAATCCAGGGGATGGTATGACTGAATTGTGGAACGCTTATTGGCCGATGATCCTGATCGCCGTCGCGGTTGGGATCGTGGTCGGCACGCTTGCTTTCCGTAAGCCCAAGCAGAAGGTTACGCTCAGCAAGACCGATGCCCCGGTGCGTCCGCACATGGCGGTGGCGGCCGAGCAGCCGGTGCCGAGCGCTGCCCCCGTTCCCGCTCCCGCTCCGCGTCAGGCGCCGTCACCGGACGACAGCGACGGCGGCGGCGAGGGCGAGGATGTGGGCGACCACATGGCGGCGGCGGCGAGCGACGTCGTCGGCCAGGTGATCGGCGCTCCCGTCCACGACAACCTTCCCGGCAGCCAGGGCGTCGGCGACGACCTCCAGCGGATGAAGGGGGTCGGCCCCAAGCTCGCCAGCCTGCTGCAGGCCCGCGGCCTCACCCGCTTCGAGCAGATCGCTGCCCTGAGCCCCGAGGACGTCGCCGCCATCGACGCCGACCTCGGCGCCTTCAAGGGCCGCCTGACCCGCGACCGGGTGGTCGAGCAGGCGAGCTACCTCGCGCGGGGCGACCAGGCCGGCTATGAGGCGGCGTTCGGGAGGCTTTGAGCCAAGGAGCCCCGCCCCCGTCCGCTCACCCGCGAAGTTGTCGAAGTTGACACGGCAAGAGGCATGTTCGCCGCCTCTGCTTCCTGGCGGCGCGCTGATGATCGACAGTCTGAAAGAGCCCGGCAACGAACCGCTCCGGTGAGTAGAGCAGCGGCGATCCTACTTGGCAAGAGCGCGGTGAGTTGCCGGATCTGGCCGGGAGCGGATGGTGTGGTTCAAGGCGTGAGAGGGCACCAAGCGGCCATTCGTTCAGCCAAGTTGCGAGCGTCTGCTTACGACCCATTGCGGACGTTCGATCCGCGCGTCACACTAGGCCTGTGCCGATCCAGAACCTCCCCGTTGCGCAGCAATGGGGAGGGGGACCGCTCAGCCGCCAGGCTGAGTGGTGGAGGGGCCAGCGGCAGGGGTGCACAGGCGGAGCAAAGCGTCGGCGACTGCTTCAGGGTCCGTAAGCACGTCGCTTGCCCGAACCCGGACGATCTTCAGCCCAAGTGACCGCATGTACCGGTCGCGCTGACTGTCCGCATGTTGCCGATGCTCGTGTCCCGCTCCATCGACTTCGATGACCAGCTTGGCGGCGGGACAGTAGAAGTCAGCCACGTAAGGTCCAATGGGATGCTGCCGACGGACCTTCAGCACGCCTCGCATCTGCCGGAGCAAGCGCCAGAGCAGCTGCTCCGGCAGGCTGAGTTGCCGGCGGAAGCGCCGGGCGGCTGACATGGCGTTGGCTGTTGCTCGCACGCAGATGGCCCCTCCACCACTCCGCTTCGCGGAGCGGTCCCCCTCCCCATTGCTGCGCAACGGGGAGGTTCTGGATCGGCACAGGCCTAGTGTGACGCGCGGATCGAACGTCCGCAATGGGTCGTAAGCAGACACTTGCCACTTGGTTGAACAGATGACCGCTTTGTGGTGAGCGCCCACCTTGAACGCTGAGCGGACCTCATCGCCCGCGGCTCAACTCACGTAATCGCCGCGAACCGTTCCACCGCTTCGGTCTGGCCCGAGACGATCAGCAGGTCGCCTTCCTCGACCACCGTCTCGGCGGTGGCGTAGGTGAAGTCTTCGCCGGGGCGCTTCAGGCCGACGACGGTGACCCCATATTTGGAGCGCAGGCCCGACCGGCCGAGGGGGAGGCCGAAGGCTTCCTGCGGGGCGGCGGTCTTGACGATGGCGAAACCGTCGTCGAACTCGATGAAGTCGATCACCTTGCCGGTGATCATGTGCGCGACCCGCTCGCCCATCGCCGCTTCGGGGTAGAGGACGTGGTGGGCGCCGGTGCGCTCGAGTATGCGGCCGTGGCGGTCCTGAAGGGCCTTGGCCCAGATGTCCTTGCAGCCGATCTCGGTCAGGGCGAGAACGGTGAGGACGCTCGCCTCCACATCCTCGCCGATCGCGACAACGGCATGCTGGAAGTTGTCCACGCCCAGGCGGCGCAGGGCGACGGGGTCGGTGGTGTCGGCGGTGACGACATGGGGAAGCTCGCCCGCCCAGCGCTGCACCAGCTCCTCGCGGCGGTCGATCGCCAGCACCTCGTGACCCAAGCGGACGAGATGGATCGCGACCGAACTGCCGAAGCGGCCGAGCCCCATGACGACGACGTCGGCGGTGGGCGGGAGAACGGGTCTAGCCAATGATCGGGCGCTCCTCGGGGTAGCGGTAGGGCCGCTGGCGGGCGCGAAGCGCGAGCGCGGCGGCAAGGGAGACGGTGCCGACGCGGCCGGCGAACATCAAGATCACCAGGGTGAGCTGGGCCCCCGGGGGAAGCTGGCTGGTGATGCCGGTCGACAGGCCGACGGTGGCGAAAGCGGAGGTGACCTCGAACAGCACGCGGGCGAGATCGAAACGGGTCATGCTGAGGATCGCCAGGGTGCCGATGGCGATGGCGGCGATCGACAGCAGCACAACGGTAAGCGCCAGGCGCTGGGTCTCGCCCGAGACCCGGCGGCGAAAGCCGGTCGCGTCGCGCTCGCCCTGGATCTCGGCCAGGACGACCAGGCCGAGAACGAGAAAGGTGGTGACCTTGATGCCCCCCGCGGTGCCGGCGCTGCCGCCGCCGATCAGCATGAGGCCGCTGGTGAAGAGCAGGGTTTCGGGCCGAAGCGCGCTTACGTCCACCGCATTGAAGCCGGCGGTGCGGCTGTTCACGGAATGAAAGAGGCCGTTCATGACCTTGCCCGCGGAGTCCATCGGGCCGAGTGTGGCCGGGTTCCACCATTCAAAAGCGAGCATCGCCGCCGCGCCGACCGGTATCAGGAGCGCGGTGCCGAGCAGGGTGAGCTTGGTGTGGAGCGACCAGGTGGTCGGCCGCGAAAGGTTGCGGCGAAGCTCGTAAAGGACGGGGAAGCCGATGCCGCCGATGACGATCGCCGCCATCAGCGGCAGGAGCACCCAGCCGTCCAGCGCATAGCGGGTGACGCTGTCGCCATAGAGGCCGAAACCGGCATTGTTGAAGGCCATGACCGAATGGAACCAGGCATGCCACAGCGCTTCGCCCGGCGTCATGGCGTAAGCCATCAACCAGCGCACGAACAGGATGGCGGCAACGACGAGCTGCACCACCAGGGTGACGATGAACACCAGCCGCAGGGTGGCGCCGACGTCGCCGAGCGCGGTGGTTCGGGTCTCGGCCTGGGCGAGGAGGCGCTGGCCGAGCCGGAGCCGGTTCGAAACGAGCAGGCCCAGCAGGGTCGCGGCGGTCATGATCCCGAGCCCGCCGAGCTGCACCAGGAGCAGGATCACCCCAAGTCCGAAGGGCGACCAGTAGCTGCCCGTGTCGACCACGGTGAGGCCGGTGACGCAGACCGCAGAGGTGGCGGTGAACAAGGCGGCGAGCAAGGGCGCCCCGCCCGGCCCCGCCCGGCTGATCGGCAGCCACAGGAGCAGGGTGCCGAGCACGACGGCCGCAAGGAAAGCCAGGGGCACGACCCGGGTCGGGTGCCAGACAGCGGTCTTCAGCAGGCTTCAGGACCTTTCAGCAAGGCAGGCTGCAATCGCAACAGTCCAGCGACGAGGCAAGCCAGCACGTCCTCGCGGGAACCGACGTCCGTTCTGACGGTCAGGTGACCAAAGGGGCGGTCGCCATAGCCCTGCGCCAGCATCTCTGCCGCCCGGGCCCGTTCGGCCCGCGAAAGGCGACGTTCGCGCGTCAGGGAATCGAGGCTGTCGAGATCGACGTCGAGGGACACGAGGAGCGAAGAAATGGTGGCACGGGCAAGGTGCAGCCGGTGGAACGTCCATTCCCGCTGGCGAAGCGGGTAGGCGATGATCACTGGCCTGCCGGGCAGAGCCGCTGCCTCTATGGCCGCAAGCAGCGATCTTGCGGTGGTGAGCGAGGCGGCGAACCAGCGGCGGTCCGTCGGGCAGTGATCGTCCCCATCGATGAAGCAGCCTCCCCAGACCTCGGCAAGAGCCTTGCCGAAGGTGGTCTTGCCGGCACCCACCGGGCCGCTGAGGAAGATGGCTGTCCTGTTCATCACCATCTGCCGCCCGCTTGGGCAGGAAGGCCCTGGCTCGGTCGGATCGGACCGGACCAGGGCCTCCCCATTCGAGGCGCGAGGGCCCGCTTAGCCTCCGTGTCCCGCCAGCGCTGCGAGCAGGAGCAGGGCGACGATGTTGGTGATCTTGATCATCGGATTGACGGCAGGTCCGGCGGTGTCCTTGTAGGGATCGCCGACCGTGTCGCCGGTCACCGCGGCCTTGTGGGCCTCGCTGCCCTTGCCGCCGTAATTGCCGTCCTCGATATACTTCTTGGCATTGTCCCAGGCGCCGCCGCCGCTGGTCATCGAGATGGCGACGAACAGGCCGGAGACGATCACGCCGAGGAGAAGGGCACCGAGCGCGGCGAAGCCCTGCTCGCGGCCCGCCACGGCGGCGACGGTGAAGTAGACCACGATCGGAGCCAGCACCGGGAGCAGCGAGGGCACGATCATCTCGCGGATGGCGGCCCTGGTGACGAGGTCCACGGTGCGGGCGTAATTGGGCCGGCTGGTGCCGTCCATGATGCCCGAATTGCTCCGGAACTGGTCGCGCACATCGAGCACCACGTCGCCCGCCGCTCGGCCGACCGCAGTCATGCCCATCGCTCCGAACAGATAAGGCAGGAGCGCGCCGAGCAGCAGGCCGACGACGACATAGGGGTTGGAAAGGGAGAAATCGACCGAGCCGGCAGCGATGCCGAGGTCGCCCGCAAACTCGTCGAGGTCGGTGGTGTAGGCGCCGAACAGCACCAGCGCGGCGAGCGCGGCGGAGCCGATGGCATAGCCCTTGGTGACGGCCTTGGTGGTGTTGCCGACCGCATCGAGGGCGTCGGTGCGGACCCGGACCTCGTCCTCCATGCCGCTCATCTCGGCGATGCCGCCGGCATTGTCGGTGACGGGCCCGTAAGCGTCGAGCGCCACCACCATGCCGGCCAGCGCCAGCATCGAGGTCGCGGCGAAGGCGATGCCGATCAGGCCGGCGAGCAGGTAGGAAGCGATGATCGCGACGCAGATGACGAGCGTCGGCATGGCGGTCGATTCGAGGCTGATCGCCAGGCCCTGGATGACGTTGGTGCCGTGGCCGGTCTCGCTCGCCTTGGCGATCGACTTGACCGGGCGGTAGTTGGTGCCGGTGTAATATTCGGTGATCCAGACCAGCAGGGCGGTGACGCCAAGGCCGATCAGCATGCACCAGAAAAGGTCCCAGCCGGTGAAGCCGCCGGTCTGCGCGGCCGCAGCGCCGGTGAGGTCGGTGCCGGCCGCCTCGGGCCCGCCGATCACCGCGTTCATGTCGCCCAGCGTGAACTGGGTTGCCAGCCACAGAGCGGGGATCGACAGCAGCGCCGTCGTCCAGAAGCCCTTGTAGAGCGCGCCCATGATCGACTGGCCGCGGCCGAGGCGGACGAGATAGGTGCCGATGATCGAGGTGATGATGCACACCCCGCCGACCAGCAGCGGAAGCGCCATCAGCGCGGTCAGCGCCTCGGGCGCCGCATTCACCAGCAAGGCGGTCAGCACCATGGTGGCGCCGACGGTCACGACATAGGTTTCGAAAAGGTCGGCGGCCATGCCGGCGCAGTCACCGACATTGTCGCCCACATTGTCGGCGATCACGGCCGGGTTGCGGGGATCGTCCTCGGGGATCCCGGCCTCGACCTTGCCGACGAGGTCGGCGCCGACGTCCGCGGCCTTGGTGAAGA
>ERZ1066118.1214-NODE-1214-length-17484-cov-7.903207_pt1 | contig 17484 bp, 11 predicted proteins | sample MGYA00382765_ERZ1066118 | MGnify/ENA primary metagenome ERZ1066118 (study PRJEB33369, sample SAMEA5778348) | biofilm metagenome | biome: Industrial cooling water; feature: Water cooling tower basin; material: Biofilm | place: United Arab Emirates | collected...
GATCTGGTCGAGCGAGGTCTGCACGAGGAGGTCGCCGGCGCGGGCGGAGAGCGCCTTCTCCAGCGCCGGGAGCACGCCTTTGCCGCGGTTCTCCAGCCTCCGTAGCAGTCGGTTGAAGCCGCGGCGGGAGACGGTTGCGCCCATGTGCCTTGTTGCCGTCTCCTCGAGGTTGTGAGCCTCGTCCAGGATCAGCCGCTTGTAGTGCGGGAGAACGGCTGGCGCCGAAAAGTTCGACGCCGCCTCGCGGACAGCAAGGTCCGAGAAGAGCAAATGATGGTTGACGACCAGGATGTCAGCGGACGCGGCGTCGCGCCGGGAGCGCTGATAAAAGCAGTCCTCGAAGTGAGGGCACTTGGCCCGGAGGCAGACGTCGGATTCGGAAGCGACCTCATCCCAGACCTCGGGAGAGGGCCTGAAGGGCAGATCAGAGAGGGAACCGTCCCTGGAGGTCGACGCCCACTCGACGATCGTGGCGACTTCCCTTTCCCGGCCGCCCTCAAAGAGCGAGGCAGCGGTAAGCGCGGCGAGCTTGGCCCGTCGGATCGAGACGTAGTTGTTGCGTCCCTTCACCAGCGCGTACCGGAACGGGATGCCGAGAGTCCGTTTAAGCAGCGGCAGATCCTTTTTTACCAGCTGCTCCTGAAGGTTGATGGTGTTCGTCGACACCACCGTTCGCTCGCCGTTGGTGGTGGACCAGCGGATGGCGGGAAGAAGGTACGCGACCGACTTGCCGATACCGGTGCCGGCTTCTGCCAGAGCGATTCCGTCATCGGCATAGGCAGCGGCGATCAGCTTCGAGAGAGCACGCTGATCCGGCCGATCCTCATAGGCGGGATGCGCCCGGGCCAGGAGCCCGTCGGGGCCGAGATCCTCATCCAGCGCGTCCAGGTCGAGGGGTTGGAGGCGGCGGTCCGGAGGCGGGTCGAGAACGACGTAGAGGGCGCTCGCCTCGTTGTTCGTTATGGCGAAGCCGAGCCCCTCCGACCACAAACGCTCTGCCACCCCGAGGTCGGCCTGGGAGGGGGAGAGCTCTCCCGATGGATGATTGTGCAGGAGGACGTCGCCCGGGCGGAATGAGCGCGTGAGTGCGAGGACGGAGGCACTGTTTCCGCGGGAGACAACGCGCGGCTCGATGAGCTCGGCGTCTTCCCCGATGCTGAGGGAAAAGCAGACTTCATTGCCGCCGCAGCGGGCGATCTCATCGCGCACGCGAAGCGCAGCCTCATGCGAGAGCCGGATGCTGCCACGGTCCAAAGCTCAGCCGATCTGTCGAGCGGGATCGGACTCGGAGAGCGCCATCTGGAGCGCTCCCTCATCGCCTTCGGCGACCCAGCCGAGCTGCACGAAGCCTACGCGTACCCCCTCAGCCGGATCTTCAGGGCAAACGAAACGCGCCGCGTAGATTCCCATCTCCGTCGGCGCCGGATGCCCGTACTGGATCTCCACCAGCCAGCCCCGGCCCTGCTTGTCCTGAAAAATCGCCTTGTCGTGCGGCATCCCTGAATCTTCTGAGTAGCTGGCCGGGGGAACAGCGGAATTTACCGGAAGCGTGGCGCTCTTCCAATGGCTGGTGACATGAAGATGCAGAGGGCGGCCGAAGTCACAGCTCGCCGTCCTCTCCCCCGTCCCAGCCGCGGGCGCTGCCGCCTGCGAGCTCCTGCGCCAGATCATAGGCCTCATTGCGGTTCATCCCGAGGCGCTGCCGGAGCTCCTTCGCGACTGCGCTTGCGGGCACCCCCTGAGCCAGGAGCGCCTCCGCCATCGCGCGCGCTCCGGCGTCATCCTGCTGCGGCGCAGCCTTGACCGGGGCGCCCTCCACTACGAGCACGATCTCGCCGCGGACCTGACGATCGGTATAAGCTTCCACAGCCTCGCCGAGCGGGAGCCGTACGATCTCCTCGTGCATCTTCGTAAGCTCGCGGGCTACAGCGACGCGGCGCTCCCCGCCTGCCGCAGCGGCGAGATCTTGCAGCAGCCCCTCCAGCCGCTGCGGCGATTCATAGATCACGGCAGTATGGTGGGACCGAGCAATCTCCTGGAGCAGCTCGTCGCGCGCGCCGCCCTTCCGCGGCAGGAATCCGTAGAAGGTGAAGCGATCCGCCGGCAGACCCGAAGCAACCAGCGCCGCCAGTAGCGCCGACGGACCCGGGATGGGGATGACGTCGTAGCCAGCCTCCAATGCACTCCGCACCACCCGCGCGCCCGGGTCCGATAGCAGCGGCGTACCCGCGTCCGAAACCATCGAGACGGTCTTCCCCTCACTCAGCAGCTCCACCACAAGCGCAGCTCTCGCAGCCTCGTTGTGCTCGTGTGCCGATATCAGACGGGCCTCGATTCCATAGTGACGCAGCAGAACCGCGCTCCGGCGCGTGTCCTCCGCGAACACCACATCTGAGCTGCGGATCGTATCCACAGCGCGGCGAGTCATATCGCTGAGGTTGCCGATGGGGGTACTTACAAGATAGAGAGCGGGCATTGTGCCGGGGCTGGGCTATGAGAAAGAGGATACCAGATGCGAGATACCAGATGCCGGCGGGTGACCGGGGATATCCTTTACATCTCAGACCGGCGATCGTTGACACATTGATGACAAGAGCAGCGGTCAGGTGCGGGGCCAATGCGGCGTCTCCCAGGCGCGTTCGGAGGATGACAGGAGCGCTAGCTAGTGCGAGAGCGCCCCGAGAGGCATGGCCTTCGGGGCGCTTGTAACTTCTCCAGATCCAGCCTCGAGCAGATTCCTGCAATCTGGCACCTGGTATCCGGCATCCGCGGCGCCCAAGGCGCCGCTACAGATGCTCCTGGATCTTCCGCTCGAGAGCCGGCTTCGGAACGGCGCCGACTACGGTGTCGATCAGCTTGCCATCCTTGAAGAAGAGGATGCTGGGGATCGAGCGGACGTTGAAGCGCGTGGCCGTCCGCTGGTTGCTGTCGACGTCGAGCTTGCCGACGCGCACCTTGCCCTCGTACTCGGTCGCGAGCTGCTCCACTCTCGGGGCGACCATGCGGCACGGGCCGCACCAGGCCGCCCAGAAATCCACGATCGCAAGCCCGTTCGCACCCTCGATCTCGGTGGCGAAGTTGTCGTCAGTTACTGTGACCGTCGTTGCGCTGTCCGCCATTGTTACTCTCCTTTAGTTGGGGGCGTTACCCGTCCGCTATCGGCCGACTCTCCGCCCCTGCTGACCCTCTATCTGAGACCCACTCCGAATGACTGAGCGGATTCTGGACCATTTCGGCATCGCCGTTCCCTCTCTCGACGAAGCCATCCCGATCTGGACTTACCTCGTTGGCGCCCCCGCTATAGGCCGCGAAACCGTCGCAAGCCAGGCGGTCGAAGTCGTCTTCATCGGATCAGGCGCCGGTCGTGTCGAGCTGCTCGCCCCAACCAGCCCCTCTTCATCGGTGGCCCGGTTCCTCGAGAAGCGAAGCTCCGGCATCCACCACGTCTGCTATCGCGTCCCCGATCTCACTGCTGCCCTAGCTGAGCACAAGACCCAGGGCTTCGAGCTGATCGACCAGGAACCCCGCAGAGGAGCGCACAACCACCTGATCGCCTTCCTCCACCCGCGAACCGCAAACGGCGTTCTGGTAGAGCTCCTTCAGGCCGGCTGACCCGGCGCATCTGCAATATGTGTTACACCAACTATTTCGTCTGGTGCGCCGGGAATCAACTTCCGCCCATCGATTCGACCGCGACCTGCTCGACGAACCAGCGGCTATTGGGACCTACAACCGTCGTGAACGGAACACGGAAGGTTTCGGTCCCACGGTTCAGCAGAACGTCGAAGCGGATAGCGGTTCCGGTCCGTCCTGCCACAGGTGAGCCGCTCCCGACAACGAATCCGTCATGCTCGAGAAGACTGGCGAGAGCGTACATCCTCTGCTCCACCTGACCGACCGGATCGCGGCGCAGGATCGGTCCGTCAGAAGTACCGAAAACCCACCCCATCTCGGCATAATCGCGGTCGCGGGCGAGTTGCAGAAAGCGCTCCACTGCAGCCGGCGCGGCAGGGGCTCCGGGGGCTGCCCCAGCGGGAGCTCGACCGGCAGCACAGGCAGCAGTCAGAAGCACGACGGTCAGTAGACGTAAGGCCTTCGGAAATCTCAACTTATCCTTCCAAATAGCGCCGCCTGTCCGTTTGGACAGGCGGCTGGTACGAACCTGACTGTAGACCTCTGGTCGGGGCGTGTCAACCAACGGCCTCGGCGATCTTTTCAGCATCCGCCCCGGCGCGACGGAAGGTGAGCCTGCTGGAGCCCTCCTCGCGTTCGACAACGACCGTATCACCGTCGCTGAAGTCGTCCTCGAGGAGACGGACCGCCAGCGGATTCTGCACCAGGCGCTGTATCGCTCGCTTCAGCGGCCGGGCGCCGTAAGCGGGATCGTAGCCCTCTTCCGCGATCAGCTCCTTCGCCGCGTTGGTGATCTCCAGGGTGATCTTCCGGTCGCGCAGCATCTTCTGGAGCCGGCGCAGCTGCAGGTCGACGATCGTGGTGAGATCGGTCGTGTCGAGTGGGCGGAATACGATGATCTCATCGACCCGATTCAGGAACTCTGGCCTGAAGGTGCGCCGCATCTCCTGCATCACCGCAGCCTCAACCTCCAGCCGCACGCCGGGATCGCGCAGGCGCGCCGACTGCTCGAGAATCAGCGGGCTCCCGATGTTTGACGTCATGATGACGACAACGTTGCGAAAGTTCACCACCCGCCCCTGCGAGTCGGTCAAACGGCCGTCGTCGAGGATCTGGAGGAGGATGTTGAACACGTCCGGATGCGCCTTCTCGATCTCGTCGAAGAGCACGACCGAGTACGGCCTGCGGCGCACAGCCTCGGTGAGCTGGCCGCCCTCCTCGTAACCGACGTATCCGGGCGGTGCGCCGATCAGCCGTGCAACCGCATGCCGCTCCATGTACTCGGACATGTCGATCCTGACCATCGCCTCCTCGTCGTCGAAGAGGAACTCGGCCAGCGCGCGCGCGGTCTCCGTCTTCCCGACACCGGTGGGGCCGAGGAAGATGAAGGAGCCGATCGGCCGATCGGGGTCCTGGAGGCCCGCGCGTGAGCGGCGTACGGCGTCGGCAACCGCCTCCGTCGCCTGCGGCTGTCCAACTACGCGCTCGTTGAGGTGCTCGTCCAGGTGGGCCAGCCGCTGGCGCTCCGACTGGAGCATCCGAGTCACCGGGATGCCGGTCCAGCGAGCAACGACCTGCGCGATATCGTCCGCATCCACCTCTTCCTTGAGGTACTTCGTAGCCTTCTGAAGCTCCCCGAGGCGCGCCTCCGCACTCTCGATCTCCTTCTGGAGCTGCGGGATCTCGCCGTACTGGATCTCGGCGGCGCGCGTGAGATCCGCGGTACGCGTGGCGCGCTCCATCTCGATCTTCAGCGTGTCGAGGCGCTCCTTCATCGCGCGGATACGCCCAATCGCGACCTTCTCCGCCTGCCACTGCGCCTTCATCCCGGAGCTCCGCTCGCGCAGATCGGCGATCTCGGACTCCACGCGCTGCAACCGCTCCATCGAGGCGGGGTCCGACTCCTTCTGCAGCGCCTGGCGCTCGATCTCGAGCTGCATCACCCTGCGCTCGATGTCCTCGATCTCCTGCGGAAGTGAGTCGATCTCTATCCGAAGGCGAGAAGCCGACTCATCGATCAGGTCGATCGCCTTGTCGGGGAGGAAGCGGTCACCGATGTAGCGGTCCGAAAGCGTCGCCGCGGCTACAATCGCGGGATCGGTGATGCGGACGCCATGGTGAACCTCGTAACGCTCCTTCAGGCCGCGGAGGATCGCAATCGTATCCTCAACCGATGGCTCGCCAACGAAAACGGGCTGGAAACGACGCTCCAGGGCCGCGTCCTTTTCGATGTACTGCCGGTACTCGTCGAGAGTCGTGGCGCCGACCACGCGAAGCTCACCGCGAGCCAGCGCGGGCTTCAGCATGTTGCCCGCGTCAGGGGAACCTTCAGTCTTGCCGGCGCCAACGATCGTGTGCAGCTCATCGATGAAGATGATGAAGCGGCCGCTGGACTCGGTGATCTCCTTCAGCACCGCCTTCAGCCGCTCCTCGAACTCACCCCGATATTTCGCGCCCGCGAGCATGGCACTGATGTCGAGGGAAAGCACCGACTTGTCGCGGAGCCCCTCCGGCACGTCACCGTTCACCACGCGCTGGGCGAGGCCCTCAACGATCGCGGTCTTACCGACTCCGGGCTCGCCAATCAGGACTGGATTGTTCTTGGTTCTGCGCGAAAGAACCTGAACCAGACGACGGATCTCCTCATCGCGTCCGATCACCGGATCGAGCTTCCCGCGGCGAGCTCGCTCGGTGAGGTCGGTGGAGAAGCGCTGAAGCGACTGGTACTTGTCCTCCGGCGTTTGATCGGTGACCCGATGCGGCCCACGCACCTGCTGGAGCGCCTGGATGAGCGTCTCCCGCGAGGCACCCTGCGCGGCCAGAAGATCGCGAGCGGTCGAGCCTCGCTTGCCTGCCAGAGCGAGGAGGATGTGCTCGGTCGAGAGGTATTCGTCCTTGAGCTCGGCGGCTTCTTTCTCCGCCGCGTCCAGTATGTTCGTGAGCTCGCGAGACATCGTCGGCTGTGTCCCGCCGGACTGCCTGGGAAGCCTGGTAAGCGCTCCAGCCAGTTCCTCGCGAAGGCGCGTAACGTTCACGCCAACCTTCTGCAGCATCGGCACGATGATCCCCTCCTCCTGGGAGAGGAGCGCATCGAGCAGATGCAGATCTTCAATGGCAGGATTGCCGCTTTGCCGGGCTACCGACGCAGCCTGCTGAACGGCCTCTGCCGACTTGACAGTAAATCGATCGAAGTTGGGCATTTATCCTCTCATCCCGGGCCGCCTGGTGAAGCGGCGCCAAATCGGTAGCTGGAGCCTGGTGGAAGCGCCAGGAATCAGATGCGCTAAGTGCCTGCGTATAAAGGAAGAAGGATGCCCGTTTTTACTGCCAAATGGGCGCAGGAAATTCCATAAAGCTGAACTGCGGAGCGGCGCTTCACCTGCCAACAGAGTAGACAGAGGAAGACGAACCGTCTGTTGCGAAGAGGGAACACAAAAGAAGACAAGTGAGGCAATCTTCCCCGGTCTTCAACCCGTCGGAGGTGCGGGTGGCACTGGTGAACCTTGCCTCACTTCTCCAGCTATGGAGGTGACGCAACTGGCTACAGATCGCCGATCAGCAACGCATTTCGGTAAAGCGGCATCGTCGCCTTCCAGAAGAGCCGGAAGAGCGGGTCGTCGGCAAAGAGGATGATCTCACCGCTGCCATACGACCGCGATACGAGCCAGGCACCCTCTTCCATCCTCGCGAGCCGCTCCCCGGAAATCACCCCTGAGGTCGCCTCGAGATCATCCTCGAACCAGGCTACTGCCTCGAGATTGTCAGCGGGCTCGAAGATCCGATCGCCCCCGTTGAGGATGAAGATGCGGTCGGGATGCTGATCGAAGGAGCTTCCCCACGTGAGTGGATGACGCGGATCGAGATGAGCCTCGAGGATGGCGCCGTGCGCGTCGTCGGCCCACTCCTGCCGCTCGCGCTCCTCCCGAGTCGGGCGGAGCAGGTCGGGCCGCCGCTCCATCGCCCCTTCCCCCCGCATCTCGACCTCCGCGAGCTCGGCCGCCGCTTCTGATCCTCCAGCGACAGCGACGAGCCGTCCACCCTGCTCGATCCAGTCCGATAGCCTCTCGGAGACCGCTTCGTCCAGCTCGACACGGGTGTCCGGAAGAATCAGCACGTGGTACGGGCGAAGGTCGAGATCTCCGAGATCCTGCAGGAGGAGCGCATCGAAGCTCAGCTGCAGGTCATTGTCGAGATAGTACCAGTGGGCACCATAGGAAGTCGGAATGATGCCGTCGCCGCCAATCAAGCCGATTCGGGGGAGGCGAAGCGGCGGATTGCCCTCGCTGCCGAGATCGATCCCTTCCTCGCTGCGGCCGGTCAGCACGGGAACCGCGATCCCACCCAGGCCGGCATCTTCGATCCGACGCGCGACCTCATCATCCGCCGAGCCTCGCAGGTACCAGGTGCCAGCAGGCCAGGTACGGCCCTCGAAGCGCGAGGGGGTGCCGAGCGTCCGCACCAGGCCGCCCGCACGCAGATAGCGAATTACGCCTGCGGCGGCCTCGTCACCTGGAGGGACCAGATAGCCGTAGGGAACCCCCTGCACCCGCCCGATCTCCGAAACGGTACCCGCGGCCGATGCCGGCCCCCAGATCGAGGGGGGCGCCGAGACCGCCTGGTGCGCCTCCACACCATACGCGTACGGGAGCGACCACGCGGTGATGTCGTATGAGTACTGCGCCCGCAGCTCGGTTTCCGGCTGGAGCAGGGTGACGGCGAGGCGTCCTCGGGGCTGCTGAGCGGGCACGCGGATGGTGCCTGCCGGAAACTCACGCCGCGCCTCGTGCCCGGGATAGGGGGTCGCGTCCTCGTGCCGGAAGCCGACCAGCGCCCGCTCGACCCGTATCCCCTGTCCCTCAAGGTGCTCGACGAGCGCCTCCACCCGTTCCGGATTCCCGTTCGGAACGATCAGCACGTCCGGGTGACCGACGCCGGCGGTCCGATGGGCTTCGGCGAAGTTGAGCAGGAGCTCGGTCTTCCCCGCGGCCGCCGTTCTCAGCGTGGTGTTACCGGAGGCGCGATGCTGCGCGATACGATGGTCCAGGGTGAGCACCTCTGCGTCATTCCGCCGGTAAGCCAGCCCGGCCGCACCCCCGCCTGCCTGCTCGTACGTCATGCCAATGGCACCATGCAGGCTCGGCCACGAATCGCCGTAGCCCGGATAGAACATGTCGTATTTCTCGCCGGTGAAGTAATCCCATCCCCGCGCGTCGAACGTCTGAGAATTCTGCTGACCGAAGCGCGCCCCCCAGTCCAGGATGTACTCCGGGTAGATCGGGTTGATGGGCGCACTCGCCGGGAAGAAGAAGTACGACGAGTTGGGACTCATCTCGTGGAAGTCGACATGGACCTGCGGGTTCCACTCCCACCAGCTCGATATCCGCGCCCGCGTCTCCGGCTGTGTCATCCACGCCCAGTCGCGATTCAGATCGAACATGTAGTGGTTCGATCGCCCCCCGGGCCACGGCTCGCGATGCTCGCGCGTCTCCGGATTGGGGTTCGGCGCGGCCCCGACCACGGAGCGGTACCAGGTCACGTATCTGTCGCGCCCGTCGGGATTCGCGACTGGATCGATCACGATGATCAGCGAATCGAGCACACCTCGCATTTCATCCGCATTTGTGATGACGTCATGAGCCGACCACAAGGCGGACTGCGTAGACGAGCTCTCATTCCCGTGAACGCCGTAGCTGAAGTAGACCACAGCCGGATTGCTCCGGGCGATTTGATCCGCCCGGGCAGGGGAAGTAGTCTGTGAGGTCAGCTCTGCGTTCGCAGCGAGGATCTCACCGAGGCGAAGGTGATTCGCTTCGCTGGCGAGCACGAGGTGGAAAAGCTCGCGGCCTTCGACCGACTCCCCGTAGCGCGAGTAGGAGGCGAGCGGGGAGACGTCGGCAAGCATCCGCGCGTATTCCGCCACCTGGTGATAGCTCGCGAAATCCTCCCCCAGCGGGAAGCCGAAGAACTCCGCGGGAGTGGGCGGTGGCCCTGATATCTGCTGGGCCAGCAGCGGTCCCCCGGCGACGAGAGCCCCCGCCAGCAGCATCACCCCGAACCATCTGCTGAATCGCGAGCTTCTGATCATCATGCGCAGGTAAAGCCCTGAAAAAATATCGCCTCCGATGGGTCGGGGGCGTACGCACAGGTTAGGGACGTGCGCGGGAGCCAGCAAGAACGCACCCGCCTGCTTGACACCAACGGGCCTGGCCGGGTACGCTGCACAGGCATCTTCCGAACCCTCCGCTGCCCGCCAAGATGAAACCAACTCCCGCAGGCAAGCCCGCCCCTGAAGCTCCGCGCCGGGGATTGGCGCCAGAGGCGTACCTACCCGTTCCGGGCGATCAGTACCCGCCCTACGTGCCGGCGACCACTCTGATGGCCGAGCTCTCTGTGAAAGCGATCGTAGTCGGGATCGTGCTCGGAGTGGTGTTCGGCGCCGCGAACGCCTACCTGGGGCTGCGGGTGGGGCTGACGGTCAGCGCGTCGATTCCCGCGGCAGTCATGGCGATCGCCATCTTCAAGATGCTCCGCAGCGGGACGATTCTGGAAACCAACATCGTCCAGACGATCGGGTCGTCGGGTGAATCGCTCGCGGCCGGTGTCATCTTCACACTTCCCGCACTTTACATCTGGGGACTGGATGTGGAGTGGTACGTCATGGCCACCGTCGCCTTCCTCGGCGGCCTGCTGGGAGTGCTCTTCATGATCCCGCTCCGTCGTTTCCTGGTGTCCTCGGAGCATGGTGTGCTGCCCTTTCCTGAAGGCACCGCCACGGCCGAGGTACAGGTGGCGGGGGCATCCGGAGGTTCCAAAGCCAAGCTGGTGTTTGGCGGTCTGGGTCTGGGCGCACTTTACCAGGCGCTCGTCCATGGTGCGGGCGTGTCTCTCTGGCCAGCCTCCCCGGAAGCCCACGTGTTCGGTCAGGCGCAGATGCCGGGTCTGCGGAAGACAGTGATCGCAGGTGACCTGACGCCCGAGCTGCTCGGAGTCGGCTTCATAATCGGTCCCCGGATCGCCGCGGTAATGCTCGCCGGTGGTCTGACCGCGTGGTTCGCGCTGATCCCGCTGATCGACCTCTTCGGGGCAGGGCTCGAGACGCCTCTCTTTCCAGAGACGACGCAGCTGATCGGCGACATGGACGCGGCGACGATCTGGACGCGCTACGTCCGCTACATAGGCGCGGGCGCCGTAGCGGGCGGCGGCATCATCACCCTGATCCGTGCGCTTCCCCTGATCTGGAGCAGCCTCAGTGTTGGCCTCCGCCGCGTAGGAGCGGGAGCGAGCGCCACCCTGCGGACGGATCACGACCTTCCGCTCAGCGCCGTCGCCGCCAGCTCGCTCGTGATCGTGCTCCTTCTCTGGTGGATACCGTTCCTGGACGTGTCCTTCCTGGGCGCGCTCCTGATGGTGATCTTCGCCTTTCTGTTCGTGACCGTATCGGCGAGGATCGTCGGGCTGATCGGATCTTCGTCGAATCCGGTGTCGGGAATGACCATCGCGGCCCTGCTGGTGACTTCCCTGATCTTCGTCGGCCTCGGCCGCACCGACCCCAGTGCTCCGGTCGCGGTTCTCCTGGTGGGCGCCGTCGTCTGCATCTCGGCGGCGATGGCTGGAGATGCATCGCAGGACCTCAAGTGCGGTTTCCTCCTGGGCGCGACCCCATGGAGGATGCAGATCGCCGAGCTGATCGCGATCCCTTTTGCCGCCGTCTCCACAGCCTTCGTTCTGCAGCTGCTGCACGCCTCCTATGGTGTCGGCTCAGCCGAGCTCGCGGCTCCCCAGGCGACGTTGATGGCTACCATGATCGACGGAGTGCTCACGCAGTCGCTGCCGTGGGCGCTGGTCTTCATCGGTTTGGCGATCGCCGTGGTAGTGGAGCTGCTCGGCATCCCTTCCCTCCCCTTCGCCGTGGGCCTCTATCTCCCCATCTCACTCAGCACGCCGATCTTCGTCGGCGGAGTCGTTCGCTGGATCGTGGAGCGGCGCTTCACCGGGGAGAACCTGCAGGAGAAGCGGGAGGCGGGCGTGCTCTACGCCTCGGGGCTGATCGCGGGAGCGGCGCTTCTCGGGGTGTTGATTGCAGTCCCGGTCGCATTCGCACCGCAGATGCTGGAGGCGATTCATGTGGGACCCGAATGGGCTGGGGCGCTGGCGCCGGCGGTGTCGTTGGCGGCTTTCCTCGCGCTGACCGCCAGCCTGTACCTGGTCGCGGTGCGGGCGCGCGTGGAGGCGTCGACGCATGATCCGACGGCGGGGATACATGCGGAGCAGATGTGAGATGAGGGCGAGTTACCGATTACCGGTTACCAGTTACCGGTTACGCCTCACCGGGATCCGGGCCGTGTGCGTACCTGACGACCTTGGAATCGCCCCAGGCGAGGCCGAGCCTCGAGCGGCAGTCTCCGCTTCTGTTGATGAAAACGCATGAGCCGGCGGAGGAAGTGTCGGCCCGATCGCCTACGCGCCAGGCGGGGGTCGGTAACTGGTAACTGGTAACCGATAACCCTCTCCTTGACACCTTCCCCGCTCCTCATCATCCTTCCCCCGCCCACCGGCGGCGCTCCCCGGCGGAGCTCCGGACCGGTCCGGGAAAGCTCACCCGACGCGCAGAGGTCCGCATGCGGATGGTCCTGATAGGTGTTCACCCAATGACAACCTACAGGACTGGAGTCTATCCGTATGCCATCTACGACCCACGCGAGCGGCGGGCGTATCGTTGCCGAGCGGCTGACGTACGCACCGCCTAACGCTCACGCGCTTTTTCACGATCTAACACTCTCCTTCGGCCGGGAACGCACTGGCCTCGTCGGCGCCAATGGCTCCGGCAAGACGACGCTCGTCCGTCTGCTGACGGGGGAGATCACACCCTCGTCCGGCTCGGTCCACCGGAACGGAGTAGTTGCGGTGCTCCCCCAGGATTTCCGTCCTCCTGCAGGCGCTCATCTTTCCGCTATCCTAGGGATCGAGGATCGACTGGCCGCTCTCCGACGTATGGAGGCCGGAGCCGCGACGCTCGCTGATGTCGAGCTGATCGGCAACGACTGGGACGTGGGCGAACGCGCCTTGGCAGTGCTGACCCGCTTCGGACTGGGACATCTCCCGCTCGACCGGCCTCTTCAGGACGTCAGTGGAGGTGAGGCCACTCGTGTCGCACTTGCCGGGCTCGCACTTGGAGATCACGACTTCCTCCTGCTCGACGAGCCCACGAATCATCTCGACGCCCATAGTCGTGAAGCTCTGTACGCATTCGTGGAGGGATGGACGGGAGGACTCCTCTGCGTGAGCCACGACCGTGCTTTGCTCCGGCGGATGGACCGGATAGTTGAGCTGTCGGCTCTTGGCGTCCGTATCTACGGCGGCAACTATGACGCGTACCGGGCACGAAGAGAGGCCGATGATCTCGCGGCCGGGAGGAAGCTGGAGAGCGCAAGGGCCGCACTCGCGGTGGCGGAGCGGGAGGCGTGTGAAATCAGGGAGCGTCAGGCGAGGCGACACGCCCAGGGGAAGCGCGATCGGGCTACGGCGAACATGCCGAAGATCCTGCTCAACAAGCGGAAGGCGCAGGCCCAGGCGACGACAGCACGAATCAGTGCGGTGACAGAGAGGGAGATCGAAGAGCGGCGGGCGCGGGCGAAGGAGGCTCGGCTAAGAGTCGAGGAGCGTGAAGCACCGCGCTTCGATCTGGCTTCTACGAAGCTCGCATCCGGAAAGACCGTGCTGCAACTCGAGGAGGTCAGTTACACCTTCCCAGGCGCGGGCGCGACGCTCCTGGAAAAGGTCTCACTTCGCATCGTTGGACCGGAGCGCGTGGCGCTCGTGGGGCCGAATGGATCGGGCAAGAGCACCCTGCTGAAGCTGGTGATGGGAGAGCTTCAGCCCTCAGCCGGAACGATAACGCGAGCGCCCGATGGCGAGACAGCTTTTCTGGATCAGCAGGGCGCGAAGCTCGACCCGGCCGCATCTGTTCTACAGAATTTCCACACCTTTCACCCGGGCCTCGATCTCAGCGCGAGCCGATACGCGCTGGCGCGTCTGCTCTTCTCAGCCGACGCCGCGCTTCAGACGGTGGGGACGCTGAGCGGCGGGGAGCGGCTGCGTGCCTCTCTCGCGTGCACAATGGGCGGTGAACGCCCGCCTTCGCTGCTCGTCCTCGATGAGCCCAGCAATCACCTCGACTTCGAAGCGTTGGGCGCATTGGAGAGCGCTCTGAGCGCTTACGACGGAGCGCTGCTGGTGGTCAGCCACGACAGCGACTTTCTCGAGGCAATCGGGATCGAACGAACGGTGCAGCTGGGCGTGGCGCTACGCAGGTGAGCTCGGACGTGGACCGGCGGTCGGGAGGTGCGGGGAAGCTGACTGGTTCTCCTCGCCCTTCCCGTCCGCCTTCTCGCGCTCGCCGAGATCGCCCCAGGCGAGCTTCCGCCGCAGGGTGGAGAAGAAGGTCTGGCCGGGAAAGCGAACAACGTGGAGAGGCAGCGGCGCTCTGCGGACGACGAGCCTATCCCCCGGCATCAGGTTGGCGCCCTCCTGCCCGTCGATCGTGAGGATGAGCTCTTCCGTCGGGGAGAGAACCTCCACGGTGATCGTATCGTCGGCGGAAAGGATCAACGGGCGCACAGCGAGGGTGTGCGGACAGATCGGCGTGGCGAGGATGCAGTCGAGATTGGGCGGGACGATCGGCCCTCCCGCGGAGAGGGAGTAGGCGGTGGAGCCGGTCGGAGTGGCGAGGATGATCCCGTCGGCGCTGTAGGTGCCCACTTCCTCGCCATGAGTGTGGATCCTCATCCGGATCATCCGTGCAACGCCGCCCCGGTGCAGAACGACGTCGTTCAAGGCGAGGTATCCTCCATCCACCTTCCCCGACCTGGTCTCTGCCTCGACCTGCAGGACCATTCGGTCGTCGAGAACGGTCTCTCCCGTCATCAGCCGCGTCAGGCCGGCTTCCAGGTCTTCGGGGCTGAGTGAGGTGAGGAACCCGAGGCGGCCGAGATTGACTCCGAGTACGGGGATACCGAGCGGCGCGACGAGGCGAGCTCCCCGGAGAAGGGTGCCATCGCCTCCGAGTGTCAGGAGTAGATCGAGATCCGAGACGGAGTCGGAGTCGAGCGTGCCCCAGCCGCCGCCACTGGGGAGGAGGTCCGGCTCGAAGGAGAGGGAGAGGCCGCGCTCGGTGGCGAAGTCGACGACCCGCGTTAGCGTCTCGTCGAGCGCTGTGTAGCGGGGGTAGCCGACGATGCCGACCTTACGGGGGATGACGCCCGGCTGCATTCCGCTCAGGCAGTTTCCCGCAACGACGTCGGTCGCCCGGCTCCGGTTATGTCGATGACCTTGTCCACGATGCGGCGTGGGGAGAGACCGAGCTCGTCGAGCAGCTCACCACGCTCTCCGTGGGTGGTGAAGCCGTCCGGCAGGCCGATCGAGGTCACTCGTACCTCCGGCCAGCGATCGCCGATCCTCGCCCGGACGTACGCACCGAAGCCATTCGCCACCGTCCCTTCCTCCAGGGTGAGGACTGTGCGATGGGTCGGGAAGAGCTTCGCCAGCATCTCCTCGTCGAGCGGCTTGATGAAGCGGCAGTTCACGACCGTTGCGCTGACGCCACGTGTGGCGAGCTCATTCGCTGCGGCCAGCGCGCTCAGGACCACGCTCCCGGTCCCGAGGAGCGCGATATCGCTACCCTCGCGAAGGATTTCCCAGGTGCCGTACGGAACCGCCGGGATCTCCTTCACAGGTTTGCAGGCGGCCGGAACCGAGTCGCGGGGCCAGCGGATCGAGAAAGGGCCCTCATTCCACTCGATGCCCGTCCGCATCAGCCCGATCATCTCGTCGCCATCCTTTGGCGCGGTGATCGTCATCCCCGGAATCGCCAGCATGTAAGCGATGTCGATGCCTCCGTGGTGCGTGGGGCCGTCGTCGCCCGCGATCCCCGCCCTGTCCATGCAGAAGAGCACGGGCAGATCCTGGAGCGCTACGTCGTGAACGATCGAGTCGTATGCGCGCTGCAGGAAGGTGGAGTAGATCGCGACAAGGGGCTTGATCTGCTGGGTGGCCATGCCAGCGGCGAAGGTGACCGCGTGCCCCTCGGCAATGCCGACGTCGAAGAAGCGCTCCGGATACGCTTTGGCGAAGATGTTCGTGCTCGTCCCTTCCGCCATCGCGGCGGTAATCGTCACCAGGTGCGGGTACTCGGCAGCCAACTCCGTCAGAGCAGTGCCGAAGACGTTCTGGTAACGCGGAAGGGCTCCAGATGAAGCCTTGACCGAGGCGCCGGTGACCTTGTCGAAGCCACCGCCCGCGTGCCACTTGATCTGGTCCTCCTCCGCCGGCGCAAAACCCTTCCCCTTGGTGGTGAGCACGTGAACGAGGCGCGGCCCCTTCATGTTTCTGACCTGGGCGAACGTCTCGGTGAGCTTCTCGATGTTGTGCCCGTCAACGGGCCCGATGTAGCGGAAGCCCAGCTCCTCGAAGATCATCCCCGGGACGAACATCCCCTTGATCGCGTCATCGACGCGAACTGCGAAGTGCTCCACCAGCCCGCCGATCGATCCGATCTTCGGCGCCGAATGGATGAGCCGCTTAACCTCTTCGCGCACGCGGTTGTAGAGGGGGTGCGTGCGCATGCTCGTGAGGTACGTATGCATCGCCCCCACGTTGTTCGAGATCGACATCTGGTTGTCGTTGAGCACGACGACCAGATCGCGATCTGTGTCACCCGCGTTGTTCATCGCCTCGAAGGCGAGCCCGCACGTCATCGAGCCGTCGCCGATTACCGCGACGACCTCGAACTCCTCGCCCCGCAGGTCGCGAGCAGCCGCCATCCCGCATGCAGCGGATATCGAGGTTGCGGCGTGACCCGCTCCGAACGAGTCGTACTCGGACTCTTCCCGGCGGAGAAAGCCGGAGAGCCCCCCCTTCTCGCGGATTGTGGGGAAGCGGTCGTTCCGGCCGGTGAGGATCTTGTGAGGATAAGCCTGGTGGCCGACGTCCCAGAGGATCTGATCGCGCGGCGTGTCGAAGACCCGGTGGAGCGCGATCGTCAGCTCGACAGTGCCCAGATTCGAGCCGAAGTGTGCTCCCTTGTGCCCGGAGACGACATCGACGATGCGCTCGCGAATCTCGTTGGCGAGCTCCGGCAGCTGCTCGGCAGGGAGCTCGCGCAGATCCGAAGGAAGCTTTACGGTATCCAGAAGAGACAATTTCGCCTCCTATCGGCGCTGCGACTGTGAGGTCGCGCGGGAGCTGCTGTTGTGTGCCGAAGGGGTGCCACAGGCGTGACGGAGCGGCGCTCCACCCTCTGCCGGTGCAGCATGAAAGGCGGCGGAATCCCTTCCGGACGGCGTCTTATGAATCACGGTACCTGGGCAAAGTAGACCTTTGTGAAGGCCTGTGAGAAATCGTGCCGATCAAAGCCTGCCCCGGACTTGATCCGGGCGCGCGCTAGGAGCCGCGACTGAGGCTACACCAGTACGCCGCGGAGCCTGCCCCGGACTCGATCCGGGGAGCGGGGACAAAGGGCAGCTGTCCGTGCCTGGCGGAACGCCGTAGCAGCGCCACGCCGAGCTGCGCCATTTCTCGAGGGCCTTCTAAGGGTGCAGCAGCAGAGCGACCAGCACTCCGTACGCTGCACCGAGAATGACTTCGAGAGGGGTGTGCCCGAGGAGCTCCTTCAGGCGCACCGTCTCCAATTTATGGTAATCCTTTAGTTCGTCCAACATTCGGTTCAGCACGTTGGCCTGCCGCCCCGCCGCCCGCCGGATTCCGGTCGCGTCATACATGATGACGAGGGAGAAAAAAGCCGTTGCGCCGAAGAGCGTCGAGTTCCATCCCGCCTCCATCCCCACGGCCATCGTC
>ERZ1066118.1215-NODE-1215-length-17452-cov-33.730873_pt1 | contig 17452 bp, 16 predicted proteins | sample MGYA00382765_ERZ1066118 | MGnify/ENA primary metagenome ERZ1066118 (study PRJEB33369, sample SAMEA5778348) | biofilm metagenome | biome: Industrial cooling water; feature: Water cooling tower basin; material: Biofilm | place: United Arab Emirates | collected...
GGTCGGCGCGGGAGGGGCGGTTCGTGGCGGTGGAGGCGACGGGATGGACGGGCCTTTGACGGACGGGCCTCTGACGGACGGGCCGCTGAGGATCGGCGTGGTGGGCGTGGGGGCGCTGACGCTGCGCGCGGTGCTGCCGCACCTGACGCAGGCGGACGTGACCGACCGCGTGCGGGTCGTGGCGCTCTGCGACCCCGCGCTGGAGCGGGCGCGGGAGGCGGCCGCGCGCTTCGGGGTGCCGGGGGCTCATCCGTCGCTCGGGGAGATGATCGCGGCGGGGGGGCTCGACGCGGTGACGGTCGTGAGCCCCATCGGGCTGCACTTCGCCCACGCGCGGGAGGCCCTGCGGGCGGGGCTCCATGTCCACGTCAACAAGACCATGACGACCACGGTGGCGGAGGCCGACGAGCTGATCGCGCTGGCGGCCGAGCGGGGCCTGCGCATCGTGGCCTCGCCCGGGGAGGTCCTGCGGCCGCAGGTGACGGCCATGCGGCGGCTGCTCCGCGAGGGGGCCATCGGCGAGGTGGCCTGGGCCGAGTGCGGCTGCGCCTTCGGCACCTACCACGAGGAGGAGCCGGAGCGGGCAGCCGAGGGGTCCTTGGGGGGCATAGACCCGTCCTGGTACTTCCGGCTGCCCGGGGGCGGGCCGATGTACGACATGACGTCCTACGCGCTCCACCAGCTCACGGCCGTGCTGGGGCCGGCGCGGCGCGTCACGGCCTTCTCGGGGCGGCGCGTGCCCGTCAGGCGCTTCGCGGGCCGCGACGTGGCCACGGAGGCGGACGACAACACGCTGGCGCTCCTGGACTTCGGGGACGGCGTGTTCGCGCTGGCCTTCGGGACGGCCGGGGGCGGCATGAACCCGCAGTTCGGGGCGCCCACCATCCACGGGACCAAGGGCGTGCTCGACGGCGTCCTTCTGAACGGGGGGCCCATCGCGTTCGAGGGGCGGGCGGAGACCCTGCACGCCCCGATCTCGGACTGGGAGGCGCAGATGCGGACCCTGCCGCACGTGACGGGGGCGCACCGCGCCATCCCCGAGAGCCACGTCTTCGAGGACGTCATGCAGCTCGTGGACTGGGTGCGGGAGGGGCGCGCGAGCCTCGCCACCGCCGAGCACGCGCGGCACGTCATCGAGATCATCGAGGCGGCCTATCTGTCGGCCCGCGAGGGCCGGGCGGTGGATCTCCGCACCACCTTCGATCTGCCGGACTGAGCCAAGGCCTACAAGTCGTCCCCGCGCCCCACCTTCTCCGGCCCCGCCGCGATCCCCTATCGCTCGGTCACCCGCCACGTCTGGGGCGACGAGGCGGCGGGGCTGGTGGACGACTGCATCTACGCGAGCACCGACCTCATCCACCGGCTGGTCTTCGGGCTGCCCCCCGGCGGCGGCTTCCGGCACTCGGAGAGCTTTCGGACCGTCTTCGCCGCCGCCGAGGTGCTCACGGTGCTCCAGGGCTGCATGGTGATCCGCGACCCGGAGACGGGCGAGACGCACATGGTCAAGAAGGGGGAAAGCGCCTTCTTCCGGCGCGACACCCGGCACCACGCCTTCGCCTGGGGGGCGGAGGAGCTGCGCGTCCTGGAGTTCCTCGCGCCCCCGCCCTCCACGGGGTCGTCGGGCAAGCATGCGGCCACGCGGCCCTACGTGTCGGCGCCGACCTACGAGCGGGCCTCTCTCCTGGGCCGCTGGCCGCTCGCGCGGGCCGAGGCCGAGGGGGAGGCGGACCTCCTGCTGGCGCTCGAAGCGGCGGACCCGCGCGCGCCCTCGTCGGGGTGGCGTCCGCCTGGGCGCCGTGAGGGAGGCGATCGGCCTCGACGTGGGCGGCACCAAGGTCGCGGCCGGGATCGTGGACCTCGCCACCGGGGCGGTGCGGGAGCGGCGCGTGGCGCCCATGCGGCCCGAGAGGGGCGGCCAGGCCTGCTCGCGGAGGTGGAGGCGCTGGCGCGGGAGCTGGCGGCGCGGGGGCGGCGGCGGCCCAGGCGGGGGACGCGCGGGCGCTCGCGGTCGTCGGCCACGCGGCGGGGCGCCTGGGCGGGGCGCTGGCGCTGCTCGCGGGCGTGCCGGACCCCGCCGGCATCGGGGTGGGCAGCGGGCTCGGGAGCGCGCCCGGCCCCTGCTTCGACGCGCTCGTGGCGGCCACGCGCGGGGGCCTCTGGGACGCCGGCGCGCGGCCCCTGCCCATCCTGCGGGCGGCGCTGGGGGCCGGCGCGGGGCTGGTCGGGGCGGGGCTCTACGCGGGGCGCCAGCCCTCGACGGATTCGAGGATGTAGAGGTTGCTCATGAGCCCGCCGTCCACCGGCACGCTCACGCCCGTGACGGCCGAGGCGCGCGGCGAGGCCAGGAAGGCCACCACCTCCGCCACCTCCTCGGGCCGGATCAGGCGGCCCAGGGGCACGCGCGCGAAGCCGCCGTCGAGGCGGGCGAGCGTGTCGGCGTCGAAGTAGCTCGTGGTCATCTCGGTGGCGACGTAGCCCGGCGAGACGGCGTTGACGCGGATGCCCCAGGGCGCCAGCTCCACGGCCATGTTGCGCGTCAGCGCCAGGAGGCCGGCCTTGGTGGCGCTGTAGTGCGCGAGCCGGCCGTCCATGGCGTAGGCCGACACGGAGGCGTTGTTGACGATGGCCCCGCCATGCCCGCGCATCCGCCGCCCGGCGGCCTGGGAGCACAGGAAGGGCCCCTTGAGGTTGATCGCCACCATGCGGTCGAAGGCCTGCTCCTCCATGTCCAGCACGGGCGCCTCCTCGCCCGAGACGCCCGCGTTGTTGACGAGCACGTCGAGGCGGGCGGGCAGGGCCATGGCGCGCTCGACGTGCTCGCGCAGGGACACGTCGCAGGGGGCCATGTCTGCGGCGTGGCCGGCCCCTCGCAGCGCGTCGCGGGCCTCCTCCAGCGGGCCCGCCCTGCGCCCCCAGAGCCAGACATGGGCGCCCGCCTCGGCCAGGGCGGTCGCGATGGCCCGCCCCATGCCCTGGGCGGCGCCCGTGACGATGGCCGTCCTGCCGTCGAGGTCGCGCATGGTCATCCCCGGTATCTGGTCAGCCACAGGGCCAGGATGGTGGAGCCGATCGTCACCAGCAGGATCGTCGTGCCGATGGCGTTGACGGCCGGGGTCAGTCCCGTGCGGATCATGCCCCACACGAGCGTCGGCAAGGTGTTGCCCGTGCCGATGGTGAAGAAGGTGATGACGAAGTCGTCCACCGACAGCGCCAGCGCCAGGAGGCCCGCGCCCACCACCACGGGCGCGATGACGGGCAGGAGCACCGTCAGGAAGGCGCGCAGCGGCGAGGCGCCGAGGTCGCGGGCGCTCTCCACCAGGCGCCAGTCGAAGGAGGTCATGCGGGCGTGCACCACGAGGATCACGAAGGGCTGCGCGAAGAGCACGTGGGACAGGATCACGGTGGGCAGGCCCAGGGGCACGCCCGCCGTCACGTAGAAGCTCAGGAGCGCGACGCCGAGCACGAGGGGCGGCAGCATGACCGGCAGCGTGAGGACGGCCATGGCCGCGCCGGCCTGGCGGCGCGGCAGGAGCGACAGGCCGATGGCGGCGAGGGTGCCGACGACGCCTGACGCCACGGCGACCGACAGGCCGATGACGAGCGAGTTGCGCAGGGCGTCGCCGAAGCCTCGCAGGCGCACCATCTCGCCCCACCAGCGCAGCGAAAGTCCTTCGAGGGGGAAGTTCGTCAGGGTGCGCGACGTGAAGGCGAAGAGCACGAGGAGGACGATGGGCGCCAGGAGGAAGACGACGAAGAGGGCGCCGACGATGGCCCAGGCGCCCCTCACGCCCCCGCCCCCCGCGCCGCGAGCGCCCCCAGGAGGACGCGGAAGAGGAGCGACACGGCCACGGCCACGAGCAGCATGGACAGGCTCATGGCGGCGCCCAGCGGCCAGTTGAAGGCCGCCCCGAACTGCGGCTGGATGAGGTTGCCGATCATGTTCTGCCGCCCCCCCACGAGGAGCGGCGTGACGTAGTCCCCGGCCGTGGTCAGGAAGGCCAGCGTGAAGGCCGCCGCGATGCCCCCCTGCGCGCGCGGCAGGACCACGGTCCCGAGCGCCGTCGGGCCCGAGGCGCCGAGGTCGCGCGCCGCGTCCATCTCGGCGTCCGCGATGCCGCGCAGGCTCGCGTAGATGGGCAGGACCGCGAAGGGCAGCGCGAAGTGCACCAGCGTGACGACCACCGCGGGCGTGGAGTAGAGGAGCCACTCCACGGGCTCCCTGACCAGCCCGGCAGAGAGCAGCGCGCTGTTGAGGAGCCCTTCGTTGCCGAGGATCGTCTTCCAGGCGTAGATCTTCATGAGGTAGCCGCCGAACAGCGTGACGAGCACCGCGAAGAGCAGCAGGGGCCCCCAGCGCCCCGCCCGGAAGCGGATCAGGAAGGCCAGCGCGAAGCCCAGCGCCGTGGTGAGGAGCGCCACGGCCGACGCCACGCCGGCCGTGTAGGCCATGGAGGGCCCGTAGCGCGTCCACACCTGCGCGTAGTTGGCGAGGGAGGGCTCGCGCGCGATGTCGTAGAGGTCCACGCGCCAGGTGCTGAGCAGGACGAACCACAGCGCAGGCGCCAGGAAGGCGCCCAGGAAGACCAGCGCGGCGGGCAGCGTGAGCAGGAGCGCCGCCCGCCGCGACATGGCTCAGGCCGACTTGAACCGCTCGTAGGCGCGCAGCCAGTCGGGGAAGGTCGTCAGGCCCTCCTCGGGCTCGATGGGCGGGAAGCCGAAGAAGCCCGCCTTCTTGTCGAAGGCCGCCATGTCGTCGTAGGGGTAGAGGGTGCGCAGGGTCTCGGGGAGCTGGGCGATGGCCTCCTGGTTGACGATGGCCTGCACGAGGTTGGTGGCCACCCGCGTCTGGCCCGCGACGCTGACCACGCGGTCCACGGCGGCGTAGGCGGCATCCAGGTTGGGCGCGTCCTTGGCGATGCAGTAGTTGTCGAGCCAGGCGTTGGTGCGCTCGGCGGGGTAGGTGTAGGCGATCACCTTGCCCTTGTCGGCGGCGAACTTCACCATGGTCTCCCAGCCGTTGAACGTCAGCGACACGTCGCCCCGCGCCATGGCGTCGGCGAGGTCGCCCCAGGAGGGCGCGAGGAGCCGCGACTGCGCCTTGACGGCCACCAGGAAGTCGATGGCCTTCTCCAGCTCCTCGGGCGTGAGGCGGGTGGGCGAGGCCGCCTCGGGCGCCGCCACGAGGGCGGCGATCATGACGTTGCCGAGCGGGTCGTCCATCATGCCCACCTGGCCCGTGAACTGCGGGTCGAGCAGCGCCTTCCAGGTCGTGGGGGGCGTGGGGTGCACGGCCGGGTCGTACATCATCGGCCCCGCGCCCCAGGTGAAGGGCACGCCCCAGAGCTGGCCGTCGAGGTTGACGTTGGCGTCGTTGCGGAAGGTCGGCATCATCTGCGCGAGGCTCGGCACGCGGGCCGTGTCGATGGGCTGGATGAGGTCCAGCTTCTTCAGAAGCGGCACGTAGCCCATGTAGGGCGTGACGATGTCGAGCGTGCCCACGCCGCCCGCGCGCAGCTTGGCCACGATCTCGTCGTTGTTGCCGATGTAGGTCACGTTGAGCGTGATGCCCTTGCTGGGCAGGAAGTCGTCGAAGGCGATGGGGTCGTCGTAGCCCTGCCAGCCCAGGAAGTTCAGCTCCCCCCCTTGCGCCCGCGCCAGCCCCGGCGCGAGCCCGAGCGCCGCCGCGCCCCCGAGAAGCGCCGTCGCTTGGCGCCGCGTCATCCCCGTCATGCCGTCCTCCCTCATGAGGCGGGCACCACCCGCCGATCCTCGCGCATCCATCCCGCGCGCACGGCCGCCCCCCTCTCGGGCCGCGCCTCGCCCACCGGCAGGTGGGCCGCCAGCGCCTCGCCGCCGGGCAGCCGCAGCAGGGCGCGCACGTGCTCGCCCAGGAAGGTCGCCTCCTCCACGATGCCCTCCACGGCGCCGTCCGCGCCTTCGCCGGGGGCGAGGAGGCGCACGGACTGGGGGCGCACCACCAGCGTCACGGGGCCGTCCGGCCCCGCGTCCGCGCCCAGGTCGGCGCCGGTGGAAAGGCGCAGGCGCCCCCCCTCGCGGCGGGCGTCGAGAAGGTTGGCCTCGCCCACGAAGCCCGCGACGAAGCGCGTGAGGGGCTCGCGGTAGAGGGCCTCCGCGGGCCCCTCCTGCTCCAGCCTCCCCGCGTTCATCACCGCCACGCGGTTGGCCAGCGCCATGGCCTCGCCCTGGTCGTGGGTCACGAACACGAAGGTCCCGCCGATCTCGGCGTGCAGGCGGCGCAGCTCCTCCTGCATGGCGTGGCGCAGCTTGAGGTCGAGCGCGGCGAGCGGCTCGTCGAGCAGCAGCACCTTGGGCCGCATGATGAGCGCGCGCGCCAGCGCCACGCGCTGCGCCTGCCCGCCCGAGAGGGCCCCCACGGGGCGCTCCGCGAGGTCCTGGAGGCGCGACAGGCGCAGGGCGTCCGCCACCCTGTCGGCGACCTCGGCGCGCGGGCGGCCCTGGACGCGCAGGCCGTAGCCCACGTTCTGGCGCACGTTCATGTGCGGAAAGAGCCCGTAGCCCTGGAAGACCGTGTTGGTGGGGCGCCTCTCGGGGCCGAGGCGGGTCACGTCGCGGCCCTCGATCTCCACCGTGCCCGCCGTGGGCTCCACGAAGCCGCCGATCATGCGCAGCAGCGTCGTCTTGCCGCAGCCGGAGGGGCCGAGGATGGCCAGGAAGTCCTGGGCCTGGATGTCGAGGTTGAGCGGATGCACGGCCGGGAGGCCCCCGAAGGACTTGGCCAAGCCCCTGAGCCGCAGGAGCGGCGCGGCGGGCGCGGGCGCGGCGGCGGGCGCGCGGGCCAGGGCGGCGGTCACGGCCGAGGGCCGCCCTGGCCCGGTGGGGCGGCGCGGCGGCGGGGTGGTCGGTCGGGAGGCATGGGGCGGAGCCTAGCCGCCCGCGGGCCGGCCGGGCAAGCGCCCTAGAGGATCAGGTCGGAGGCCGTGACCGGGGCGACGCCGCGACGACGACCGCGTCGTCGGCCACTCCGCCGCCCGCGGTCTCGACGAGGAGCGAGTGGCCGAAGGCCGCCCGGCGCACCTGCCGCGCCCCCATGGAGGCGCCCCACACCAAGGCGGGGTCGAGCGCGGGGAGGTCCATGCGGTCCCTGGCCGGGCGCGAGTGGTCCGTGATCGCGCCGGCCAGCGCCCCGCGCCCGCGAAGGCCGCGAAGGCGAGGCGGTCGGCCCCCGCGCGCCCCCGTGAGGAGGTCGCGGCCCGTCCCGCCCAGGAGCGCGTCGTCGCCGCCCTCGCCCGGGAGACGGTCCGCCTCGGGGTCGCCGCTGGGCGTGTCGTCGCTGTCGCCCACGCGCAGGTTGTCTGCGCGGCGGCTCCGAGCGGGAGGCCCCGAGCCTCGGCCGGCGGCGCCCAGGCGCCGGGCGCGGCGCCCGGGGCCTCCGGCGCGATCCCCGGAGGGCAGGCGCATTGCGGGCTCCAGGTGGCGGGCGCCTCCGCCGCCCCCGACGATCCGGGCGCGGGAGAGGCCGCCCCGTGGCGGGCCCGCCGCCTCAGCGCAGCGCAACCTCCTGCCGCAGCCGCCCGGTGAGGCGGTCGAAGACCAGGAAGGCCTCGGCCCCGTCGGCCCCCCGCGCGACGATGCCGACCCAGTCGCTCCCTTGGGTGACGGCCGTGGCGCGCGCGCCTTCCGGCAGGTCGAGCGTGTCGGGCAGCGGCAGCGGGGGCGCCAGGAGCCGCCAGACGAAGGCGCCGACCAGCACGACCATGCCCAGCCCCATGACCAGGGCCAGCGCCGTCACCAGGGCCTGGAGCCTGCGCAGGTGCGGCGGTAGGGGAGGGGCGTCCTCGGGGGACTCCGTGACCACGCTGCGCTTCCTCATCGGGCAGGACCCGCCCCCCCGCCTCGATAGGGCGCTGGCGCGGGACGCGCCAGGGGAGGGGCCGGGCGAGGGCCTGAGCCGCACGCGGCTCGCACGGCTCCTGGCCGGGGGGGCGGTGCGGGTGGACGGGGCGGTCGCCACGGACGCCGCCGCCCCCGTGGCGGCGGGCGCGGCGGTGGAGGTGGACCTCCCCGACCCGGCCCCCGCCGACATGGCGGCCGAGGCGATCCCCCTCGTGGTGGTCTGGGAGGACGGCGACCTGCTGGTGGTGGACAAGCCCGCCGGCATGACCGTGCATCCCGCCCCGGGCTCGCCCACGGGCACGCTGGTCAACGCGCTCCTGGGCCGCGAGGGGAGCCTGTCGAGCGTGGGGGGGGTGGGGCGCCCCGGCATCGTGCACCGCATAGACAAGGACACCTCGGGCCTGCTCGTCGTGGCCAAGACCGACCTGGCCCACCGGGGCCTCGCGGCCCAGTTCGCCGCGCACAGCGCCGAGCGGCTCTACCTCGCGCTCTGCCACGGCGTGCCCTCCCCCGCCGACCCCCGCCTGCGCAGGGTCCGGGGCGTGTCGTGGGAGGGCGCGACCTTGCGCGTGGACGCGCCGCTCGGCCGCCACCCCACGGACCGCCAGCGCCAGGCCGTGCGCTGGGAGGGCGGGCGGCGCGCGGTGACGCGGGCGCGGGTGCGCGAGGCGCTGGGGGGGGCGGCGCTCATCGAATGCCGCCTGGAGACGGGGCGCACCCACCAGATCAGGGCCCACATGGCCCACGCGGGCCACGCGCTGATCGGCGACCCCATCTACGGGGGCGCCCGCCGCCTGCCCCCGCGCGCGCCCGGCGCGGCCCAGGCCGCCGCCTTCCCGCGCCAGGCGCTGCACGCCGCCACCTTGGGTTTCGCGCACCCCCGCACCTCCCGGGCCCTGCGCTTCGAGTCCCCCCTGCCCGCCGACATGGAGGGGCTGCTCCTGGCCCTGCGCGGCTGAGCGGTCACGCGATCGTGCGGGCGCGGCGCGACCCGATGCGCCCGTCCCAGCCGTTCATGTCTGGGTAAGCTTTCGCCGCTAGGCGGTGGACTCACCTTGCGTCACGGCCCCGGTCATGTTAAGACCGTAAACTTTCGCAGAGAGGGGATTCGATGGCCACCTACGCCAACCTGCCGGCGCCGTCCCCCGAGCAGGGCCTGAACCGCTACCTCCAGGAGATCCGCAAGTTCCCGATGCTGGAGCCCGAGGAGGAGTACATGCTGGCCAAGCGCTGGACGGACCACGAGGACTCCTCGGCCGCCCACAAGCTGGTCACGTCGCACCTGCGGCTCGCGGCCAAGATCGCCATGGGCTACCGGGGCTACGGCCTGCCGCAGGCCGAGGTGATCTCGGAGGCCAACGTGGGCCTCATGCAGGCGGTCAAGCGCTTCGACCCCGACAAGGGGTTCCGGCTGGCCACCTACGCCATGTGGTGGATCAGGGCCTCCATCCAGGAGTACATCCTGCGGTCCTGGTCGCTCGTGAAGCTCGGCACGACCTCGGCGCAGAAGAAGCTGTTCTTCAACCTGCGCAAGGCCAAGGCCCGCATCGGCGCCCTGGAGGAGGGCGACCTGCGCCCCGAGAACGTCGCCCGCATCGCCCATGACCTGGGCGTGACCGAGGAGGAGGTGGTCTCGATGAACCGCCGCCTGTCTGGCGGCGACGCGTCGCTCAACGCCACCGTGGGCGCCGAGGGCGACAGCGCCACCCAGTGGCAGGACTGGCTGGAGGACGAGGACGCCGACCAGGCCTCGGCCTACGCCGAGCGCGACGAGCTGGAGAGCCGGCGCGAGCTGCTCACGGCGGCCATGGACGTGCTCACCGAGCGCGAGCGCGACGTGCTGATGGAGCGGCGCCTGCGCGACGACGCGGTGACGCTCGAGGACCTGTCGGGGCGCTACGGCGTGAGCCGCGAGCGCATCCGCCAGATCGAGGTGCGGGCCTTCGAGAAGCTCCAGAAGCGCATGACCGAGCTGGCGCGCCAGCGGGGGATGCTGGAGACGGCCTGAGGGGGGCCTACAGCACCAGGTCCTCCTCCACCCCCTCCTCCTCCCCGCCCTGGAAGCCCAGGGCGAGGCCGAAGGTCAGCACCCCCAGCCGCCCCGCGAACATGGCGAGCGCGATGACGGCTCGACCGGCGTCGCCCAGCTCGGCCGTCAGCCCCTGGCTGAGGCCGGCGTTGGTGATGGCCGCGATCACCTCGAAAAGGACCTTCCCCAGCGGCGCCTCCGGCGCCAGCATGGCCACGAGGAACGCGCCCAGGGCGGCCATGGCGATGTAGGCCATGAGCGAGGCCGAGGCCAGGCGCAGCCTCTCGTCGCTGACGCGGCGGCCGAAGATGGTGCAGCGGGGGCGGCGCTGGATGGTGTCCGCCATGAGCCCCCAGAGCGCGGCGAAGGACGTGACCTTGAAGCCGCCCCCCGTCCCTGCGGGCGCGGAGCCCACGAACATCAGGGCCATGAGCAGGATGGAGGCGGCCGGGCCGATGCCCAGGATGGGCACGGTGTTGAAGCCCGCCGTGGTGGACGCCTGCACCGCCTGGAACAGGGCGGCCATGGCGCGCTCGGGCGGGGGGAGGTCCGTCATGACGGGCTCGGTGAGCGCGAGGAGGGCGGCGCCGCCCAGGATCAGCGGCGGCAGCACGCGCAGCACCACGACCGAGGAGAAGCCCAGCGCCGCCCGCCCCCGCGCCCAGCGCCACAGGTCGGTCACGAGCAGGAAGCCCAGGGCGCCCATGAGCGTCAGCAGCGCCACGGCTCCGTTGACCAGGGGGTCGGCCCGGAAGGGCTCGAGGCCGGAGGCGAAGAGCGAGATGCCGGCCGTGCAGAAGGCCGAGACGGCGTGGAAGAGCCCCTGCCAGAGCGGGTCGGGGATGCCCGCGCGGGCGAAGGCCCACCACAGGACCAGCGTGCCCACGGCCTCGCAGATCAGCGTGAAGGCCACGACCGAGCGCAGGAAGAGCCGCAGGTCCACGGCGTCGCCGAGCCCGAAGCCCGCCCGCAGGGAGGAGGCGTTGAGAGCCCCCAGCCGGTCCGAGAGCGCCAGGTAGGCGAAGGAGCCCAGCGTCATGTAGCCGAGCCCTCCCACCTGGATCAGCAGGAGGATGACGGCCTGGCCCTGCCAGGTCAGCAGGCTGCCGAGGTCGTAGGGGACGATGCCGCCGGTGCTGATACTGGCGGTGGCGAGGTAGAAGGCGTCGAAGGCCCTCAGCGGCCCCTCGTGCGACCACGGCGCCCAGAGCAGCAGGAAGCCGGCGACGGCCCAGGCGAGATAGCCCACGAGGAGCCGGCGCGAGGGGTGCAGGCGCAGCAGCCAGCGCCGCCCGCGCAGCACGAACAGGCGGAAGCCGCGCGCAGGCGGTCGGGTCGCGTCGGCCATGGCGGTCCTCCCCTCGGGCGACGCTAGCCGGGCGGCGGCTCCGTGGCGAGCCTTGCGGGCGCCGCGGCGGGCGGGCACCAAGGGGCCAAAGGGAGGGCACGATGCCTGATGTGGTCCGCTGGGGCGTCCTGGGCGCCGCCAACTTCGCCCGCGAGCAGATGGCGCGCGCCATCCACGCCGCCGAGGGCGCCGACCTCGTGGCCCTGGCCACGCCGCACCCCGAGAAGGCCGAGGGCTTTCGCAGCTTCCAGCCCCGCCTGCGCGTGCATCCCACCTACGAGGCGCTGCTCGCGGACCCGGAGGTGGACGCGGTCTACGTGCCGCTCCCCAACCACCTGCACGTGGAGTGGACCGTCAAGGCCCTTGAGGCGGGCAAGCACGTCCTGACGGAGAAGCCCATCGCCATGCACGCCTCCGAGTTCGACCGCCTGATCGCCGCGCGCGACCGGGCGGGGCGGGTGGCGGCCGAGGCCTACATGATCATCCACCACCCCCAATGGCGGCGCGCCCGCGAGCTGGTGCAGGGCGGCGCCATCGGGCGGCTCGCGCACGTGGATGCGGCCTTCTCCTACCACCTCACGGACATGGCCAACATCCGCAACCGGGCCGACGCGGGTGGCGGGAGCCTGCCGGACATCGGCGTCTACGTGTTCGGGAGCACGCGCTTCGTCACCGGCGAGGAGCCCGAGGCCGTCGAGCACGCGGTCGTGCGGCGCGAGGGGGGCGTTGACACCTTCGCCCATGTGGTGGCGCGCTTCCCGTCCTTCACCTACGCGGGCTTCACCTCCATGCGGATGTTCCCGCGCCAGGAGGTCGTCTTCCACGGCGACGGGGGCGTGCTGCGCGTGGGCTTCGGGCCGTTCAACGCCAACCTGCACGACCTCGCGCAGCTGTCGCTGGAGACCTCGGGCGGCGCGCGCACGTTCGAGAGATGGCCTGGGGCCAACCACTACGTGCTCCAGGTGGAGGCCTTCGGGCGGACGGTGCGGGAGGGGACGGCCTACGAGCCGAGCCTGGAGTGGAGCCGGGGGACGCAAGCGATGATCGACATGGTGGTGGCGAGGTCCTAGGGCGGGTTCCGGCTCGCCCGTCCGCTCAGTTGATCACCCAGAACTCACTTGGTGCCCACGTCGGATCGGAGCGCGCGGACAGGTTCGTGCCGGCCGCCCTCACCCTGTCGCGGAGCCCCTCGTAGAGCGGATCGTCCTCCGCCGCCCCGACCCGGACGTGGCGAAAACCCGCTTCCGCGAGGCGGCTCGCCCAGCGACCCGGCGAGTAGGCCGAGGCCGCCGTCCCATCGAGGTCCCCGTTCTCGCCTGCAAGGAGCACCCACGAGAGGGGCACGAAGGCCGTAGGGTCGCCCGGCGCCACGAGGAAGACCCTCGCGTTCTTCAGGCGGGTCCGGCGCTGCGCCGCCGGTGCGGTCCGCAGCCAGTGGCGCCTCCGGGTCAGGCCCGTTTCCACGAGGTCCCGCATCACCCCTCCATCCCCTCCAGCTCGTCGATCAGCCCCTCGATCATGGACAGACCCTTGCCCCAGAACCCCGGGTCGGCCGCGTCCAGCCCGAAGGGCGCGAGCAGCTCCTTGTGGTGCCTCGACCCCCCCGCCCGCAGCATCTCCAGGTAGCGGTCCTGGAAGCCCTCCGGCGCCTCCAGGTAGGCCGCGTAGAGCGCGTTCACGAGCCCGTCGCCGAAGGCGTAGGCGTAGACGTAGAAGGGCGAGTGCACGAAGTGCGGGATGTAGGCCCAGAACGTCTCGTAGCCCGGGGCGAAGCGGAAGGCGTCGCCCAAGGACTCCTCCTGCACCGACATCCAGAGCTTTCCGATGTCCTCGGGCGTCAGCTCCCCCTGCCTGCGCGCCGCGTGCAGCTTGCTCTCGAAGTCGTAGAAGGCGATCTGGCGGACCACCGTGTTGATCATGTCCTCGACCTTGCCCGCGAGCAGCGCCTTGCGGGCGGGGCCGTCCGGCGCCTCGGCCAAGAGCTTCTGGAAGGTCAGCATCTCGCCGAACACGCTGGCCGTCTCCGCGAGCGTGAGCGGCGTGGAGGCAAGAAGCTCCCCCTGGCCGGCCGCCAGCCTCTGGTGGACGCCGTGGCCTAGCTCGTGCGCCAAGGTCATCACGTCGCGTGGCTTGCCCAGATAGTTGAGCATGAGGAAGGGGTGGGCGTCGGTCACGGTGGGGTGGGCGAAGGCGCCGGGCGCCTTGCCCTCGGCGACCCCCGCGTCGATCCAGCCCCCCCCGAAGAAGGGCCTCGCCGCCTCGGCCATGCGGGGGTCGAAGGCGGCGTAGGCCTCCATGACGGTGCGCTCGGCCTCGGGCCAGGGGACGAGGCGGTCGTCGGTGGTGGGCAGCGGCGCGTTGCGGTCCCACACCTCCAGCTTGTCCAGGCCCAGCCACTTGGCCTTGAGGCGGTAGTAGCGGTGCGACAGGCGCGGGTAGGCGGCCACGACCGCCTGGCGCAGCGCCTCGACCACCTCGGGCTCCACGTCGTTGCTCAGGTGCCGTCCGTGCTGGGGCGTGGGCATGCCGCGCCAGCGGTCCTCGATCTCCTTCTCCTTGGCGAGCGTGTTGTGGACGCGGGCGAAGGTCTTGAGGTTGGCCCTGAACACGGCGGCCAGCGCGTGGAAGGCGGCCTCGCGCTTGGGCCGGTCCGGGTCGGTCAGGAGGTTGAGCACCTCCTCCATCCCGAGGTCCTCGCCGCCCACGTCGAAGCGCAGGCCGGCGACCGTCTCGTCGAAGAGCTTGTTCCAGGCGGAGGCGCCCACGGCGCTCTGGTCGTGGAGGAAGCGCTCCAGCTCGTCGGAGAGCTGGTGGGGCTTCATGGCGCGCATCCGCTCGAAGACGCGACGGTAGCGGGCGAGGTCCGGCGACTGGCCGAAGGGCGCCCAGAACGGCTCGTCGGGGATGCGGTTGAGCTCCAGAGACCAGAACACGAGGGGGGTGGTGAAGGCCGTCACCTTGTCCTGGACGTCGCTCATGAACTTGGCGCGCCCGGCGTCCGTGGTGCGCTGGTAGTAGCGCAGGCCGGCGTAGGACATCAGCCGCCCCGCCACCTGCTCGATGCGCTCGAAGCGCCGGACGGCGTCGAGCAGGCCGGGGGCGTCGAGCTTGGCCAGCTTGCCTTCGTGGTCCTGGGCGAAGGACTGGCAGTGGGCTTCGAGCCAGTCGAGGTCGCGCTTGACCTCCGGCGCGTCGGGGGCGGCGTAGAGGTCGGAGAGGTCCCAGGTGGGGAGGGGGCCCAGGGCGGCGCTGCCTGCGTCCCGGCTTGCGTCCATCGCTCTCATCGTCGTCTCCATCCTCTGCGCCGGCGCCTAGCTAGTCCCTGGGAGGGGCCGGGGGAAGGCGGGCTTTCCCCACGTGGCCGAGACCGGCCGGGGGGCGCTCAGCCGTGCGCGGCCAGGATCGCCCTGAGGGTCTCCAAGGTGTCTATCTCACCCGCCGGCTTGTCGTGGCGCCAGCGCAGCATCCGGGGGAAGCGCAGCGCCACGCCGCTCTTGTGGCGGGGGCTCGACTGGATGCCCTCGAAGCCGATCTCGAACACCAGGGCGGGCTCCACCTGCCGCACGGGGCCGAAGCGCTGCGTGGTGTGGCGGTTGACCCAGGCCGTCACCTGGCGGAACTCGGCGTCCGTCAGGCCCGAGTAGGCCTTGGCGAAGGGCACCAGCGCCTCGCCGTCGCGCACCGCGAAGGTGAAGTCGGTGAAGAGGTTGGCGCGCCGCCCCGTGCCTGCCTGGGCGTAGACCATGACGGCGTCGATCGACAGCGGGTCCACCTTCCACTTCCACCAGTCGCCCTTCCTGCGCCCGTTCCCGTAGGGGGAGCGGAGGCGCTTGAGCATGAGGCCCTCCGCTCCTTCCGCGCGCGCCTGCTCGCGGGCGGCGCGCAGGTCGTCGAGGGTCCGGAAGGAGACCGCCGGGGAGAGGCGCAGGGGGGCCTCGGGGGGGAGGGGGCGGATGAGGGCTTCGAGGCGGCTGCGGCGCTCGGCGAAGGGGAGCGGGCGGATGTCCTCGCCGTGCTCTTCGAGGAGGTCGTAGGCCATGAGGACCACGGGGGCGTCGGCCAGGAGCGCCCGGGAGACGGTCTTGCGGCCGATGCGCGCCTGGAGGGCGTTGAAGCTCTTGGGGCCGACCCCGCCCCAGACCAGGATCTCGCCGTCCAGCACGGTGCCATCGGGGAGCCAGTCGAGGGCCCTCGCCATCTCGGGGTAGCGGTCGCTCACCAGCTCCTCGCCGCGGCTCCACAGGTGCCAGGCGGCGCCCCTGACGATGAGCTGGCCGCGGATGCCGTCCCACTTCATCTCGGCGAACCAGTCGAGCGGATCGCCGAGGTCGGCGGGGTCGTCGAGCTGGTAGGCCAGGTAGAAGGGGTAGGGGCGGGCCGCGTCGTCCCGCGCGGCGCCTTCGTGGAGGAGCTTCTCCCAGGTGGTCCGCTCGGGCGTCCAGTCGCCCATCAGGCGGTGGGCCACGTCCGATTCGGGCTGGAGCGTGGCCTGGGCCAGCGCCCGCGTCATGAGCGTCTGGGAGACGCCCACGCGGAAGGAGCCGGTGAGCAGCTTGGTGAAGAGGAACCGCTCGGGGCCCGGGAGCGAGGCCCAGGCCGCCAGCACGCCGGCGCGGCGCTCGGGCTCGGGGGCCGCCGAGAGCGCCTTGAGGCGGGCGATCCAGTGGCTGAGGGGGGCGTCGGAGGCGCCCGTGGGGTCCGGCAGGACCAGCGAGATCGTCTCGCTGAGGTCGCCCACGACCGCGTAGGACTCCTCGAAGAGCCAGAGGGGCAGGCCCGCCGCCTCGGCGGCGTAGTCGCGCAGCGCCGTGGCCGTGATGGTGCGGCGGGGGCGGCGGCCGGAGAAGAGGGCGACGGTCCAGAGCTTGTCCTCGTCGCTGACCGCTCCGTCGCGGAAGTAGTCGGCGAGGGCGGCCACCTTGGGGTTGGTGCGCGTGGTGGCGTCGAGGCGCGCGTAGAGGTCGGCGAAGGCCTTCATTCGGGGGCCTCCTCGGACGCGTCGGCTTCCTCGCCGTGGTCCCAGTCGGTCGAGACGATGCCCGCGTCGTAGCCCTGCTCCTCCAGCCAGCGGCGGAATTGGCCGGTGTAGCCGTGGGTCACGAAGACCCTTTGCGCGCCGGTCGCCCTGATGGCCTCGTTGAGGCCGGGCCAGTCGGCGTGGTCGCTCATCACCAGGCCCTTGTCGGCGCCCCTGCGCCTGCGGATGCCGCGCAGGGCCATCCAGCCGGAGGCGACGGCGGTGGCCGCCTCCCCGAACTTGCGCGCCCAGGGGGCCTGGAGGGCGGAGGGGGGCGCGACCACCAGGGCGCCGGCGCGGGCCTTGAGGTCGAGGCCCGCGCCCACGCGCTCGGTGGGGGGCAGGGGGAGCCCCTGGGCGCGCAGCACCTCGGTGACGGACTCGACGGCGCCGTGCGTCAGGATGGGGCCCTGGGGCTCCAGCAGGTGCAGGATGCGCTGGGCCTTGCCCAAGGAGTAGGCGCCGACGAGCGAGAAGCGCCCGGCCTCGCGGTTGGCGGCCCACCAGGCGTTGAGGTCGGAGGCCAGCGCGTCCTGGGGGGTCCAGCGGAAGACCGGGAGGCCGAAGGTGCATTCGCTGATGAAGGCGTGGCAGGGGACGGGCTCCCAGGGGGTGCTGAGGCCGTCGTCCACGACCTTGTAGTCGCCCGACACCACCCAGGCCTCGCCCCTCACCTCCACCCTGACCTGGGCCGAGCCGGGGACGTGGCCGGCGGGGTGGAAGGAGACTGTGGCCTCGCCGATCGTCCGGCGCTCGCCGTAGGGGATGGTGGAGAGGTCCACGTCGCCCAGGCGGTGGCGGATGACGGGGGCGGCGAGGTCCGTCGAGAGGTAGCGGCCCATGCCGGGGCGGGCGTGGTCGCTGTGGCCGTGGGTCAGAACGGCGCGCTCCACGGGGCGCCAGGGGTCTATGTGGAAGCCGCCGGCCTCGCAGTGGATGCCGCTCTCGGTGAAGGACAGGACGGGCATGGCGGGAGGGTAGGGCGCGGGCGCGAGGGGTTCCAGGGCGGGGAGGGGGGCGGGCGGCTCGGGGGGCGGCGGCTCCGGGGCGGAGGGGGCGGGCGCGATGGCGGGGAGGAAAGCCCCCGGGGGCCCGGGCTCCTCGGCTTCGGGCCGGGGGATGCTGAGGGGGCGGCTGGGGAAGTCGGGCATGGGCATGCTGAGGGCCTGGGGGCGGGCCTCGG
>ERZ1066118.1216-NODE-1216-length-17424-cov-86.628821_pt1 | contig 17424 bp, 9 predicted proteins | sample MGYA00382765_ERZ1066118 | MGnify/ENA primary metagenome ERZ1066118 (study PRJEB33369, sample SAMEA5778348) | biofilm metagenome | biome: Industrial cooling water; feature: Water cooling tower basin; material: Biofilm | place: United Arab Emirates | collected...
TCCCGTACCCACATTCCAAAGTTTTATGGTGTTGTCGTCACTAGCAGAAGCTAAGATTTTGCCGTCTGGACTAAACACAACGCTGTTGACATAACTTTTATGTCCAGTCAGGAAGGTAATTTCTTTTCCCGTCCTTACATTCCACAATTTAATGGTGTAGTTCCCACTCGCAGAAGCTAAGGTTTTGCCGTCGGGACTAAACACGACGCTGGTGACAAAATATTGATGTCTCAGGGAGGTAATTTCTTTTCCCGTCTTTAGATTCCACAATTTTATGGTCTCGTCAAAACCACCAGAAGCTAAGGTTTTACCGTCGGGACTAAACACGAGGCTGGTGACTGCACCTTCATGTCCAGTTAGGGAGGTAATTTCTTTTCCCGTTCCCACATCCCACAATTTTATGAGCTTGTCCAAACTTGCAGAAGCTAAGGTTTTGCCGTCGGGACTAAACACAACGCTATTGTCTGTACCTTCATGTCCAGTTAGGGAGGTAATTTCTTTTCTAGTCCCTACATCCCACAATTTTATGCTCTTGTCATTACTGGCAGAAGCTAAGGTTTTGCCATCGGGACTAAACGCGACACTGTTAACATAACCTTTATGTCCAGTTAAGGTAATAATTTCTTTTCCCGTCCCCACATTCCATAATTTTATGGTCTTGTCCTCACCAGCAGAAGCTAAAGTTTTGCCGTCGGGACTAAACACGACGCTGCTGACCCAACCTTGATGTCCAGTCAGGGAGGTAATTTCTTTTTCCGTCTTTAGATTCCACAATTTTATGGTCTTGTCCGAGCTTGCAGAAGCTAAGGTTTTGCCGTCGGGACTAAACACGACGCTTCTAACTGTATTCTGATGTCCAGTCAGGGAGGAAATTTCTTTTCCCGTCTTTAGATTCCACAATTTTATTGTCTTGTCGTCACTCGCAGAAGCTAAGGTTTTACCGTCGGGACTAAACACGACGCTGGTGACCCAACCTTGATGTCCAGTTAGGGAGGTAATTTGTTTTCCCGTTCCCACATCCCACAATTTTATGGTTTTGTCGTTACTAGCAGAAGCTAAGGTTTTGCCATCGGGACTAAACACGATGCTGCCGACTGTACCTTGATGTCCTTCTAACTGATTGCGTTCGCGGATATTTAACAAGATTTCCTGTAAACTAAATAATGGGCTGTAAGCCGGGTAATCAGCCAAAGATTGTTTACCTTTAACTAAACCTTTCAACTCTCTTCCAGTCCGCATTATTTCAACTAAATTCTCAATTTGCCCTCCTACATAGAACTGGCGCAATGTTCTAACTCCCGCTTGTTCTAATCGCGTAGCTGTCAGGGCATTTTTGCGTTGTTCTTCTGCGTTTTTTCGCTGATTTTCAACTTTTTGTGCTAGTTGTTGTGCTTTTTGCTGCTGCCGTTGTGCATCTTCTTTTTGTTTTAAAGCGATTTCTCGGTCTTTCTTCGCTTGCTCCGTCTGTTCGCGCGCTTTTTCTTGTTGTTGCTTTGCTACGGTTAATCCATATACAGCAGTTTGACGTGCTTGTTCTGCTTGTTGACGCTGTTGTTGAGCTAATTGTGCTTGCTGCTGTGCTTGTTGTCTGTCTCCCTGCGCTTTAGCTACTGCTTCGTTTGCAGATTTCTCTTTTTCTTTTGCTATGTTTAATTGTTGGTCTTTTTGCTGCAAATCTTGCTCTTTCTTTTTTACATCCTCAGTTGCTTTTTTTAAATTAGCATTTGCAATTTTTTCGTTGGCTTGTGCTTTTGTTAATGCAGTCTCAGCTTTTTGTTTTTGGTCAGTAATAGATTGCAGTTCTTTATTTACATTATTTAGTTTTTCAGTAGCTAAATCTTGTTCTTTAATAGCTTCATCTGCCGTTATCAATGCAGCTAAGGCGCCAATTATAGACAGCAGCAAAAAAACCAAAGCAACAATGCTGATACGAACCTGTCTCTTTGTCTTGCCTTCTGCTTCCGTCAAACGCTTATTAGCTTTTTTCTCTTGCTCCAAAGCTTTATTTTGTCTTACTTCTGCTTCTGCAACCTTTTGATTTAACTCTGCTTCTACACTCGTGGATAAAAATCTATAATCAATATCACTCAAACTTTTTCCACCAGCCCAAACACGAGCAATTTCTAAATCTTCTCCCCGCAATAAACAGGACTCATCCTGGTATCCACTCTCTTGCCAAGCCTTTAAATTATCAGTATAGGGACGTAATTTACCTAATTCATTCTCAACCCAATTAATATCAAAGACATTCGCATAAATCTTATTATAAACTCTTAATTTTGTCTGCTGTTCCACTACCACCCCAGTCAAACGTAACCTCATTTGTTCTGGAGTTCCATCAACAGCAATTTCGCTATGCTGTAAAATTTGCTGATATAAACCCAACAAGGCTACAGAAATTCGCTCGTTAACTAATATCCTATCTCGAATTGTTTTTAAATGCTCTTCTTTATCTTGAGCTTCCCAATTATCAATAATCCCATTTTTTACTACTTCTTCTACTAAGTCCGTAATTTGGAACCTCTCCTCTAAGACCTCGTAAGAGAGAGGTTTTTTAAGATTTAACTTTAACAAATTACAAACCTTCTGTGTTAATAAAGGTTGTCCCCCTGTCCAAGCCAAAACCTCTCCCATCAAAGCTTGCGGATTCTCAACCTTTCCCTCAAAACCCTTAGCTAAAGGCGCCACTTCATCTAATTTAAACCCATCAAGTTGAATTGCTCTCCCAATATTAAACGGTGTTCTCTCCTCATCCTTAATTAAATCTGAAGGTGTCGCTACTCCAAACAACGCAAAATTCAACCGCTTATACTCAGCTTTAAACGCGCGCTTTTGATAGCAGCTTCTAATTAAAGCGAAAAAATCATCTGCTGGGAAATCTAAGCGAAGTATACTATCAATCTCATCCAGAAAAATTACAATATTTTGATGAATATTTGGCAGTAATAACTCATCAAAAAGTTTGCCCAAACGTCGCACTGGAGAAATTTCGATAGATTTGTCCCACCATACAACCAAATCTTCTGGTTCAACAAAACTCAACTCAGTTAATAAACTATCAACAATACTTCCATACCACTGTTCAATGGTAATATCTTGACTACCCAATCCAGAAATGTCAATTACAGCACAAGCACAACCATCAGCTTGTAGCTGTTTCATCGTTCGCACCAACAAACTCGTTTTACCCATCTGTCGGGAGTTAAAAACATAACATAACTCTCCTGCCTTTAATCCATGATAAAGGTCAGAATCCGCTTGCCGTTTCACATAGCTGGGGGCATCTGATTCTAAACTACCACCAACTTTATACTCGTAGTCTCCCGTCATAATTTAGTTTTTAATAAAGAGAAATTGCATTTATACCTACCTTGAGCTTAATTTATAGAATATTGAGTTCTTATTGGAGTTGCTATTGAGTTGTAATTAACTTTACCAGACAAATACTTATCCTGTAAGCTTAACTTTGTAGTTTGTTTATAACTCAGCTATGCCACGCGGAATCAGAGTAAATACAGAGTGTATTCCCCTTGTCAAGCAAAGAATGTTACAAAAAGGCTTTGCCCGTCAAATCGATTTAGCTGAGAGAGTAGGTCGTAGTCAATCTGTAATTAATTTTTTCCTCAATGGTAGGACAGTTGAATATTTAAACTTCTATGAGCTATGTGAGGTATTAGGTTTTGAAGTTAACGAAATTGCTGATTTTGAAGGACTGGCAAGTGTGTATGCACCAAAAACACAAAAAATAGATAGTCCCTCTTCTTCCTCGTCTGACTTACCTTCCCCCGTTGCTACTTCCTACTCTCCATCTTTAAATCTCGACCTGGAATATCCAGAAGGGGAAGTGCCATTAGATTCTCCCTTTTATGTAGAACGTGCTTCCATTGAGCAGCGTTGTTACGAAGAAATCAAAAAACCTGGTTCCCTAATTCGCATCAAGGCGCCGCAGCACATGGGTAAATCTTCACTCCTCGCGCGGATTCTCCATCAAGCAGAAAATCAAGGCAATAAAGTAGTAGCCATCGATTTTCAGATAGTGGACGAGGAGTTTTTCTCTGACTTAAATAAATTTCTGCGCTGGTTTTGCGATACAGTCACCGAAGCAGTCGCAGGAAATAATGGAGAATTACTAGAAAAATTGCTGCAACAACTTGATGAGCATTGGAAATCTGGACAGCGCTTTGGCTACATGAAGTCTTGTAAAAATTACTTTGAGCGCTATTTATTCCCAGAAATCAACCAACCGTTAGTTTTAGGGTTAGAAAAAGTTGATAGATTATTTGAATATCCCAAAATCTACAAGGATTTTTTTGGATTATTGCGCGCGGTTCACGAAGAAGCTAAACGTCGGGATATTTGGAAACAATTAAGATTAGCTCTCGCATATTCCACTGAAGCATACGTACCAGTCGATATTAATCAATCACCATTTAACGTTGGTTTAGCGTTGGAATTACCAGAATTTACCCACGAGCAAGTCAAAGATTTAGCTCAACGTCATCAACTAAATTGGAGCGATACAGAAGTACTGGAATTAATGGAATTAGTGGGGGGGCATCCTTTTTTGGTACGTTTAGCTCTGTTTCAAATAGCCAACCGAGAGATAAGTTTAACTGACTTTTTGCAAACGGCGCCAACAGCAGAAGGTATTTATAGTAAGCATTTGCAACGACAAGAATATATTTTGCGGCAACAGCCAGAATTAGGGAAAGCAATGCAAGAAATTGTTACAAACGGTCATCCTGTAATTTTAACTACAGAAATCAGGTTTAAATTATATAGTCTCGGATTGGTCAAACTACGAAATGATGAAGTCACACCAAGATGTGAGTTATACCGTCAATATTTCTGTACTTCCACGAGAGACAATCAGAAAATAATGTAACTATACTAAGAACGGTTTAGAAATGTCATTAGTCGCGTAGCGTAATGCGGAGCATTTGCCGCAGGCTAGAATCTCTAAGATGCTTCACTGCACTGCGTTTCGTTCAGCATGACAAAGTTTATATTTAAGCCGTTTGCAGTATAAATAAACTAAATTAACTCAATAATATCTCCAGCTTGTACTCAAGTCGCCCCAGTGTTTGATGAAAGTGTAGAGTTCAACAAACACCAATGTTAAATCAAACACTCAAGACCAAAGTACTTGCAACACTAGCTGCTATTTCTGCTACATTTTTCCTAGCACCTACCGCAGTTCGTGCTGATAATAGCCGATATGTTAATGATATTGCTCGTCAACTAGTACGAGCTGCTGGTGCTGTTGGTTTAGGTGGTTATACGAGAACTCACAAACCTTTTATAGATAAACTCACCCACGATGATTACGATAATATTACACTTAATCTCCGTGCAGGTACATCATACGGCATAATTGGAGTCTGCGACAGAGATTGTCGAGATTTAGATATTGCACTTTATGATAGCGCTGGAAATCGAATTGCTTCTGATTTGCAAGATGATGATACTCCTTTTATCAGGATAAATCCGAACCGTAGTGGGACTTATCGAATTCGGGTTGATATGGCTAGTTGCAGTAATAATCCTTGTTACTACGGTGTTGGTGTATTTGGCCGATAAAACCAAATTATTGACATCAACAAAGGAATTCGGCGCCTTGAATCTAATGGTATGGCTTGCAATTAGGTAATAGTAGCTGCTTACCCTAAATAAATTCCCCACAATTAACAATTTGTGGGGAGTTTTACAAAAATTTGACGTAATTTTAAGTTATTTTGTCTAACAATAAACCCAGAATTCTCATGTCAATTATCTAAATTACATTAATTAGTAGCGCTTCGTTATAAAGAGAAGCTTCTAAATATAAATTTTTCCATCTGTCAAATTCCTCTTGGTATGACAAATTATATTTTTCCAACAAATATTTACCTTCTATTTTCCGTAGAATCTCCGCAAACTCTTTTACAAATAAAGATGGTATAAAGTAAAGATTGTGCCAAGGGTAGTGAGAAAGATGTGCTGCTACTGGTTCGCTACCGCGCGTGAACTGATGTATGTACTTATGTACACGAATATCAGTATTAAATTCTATATCCTCTAATTCTGAGATAAGCGCTGTTTCAATTACATTACAGCAATTCTTTAAAGTAGTTGCTCTGTTAGCAATATTTGGATATAGATATTTGGCTAATTCTAACTCCGCAATAAATTCTTTCCAAGTATTTTCTGCTTCAAGACGAGAGCTAAAGTTTTCTGCGTCAACTTCGCTGTCTAAAATATCATTTAAGTAGTTTTCGTCTATTTCTGATGCATTAAATATTTTGAAGCTAAATGGCGCCACTGCTTCAAAAATGCAATATATTTTTTTATCTGAACGTAGGTGTTCAAGTAGTTGTGCTTGTTCCGGAATTGCTTGATATAAAACTGTATATCCCATAGTTATACATAATTTCCCTGTTTAAAAATTTGTTATTTCAAATAATTTCAACTATTAAATTACTCTTGTATGTTAGGGACGGGCAGGGATGCCCGTTCCACAAGACTTGTTCCATAAGGCTCATTCCACAAGTTTATTTTAGTTTGGCGATGGCGCCTTTTTCAACAAGCATTTTGCCTGTGAGTAGGTCTTTTACTGTTACAACTAATACTCGTTGTTTGTTGACTTCAAATTGGGCTTGTATTCTGTCTATTCCTGTTTCTCCGGGTGGTTGGAGGTGTGCTACACATACTTGCTGATGGTGGGTTTCTAGGGAACGGTAGGTGTCTTGTTTTACTAAGTTACTACTGGTCATTCTACCGGATGCGTCGTATGTGACTTCTGAAGAGGAGACTTCTGCTACTTCTCCTATATCTAAACGAATTTCTCGCTGTCCGTCACTTGCTACTTGTAGAGTTAATGGCTCTGATTTGGCGCCTGGATATTTGGCGCCTTTTTCTATGAGCGTATAATATGAGTAGCTTTTGCTGTGTGGTTCCCAGAGTCGGATAGCGTAGCTGTGACGTAAGTAGTCATCAACTTCTGCCATTTCGCTTAATGCTAGGGCACCATGTGCTACTGCTTCAAAGGGTTTGTCTAACTTAACTTTTTGCTTACCAAAGTAGGATACCACTAGTTGCTGTACGGCGGGTATTTGACAAGTACCTCCAACGAGTAAAATTTGTTCGATGTTGGTTTTACTAATTCCTTTGGTTAAAGCTATGGATAATACTTCATCTATTGCTTGCCGTAATTGCTCTAATAATTGTTGATTTTCTAATATATCTGCTAATTCGTCCCGGTTTAACTGTAATTCGTGGGACATAAAGTTCTCATCGTCAAACCAAGATTCTTTCGCTTCAAGGGTTGTGGAAAGTCGAATTTTCAAACTTTCGGCAAGTTCCAGTAGGTTCATATAGCCAATTTCTCCTACTGCAGAGCGCGAGGCGCCTGTTTTTTGGAGATAATGTTCAACAATCCAGTTATCTACATCTACACCACCAACGAATGCATCGGACTTTGCGATAACTTCTGCTTTGACTGCTTGCTGTTCAGATGCTGGTTTGACGGTACGCACTAAACTTAAATCGAGAGTACCACCACCAAAGTCAATTACTAATACAAGCGTTCCTGGGCGCCTAACAGCGTAACCAAGTGCAGCAGCAGTAGACTCATCGACAATTTGTAAATTTGGAATATTTAATTTATCGGCAACACTGCGAAACCAATCGAGGTATCGTTCAAAGGCGCCGACTGGTACTGTAAATATAGCTTGGGTAGGTTGGAGTTGTTCAGAGACTTGGTGCCAAACTTCTTTAAGAAAAGTTTCAGAAATAGCTTCTGCTGAATAACTATTACCATCTAACAAACGGGGAGGTGGCACAAAATCTGCTGCTAAGTCGCGTTTGAAAGTGCGAAACGCTCGTTCGGGTTGAGAAAATCCTAAACGCTTTGCCCGTACAGTCTCACCAAAGATGAAGCGATTTTGACCTTCGACAAATACTAATGAAGGAACTACAGTTACCGCTTCTCCCCCAATTTCAAAGCGTCTTGATATATCGCCAAATTTAAGAGTTCTGGGAGTTTGCGTAATCAGGTCACGAGTGCAAACTACCGTATTACTAGTACCAAAATCAATAACTACCGTAGTCATCTTAAATAAACCACATAAAATCTTACCTTTCTTTCTTACCTTTGTGTGCTTTGTGCCTTCGTGGTTCATTCCTCTTAATATATAACCACAAAGACACAAAGGGCACAAAGAAGAATTACCCCGCACCACCAGGTAAAGTTCGACTTACCTTAGCTGGACATAGAATTTTTCCTTGGTGCTGATATCCGACAAACCTGACATAAACCTGTTCCCCTGATGCAATATCTGAACTATCAGGTTGATGTATTTGAGGGTTATACGCTACTTGCTCCCAAGGTTTACCAATTTGTTCATAACCCCATTCCTTGAGTAAATTATCTAGGGGTGCGAACATCGAAAGTAGGTTTTTCGCTGGTAATTCAGGTTTGGCGCCCACCATTTGATGGATACTAGGGTAGTTAGTCAGCAGTGACTGTAGTTGTGTAAATGTAGATTCGCGAAATGCTTCGGTTATCTCAAGTTTCTGTTGCTGCATTTCTTCATGCAGTCGCAAACCTTCTTTATATAAACTATCTACTTTTTCTTCTAACTGCTGCGCTTCATGCTTTAACTGCTCGCATTGAATACGATGTGCTTCTAGCTCTGGGTTTTCAACGGGTAAACCAAGTTTATCGAGTAACGTTCCCAGAGGCATCGAAAAAACCTTAGCAACTTTGGCAAGTTCACCAAACTTAATATTTTCCCCATCTCCATCGCGTAGATCCCATACTGCAATATCATTCAAACCAGTTTTTTGTTGTAAAGCTTTCCAATCTGATATACCTGCTTGTTTCATCCAACCAAGCAATTTTTCATCATTCCGGTTGCCAGTCGTGTAAGATACCGATAATAGCAACGACAAAAATCCAACACCGCTAATTATAACGGCGCCGACGGTAAGCAAAAAAGCAACATTATCCCAGCTAATTACTATCATTGGATTTTTTACTGTTGTTTAAGAGACTGATTTTCTGCCTGTGTCTCGTGTTCTTCACCTTCGTAATACTCAGGCAAAAGTTCTTGGTTTTCCACCTCTCCCAGCGCACTTTCAATACCAGAAGTGGTTTCAGTGCAACCAGTACCCGAACCGTTAATCACAGTCTCAGTAATTTTACCGTCTTTACCAATTTTGTACTCTATCTTTTGATACTCTGCCATAAACTTAATCCCCCTGTGTTTTATATATCTAGGGTTCTAACATTTTATTACCCTAATCAGCAATCATTGCCAATATCATAAAACACAAGTACTATTAGATTTAAGAAGAAATTATAAAGTTAAATCTTGGCGCCAAACAATCTCGTCAATATAGAGAAACATAAGCACGAGTGCAAAGGTGAAGCATTATGTCAAATAATCACAACCATCCCAGAGACTTCGACTCGGTACTAGGTGGGAACTTTCCACCCCCAATAGATAGCGTAGTGCTAGGTGGAGTCGAGGGTATAAAGCGTCGTTTATCGAACCCAGTAGTAAAAACGCGAGTTGTCGCACTACTAGAAGCGCTCAACTACGGAGAAGAAGGGTTAGATTTAGTAATTCAAAGTCTACGCGATGAATCTAGTTTAGTACGGCGCCTTGCATATAAAATACTAACTCGTAGCACGGCGCCGAATATTCAACAAGCGTTACAAGCATATAAACCGTGGGTATTGGCAGAACGCTTACCACGAAACAAAAATCAGCAAATGTTTGCAAACCGCAAAATGGTAGACTTTGATCCAGCTACAGGTATAGCAGACCCTATAAATAATGCTTATGCACTTCGCTGCGAGTATGACTCATCTCATGATGAAAAGAATATGGCAGAAAAAGTCACCGAATTATCGAATGACCCAAATGCAGGAAAATTAGAAGCATTGGTCATTGGTATGTGGAACGAACCGTATGAAAATAGTTCCAGCAGTATTATAGATGCTTTAGTAGAAGCAAAAAATCGCTTTACAAATCTTAAAGCACTTTTTATTGGTGACATGACTGGTGAAGACTGTGAAATATCTTGGATAATACAAAGCGATATTAGTCCAATACTGCGCGCGTATCCTAATTTAGAAATATTGCAAGTTAAAGGAGGAACACATTTAGCATTTAACCCTCCTATACGCCATGATAACTTGAAAGCACTAATTGTAGAAACAGGTGGATTAAGTCGAGTTACTGTAGATGAAATATGTACGATGAATTTACCAGCGTTAGAACATTTAGAAATATGGTTTGGTAGTGCCAATTATGGTGGAGACACTTGGATAGAAAATGTCAAGCCCATTTTAGAAGATTTAATCTTTCCTAATTTGAATTATTTGGGGTTATGTAACAGCGAATTTACTGATGAAATAGCTCATGCTATTGTATATTCTCCCTTACTCGACTCTATAAGTGTACTTGACTTGTCAATGGGGACGTTAGGAAATGATGCAGCACAAGTTTTACTTGATTGTCCAAAAATAAATAATCTTGATATGTTAAATTTAGATGATAATTTTTTGTCTACGGAAACACTCAAAAAGTTTTTCAAGCTTGATGTGGAAGTTTTTTCAGAAGAACAAAAGGAAGAAGACGAAGATTATTACATTAATGGTCGCTATTGTTCAGTAGCTGAGTAAACTCATACGACCTCTCTCTTCTTTATGGGAGAGAGTAATGGATATAAAATTAATATTAAGCTAAGTTCGTTATTTATTTGCATCACTTTTGTTTTAAAATACGCATCGAACAACTGTGTCTCACACCATACGGTGAAAAAACTATATGAACTAAATTGTTGTCTTATTGCTGATAAACAAGAAGATGATTTTGAGCAAGGATGTGGAAAGTCCCGTTAATATGCACTTCATAAATAATACAACTAACTTGCACTCATTTCTTGTGGGGTGGGCATCCTTGCCCGCCTTATGTTTGAAACGGGCAGGGATGCCCATTCCACAAGAGATTAATAATTAAATTTGGTAAAAACTGCTAATCATAAAATGAACAACCCTAACCAACCCACAAACGTCTCTACATAAATAAAAACCCAGCCTCTTTAGTAGAGACTGGGCGCCACATACATATTATTCAAACAATTGCAGGAAGGATTATGCAGAAATTTCCCCAAGATTCACTTTGACAACCTTGTTCTTTTCAGCTTCAGACTTAGGTAGTGTCAAATTTAAAATACCATCTTTGTATTCAGCGGTTACGGCAGTATTTTGGATGCGCGCGCGTAAGGGGATTACACGTTGGAACTTACCGTAGTAAAATTCGCTTCTAACTTTACCGTTTTCATCAGTAAGAGTTTCTGTTTTGCGTTCAGCTACCACTTTGACTGCATTTTCGGTTACTTCGATATCTACATCTTTAGCTTCAACACCAGGTAGTTCTAGTTTTAGATGTACTGCTTCATCAGTTTCATACAGTTCAGCAGCAGGATATCTAAATGTTGGCGCCTGAAGTTCTTCAAATAATGAATCTAGTTGGCGAGTCATTGCGCTCATTTCGTTCCAGGGATTGTAACGTGCTAACATTTTGTGTTGCTCCTTTTCAATATTATTAATTAATTAGTTCGGTTTATTGTTTCGTATGTCCTTATATTAATGGAGCTTCAAAAGGTTGAAAATACGGTTAGCATCACTTTTCTATTTATGAAAACCGAATCTTATTTACTAAATATTTATTAGTAGTGTAAATACGAAAAATTTAGGTACGGTTAACCTAACAAGTGATTGTACTTCATATCATGGGAGCATTTTAAAGTTCCAGCGTAACTCACATCTTGCATATCTAAATATAAATTACTAATTAAAAATATATATGTTGTTAATATTACTACTGTCTGTTATTAGTTCATTTTAATGCACTTAAGCTTTTAGCCAATAGCTTACAGCTATTGACGGGTATGAACTAATCGCATAATTAGTAAATAATATTACATGTAATTATAGAGATACAAGCTTTCAGGTAACAAGATTCCCGACCTCTTGAAGAAGCCGGGAATCTGAGTGTTTTAAGTAAATTTGTGAGAAATTTTGGTTCAGAGAATATGTTATTTAGAACACAAAATTATTGGCATTATTCAGGTCTGCAACTAAAACATTATCTACTCTAATAAACGGTCTCGCCGGAAGTTTTCCAGAACCATCACTGTCAATTAGAATCTGAGTATCTCGTCCTCTCGCACCAAAAGATATGTAGCCATCGGCGATTGCATTAGTTCCGTTGTAGCCACCTGGAACAATACTATCAAGCAATTCAGTGAAGACAAACTTATCGGCGCCTACTGTAAAGTCTAAGATGTTGTCGCCTTCATTAATGCTGTTGCCATTACCATATAAGCTGGTGTAAACAATCAGGTCATTACCTGCGCCAGTGGTGATATCATCCTTACCCTCAAAGCCAGTAATTCTGTCACCAAAGGAAGTCCCCACCAAATTGTCCTTACCAGATGTGCCATTAATCACATTTATTAGGTCAAACCGAGCGACAACGGGGTCATGATCGCTATCCTGGTCGGCAAACTCTGAGTTAATGTGAACTGCATCAAACCCATTCAGGTTATTAAACAAATTGTTACTGACCAAAATGTGATCCAGTGTTTGAGCATTGCCCTCAAAATTGTAAGTATAACGCTCGTTCTGGGGTAGCGTTTCAATCAGGGTATTTAATCCCCCAGCTTCTAAAATACTTAGTGGGTTAGAGAACTCAAAGTCATTCAAGTCACCCGCTACAACTACGTTGGCATTGGGGTTAATTGCTAGAATACTCTGAACAAAGTCTCTCACCTCTGTAGCTTGCTGATTGCGCTGCGCCTCACTAGTGAGGGCAGGTGGTTGATTGACTCCAAAAAGTGGTTGGTCGCCACCTTTGGAGTTGAAATGGTTGCCAACTACAAACACAGTTTGACCGTTGAAAATAAATTCGCCAACCAGAGGTTTGCGACTGTTGACGAAGGCATTGCCATTCGAGGGGTCAGTATCAAGGATGCGGCCAGGGCTAGCAGAAAGCTGGGGAATACCACCGACGTTGTTAACTGTGGTGTCAGTAGTAGAGCCACCACCAGGACGATCTACAAATTGTACTCGGTCGGGGTTGAAGAGGAAACCGACGCGGATATTACCACCAGGTTGACCACCGTCTTGGTCGTCTACTGGGTTAATTTGACGAAATTCATAAGCGGGACCCCCAGCAGCTGCAATTGCATTAATTAATGTGTTGTAGGTTACAGTGGCATCTACTACACTGTCATTCGTCGGCCCATTGTTGTCCTGAATTTCTTCTATATTAATGATATCGGGCGCTTTGAGGTTATTAACAATCCGGCTTGCGATGTTGTTAAAGCTGGCATCACCTGGGTCAAGGTTTTCTACGTTAAAAGTCGCAACGGTAAGTTGGTTAGCTACGGGAGCCAGGTTGGTCACTTCTCGCTGCAAACCACCAGAGATGACACTAGGCAAAGCTTGAGTATTCAACAGCTTGAAGTTACTAAAGCTATAGTCAATTACCCCAACAATCGAACCGTCAAACCTGTCTGCCACGTTCACTTGTGGTTCACCGTTGATAATTACATCATCAATAATGATTCGTTCTGGATTAAAGTCACCAGGCTGAATTACAATCCCACCACGAGCAGTGCGAGTGCCAGCATTGGCGCCATTATCTGCTAAAACTGGGATTTCGCCGAAATCATTCGTTGGTCCGACAGCCACGGCATTGTTAACCTGTACTAGCATCCCTTCTAAACTTTCGTAGAAGTCGATACCGTCTTGAGCGGGGTCAAATAGTGTACCAGCATTTTCTACATTGCCACCCGCTGCATCATTACTAATTACCTGGGTGGGAATTGCCCGTCCGCCGTTACCAAGAATAGTGGCAGTTGGCAGAGGATTGCCAGTTGACACTGTGGTAATCGTTGGGCTGGAAATCTGAGTGGTAGTGAGGTTATTAGTACCGCTGGAACCACCAGGGCGGAACTCACTTACCGTACCGCTAACTAAAATCGAGTTACCGACACTTACTGTTGGTGCAGACGAGGTAAAAACAAAAATGCCCTCTGAGGTGGCATCATTATTATCAGGGTTAGGGTCTTGCAGGTAGAAGCCATTGGAGCGTAACGCCGTTACGACACCAGGAACGTTGTTCACCCTCTGACCATTTAAAGGAGAGATGTGAGCGGCGCCTTGAATTTCATGGATACGAACTGGAGGAGCAGTATCGTTGTCTGCAATAGTCACAGTTGCCGTGCCAGAACCACTTAAATCGTAGTCAGCAGTATCAACTAGCGTCAGTGTTACTGTCTCAGCATCTTCTACTGTACTATCATCAATAGGCGTAATCGTTATATCTACAAACGATTGACCCGCCGCAATTGTGGCAGTGCCATTTAAGTTAGGCGTGTAATCAGTATCATTTGTCGCTTGACCTGCACCCGTAGCAACGGTGTAATTTACATTTAGGGAGGTGCTAGTATCACCTGTCCGCGTAATTCTAAAAGTACCTGGATCAGATACTGCTTCTGCTGCTAAGTTATCTGTTGCTTGAATTGTGACAGTTGTTCCTGTTGGCGGGGTAACTCCTCCTGCCGAAATACTAAAATTATCGATTCCTAAGCCGTGGTCATTACCAGCATCGTTTATGTCTTGCCAGCGAAGCCATATTTCTTGATTTGGGGCAATGGTTATACCACTCAAGGTAGAAGACAAAATAGTGCGGTTAGCAGTTGCATTGCCATCTAAGGCGCCAGCAGTTGCTGTGGCAACTGGGCTAATAAAGTCTAGGGAGTCAAAGTCAATCCAAGTACCACCAGTTATACTAGGTGCGCCAATTTGATATTGAAAATCTAATTGTTGAGGGGTGGTATTGCCGCCATTTCTCCATTGTTCACCTACATAGTTAATGTTGAGTGAGTTAATTGTGTTAGCCGTATTGTTGAGAAAGCGAACTCCATAAAAAATCGTGCCAGTGGTGCCAGATGCTACAGACCCCAAAGCTCTATCAGTGGCAGAAGCGCTACCAAAGCTGTAGAGCGCTCCTGTATTGCTTGAACCAGTACTTGCATTGTAGGTTGATCTGTTGGAGTACCAGCCGTCAATAGTCAAGTCATCAGTCCATGTGTTATTGGCGCCTGAATTGAGTAACAAATCAAAGTTCTGAGAATAGGAACTGCTCAAATTAATTGCGGGCATAGAAACACTCGGTTGTTATAAAGGTTAAGAATCAATATTTCAGTAAATCGAAGTTGAAGCGCTTGAAGTAGGGATACCCGTAGAAGACTTTCTACTAGCTATTATTATCAACAGCCAGTTGACATATGAGTATGCGTGGATGCCAAGAGGCGACCTAATCATTTCAATTGATAACATGAATTAATTGCATTAGTTCTCTCAAAACAACTAAGCGATATCCCGCAAATTAGTTTTTATCAAGAAACACCTAAATAGCATAATTCCACAAATTAATCATCTAATTGAATTGTCAGGTGATAGAACAAAAAGCAGTAGCACGCAAAACTTCAACAAGTCTTATAATTTACAAAACCTATAATGTATCCTACTTAATAATTGTAAACAATAAGTTAAGCTAACTTTAAAAGTTGACTGTAAGCAAATTTTCTCAAGCGTAGTTACCCTGCCATGATGATTGCATTATTTTGCCAAGCCAGAGATTATCTATGCTGTAAGTGATTTACCTAATCGTTCTTTCATCTCGAATTTAACTCAAATATTTTTCGGAATCGTTACCAAAAAAGTTAAAAAAATACTCTATAATTTAAATTATTCAAACTCAGCAAATAACTATTATCATTCTCATTAATATTATTTTATTTAAAATAAAATTTTATTTTTGCGCGCGTCGAGCGTGTTGAGCGAGAATGATTGTAACGCTCGGCGCCAATTTATAAACATGTATACTATCTACTGTAATGTACAAGATATGCGTGCGGGTGAGGACACCAACTCACAAAAAATAGAGGATATCTTGCAATACTGCTCGGTTAACGATGAATTGTAGGTTGGCTTAACTACGTGAACCCAACAAAGACTTATGGACATTGGGTTTTCCTATCATAAGAGGATGTAGAGTAGGCGACCAGCGAGTTACTAAAAGCACTTTTCTGTTCGCCCCTCCCCGAACCGGACTTGCGCATGCACGGAGCATCACGGCTCTCCAGTGTTATTCCCAACACAGTTTCGGCATTTCGCATCTCGCGTACCTCACAAGTCGAGTTTTGTAACACCTGTCACCCTTCCCCTTGTAGACGGCTTTCCCGTCCTCTGAGTACTACGGTGACTCCGTTACCCTGTACCTCTCGGTACGGCGGGTAATCCCATGTTCCCTAAATGCTAGATGTATCGAGTGTGACTTAGGTGCCTTTTCCGTTCCCTTAAGTAAGGTCGTTCCTTACCGTTCACTGTAAGGAAAGTTCAGATGGTGACGACATAACCATCCTATTACAGTGACCCCGCCATGAGACGCTGTGAGTCGGGGGATGTACGCTTCCATCACTGGAAACTGAGGTTTGGGCAGTTTGGCTCTCACCATATCACACGGGTCTTGCGGAACAATAATTATAAGCGTCTTCTAACTTTTCCCGCTTTATCAACATGCTACTGTCCCCTCTGGCTTTTCGCCATTAGGTAAGTTGTTAACCCAGAGGTCTTATTTATTTTCCTAACCTCTCCTCTCTGTGAGAGGAGTCTAGCACCTGGTTAAATGGCGCACATCCTCCGCATAACGGATAACTCCGAAGGGCGTTCCTCAACCCAACTTACGAATTTTCATATTTTTTCTTAACCGAGCAGTATTGGGATATCTTGTGATTTGGAAGTTTATAAAAAACCAGCTCTAAGCAACTAGCAAACTATTTAGCTGTGATTAGCATTGTCAATAATTAGCGAGTAATAGTACTATTTTAAATAGTATAATGAGTGTTATAAAAGAGTCAATTTACATCAAAGCTGTTTCAGTCTCGATAACGGGATTCGTAAGTTTTAAAGTATGATGCTGTACTGTCTCCCACAAGCAATCTTAAAAGTTTCAGTCCCGATAACGGGATTCGTAAGTTTTAAAGGTAAAGAGGAAAAACAATGCATACAGCCACATCTAACGTTTCAGTCCCGATAACGGGATTCGTAAGTTTTAAAGAAAGCATCTAACCTTGCTGGGTATGGAGACTCCATATCTGTTTCAGTCCCGATAACGGGATTCGTAAGTTTTAAAGCTGGTGAACGTGCAGAGGAATCGCCAAACCGAGCGAAAGTTTCAGTCCCGATAACGGGATTCGTAAGTTTTAAAGCATTGTGCATGTTATTCCATCCCTTGAAGAAATGTTTCAGTCCCGATAACGGGATTCGTAAGTTTTAAAGATTTTATTGATTTGTTT
>ERZ1066118.1217-NODE-1217-length-17418-cov-19.830847_pt1 | contig 17418 bp, 9 predicted proteins | sample MGYA00382765_ERZ1066118 | MGnify/ENA primary metagenome ERZ1066118 (study PRJEB33369, sample SAMEA5778348) | biofilm metagenome | biome: Industrial cooling water; feature: Water cooling tower basin; material: Biofilm | place: United Arab Emirates | collected...
GGCGGGGCCGGCGGCGAGCAGGGCGAGGGCGGCCGCGCGCCGGGCGGCGGTGGGGGTGGGCACGGCGGGGAGCTTACGCCGGGCGGCGGGGCGCCTCAACCGGCGCCGCTTCGGAATAGGCGTCGTGAGGTCGACAGCTTGGACGGGATTCACGGGATGGACGGGATTATCGGCCTAACGTTCGGGCGGGTTGGCCTCGCCCAAGCACAGATCCAACAATCCCGTCCATCCCGTGAATCCCGTCCAAGCTGTCGACCTCGCGCCGAACCTCGAGGGGGCGGGTCACCGCGCGAGCCAGTAGCTGAACTTCACGAGGAGCACGTCGGTGCCGGGGTCGCCGAAGGCGCGGGCGGCGCCGCGGCCGAGCGCCCAGCCGCGGCTTTCGGCCGTGCCTAACGGGCCCAGTGCGGCGTCGCGGTCGAACGCGCGGGCCTGCTGCCACACCACGAACACCGTGCTGCCGGGGCGGTACTCCCAGCGCAGCACGGCGTTGCCGCGGACCGAGCGCACGGCGTAGTCGGGCTCGCCGAGCCGCAGGGGCGCGGCGCCGGCCTCCGCCCCGCGGAGCGTGAGCGCGCCGCCCCCGCGCTCGGCGGCGAGCGGCGTGAAGGCGAAGGCGCGCGGGCGGGCGAGCGCCGAGAAGCCGGTGTAGCGCCCGGTGGCCGCGAACGGCTGCGCGAAGAGCTGGAGCGAGAGGAAGGGCGTGAACGTCCAGTCGGCGCGCGTGGTGAGGTTGATCTCGGAGCGGCGGATGGCGCCGAAGGCGTAGCGGCGGCCCCCGGTGGCCGTGGCGGCTGGATCGTCCCAACTGGCGACGAACTGGTCCACCTCGCGGCGGCGCTCGTAGCCGGGGAGCAGCCGCAGGCGCACCGCGCTCGTGGGGCGCGCGTCGACGCCCACGGCCACCGCGCGCGCCCACCGGCCCGCGCGGTCCCCCTCGGCGCTCGCGCCCACCGTGGCCACCGCCACCCGCCGCGCGTCGCTCGACAGCTCGGCCTCCACGAACAGGCGCTCGGGGGAGCGGGCGAGCGGGCCGCCGCGCGTGAGGCGGTCGTCGGCGGCGGGGGCGCGGTGGGAGACGAAGAGCGAGCCCTCCCAGAACCCGGCCGTCTGCGCCTCGGTGTAGAGGCCGGTGCGGCGCGCGATCAGGTCCCCGTCGAAGTTGGCGGCGTTGGTGCTGAAGAGTCCGGCCGAGTACGAGCGGAACTGCCGGGCGAGGCCGCGGGCGCCCTGGCGCTGCTCGCGGTACTGCACGGTGGCCGACAGCGCGCGCTTGTCGGCGCGCTGCTGGAAGCCGAGGTCGTTGACTTCGAAGCCCGGCGCCGTCTCCTCGTAGGTGGCGGAGCCGATCCAGTGGCGGCCGCCGGTCTTGGCGAGGGCGGCGGCGAGAAAGTGACCGGCGAGGGCGCGCCGTGAGGTGTCGACCGCGAAGGACTGCGCGTCGGGGCGCTGGTAGAGGCGGTACGGGGCGCGCTGGAGGCGGGCGACGTACCCCGGGCTCCCGGCGACGCGGCTGCCGGCGGCGACGCCGCTCACCGTCCACGTGCGCCCGCCCCACGCGTGCTCGACGTCGGCGCCGACGACGGCGGAGCGCGCCGGCAGCAGCGCGGCGAACGGACCGGTGGCCGAGCGGGCGGCGAGCGTGCCCACGGCGCCGACCACGGTGTTGCCGCCGCGGAAGTCGCGCCGCACGCGGGCGAGGCCGTAGCCACCGGCCGGCTCGACGGGCGCGCCGAGCACCGTGCCGGCGGTGTCCTGGAAGCGCGCGCGCTCGGCGCCGGTGGCGGCGGCGAGCGCGCCCACGGTCCAGCCGCCGGGCGTCTTGCCGCTCACCTTGGCGGCGCCGAGGATGCGGGTCTGCGCGGGGGTGTCGACGAAGCGCACGCTGGGGCCGCCGAGGCGGCGGGCGGGGGCGCGGCCGACGCGGCGGGAGTAGAAGAAGGTGGGCGGGTCGTCGCTGTCGAGCGAGACGGTGCGGCCGAAGGCGAAGGCGTCGGCGCCCTCAAGGAAGAAGGGGCGGCGCTCGGGGAAGAACACCTCGAACTGCGTGAGGTTGACCACCGCCGGGTCGGCCTCGACCTGGCCGAAGTCGGGGTTGGCGGTGGCGCTGAGGGTGAGGTTGCGCGGGAGGCGGTAGCGCAGGTCGAGCCCGGCGGCGGCGGCCCCGGCGAGCGGGCGGGCGAACGGGTCGCCGGCGGGGACGGGGGCGCGGGTGGCCTGCGTGCGGGCGTAGGGGACCAGTTCGAGCGCGGCGGCGGGGCCCAGCGAGTCGAGCCCGGCGAGCGTCCCGAAGCGGGACACGATGCCCGGCTGGTCGGGCGGGGTGGGGGCCCACCACGACTCCTCGCCGTCGCGGGCCACTTCTCTGGCGACGTTGAAGCCCCAGGCGCCGGGCGGGAGGCCGGCGGCGCTGTCGGCCAGGCCGGCGCGCGAGTAGCGGAGCTGGGAGAGCGGGATGCGGAGCACGGCGGTCCAGCCGGCCGAGTCCACGTGCGCGGCGCCGGTCCAGACGGCGTCCCAGAGCTCGTCCTCGTCGGTGTCGTTGAACAGGTAGCCGTCGCCCTGCACGCCGCGCGGCGAGAGGGAGAAGCGGAACGCCGTACGCCGGTCGCGGAAGCTGTCGATGCCGACGTGGACCCAGTCGCTGTAGAGGTCCTCGGGGTCGCGCCGGGCGAGCTGGCGGGCGATGCGCGCGGGGTCGGGGTCGTAGGCGCGGACGCCGACGTAGAGCGCGGCGCGGTCGTAGAGGACGCGCACCTCGGTGCGGTAGGCCGACGGCGCGCCCGCCTGGGGCTCGCGCTGGGTGAAGGCGGCCGTGGTGGCCGGCGCGCGCTTCCACGCGGGGTCGTCCAGCCGGCCCCCGTCGAGGCGGGGGCCGTGGGGGACGTAGACCGCGCGCAGGGTGGGCGCCGCCGCCTGGGCGACGGCGGCGGGGGGCTGCGGCGGGGGGGGCGTGTCAGCGAGCAGGGGCACGGCCCCAAGAATACGCGAGGCCGGGCGGCGCGTTGGCGCCGCCCGGCCTCGCGGGCCGGCGAAGGTGCGGAGGCGTTACGCCGAGCGGCGGCGGCGCGCGACGCCCGCCACGCCGGCGAGCCCGGCGGCCATCAGCGCCCACGTGCCCGGCTCGGGCACGGCGGCCAGGGCGAGCGAGCCGACGCCCGGCGCGCCGAGCGTGCCGACGAGGGCGGCGGAGCCGGTGAAGGCGCCGTCGGCGGCCAGGTCGATGCGGTAGAGGCTGGCGGAGCCGCCGTTGAGCAGCGTGAAGAAGCCGACGTTCTGGCTGCCGACGAGGAAGATGTCGAAGCCGCCGACGAGGATGTTGCTGCCCACGCCGAGGCTGCCGAGCGAGGTGGCCGTGCCCGCGTTAGGCGGGTCGATGCGGAGCAGCTCGCCGCTGACGTTGTTGATGGCGAGGAAGGCGGTGCCCGTGGCGGCGCTGGCGTCGTTGTTGGTGTAGCCGACGCCGGTGACGCTGATCGGGGCCCCGCCGGCGCCGAACGAGAGCGCGCCGTCCTGCGTGACGAGCGTGCCGTTGAGCTGGTTGTAGCGGTAGCTCGCGTTGCCGTCGACCACGCGGATGCGGTCGGCCACCGGGTTGAAGTCGAAGCCGACGGCGTTGCTGCCGGTGGTGGTGGGGCTGCCCATCATGCCGATCACCGAGGCGGCGCCGGTGGTCGTGTTGACGGTGTAGAGCCGGGTGCCGTCGAACCCGTAGAGGCCGCCGTCGACGGCGCGGAAGTCGATGCCGGTGAGCGAGGCGCCGGTGTTGCCGAGCACCGTGACGGCGTTGGGGTTGTCGGTGGTGTAGCGGACGAGCTGCTGCCCGGCGCCGGTGCCCGTGAGGCCGTAGGCGTAGAAGGGCTGGGCGTGGGCGGCGGCGGCCGTGCCGGCGGTGAGGGCGGCGGCGGACAGCAGCGTGCGGACGAGCGGGGCGGAGCGGCGCATGGCTCGGAGCGGGATGAGGATGGGCGGGGCGGACGCGTGCGTCTCCACCGGGCGGGCGACGGGGAGCGGCCGGGTCCGCCGCCTGTCGCCGGCCCGAGGGGCGGCGCCGCGGTCCATGCAACTGCTGGACCACGTATGAAGCAACGGTCATACGCCGGTCGTGCGCAACCGGATTGGGGGGCAGATTGGGGGCGGCACCGTCACTCCCCACGTCCCCCTCCGCCCCATGCCCCCCGCCCCCTACCGTGGCCTGCGCGTCGTCCTGACCGGAGCCAGCAGCGGCATCGGCCGCGCGATGGCGCGCCAGCTTGCCGAGCAGGGGGCGTGGCTGACGCTCGCCGCGCGAACGGCTGACGAACTCGACGCGGTGGCGGCGGAGTGCCGCGCGGCGGGCGCAGCGGCTGGCGCACGGGCCGTGCCGCACGTCACGGACGTGGCGGTGGAGGCGGAGTGCCGGGCGCTCGTGGCGCGGGCGGTGGCGGAGTACGGCGGGATCGACGTGCTGATCTGCAACGCCGGGATCAGCATGTGGGCCCGGTTCGACGCGCTGGCCGACCTGCGCGGGCTCGAGCGGATCATGCAGGTGAACTACTTCGGCGCCGTCTACTGCACGCACGCGGCGCTGCCTTTCCTGCAGGCGAGCGGCGGGCGGATCGTGGCCGTTTCGTCGCTGACGGGGAAGACGGGGGTGCCGACGCGCACGGGCTACGCGGCGAGCAAGCACGCGATGGCGGGCTTCTTCGACTCGCTGCGGATCGAGTTGGCGGAGGCGCCGGCGGGCCGGCGGGTGAGCGTGACGGTGGTCTACCCGGGGTTCGTGGCCACGGGGGTGCGGCGGCACGCGGTGGGGCCGGACGGGCGGCCGTTAGGCGAGAGCCCGGTGCGCGAGGCGGAGGTGATGACGGCCGACGAGTGCGCGCGCCTCACGTTAGGCGCGGGGGCGGCGCGGCGGCGGGAGCTGGTGATGACGGCGCGGGGGCGGGTGGGGCAGTGGCTCAAGCTGGTCGCCCCCGCGGTCACCGACCGGATCGCGGCGCGGGCGATCGCCCGGGGGCGGTAGAGGGCGCGGCGGGCGCCGGGCTCGGACGACCGACGGCGCGGCGCTCGCGCGGGGGCCGCCCTCTCGAAGCCTGGCATCGCGCGCCGGAGGAAGGCGTCGAACATCGGCACGGTGAAGGCCGTGTCGCCGTGGGCCGGGCTGTAGATCATGCCCTTGCGGATGAGCCCGTTTCGCAGCGGCGCGACGGCGTTCACGCTCGTGCCTAACGCCGCCGCGATGTCGCCCGAGCGGTGCGGGCCCGCCCCCAACTCGGCCATGGCGCGCACGTAGTCCTTCTCCCGCGGCGTGAGGCGGTCGAGCCGAACCCGGAAGAACCCGCGGTCGAGGTCGCGAACGGCCTGCTCGCTGGCCCGGTCCACGTCGGCCGCCGTGATGGGTGATTCCGGGGCCGCGTTCCAGGCGTGTGACCCCCACTCCTGTAGGAAGTACGGGTACCCCTCGGTGCGCGCCACCACGCGGTCGAGCGCCTCATCCTCAATCTCCGCGCCCTCGCCGCGCACCGGCTCTCGTACCGCGGTGCGCGCCGCCTCGGCGTCGAGCGCTCCCACGGCCGGGTAGGCGAACAGACGCTCGGCATACGACTTGGCCTCCCCAGCCAGCGCGGCGAGTTGCGGGAGCCCGGCGCCGAAGAACACCACGGGGAGCCCCCGCTGCCCGATCCGGTGCATCGCCACGATCAGCGCGCCGAGGTCCTCTGCCGCGAGGTATTGCACCTCGTCGATGAACAGTGCCACTCCGCGCTCCGCTGCCCGCGCCGTCTCGCCGATCGTCCGCAGCAGGTCGGGCAGGTCCGACTCAAGCCGTCCCGAATCGGCCGTCCCGGGGTCGCCCTCGACCCCGACCTCCCACTCACCGTACTTCACCTTGAACGTGCCGGCGAAGCGCCGCAGGGTGCCGATCCCGCGGTTGGCGAGATCGCGCGCCCGCTCCACGCGGCTGAGGCGGAACAGCACCGTGCGGAGCGGCGGGACCAGCAGGTCGGTGAGCCGCTGCCCCTCGGGCGCTTCGATGACGACGGTCAGGTACCCCTCGTCCTCCGCCAGCTCAGCGATCCGGTTCAGCAGCACCGTCTTCCCCACGCCGCGCAGGCCGAGTAGGAGCTGACTCTTCGCGGCGCGGCCCGCCCGGATCCGGCGCAGGGCCACCGTCGCGTCCGCGATGATCTGATCGCGGCCGGCGAGCTCGGGCGGCCGCGTGCCGGCCCCCGGCGCGAACGGATTGATGGTGGAATCCATGGCATGTCCGACGGAGGCGGAACGGCGATTCTGCGAATGTATGCGCAAGTTACTGTAGACGGCAGTAACATGCGTAACCTTCTTCAAGTCGCCCCCGAAGTCGCGCCGACATACCCCGCCCGGGCTCAGGACGGCGCAGGCGCGTACTCCGAGCGCCCCTCGCCCCCGCCCCGCGCGAACACGTGCAGGAACACCCTCTCCGCCGCCGCCTGCACCTGCGCCAGCCCATACGCCTCGGGCAGCCCCGTCCGCTCGTCCCACAGGTAGTCGTAGATGAACTGCCGCACGTGCGCCGTGGCCGGCCCCCGCGACCGCCACTCGTGCAGCTCGGCCATCTCGCGCCGCACCCCGTCCAGCAGCGCGACCGCCACCGCCTTCACCCGCTCGCGGTCCTTCGCGCCGAGTGCGCCGCCGTGCGCGCACAGGAGGTCGAACACCGCCAGGTGCGCCTCGTCCAGCCCCTCGCGCACCGCCCGCTGCTGCTCCGCGCCCAGGTCGCCCAACAACCCGACCAGCGCCTCGAACGTCTGCTCGATGGTCACGCGGTCGGTCTCCTGGTTGTACTCGGCCACGATCCGCTCGAAGCGCGATGCGAAGTCCGCACGCAGCGGGTTCTCGGCCACCATCGCCCCCAGCACGCGCCCGGCGGCGTCCTTGAGCGCCATCACGTCGCGCCGCCTGGCCGCCGAGCGGTCGAACTCCTGGCGGAGGCGGTCGAAGTGCAGCCCGCTCAGGTCGTACGCCTTGCCCGACGGCGCGCCGGGCGCGCGGGCGGCGCCCGCCGGGGCGATGGCCTCGCCCACCACGCCGTACAGCCGGACCAAGACGCGGGTGATGTCGGCCGCCGCGCGGTCGTCCTGGAGCTGGCGGTAGATGGCCTCGACGGCGTCGGCGCGGGGGCGGAGCGGGTCGAGCAGGTCCTGCCGGCCCAGCAGGGCGCGGCGGCGCTTGAATGTCTCGCGGGCCAGCGCCTCGAAGCGCGCCCGCGCCTCGTCGCTGCGGCAGACGGCGTTGACGGCGGAGTCGCGGTTGGCCCGGTCGAGCAGGGCAAGCTTGGCGAAGCCCGCCGCGCGCACCAGCGCGCCCAGGTCGAAGCCGCAGTCGCGCAGGTGCGCCTCGCACGCGGCGAGCGCCCGCGCCAACTCCCCGGCGAGGGCGTCGGCGTCGGGCGCCGGGCCCTCGTGGACCTGCGTGCCCGCGCCCGGCGGCCGCCCCTCGCCGTAGGTGGCGAGCGCCACGCGTAGGGAGCGCAGCATCCCGTTGTAGTCCACCAGCAGCCCGCTGCTCTTCCCCTCCCACACCCGGTTGGCGCGGGCGATGGCCTGCATGAGCGTGTGCCCGCGCATCGGTTTGTCGAGGTAGAGCGTGCTCAGGCTCGGCACGTCGAAGCCGGTGAGCCACATCGCGCACACGATGGCCAGGCGGAACGGGTGCGCGTCGTCCTTGAACTCGGCCTCGCTGTCGCCGCGCTTCATGCGGGCGCGGTGCCCGGCGATGTCGAACGTCCAGCGCCACGGGTCGCCGCGCGCCGCGAGCGCCGCGTTCTCCTCCTCGCGCCACCGGCGGAAGGTGTCGACCTCGTTCTGCTGCTCGCTCACGATCACGCGCCGCTCGGTGCCCGTGAGCCACGCGAGCTGCGCCTCCAGCCGCGCCCGCGCCTCGGGGTCCGTCGCTGCATCCAGCGCGGCCGCCTGCTCGGCCACCCGGCGCTGCCAGGCGTCGGCCACCAGCTCGTCCATCTTCACGCACGTGACCTTGTCGAGGCACACGAGCATGGCCTTGCCCGTCTCCCACCGCTCGGCGAGGTGCCACACCAGGTCGTCGGCGACGCGGCGCAGGCGGTCCGGGGCGGTGAGGACCGCGTAGTCGCGGCCTAACGCCCGCGCGAGCGCGGCCCGCGCCGCGGCGTCGTCCAGCTCGCCGGCGTCCTCGGCCGCGCGCACCGCGTCGGCGATGCGGTCGTTGAGGTCGGGGGCGGTCACCCGGAGCTTCTCGCCGCGGTTGTCGTAGAACAGGCGCACGGTCGCGCCGTCGTCCACGGCGCGGCGGAAGTCGTACGTGCTCACGTAGTCGCCGAAGACCTCGCGCGTGCGCTGGTCCTCGGGCGTGTGCATGAGCGGCGTGCCGGTGAAGGCGACGAACGCGGCGTTGGGCAGCGCCCGGCGCATGTTCTCGGCGAGGCGGCCGTACTGCGTGCGGTGCGCCTCGTCGGCGAGCACGATCACGTCGTCGCGCAGGGAGTAGGCGCCCGCGCCGGCGTCGTTGAACTTCTGGACGAGGGTGAACACGTAGGCCGTACCGCTCGCCAGCAGCGCCTTGAGGTGCTCGCCGGAGCCCGCCTGGTGCTCCGCCTTCCGGGCCACGGCGCCTACGCCCACGAAGGTGTCGGCGATCTGGTCGTCGAGCTCCTCGCGGTCGGTGACGACGACGAAGGTGACGTTGGCCCCGAGCCGGCGCCGCACCTTCCTGGCGAGGTACGCCATGGAGTACGACTTGCCCGAGCCCTGCGTGTGCCAGAACACGCCGAGCTTGGTCCCTGATGGGCTGCCGCGCGCGCCGCGCGCCTGCACGGCGTCGAAGGCGCGGTTGACGCCGAGGAGCTGGTGGTTGCGGGCGAGGATCTTGACGAGGCCGTGGCGCCCGGAGTCGTCGAAGAGGAGGAAGTGCTCGACGAGGTCGAGGAAGCGGGCGCGGTCGCACACGCCGCGCAGCATGGTCTCGAACGCGGTGCTCCCGGGCTCCTCCTCGGCCAGGCGCTTCCACTCGTGGAAGTGCTCGTAGCGCCCGGTGACGGTGCCGACGCGGCCGACCAGCCCGTTGGACAGCATGACCACCGCGTTGTGGTGGAAGACGTGCGGGACGGTGTCGCGGTAGTCGGTGAGGTTCCGGTCGTAGGCGACGCGCACGTCCTTGGTGCTGGCCTTGCACTCGACGAAGAGGAGCGGGAGCCCGTTGACGAAGCCGACGAGGTCGAGCCGGCGGCGGTAGACGGGGCCCCGCACCCACAGCTCGCGCACGGCGAGGAAGCGGTTGTTGGCCGGGGTGCGGAAGTCGAGCACGCGCAGGCGCTCGTCGCGCGGCCGGCCGTCGGGGCCGTCGTAGCGCACCGGGACGCCGTCGCGCACGAGGGCGTAGAGGTCGCGGTTGATGTGGACGACGTCGCGGCCTAACGCCGGAGCGGCGAGCTGCTCGACGGCCGCGTCGTAGGCGGCGGCGGGGCGGCCGGGGTTGAGGCGCTCCAGCGCGGCGCGGAGGTCGCGGGTGAGGACGACGTCGCGGTCGGAGCGGCGGCCGAGGGTGCCGGCGGGGCCGAAGGTTTCGCCGTGGAAGGCGTGGGCCGTTTCCCAGCCGAGGGCGTCGCGGAGGAACTCGGCCGTGGTGCGCTGGACGAGCTGGTCCTCGGAGTACTCGCCGGCGGGGGGCGTCATGCGGCGAGGCGGCCGGAGAGGAGGCGGGGGAGGAGGTAGTCGCGGGCCTCGCGGAGCTTGGCGTTGTGGCGCGCCATGGCGTGCACGGCGGCGAAGCGCGGGTCGGCCACGCGGCGCCAGTCGTCGAGCACGGATTCGCTCGGCAGGACGAGCGGGAACGCGGCGAGTTCGTCGGCGCTCACCCGCTGCCGCCCGTCGGAGCCGGTGAGGTGGTTGACGGCGTACTTGCGGAACGCGTCGCTGCGGGCCAGGCAGTACACCCACGTCGCGGGGACGCGGCGGCCGCGCATGACGATGAACTCGGTCGAGCCCGTGCCCGTCTCGTTCGGCGCCAGAAACTGGACGTAGCCCGTCTTGCCGTTCTCCAGGCAGGGCGTGATGCGGGCGAGCAATGTGTCGCCGTTCTGGAACCGGGCACCGCCGCTGGGGATACGCAACTCGATGGGCTCGATGGTCATGCCGAAGGTGGAGAGCGACGACATGGGGACGAACGGCGCCTCGGCGCCGGCGCGGACGGCCGTGCGCGGGGCAAAGTCGATCGCGTCGCCCGCGACGCCGTTAGTCCACCCCTCGGGCAGGCCGTCGCGCGCCGGCGCCCACTCGTGCCCCGGGTAGCGCCGCCGCTGGAACCACTCGCGGTAGAGCAGGTGGACCGACTCCTCCAGCAGCGCCATGCGGCGCTCGTTGGCGGCGATCAGGTCGTCGTAGGCCGCCAGGACGTCTGCGATACGCCGCTGCTCCGCCAGTTCCGGCAGGTCGAGCGTGAAGTCAGGCACGCGCGTGAGCGGAATGCGCTCAACAGTCGCCCCGGGCAGAATGTTCTGCTCGACCTGCGCCCGCCACACGGGCGACAGGAAGTAGTACAGCAAGTACGGGCCGTGCGCGGCGTCCGACGTTAGGCGCAGCAACGCCGTGCGCCGGCCGAGGCAGCCGCGGAAACCCGGCGGGATCTTCGCGTACCGGTGCAGCGTGGCCTCGTAGGTGAACACGAGGTCGCCCTCGCTCGGGAGCACGCGCCGGGTCCAGCGCCCGAACTCCTCCTCCGCGATGTGGCGAACGTCCGAGAGGTCGAGGCGGCCCTCCGGTGTGATGTTGCCGATGCCGAGGAAGACGGGGCCGTCATCCGCAGGCGCCGGCGTGGCGTGCGGGCCGTCGTACAACTCGGCGACGTCGCGCACCGCGTACCGTGTCAGCTTCACAGGGCGAGCGCCTCGGCGTTCTCGCCGATCCGCCGCGCCAGCTCCGCCGCCTCGTCGTTGAGCGCCGCCAACTCTTCGTGGATCTCGCGCAGCCGCTCCCCGATCGCCTCGTCGTCCTCCTCGTCCGCCGCCGCCGCCGCCGCGCCCACGTACCGCCCCGGCGTCAGACTCCACTCCGCCGCCGCGATCTCCGACAGCGTGGGCGCCGCGCACAGCCCCGGCACCGCCACGAACTCGGCCTCCGGGAACCGCGCCAGCAGCCAGTGCGCGTGCCCCGCGTTGTAGGCCACCAGCCGGCACGCCTCCGCCACCTCCGCCCCCGCCGCGGCCAGCGCCTCGCGCGCCTGGCGCACCGCACGCGCGTCCCAGTCGGGCTCCCGCCGAACCCCCATCCCGCGCTCGGCGTGCTCGATCGCGGCGGCGGTGCGCTTCTCCACCTCGCCCGCCAGCCGCCCGAGCGCGCGCACCGACGGGAGCGCCGCCGCGAGCGCGTCGTGCGCCGCGTGCAGGGCGGGCGCCGCGGGGGTCGCCGCCGCGCCGTCGAGCGCCGCCGCGTGCGCCGCCCGCCACCCCGCGACGGCCTCCGCCACGACGTCGCGCTCGGCCGTGAACGCCGCGAGTGCGCCGTCGCGGTCCGCCACCGCCTCGTCCCAGCGCGTGCGGGCCTCGCGCCAGGCGTCGGGGTCGTCGCCCGGGTCCACCACCCGCACGGCGACCGCGCCCGCCACGGCGAACGCCTCCTCGCACGCGGTGCGCGCCGCCTCGAACGCCGCCACCACGTCGGGGAGGGCCGCGGCCGACGCGTCCGCGCGCGCCAGGTGCGCGCGCACCAGCCCGCGGAAGCGCTCGCCCTGCCCGCGCCAGAGCCACGCTACGGCCGTGAGGTTGGCGAGCTGCTCGTCGCTGAAGTCGTGCACGCGGCGGTTGACCACGCGGTGGATGCCGCGCGCGTCGAGCATGAGCACGCGGTCTCGCCGCGCCACCGGCTTGCCGCGGTCGAGGAACCAGAGCGTGCAGGGGAGCGAGCGCGTGTAGAAGAACTTCTCGCCGATGCGCACGATCGCGTCGACGTCGCCCGTCTCGATCAGCTCGCGGCGGATCTCCTGCTCGCCGTGCCCGGCGTCGGTGGCCGAGGCGGCCATGACGAAGCCGGCGCGGCCGGTGGGCGTGAGGTAGGCGCGGAAGTACTGGACCCAGAGGTAGTTGGCGTTGCTCACGCCGGCGGGCTTGCCGCGCTTCCCCTTGGCCTCCTTGGTGACGCCCGGGAGCTTCTTCGCGGTCCACAGCCGCGGGTCGTCCTTGACCTTGCCGTGGTCCACGCCGTCCACGTTGAACGGCGGGTTGGCCATGACGAAGTCGCAGGCGCCGAGGTACTCGTCGTAGCGCTGGTAGAACGTGTTGCCCTGCTGGATGTCGGCGTCGAAGCCGTGCACGGCCACGTTCATGCGGGCGAGCCGGACGGTGGTGTCGCTCTTCTCGCGCCCGGCGAACTTGAGCCGCCCCGGGTCGCGCTCGTGCGCCTCGAGGAAGTGGGCGCTCCACACGAGCATGCCGGCGCTGCCGCACGCGGGGTCGAACACGGTGCCGCGGTCGGGCTCGATGACGTTGACGATCAGGCGCACGAGCGAGGGCGGGGTGAAGAACGCGCCCTCCTCCTGCGCGCCGCTCTGCGCGAACTCGTTGAGGAAATACTCGTAGATGCGACCGAACACGTCGCCCGTGGCCGTCCGCAGCGCGTCGCCGTTGAACAGGGCGACGAGGCGGCGCAGGAGGTCGGGCTCGAACTGGCCGTAGTCCTTGGGGAGCTGGCCCTGGAGCTGGTCGGACGCCTGCTCCTCGACGAGCGTCATGGCCGCGTTGATGGCGGCGCCGAGGTTCTCGGACTCCGGGAGCGCGGCGAGGTGGTCGTAGCGGGCCTCGTCCGGCAGGTAGATCGCGGCGCGCCGGGCGAAGTCGTCCTTGCCGAGGGCGCGCCGCACGCCGCCGCGGACCGGGAGCGCGGCCTCGACCTCGCGCCGAACGGCGTCGAACCGGTTGGTGGCGTGGCGGAGGAAGATCAGCCCGAGCACCGGCATGCTGTACTCGGTGGCGTTGAGCCGCGAGTTGGCGCGGAGCTGGTCGGCGGCCTCCCACAACCCGGCTTCGAGGCGGGCGAGGTGGGCGGCGTGGGAGGGGAGGGGCGGCATGGCGGGCGTGGGCGGCGGGCGGTGGCGGCGTGGATGATAGCGGCCGGGTCCGACGGGGCGCCGCCCCGCTATTGTGCGCCGACCCCTCGCGCCTCGCCTCGTGTCCGACGCCATCCGCTGGATCTCCCTCGACACCGAGTCCTCGCCCGCGCCGGCGCCGCCGGGCGTGGTCTACGCGTCCTCACCCCGCGTCGCCGTGGCGCGCGATGGCGTGCGGTACTTCTTCAAGGGGCCCGCGATCGAGGTCGTGGTCGCTGAAGCCGTCGGATACATGCTGGCCGGCGAGGTCGGCTTGCCGGTGCCCGAGTGGGCCTTGTGTCAGGCGCCGGGCGGTGGAGGCGTGCTGTTCGCCAGCCGGGCGGCCAAAATCAGTAGTGGCGTGCTCGCGCTGCTGCGGGCTGGCAAGACGACGAACCCCGGCATGCTGCCGCACTGCCTGGCCATGGACGTGTGGACGGCCAACACCGACCGGAACGCGGGCAGTCTGGTGGCGGACCCGGCCCATGACCCCGGGCGTCCCGGCGCGGTCGAGTTGTTGGCGATCGACTTCGAGCGGGCGCAGGTGCTGCGCGGCACCGACTTCCTCACGGTCGGCTCTCTCGATGACCGCGAGCTGTGGCCGCGCGGCGAGATCGCGGACCTGTGTCGCGGCCTGGCGCACCCGGCCGAGGCGTGTGCGCGCATCGCGCGCGTCCGCCGGACGCGGCTGGACGGTATGTTTGACCGACTGGCGGTGGCGCTCGTCCGGGAGATTCCGTGGGCCGCGAGCGCCGCGCGACAGTTGGAGCAGCGGGGAGAGCGAATCGAGTCTCTCGTGCGGAGGGTGTGGCGTGCCTGAGACGGCTGGGTACTGGTATGCGCTGATCGCGGCCTCCCCGACTCCCGAAACCGAGGAGGCGGCGAACGTCGGCGTCGTGGTCGGGAACGGCGAGGCGGTGCAGTTGGGCTACGTGCCTGGGCTGCCGCGGCTGTGTGGGCTCGCCTCCGGCGCCGAAGTCGAGGTCTACGAGGCGATCCTGGCCTCGGTCACGGACCGGGTGCGGCGCGGTGTTCCCGTGCCCGAGTTGGAGGCGATGGTGGGTCCGCAGCTCCGGGTGATGCAGCAGCGGGCGCTCTACCGCACCCCGAGTGACGATGTCCTGCGGCAGCTCTGCCAGCGGTACCTGGAACGTCCGCCGCGTGACCCGTCGGCGGCGGAGGTCGAGCGCGCGCTGACCAGGCGTTCGGAGCGCTGCCTGGCGTCGGCCCTCGATTCGGTCGTCCCGTTGGGCGCGGAGGTCGTCGCACGGGCGCGCGCTGCGAAGCTGTACGGGACGCGACTGGACCGGCACGTCGGGTACAAGGTGCCCGTGATCTCGCGGGCGGTGCGTTCCCACCACCGGGACCTGCTGATCGACAGCATCGTCGTCGAGCCGTCCACCCGCGGGAAGCCGTTGCGGCAGACCGTCGCACGGGTCGGGCAGGCGTTCTGGGCGTACAACAAGCCGCTGCGTCCGCTGATTCGTGAGTTCACGCAGCGGGAGGTGCGCCTGGTCGGTGTCGTGCACCGGGGCGACCCGGACGACGACGCGGACACGCGGTTCGCGCGGGAGTACGTCAAGCACGCGTGGGGTCAGGACGCGCTCGTCATCGACGGCAACGCCCAGGACGTGGCCGGCGAGCTGCGCGGCCACGTCGCGTGGCTACAGGGCGACGCCTAACGTTGGCTTCAGTCGGTCACTCGCCGGATCGCCGCGCGGGCGATCGCCCGGGGGCGGTAGGGGGCGCCGCCGGCGGAACGGGCGCCGGCGCCGACGTCGTCGCCTCGCCCTCCTCGGTGAGGGCGTGGCGGGTCCACAACACCAGGGCGCCGCACCCGGCCCCCTCGATCGTCCCGCCCGACCCCGCGAACTCCGGCGGCGTGACGCCCACGCCGCGATAGATCTCCACACCCTCCAGGTCGTCGGGCGTGAGGTTGCCGAAGGCGGACAGCCCGGGCGGCACGCGCGTGCCGTCGACGAAGACGGCCGGGTAGCAGGCGGGCTCGCGGACGTTGCCCTCCAGGTTGGCGCCGAAGCCGGGGCGCACGGTCCGCACGCCGAGCCCGTCGACCACGAGGCCGATCTGCCCGCGGAACACGTCCTCCACGCTGCGCGGGCGGCGGCGGTGCACGTCGGCGCGGGTGAGGTAGCTGCCGAGCCCCGACCGGCGCCGCCGCTCGAAGCCGGCGAGCGGGGAGCTCTGCACCATGGCCACGCGGCGGGCGTCGCGGGCGGCGGCCGAGTCGCGCGCGGCGCCGGCGAGCGTCGACACGGCGCGGCCGACCGCGCCCGACGCGCTGTCCGCGAGGGCGCCCGCCGAGTCGAGGGTGACGGTGAGCGTGAGGTCGGCGAGCGCGGGGAGCGTGACCGTGGTGTCGAACGGCGTGAACCCCGGGGCCGTCACCCGCACGCGCCGCGGGCCGGCCGGCACCCCCTCGAACGCGACGCGCCCCTGGGCGTCGGCCGACACGGCGGCGCCCGAATCCACCGCGGCTGTGGCCGACGGGAGCGGGCGGCCGCGGGCGTCGAGCACGCGGACGGTGGCCGCGACGAGCGTCACGTCGCGGCCGGCGGGGAGGGCGGCCGGGGTCGCGGCGTCGGCGTCCGAGGCCACGCGGCGCGCGTCGACCAGCTCGCCGCCCACCTCCCACACGCTCTCCACGGCGTAGCGCGGGACCGGGGCGGCGGGGTCGAGCGGGTGGGCGGCGGGGCGGGGGACGCGCACCACCCACCGGCGCACCACCCAGAGCCCCGACGGCAGGCGGGCGAAGGTGACCGTCCCCCCGGCCGCGGCCAGCGGGCCCGAGAGCGCGGCCCACCGCCCCGGGAGCCCTACGTAGTCGAACGCCAGCGAGCGCAGCTCGGCCGTCGCCCGGTCCACCCAGAGGACGCCGCGCACGCCGGGCACGCCGCCGGGGCGCGCCGGGGCGAAGGTGAGGCCGACGACGTCGGGCCCGGGGGCACCGGCCGCGCCGGCCGCGGACTCGCGCACGCCGAAGCAGTGCGTGGCCAGGAACGCCGGGTCGAGCAGGAGCCGGGCGTCGGGCACGTAGGCCTCCAGCGAATCGCCCACGGCGCGCACGAACCCCTCCCCGAGCAGCTCGGCGGCGGGCCGAGTCACGAACGGCGTGCGCACCCGCGCCCACGACTCCACCCGGCGCTCGCGCCGCGGGCGGCCGGTGCCCGGCGCGATCTCGCGCCAGTACTCGGCCGTGGCGGCGTCGAGCGCGCCGGCGTCGAGGGCGAGGGCGGCGGCGTCGAGCGCCTTGCGGACCTCCCCCCAGAGCACGGCGGCGCGGGCGGCGTCGGGGCGGGGGGCGCACCCGCGAGCGGCGGTCACGCGGACGCCCTCCAGCACCGCGGCGCCCGGCCCGGAGCCGGCCCCGTCCAGGCGCACGCGCGCCAGCGGCGGGCGAAGCCGGACGACCGCGGGCTCGGCGCCCGCGGCCAGCGCCACGGGCGCGCTCGTGACGCGCTGGAAGCCCACGCGGTAGAGCACCACGCGGTAGGTGCCGGGCGACGGCGCCGTGAGCGTGAACCGCCCGTCGGGCCCGACGAGGCGCGGGGCCACGCGCTCGCCGGCGGGCGTGACCAGCGCGGCGGTGAGGTCGGGCGGGACGGCGCCCGCGCCGCCGTCGACCACGCCGCGCACGGTCTGGGCGGCGAGCGCTGGGGCGACGGCGCACCCGGCCAGCCCGGCGCCCGCGACGGCCCTGTACACGGCGCGCACGTCCCGGCCCCCGCCTACTCGGCGCCGAGCGTGCCGAGGAGCACCGGCGCCGTGGTGGCGCGCGGGGAGCCGCCGGCCGGCTCGTCGGTGACGGCGACGACGTCCATGGCGGCGTCGGCGGGGACACGGAGGACGGCCTGCAGGCGCCCGCTGCCGTCGGGGGTGAAGGTGCCGAGGCTCTGCGGGGCGGCCCGGCCGGCGATGCCCCAGAGCTGGTAAGTGCGCCCTGGCGCTGGCACGGCCAGTCCGCTCGCGGTCACCACCACGACACCACGCCGACGGTTCCACGTCAGCCGCATGGCCGGCTCGGCGCCCGTCGCGGCGAGCCGAGCGACCCGCACGTCGGGCTCGATGAGGGCGGCGAGCAGGGCGTCCTGGTCGGCGAGTCGCCGGCGGGCGTCGGCGTCGCGGGCGGCACTGGTGCGCTCGGCGCGGGCCAACGCCCGCTCGAGGTCGCCCCGGCGGGTGCGCTCCTGGTTCCACGCCGCCCCCAACCCTGCCGCCAGCACCAGTGACGCTGCCGCCGCGAGCCAGGGCAGGCGGCCGGGGCGCGACGCGGGGCGGGCCGGCGCGCGGCCTCCCGACGCAGGGGGCGCGGCGGGGGCGGCCGACGGG